>Ga0207712_10000321_pt1 | contig 43794 bp, 39 predicted proteins | sample KBSS44metaG_FD_184402 | JGI IMG/M metagenome (GOLD analysis project Ga0207712, IMG submission 184402) | Switchgrass rhizosphere microbial communities from Kellogg Biological Station, Michigan, USA - KBS S4-4 metaG (SPAdes) (version 2) | ecosystem: Host-associated > Plants > Roots > Rhizosphere...
GTCACGACCAAAGGCGCGGCGAAAGCCGTGCCCACCGCCGCGCTTTGCGGCGTACCACTGGCCACGACGATGCTGGCCGGCGGTCCGAAGTAGGCGAACTTGTCGGCGGGGCTCGTCGGGCTGGTTCCGCTCGGTGTCGTCACCGTCACGTCCACCGCGCCCGAGCTGCCGGCCGGGGCTGTCGCCGTAATCTGCGTGGGCAGGTTCACCGTGAACGTCGTCGCGGGCGTCGCACCGAATTTCACTGCCGTCGCGCCAGTGAAGTTCGCGCCGGTAATCGTCACCACGGTACCGCCCGCCGTCGGGCCGTTGGCCGGCGACAGAGCCGTCACCGTCGGTCCCGCGGTGGCATTGACTACGAGGGTCTGCGTCGCATCCGGGCTTACACCGTTGCTCGCGGTTACGGTGCAGCTCACCGTGCCTGGAGCAGTCGCCGTGCCGGAGATCGTCGCCGTTGCGCCGCTGGTGTAGGAGAAGCTCAGACCTGCCGGCAGCGTGCAGTCGGTCAGCGTGATCGAGGTGACCGTCGGTGTACCCGTGGTTGTAATCGTGTACGTGCCGTTCGTGCCGACGGAGAAGTTCGCCGGGCCGACACTGGTGATCGACGGTGGCTGATTGACCTGAATCGTCACCGTGGCGTCGGATGTCCCCTTCACGTTACCAATGCGATACAGGAACGTATAGGTACCGGCGGTCGTCGGCGCAGTCAGACTCAGACTGCCGTTGGCATTCAAGGTCAAGGTGCCGCCCGACGTACCGAGCGCAACGCTCGCACCAGGCGCGTTCGTCGTCACCGAACCACCCAAGCTGCCGCCACCGAACGATTGCAGCGTTGCGTTCGGATTACCGAGATTGTCGTTGACGAGCACGCCGGGCGCGGAGACGTTGAGTGCGGTACCGACGACGGTCGTGTAGCTGTCGGGCTCTGCGGCCGGCCCGTTGAGAACGATGATATTGACGAGAGCGGTCGAACTGCCGCCGGCGTTGGTCAACGTATAGGTGAAGCTGTCTTGCCCTGTGTAGCCCGTCGTCGGCGTGTATACAAAACTGCCATCGGTGTTGAATACCAACGTGCCGTGCGTGGGGTTGGTATGGCCGCTGATCGTGCCGCCGTTCAAGGTGTCGTTGGCCAGCACACCCGGTGCCGGGACATTGAGCGGCGTGTTGATGGTGGCGTTGTAGGTGTCCGGGACGGCTACGGGCTTGGGCGGCGGCGGTGCGAGATCGCCGGTGACGTCGAAGCGGAAAAAGATGTTGTTATTGCTGAAAGCAGCGAAGAAATAACGCAGGTCGATCGCAGCTTCGCCACTGCTGGAGTCGCCGGCCGGATCCGTCGCGAGCGGCGCAACGCCGTTCCAGTTGAACAGGGCGGCACCGCCAGCGATGCCGCTGAACAGCACGAGGCCGAGCATCAACCGCTTGATCATGCGCCGGCGTGCCGAGCGCGAGCCGATCAGCAGCAGGGCCATCCCGAGCAGCAACACAGCAGGGATGCCGATCATTGGCGCGGGGACTGCGCCCTGCCCCGGCAGCGTGTTCACCGCCAGCAGGATTGGCGCGCCGGCCGGCGCGCCTGTGGTGGTCAGGAGGACATCGCTGCCATCGGTGCTTTGTGCAACGACGTACAGTCGGATTGTCGTCGCGCCGGGCGCAATGTTCGCAAGCGCTCCGCTCAGTTCGATTGACGTGGTCCCGCCGTTACCCGCACCGACGCTGACCGCGGCGTTGCCGAATCCGACCGGCGCGCCGAAACTGCCGCCCGCACAGGTGCTGCGGGTTACCTGTGCGACCTGCGGCGGCGAGCCCGCGTTTATAGTCGCGGTCAGCACCGATTCCGCGCCGGCGATGTTGCCGCCCGGCAGGCTTACGCTGCAGCCGGTGGCCGCGCTGTTGTCAGCGTCGACGTAAATCGAATAGGTATAGGTCTGGGCGAATACGGAAGTCGCACCAAACAGTGCAAACAAGGCGACAAATCGCCGGATGATAGGCAGCACGTGATTCCCCCGAATCCATGGTGGCTGCCTTCAGCGGACCCGTGCCTGGCAGCAGAATGCTTGATAGTACTTCAGATTATACGAAAGAATTTGAAGACCTAATCACAAATCGATGCATCAGCAGCATATCCGCTGATACGTTTCCCGGTGGTTTCACGTTATTGTGTCTTATGGCCCATCCATCGCCTGCGTTGCGCTTTCGCCTGCTGCTCGACGCCGAGCATGCGCTCGGCCCGGGCAAGGCGGACCTGCTCGAAGCGATCGCGGCGACCGGCTCGATCGCCGCCGCAGGCCGCTCGATGGGCATGAGCTACAAGCGCGCCTGGCAGCTCGCCGACGACCTCAACCGCAGCTTCGCCGAGCCGCTGATCGCGGCAAACAAGGGTGGCGAACACGGCGGCGGCACGACGCTGACTGCGACCGGCGAAAAGGTCGTCCGCGCCTATCGCGACATCGAACGCAAGGCGAAACTCGCCTGTGCGGCAGAACTGCGGGTGCTGTCGCGCTTGCTCGCTGACTAACTCCGCCTTCCGCAGCCCGGCCGCACGCCGGGATAGCTACATTCGCTGCGAAGCAATATAGTCACTTGGCCATATCGATGCGGATCCGGTCATGACTCGCCCTTCCCGATCGCCCTCGCGGTTTAACTATGCGCTGATTCTCGGCGCCACTTTCGCCAGCACAACCAGCGCGCGCGCCGACGATCTCGTCGTATCCGCGGCGGCAAGCCTGACCAACGCGTTCACCGACATCGCCCGCGCCTACGAGGCGCAGCACCCGGGCACGCAGGTGAGCCTCAACTTCGGCGCTTCCGACGTGCTGCTCAAGCAGATCGAGCAAGGTGCGCCGGCTGACGTGTTCGCCAGCGCGGATGAGGCGATGATGGATCGCGCCGCGAACGCCGGACGCATCGACGCGGCCTCGCGCCGCGATTTCGCCGCGAACACGCTTGTGCTGATCACGCCTGCCGGCGGCGCGGTGCCGGCGAAACTCGGCGACCTCGCGCAGGACGCCTACAAGCACGTCGCAATCGGCAATCCCGACTCGGTGCCGGCTGGACGCTACGCCAAGCAAGCGCTGGTCGACGCGAAGCTGTGGGACGCGCTGCAACCGAAATTCGTGCAGGCACAGAACGTGCGCCAGGCGCTCGACTACGTAGCGCGCGGCGAAGCCGAGGCCGGTTTCGTCTACGCAACCGACGCAGCCGCGCAGGCGAGCAAAGTAAAAGTTGCGCTGACTGTACCGACGGCGACGCCCGTGCGCTATCCCGTCGCCGCGATCGGCGCCTGCAAGCATAAACCTGCGGCCTGCGATTTCGTGCAATTCCTCGCCACGCCCTCCAGCCAGGCGACGCTGGCAAAATACGGATTCAGTCCGCTCAGTCCGTAGCCCATTTGGAATTCCTCGCTCCACTCTGGCTCACACTCAAGGTTGCCGCGCTGGCGACGTTGCTGGCGCTGATCTTCGGTATCGCCGCGGCGCGCGCTCTCGGTCGCAAAAGCAGTCTCGCGCGCGACACCGCCGAATCGTTGCTGACCCTGCCGCTCGTGCTGCCGCCGACCGTGCTCGGCTACTACCTGCTCGTCGTGCTCGGGCGCAACGGCGCGATCGGCAGTTGGCTGCACGATGCCTTCGGCATCAGCCTCATCTTCACCTGGCAAGGCGCGGTCATCGCCGCAGCGGTGGCCGCGTTTCCGCTGATCCTGCGCGCGGCGCGCGCCGCGTTCCGCGAGGTCGATCCGCAACTCGAGCGCGCAGCACGCACGCTCGGCCTGAATGAAACCGCGGTGTTCTTCCGCGTCAGCCTGCCGCTGGCATGGCGCGGCATCTGCGCCGGCACGCTGCTCGCGTTCGCACGCGCGATGGGCGAGTTCGGCGCGACGCTGATGGTCGCCGGCTCGCTGCCCGGCCGCACGCAAACTCTATCGATCGCGATCTACAACGCGGTCATGGCCGGCGACGACGCAACCGCTCAGGCGCTCGTACTTGTCGCGCTCATCGTCGCCGTCGTCGCGCTCGTGCTCGCTGCGCAGGCGCTGCAGCGAAGTCGCCACGGAGATGACAATGCGGCTTGAAGTCGACATCGCCAAAACGCTGCGTGCGCGCGATCGCGAGTTCCACCTCGAGCTGGCGTTTGCGAGCGAGGCCGACGTGACCGTGCTATTCGGTCCCTCGGGCGCGGGCAAGACACAGACCCTGTACGCGATCGCCGGCCTGATGCGGCCCGAGCGCGGAGCGATCCGCGTCGGCGATGCAACTCTGTTCGACACCGAGCGCAACATCGACCTGCCGCCACACCGGCGCGGCATCGGCTACGTCTTCCAGGACTACGCACTGTTTCCACACCTGACCGTGCAACAGAACGTCGCGTTCGCGACCTCGCGCAGCACGATATTCAATTCCCGCCGCGCCCCATCCGAGGTCTACGCCCTGCTCGCACGCTTCGCACTCGGCAAGCTCGCAGCGAGCTATCCGCACGAACTCTCCGGCGGCCAGCGCCAGCGCGTCGCGCTCGCCCGCGCGCTCGCCGCGAAGCCACACCTGCTGCTGCTCGACGAGCCGTTCGCCGCGCTCGACGCACCGCTGCGCGCGCGCCTGCGCGCAGAACTGCTCGCCGTGCGCGCACAGTTCGATGTGCCGATGGTGGTGATCACGCATGATCCCGACGACGTGGCCGCGCTGGGCGGTCGTCTCGTCCCTATCGAAAGCGGTAGGGCGGCCTAGGAACGCAAACGGAAATCGAGCGTGGCGACGGCGCCGCCCTGCGGGCGCGGCGCAAGCGAAACGTGCCAATCGAAGAGTTGGCACAGGCGGATAACGATGGCGAGACCGAGGCCCGCGCCCGAGGTGCCGGTCGAGGATTCGCCGCGCACGCCGCGCTGAAAAAGTTTGTCCGCATCCTCCTGCTTGATGCCCGGGCCGGAATCCTCGACCGTGACGACTCCGCGCCTGGCGCCGACCGTGATGATGACGTCGCCTTTCTGCGTGTACTTGAACGCGTTGCCGATCAGATTTCCCAGCGCAACCGCGACGACCGATGATGGCGCGACGACTTCAACCGCTTGATCGACGACGAGATGCACGTCGATCGGTTTGCGACCAATATGCGAGCGATAGACGTCGATAACCTGCTCGGCAACCTTGGCAACGTCGGTCGTTTCGCCATCGTTCGGCGCGCTGCGCTCGCTGCGCGACAGGTGCAGCAGTGCATTGGTCAATTCGGTCGATTGTTTTGCCGCGCGCTCGATGCGCTTGAGGCGTTCGCGAATCTTGTCGTCGATCTTGTCGGAGCCGAGCAGCAGCTCGGTCGTGCCGGAAATCACCGCAAGCGGCGTGCGCAGTTCGTGGCTGACGTCCGCGTTGAAGTCGCGGTCGCGTACGACGATCGCGGTCATGCGCCGGGAATAGTCGTCGAAAGCCGTCGCCAACTCACCGACCTCGTCATCGGCGAAATGTGGCGCGAGTGGTTCGGGCTTGCCTTTCTGCCGCAGTGTGCGGATGCGCTGAGCCAGTTCAGTAACCGGGCTCATCACGCGGCGCGAGAGCCAGCGGCCGATGAGCAGAGAAAGCAACGCGAACAACAACACGCTGGTGCCAAGCGCAGTTAGCAACTGCCGCTCGTTGAGCTTTTGTGTGCTGATGTCGTAACGCAAAAACGCCCAGTAGTTTTCGTCTTTGTAGACGGCAAGCTTGTACGGCCGAATCTTGTTTTCCGCCCCTAGCTCTTCAATGTCGTAGACACCAGTCTGGTCGTACTGGCGCCGATCGAATGGAACGTTGGCAAAAAAGTTCGCACCCTTGATATCGATGTCGTAGCTGCTCAGCTTGTACGGTGCGTTCGGATCGGGATTTTCGCGTTTGAAATCGACAAAATTCTTGACCTCGCGCGCCAGCCCGTTATTGATGAGCTGGTCTTCCAGGCGCGAGCGCAGATAAATCGATGCGACGGCAAACAATGCCGTCAGGCCAAAGCCGAACAGAGCAAACGAAATAATGATGCGGCTGCGTAGCCGCCGGCGGAACTTCGCGGGTTTCATGCGCGCCGAAGGATCGGCGAAGTGTCGGCGCTACGCAAGCAGGCGGTGCAGTCAGTTCGCGGCCGCGTCGGGATCGACCATGCGATAACCGATGCCGTGGCGCGTCTGGATCAGCGGCTTTTCGAACGGCTTGTCGATTGCGGCGCGCAAGCCATGGATATGCACGCGCAGGGAGTCGCTGTCGGGCAGTTCCTCGCCCCAGACGCGCGTTTCCAGCTCCTGCCGGGTTACTACCGACGGGCTCGATTCCATCAGGTTCTGCAGCAGCTTTAGCCCGATCGGGTTGAGCTGGATCGCCTTGTCGCCGCGCGTGACGATCAGCGTGTCGAGGTTGTAGCTCAGATCGGCGACCTGTAGCACGCGGCTTTGTATACCTTTTCCGCGGCGTGCGAGCACCGACAGGCGTGCTTCGAGTTCCTGCAGGGCGAAGGGCTTGACCATGTAGTCGTCGGCGCCGGAATCGAAACCGGTCAGCTTCTGGTCGAGCGCGTCGCGCGCGGTGAGCATGAGCACCGGCGTCTGCCGGCGTGCTTCCTGGCGCAGCTTGCGGCAGAGCTCGAGGCCGTCCATGCCGGGCAGCGTGAGGTCGAGCACGATCGCGTCGAAGTCATGCGAGATGGCCAAGTGCAGGCCGGTGACACCGTCGCCGGCGAAATCGACCGTGTGGCCCTTTTCCTCGAGATAGTCGCCGATGTTCGCGGCGATATCGCTATTGTCTTCGATGACCAGTATGCGCATATGCAAAGCTTACCCGTATAGCGTCCGAATTGCTCGGCCGGTCGTGGTTGGATCGCCGCACGAGGCTTCGAGTTCCCGTCCGGCCGCGCATCAAAACTTGCCGGGGACGTCGGGAGCAAGTCGATATTAGTGAGAAGTGCGGCCAGGATGGTCGCTTTTTTTGACTTTCGCCATCATGGGCGATGGCGGAAATGCGAGACAAACACCCAATAAAAAAGCCCAAGGAGGCGCCATTGGGGGAACGCACCTCGCTTGGGCTTAAAGCTACTGCCCCGATTACCGTAACCTGCCAGTCACCTGACCTGACCTTGGGAGTGTCGAGCAAGTACAGTGACGAGGATGTTAGGCATCGCTCGATTAAATCGACGTTAAGCCGATCTATTGGTTTCGTTAATTGGACTCGGTTTCCGAATTTGGCCGCCTGCAAATGTGCGAACCGGTGATTTCATGGCAATTTTCCGCCGCACTATTGCCGTGCGTGAACGCAAAACTGCGCGTGTAACGGGCCGGCGCTGCAGGCGCCGCGAAGCGCCACTGCCGCAATGCGGCGATCGCCGATTGCTCGAATACGCCAGCCGGTTGCGCGGTGAGCACATGGATGTCGCGCACGCGGCCTTCGGCATCGACCTCGAACTCCAGATCGACCTTGCCCGCAACGCCGTTGCGCAGCGCATCGAGTGGATACGACGGCTGCACGACGCGCAAAACCTGCGGTCCCGGTGGCGCAATTGCTGCGGGCGGCGCCTTCTCGGCGACAACGACCGGCGACGGAGCTGGTGCTGCCGGCGCTTGCACCACCGCAGAAGCGGACGGCGGCGAGATCGAGCCGGCTTCCGGCACTGCGGCGTGAGGGGCGGCGATCACGGCGGGCATCTCGGTTCGCTCCGTCGCCTGCGATGCCGACGGTACGACCGTTGCGGGCTGGCGCTCCGCCTCACGTGGCGGCGCCGCGACGACGAGCGCCGCCGGCGTGATCCGCGGTACGGGGATCGATGCATCGGCGTGGATGCGCAGCGTCGCGACCGCAAGCAATTCGGCGTTCGTCGCCGAGGCGCGCACCAACGCCGCGCCGAGCGCTTCCGCCGACGGCGCGTGCAGGCGCAGCAGCGCCAGCAACAGACCCGCGCCGGCAACCAGGGCGGGCAAGGTCATGCCGTTGTCACGCGAGAGAAGTCCGGGCGATTGCGCGGGACGCGGATCGACGATGCGACGCACGCGTTCGAGCAGCACGCCACCGCTGGCAGCGAGCGCAGGTGTCGCGCCAAAGCCGTGGCGCGACTCGCCTTGCATCCATTCTTCCAGATCGGCCAGCGTGCGCGCATAGGCTAGACGCTCGCCACCGCCGACGCCGAGCACGAGATCGTCGCAGCATTGTTCGCGCTGCTGGCGCACATCGGCGCAGATCCAGTGGACGACGGGGTGATAGAACAGCAGCGTCTCGACGATGACCTGGACCAGGTTTGCGATGTAATCGTAGCGGCGCACATGGGCCAGTTCATGGGCGAGGATCAGCTCGATCTGCTCCGGGCTGAAGCCGCTGAGCAGGCTCGCCGGCAGCAGGATCGTCGGCTTGAGCCAGCCGATCAGCGTTGGCGTGGCAACTGCGAACGAAGCGAGCAGACGCACTGGGCGCAGGATGCCGAAACGCTGACGCAGTTCGATCAGGCGCAACTGCCAATCGCGCGGCAGAGCGGTCGCGGTGCGCACCAGCGCGGCCAGACGGCGCCAGTGCAGGAACGAGCGCAACGCGATCACGCAAACGCCGACCAGCCACAGGCCCACGCACCAAGGCAGCCAGGCTTCGAAACCCGTGGCCGGCGTCTCGGCCAATGCGGAAACGTTCTCCGCAGAGGCGGACGCCGCCGCCGCCGAGAGGCCGGCCGGATCGACCGGCGCGGGCCACAGCAGCGCGAGCGTCGCCAGCGGACAGACGAGCATCGCCAGCAGGCAAAGCATGCCGAGGCGATGGCGCACAACGCTGGATGTGTACACGCTGCGCAGCAGCGCGTAGGCCAATTCGATCAACGCCCCCTGCCAGAGAAAATGCAGCAAGGTCCATCCCACCGCATGGACGTACGGCACCAGTTCGGCGATCAGCGCGTTCATTGCGATTTGCCTCCACCGTCGATGCGATCAAGCAACTCGCGGATCTGCCTCAGCTCGGCTTTGGAGGCACGCGGCGTCTCGCCGAGCGCATGCAATACGAGCTGCGAGGGCGAGCCGTTGAACAGGCGCGTGACCATCTCCGAGAGGAAGCGCTTCTGCGTACGCTGCCGGCTTACCGTCGCGCGATAGACATGTGCACGCTGTGCGTCGTCGCGCGCCACCAGCCCTTTCGCGTGCATGATCTGCAATAGCTTAAGTACGGTCGTGTAACCGGCGCCGCCATCGGCGTGCAGCTGCTCATGCACTTCGCGCACCGTGCACGCGCCCTGGTCCCAGAGCACGCGCAGGATATCGAGCTCCGCTTCGGTCGGACGAGGACTTGGCTTTGACGAAGTCATGATGCCGATATTCTCACAAGTCAGAGATCAGTGAGCGCCTTTAGCGGAGTCCCCGCCGATCCTGTTCATCGCCGCGCTGTTGCTATTCGCATCCCGCGAATGATCGTTCATGTATTTCTGCGAGTCCCGACGCATCTTCTCGATTTCCGCCACGGTCTTGCAAGTATTTTGCGGAATATTCGTGCCGACCGGCGCGCGGCGCTCGCAAACCAGACGGTTGCGGTCGCTGTGGGTCAGAATGCCGTTGAGATGTTCCTGGGTGTTGAACAGCTGCACCTGGTCACTTTGCGACATCGCCGATACCGAGCCAGCCTTCTGCAGCATCGCGGCGATGGTGTCGAGGTCAGCGTCGGCCTTGGCCTTGTCGTCGGCGCGAATGAACTCGTAGCGGCCCTCGGCGCCCATTTCCTTGCGGATCTGTGCGGCCGTCGCAGCGAACTTCTCCGGCGTATCGGCCGCGACCGGCTTTTCGACGACCTTGTCCGAGGCCATGGCCAAGCCCAGACCAAGTACCTGCACGGACGCGAGCAGGGCCAGATGACGGAAAAACTGTTTCACGGTGAACCCCCGATTGTGATGAATGGAAGGACTACGTAGCGCATCGTAGTTCCAATTCCGCGAGGATGTCAACGAAGACCTTCGTAAGTCAAAATCGGGCCGAACCGGGCCGAACAGATCAGCGCTTGCGTGCCGTCCGCTGGCGCACGCGCCGCTCGAGGTATTCGATGATTTCCCCGGCGATGTCGACCGCGGTCGTGCCCTCGATGCCCTCGAGCCCGGGCGAGGAATTGACCTCGAGCACGAGCGGCCCACGCTTCGAACGCAGCAGGTCGACGCCGGCGATGTTGAGCCCCATCACGCGGGCGGCGCGCACCGCGGTATCGATTTCCGCGCTGTCGAGATCGACCACGGTCGCAATGCCGCCGCGGTGCAGGTTCGAGCGGAACTCGCCCTCGCGCGCCTGCCGTTGCATTGCGGCGACGACCTTGCCGCCGACGACAAAGCAGCGGATGTCCGCTCCCTTGGCTTCCTTGATGTATTCCTGCACGAGGAAGTTCGCATAGAGACCGCGGAACGCCTCGATCATGCCCTGGGAGGCGCTGCGCTTCTCGGCGAGCAGCACGCCCTGCCCTTGCGCGCCCTCGTTGAGCTTGATCACGTGCGGAGCATCGCCGAGCAGAGCGAGCAGGTCGGCGGTGTCGTCGGGGTTGTCGCCGAACACGGTCGCGGGCAAGCCGATGTTCTCGCGCGCGAGCAGTTGCATCGAACGCAGCTTGTCGCGCGCGCGCAGCACCGCGTCGGAAGAGTTCGGCGTATACACGCCCATCATCTCGAACTGGCGCAGCACCGCGGTGCCATAGAAGGTGATCGAATTGCCGATGCGCGGGATCACCGCGTCGATGCCGTTGAGCGGGCGGCTCTTGTAGCGCATGAGGAACTTGCCCGGCTCGATGCGCATGTAGCAGCGCAGCGGGTCGAGCACGCGCACGCGATGGCCGCGCTTGCGCGCCGCCTTGATCAGGCTGACCGTCGAATAAAGCTTGGCGTTACGCGAGAGAATCGCGATTTTCATTGGGTTTCCGATCTACTCAAGGGCGATCACTGCGGACGCGCAGGCAGGCATTGGATCAGGCAGCGTTTCCCATTTTCCTCGATTTCAGCCGACCGCAGCAGTAGGAGGCCGCCGGATCGACGGCAAAGCGGTCGCCCAACGCGCTGCGGCCGAGCAGCATCGGAAACAGCATGTTGCGGCGGTCGGTCAGGTTGATTTCCGTCTCGAAGCAGGCTCCGCCGAGTTCGATGCGCGTGCGGATGAACCAGCGCAGGGTCGCATGACCGCCCGAGTCGGTCACCGTGCGGCGCGCGATCGCGGGTGCCGAGCATCGCACCGGCAGAGCATGCTTGCGCCCAGTCGCGGAAACACTGAAATGCAGCCAAGTCACACTATCGCGCTCATCCACGACGAGCGTATCGACGTGCAGCGAGGAGGTGCGCGCGCCGGTATCGATCTTGGCCTTGATCGCTGGAATGCCCAGTTCAGGCAAAGCCAGCCATTCGCGCCAGCCGATGACGATGGGCGGGGTTGCAGTCACGACGAGATCTCGTTGCAGGTTCGGCCGACATCATCGCAAATCCTGCGTTACGGGATTCTTGCACTCAGCGCGAAACCGCTCTCGCGCGTGCGCGACCCGACAGCAACGAGGCGAGTTCCCGCGGCGATTCGGCGATCGCGTGCGCGCCTGCCGCCGCGAGTTCCTCCCGGCCGCCGAAACCCCAGGTCACCCCGAGCGCATGCACGCGGTTGGCGAGTGCGCCGTCGATGTCGAAATGACGATCGCCCACCATCACCGTGTCGCGCGCGTCGACGCCGAAGTCGCCGAGCGCACGCGCAATCAATGTCGCCTTCTCGCTGTGCGCGCTGCCCGCAGCTGCCGCGTAGACGCTCGCGAAATGCGCGCCGAACGGCAGGCTGGCGACGATCTTGCCGGCATAAAGATCCACCTTGGAAGTGACCACGGCAAGTTTGACACCGCTGCGCGCCAGCGTATCGATCGTCTCGGCGATGCCCGCGTACACAACATATTCACGCCAGCCGATCTCGGTGAAGCGCTCGCGATACAGCGCGACCGCGCGCTCGATGGTTTCCGCGTCGTCGCCGAGCGCGAGCGGAAACGTCGCGCGCAGCGGCGGCCCGATCCATTTGCGCAATTCCTCGCACGGCGGAAGCGGCGCGCCGAGTTTGGTCAGCGCGTATTCGATCGAAGCAACGATGCCGACTTCCGAATCGATCAGCGTGCCGTCGAGGTCGAACAGGACGAGCTTGGTTTCTCCGCCGGACAAGGTCACGCGCGCGCTTTCAATGCCGCCACGGCCGGCAGTTCCTTGCCCTCGAGGAATTCGAGGAAGGCGCCGCCGCCGGTCGAGATATAGGAAATGCCGCCGGCCACGTCGTACTTTTCGACCGCGGCGAGCGTGTCGCCGCCGCCGGCGATCGAGAATGCGTTCGAGCGGAAGATCGCATGCGCGATCGTCTCGGTGCCCTTGCCGAACGCGTCGAACTCGAACACGCCGACCGGGCCGTTCCAGACCACGCTGCCGGCCTTTTCGATCAGTTCGGCGTAGCGCAACGCAGTCGCCGGACCGATGTCGAGGATCATGTCCCCGGGCGCGACTTCGGCAACCTTCTTCACTGTCGCCGGCGCGTCGGCCTTGAACTCGGGCGCGACGACAACGTCCTCGGGAATCGGTACGTCGGCGCCACGCGCCCTGGCGTCGGCGATGATTTTCTGCGCGACCGGGATCAGGTCGGCCTCGTACAGCGACTTGCCGACGGAATGCCCGGCCGCCGCAATGAATGTGTTGGCGATGCCGCCGCCGACGATAAGCTGGTCCACTTTCGCAATCAGGCTTTGCAGCAGTTCGAGCTTGGTCGAGACCTTCGAGCCGGCGACGATCGCGAGCAGCGGACGCTTCGGATGTTCGAGCGCCTTGCCGAGCGCGTCGAGTTCGGCCATCAGCAGCGGGCCGCCGCAGGCGACATGGGCGCGGCGGATGACGCCGTGCGTGGAGGCCTGCGCGCGATGCGCGGTGCCGAACGCGTCCATGACGAAGATCTCGCAGAGCATCGCATAGCGCTCGGCCAGCGTCGCGTCGTCCTTTTCCTCGCCGACGTTGAAGCGGCAGTTTTCGAGCAGCACGACCTCGCCCGGAGCAACGTCGACCGTTTCGCCGTTCAAGTAGTCGCGCAACAGGCGCACCGGTTGGCCCAGCGCTTGGCCGAGCCACGCCGCGACCGGCGCAAGCGATTCGTGCTCGTTGAAATGTCCTTCCTTGGGTCGCCCGAGATGCGACATGACCATCACGCGCGCGCCCGCGTCTCGCGCGAGCTTGATCGTCGGCAGCGCGGCTTCGAGGCGCTGGCTCGCGGCGATCTTGCCGTCCTTGAGCGGCACGTTCAAATCCTCGCGGATCAGCACGCGCTTGCCCTTGAGGTCGAGTGAAGTCATGCGAAGTATGGCCATGCGCGGTTCCTGCCCGGGTTCGTGGAAAGAAGGGAGAGATATTTTACCCGCTGCGCGCTCAAGGCGGCGCCATTGGCACAATTTGTGCCAATGAATACCCCACGGGTCGCCATGGGGGGCGTCATGCAGGATCAAGACTACGAGGGTCCGTTGGTGCGCGCGTTCAACGCGCTGCCCGACCTGATCACCGCCGCCACTTTTCTCTGCGCCTGGATCGCGCCGGGTCTGATCGGCTATGCCCGCGTGCGCGATCTAATGCTGCTGATGCTGATCGAGTTCATCGTCATGCATTCGGGCGCGTTCACCGCGGTGGTCTTCGGCATGCAAGACGTATCGCGCATCAAGCGCGCGCTGTCCCTCGCCGGGCTGACGGCCTTCTATTTGATGTTCGTGCTCGGATTCTCGTTGGCATTCGGCAGCACCTGGCCGATCTGGGCCTTTCTCTGGCTGTTCGTCAGCCGTTTCCTGCAGTTGTTCACCTCGCGCGCGCAAATGGAGGCGAAGATGCAGCGCATGCTCGGCAACTGGATCATTTCGGGCATGGCCTACCTCGCCGGTGCATTCGCCACAGTGTTCCTGCCGTTTCCCAAGTTCGGCATCACGCCGCAGGTGATCGCGGACATGCACCTGCCCGGCAGCGGCCTCTGGGTGGAAAAGCCATGGACGGTGCTCGCCTTCGGCACGTTCTATTTCGGCGTGCTCGCCTGGGCCAAGCTCAAGCCGATCATGCTCGTCGGGATGAAATCACCCGGGACGTGAGCGGAATCCGGGGAAGCGCCGTCAGGCCGAGGCCGGTAGCACCTGGAACGACCGCATCACTTCGTTGTCCTCGTGCTTGAGGATGCGGGCCTGCCGCGCATTGCCCAATGCCGCGCGATCCGCGAAGATGAGGCAAGCCGATCGCGAGAGCGCATGCATACCGTCGCCTTCATCCACGATCTCGCCATCATCATGCTGACCGCCGGCGTGGTGACGGTCGTCTTCCATTTGCTGCGCCAGCCGGTCGTGCTCGGCTATATCGCCGCCGGCGTGCTGATCGGCCCGCACACACCGCCGTATGCGCTGATCACCGACGAGGAATCCACGCGTACGCTCGGCGAACTTGGCGTGGTCTTCCTGCTGTTCTCGCTCGGCCTCGAATTCTCGCTCAAGCGTCTGCGCCAGGTCGGCGCGACCGCACTGATCGCCGCGCTCGTCGGCATCGTCACGATGATCTGGCTCGGCTACGAGATCGGCCTCGCCTTCGGCTGGCGCAACATGGACGCGTTGTTCCTCGGCACGATGCTGTCGATCTCCTCGACCACGATCACGATCAAGGCGCTCGACGAACTCGGCCTGCGCCGCGAGAAGTTTGCGCAGACCGTGTTCGGCATCCTCATCATCGAGGATGTGCTCGCGATCTGCATGGTCGCGCTGCTGTCGAGCGTTGCCAAGACCGGCAGCGTCGAGGCCGGCGAAGTGCTGTCGACGTTCGGCAAACTGACCGTGTTCCTCGTCGCCTCGCTCGTCGTCGGCATCCTCACCGTGCCGCGCCTGCTCGATTTCATCGCGCGCATCAACCGCAACGAGATGCTGCTGGTCAGCGTGCTCGGCCTGCTGTTCGGCTTCTGCCTCGTCGTGATCAAGCTCGGCTACTCGGTCGCGCTCGGCGCGTTCACGATCGGCGTGATCATCGCCGAAGCCAAGTCGCTGCGCCGCATCGAACACCTGATCGAACCGATCCGTGACATGTTCTCGGCAGTGTTCTTCGTCACCATCGGCCTGCTGCTCGACCCGCATGTGCTCGTCGACTACGCCTGGCCGATCGCGGTGATCACGCTCGCGATCGTGCTCGGCAAGACCCTCGCGCGCACGTTCGGCGCATTCGCCGCGGGCCAGAGCGGGCGCGACTCGATGCGCATCGGCATGAGCCTCGCGCAGATCGGCGAGTTCTCGTTCATCATCGCCACGCTCGGCGCGACCTTGAAGGTGACCAGCGGCTTTCTCTATCCGGTCGCGGTCGCCGTGTCGGCGCTGACCACGCTGTTGACGCCGTACCTGATCCGCTGGGCCGACCCGCTAGCGCACCGGCTCGTGCAGGCGACGCCGGGCGGATTCCGCCGCATTCTGCACATGTATACCGAATGGTTGCAGGGACTGCGCTTCGACGGCGACCGCGCCGTGATCGCGGCGATGGTGCGGCGTATCCTGTTGCAGGCCTTCGTCAACTTCTGTCTCGTCGCTGCGATCTTCGGCGGCGGCGCCTATCTCGCCTCGTCGCGCGCACTCGACCTGTCCGCGTGGATCGCGAACCGCGCGATCGAGCACGCGCTGATCTGGGGTGCGGCGCTGCTCGTCTCGCTGCCGTTCCTGATCGCGGCCTACCGCAAGCTCAAGGCACTGGCGATGATGCTCGCCGAAGTCAGCGTGCGCGGCAGCGGCCGACGCAGCCAAGCCGCGCGGCGCATCGTCGCCGAGGTGCTGCCGCTGGTGACAACCGCGGCGATGCTGCTGCTCGTCAGCGCGCTGTCGTCATCGATTCTGCCGCCGGCCGAACTGCTCGTCGCCGTCCTCGTCGGCAGCGCACTCGTCCTCGCCCTTCTCTGGCGCACGCTGGTCAGGCTGCACTCGCGCCTGCAGATCGCACTGCTGGAGACGATTCAGTCGGAAAAGGACGCGCACTGAACCCGTGCGCTACGGGCTGTTCCCCAGCGGATGCGTCACGGCTTCTTGCGGCTGGGAGGTATCCTCTTTTTCGTCCTCGTCCGCATCCGGGTTTGCACCCGGCCGCAAGATCGTGAATTTGCCGAAGGCGAAGCCCAGATCCCAGCCCTTGCCCTTGCCGGAAATGGCGAGCGAGACGGGTCCTTTGGTCATCGCCTGCGCCTCGGCCGAATCGACCGCGCCGGCATGCGCGCCGGCCGTCGCGTAACTGCCGAGCACGTCCTCGATGTCGTACAAGTGGGTGAACTTGCCGTAGCCGTTCTTGATTTCCGACTTGCCGAAGGTGATGCCGCCACCCTTGGTACGGATGTCGACCTTCATCTTCGCGCCATTGCTGCAGCTGATCATGCCGTGGCCGGATGCGGTCTTGTAGAACGCCGACCAGCCGGACAGATCGAAATTCATCTCGCAGGTGATCTCGCGCGCGCTCGCCGCGCCGGACCAAAGCAGCGCCGCTCCCGCGAGCAGGGCCATCTTGGTGGTGATGCGCATGGGAAACTCCTTCTTCGAGGGTGGTCCGAGCCTAGCAGCAGGCCGGGACATGAAGAAGGCATACGCGCACGGCGATTCAGATTCGTGAATCGCCACGCGTCGCAGAATCGAAAGCACTCCCCTCCCCGCCGGAAGAAGGGAGGCATTGCGCGGTTATTTGGCGTTGGCCAGCGCCAGCGTCATGTCGAGCATGCGGTTCGAGAAACCCCACTCGTTGTCGTACCACGACAGCACCTTGACCAGCGTGCCGTCGATGACGCGCGTTTGCGTCTCGTCGTAGATCGACGACAGCGGATTGTGGTTGAAGTCGACCGAGACCAGTGGCTTGCGGTTGATGCCGAGAATGCCTTTCAAGCGGCCTTCGCTCGCTTCCTTGACGACCGCGTCGATCTCCTCCTTGCTCGTCGCGCGCTTGGCGACGAAAACGAGGTCGACGACGGAAACGTTGATCGTCGGCACGCGCATGGCGAAGCCGTCGAGCTTGCCGTTCAATTCCGGCAGCACAAGGCCGACCGCTGCCGCCGCGCCGGTCTTGGTCGGAATCTGGCTCATCGTCGCCGAACGCGCGCGGCGCAGATCCTTGTGGAACACGTCGGTCAGCACCTGGTCGTTCGTGTACGAATGGATCGTCGTCATCAGGCCGTGGACGATGCCGATCTTCTGATTGATCGCCCAGGCCAGCGGCGCGAGGCAGTTCGTCGTGCACGAGGCATTCGAGATGACCTGGTCCTTGGCCGTGATCTTGTCGTGGTTGACGCCGTAGACGAAGGTCCCGTCCACGTCCTTCTCGCCCGGCGCCGAGATGATCACCTTCTTCGCGCCCGCGGCGATGTGCGCCGATGCCTTAGCCTTAGAAGTGAACAGGCCCGTGCATTCAAGCACCACGTCGACGCCGAGATCCTTCCACGGCAGCTTGGACGGATCACGCTCGGCGCAGACCTTGATCTTGTCCTTGCCGATGACGATATCGCCGCCCTCGACCCTGACCTCATGCGAGAAGCGCCCGTGCGCCGTGTCGTACTGGGTCAGGTGCGCATTGGTTTCCGCATCGCCCAGATCGTTGACCGCGACGACTTCGATCTCGTTTGTGCGGCCGGCCTCGTACAGCGCGCGCAGCACATTGCGGCCGATGCGGCCATAGCCATTGATGGCGACTTTCACAGACATGGGCGAAACTCCTCGGGAGGGAAAGAGAAACCGTGCGGGGCAAGCCGCGCCCGCCCCGATTTCCGAAGTAAAGTTTACCTCGTCATGGTCGGCCAAGCCCAGCGCGACAGGATGTCGCGGATGTGCTTGCGGGTGTTTCGGAAGCGGCGCAAACAGCGACAGCGATGCCACCATCGGGCCGCATGCATCGGGATTCGCGGCCCATCGTCGGACGCGCCGCCGCGCCGCCGCGCCGCCGCGCAGACCTGCGGCCCTGTTTTCGGGCTTCCGCGATACGGTTATCCTGCGCGGAATTCGTCCAAGCCAACGTTGCACAATGAACCGTTTCCAAGCCTCCGGCATCCATCTCGGCATCAGCCTGGTCATCGCTATCCTAGTGGGCTGTCTGATCTATTTCGTCTGGTATCCGCACCCGTACTTCCAGGTCGCCGGAGGTAGCAACCTTATGCTGCTGATCATGGGAGTCGATATCGTTATCGGTCCGCTACTCACCCTGGTCATCTACAAGGCCGGCAAGAAAGGGTTGCGCTTCGATCTTGCCTGCATTGCGGTGCTGCAAGCTGCGGCGTTCCTCTATGGACTGTCGGTGATCGCCTTGGCGCGGCCGGTGTTTATCGTTGCCGCCCTCGATCGCTTCATACCGATCTATGCCAATGATCTAGATGACGCTGACCTCGCTCAAGCCAAACAACCCGAATTTGCAACGCGCTCATGGACTGGCCCGCGTCTCGTAGGCGCGAAATTGCCTACCGACACCAAGGAAAGGAACGATTTGACGTTCTCCGGCGTCAGTGGCAAGGATCTCGAAAAATTCCCGAAATACTATGTGCCCTACGCCGATGTCGCCAATGCGATGCTGATCAAGGCCAAACCGCTGAGCGACCTCGCCGCAAAATCACCAGTCAATGGGGCGATCGTCAACCACTACGTGGACACCAACGGCCAGACGATCGGTCAGCTAGCCTACCTGCCATTGTCAGGGCGCGCGGACGCCTACACGATGGTGTTGTCGCAGGCGACCAAACAGCCACTCGACGTACTCGCGATCGACCCATGGTGAGCAGATCGAAGTCGCCGCGATTCAATTGCGTGCAGGTTTTTAATCGAAGTGACGCAAGCGATCTGCCCAAACACGGCAGTTTGTGACATTTTTCGTCGCATTGTGCAAAAGCGCATATTTTTGAATTCAGAGACCTGCTTTGCGGTTCCGTTCGGTTAGTTGCGGAAACTGCTAACTGTTTGTAATTCCAAAAAGTTCAAACGTGACGCTGTTCACTTGGCACAGCATTTGCTGAACAAGTCCCGTACATTCGATCGCACTTGGCCGGGGGCCAAGGACACGCGGCCGAGCCGAGCCCGATCGAATGTGCGTCCCCAAGTCACCACAAGGAACACCCATGAAAACGTTGCAGAAGGGCTTTACCCTCATCGAATTGATGATCGTCATCGCGATCATCGCCATCTTGGCCGCCATCGCGCTGCCGGCGTACCAAGACTATGTTGTTCGCTCCCGCGTCTCAGGTTTGGCCGTGATCGCCGACGGCATGAAGACCACAGTCGCGGAAAACATTGCGTCTTATGCTCTGGCCACCGGTGCTGTCACCAGCGCCTCTGCTTGTTTGGGCGTGTCTGTTGGCACGAACGGCGCCGATGCCAATGTTCTCAAGACCGAATGCACCACGGGCACAATCAAGGTTACGGGAACCCCCGCGACCCTAAATACGATCCTGACATTCACACCAACCAACACTGCTACGGCCGCGGTGGGTACGACTTGGGTGTGCGCCGGCAGCGGCAGCGCGCCGAAGTACTATCCGTCGACCTGTCGTTGATCGTTGACGAAATTCGAGTTTCACGATCCACAGAAACCCCGCGCAAGCGGGGTTTCTTTATTTCCGAATTCGCACGCGTTTGGGCTGATAGATATGCTCGGCGGCAAAATGGCGTACATGGCCTTTTCTGGAAGAGACTTGATGCACAGCGCAAGATGGGTGTTCGCCGTGGCGCTATTGGTGACAGTGCTGGCATATTGGACGGGCCTTTACGGTCCCTTCGTGCTGGACGACACGAACAATCTCAACCCAATCCTCGAGTGGCTGCACGGCGATAACACTTTGCAGCATGCCTTGCTTGGCAATGCGTCCGGAATGTTCGGACGCTCGTTGTCGATGGCCACGCTCGTGTTCAGCGCCTGGGTCGGCGGGTACACCCCCTTCTCGTTCAAGCTCGGCAACCTCCTCTTGCATCTGCTGTGCGGCTTTGTAGGCTGGCGGATGTTGCGCCGCGCCCTGGCGCACGATGCGCATCTGCGCGAGCATGCAGATGTTGCGGCAGGGCTGCTTGCAGCCGTGTGGTTGTTGCACCCGCTCAACGTCAGCACGGTACTGTATGCCGTACAGCGAATGGCGCAAATCAGCACCTTGTTCACACTGGCGGCGTTGTGGGCCTACCTTGCTGCTCGCACGGCGCTGGAACTAGGACAGACCCGCCGCGCCAGATGTCGACTGTTCGTACTGTTTCCGCTACTGCTGGTCTGCGGCCTCTTGGGCAAGGAAAATGCGGCCGTCGCGCCAGCCTTGTGCCTCGTCTTCGAGCTAGCCTATTTTCAGCAAAGCCGCGACGAACACCAGCCGCCCGCAGCCAAGCGCATGCTTGCGATCTTCTACAGCGTGTTTCTGCTCGTGCCAGCAATACTGGCAGCGGTCATTTTTTTGCTGCAGCCGGATCGCCTAATTGGCGGCTACGCCATTCGCGATTTCACCTTGCCCCAACGCCTGCTTTCAGAAGGCCGAGCGTTGCTGGACTACATCGGGGCGTTACTGCTGCCGCGCAGCCCGGCGATGGGTGTGTTCAACGACGATTTCGCCGTGTCCACCGGGTTGTTGTCGCCACCATCTACCCTGTTCGCGCTGTTGGCGCTGGGCGCGATCAGCGTGCTGGCGGTCGCCCTGCGCAGACGTGCGCCGAGTGTTTTCGCCGGGTGGTTTTTCTTTCTTGTCGCGCATGCGATCGAATCGAGCATTCTGCCTCTGGAACTCTTCTTCGAACATCGCAACTACCTGCCCGCATTCGGCCTGCTGCTCTGCTTGGCCGGCACGGCGGAATTCCTCACCCGCCGCATCGAGCCCGGAGCTTTGCCGCGCTGGAAACTGGGTATGCTCGCGGCGGGTGGTTATGCCTTAGCGCTGGGCGTGGCTGCGCATGCGCGCGCATCCGTGTGGGCCGACGAGGGGCATCTATTGATCCAGGAAGCCACGTACCATCCGGGATCGATGCGCGCGAACACCACTCTGGCTTTCTACGCAATTCGCCAAGGCAACGTGAAGTTTGCCAAGGTCGCCGTCGACAGCCTGTTACAAAACGCGAATCCGCGCGTTCGCGAACTTGCCTATTTGGAACGAGTGTTGGTTGATTGCGTTGTTTCGGGAAGCGCTTCCCCGCAAGATCTGCATGATGCCGTGGAACTGGCTCGCCCGTTCGTCACCCTCGACGAAATGCACCAGTTCGCGGATTTGGCCTCGGTCAACGATCAGCGCATCTGCGTCGGTGCCGGCCCCATGGATTTGGCCAACACAATAGTGGCCATTCTGGCGATAGCGCACAATCAACCCGATAGGGTAAAACCCAAATGGAGCTTGCGGCTTACCGCCGCGCGCCTCTACGCGGATGCAGGCGACTGGAAGCAAGCGTTGTCGCAGGCTGAACTGGCCTGGCAACCGGGCGCGGATGCACCAGTGGGTGCCTTTCTTGCCCGAGCGTATGTTCACAATGGAATGGGAGAGAAAGCCGAGATCACATACGCGGAAACCTCCAAACGCATCAACCGCAACGATACCAATGATCGAAACGGGCTGGAGGAACTGAGGAATTTCCTCGATCAGGCGAAGGCGGATTCGGACAGGGCGACTCACTCCAATTGAGCCGTATTGCGCCGATTCGCAAGCCGAATTCGTTCAAGGATCGCGAAAGAATTGTCATGTCCATCGAGAAGACCACCGCCGCCTTTGTAGGCGCAGACGCATGAATCCCCCGAAGGCCAACCGCCGCATCTGGCTCGGTCTTGCTGCCGCATTGGCGCTCGCCGTCATCGCGTATTGGCCTTCGCTGCACGGCGGCTATGTGTTCGACGACTTTATCAACATCGTCCTCAACACCAACGTGCACATGCATTTGTTCGATTGGGAGTCGCTGCGCATCGCCACGTTGGGGCCGCCTTCAGCTGCGCATCGTCCGCTGGCGATGATCAGTTTCGCCGTCGATTGGTATTTGGGTGGCGACGATCCGCTGCGCATGAAAACCGAAAACCTGATCATTCACTTGATCAACGGCCTGCTGCTGTTCGGCATGCTGCGCGCGCTGCTGCGCGCGCGTCGGCCTGCGTTCGATGCACCGCGTTCCGATCTGTTGGCATTGTGCGTAATGGCCGCGTGGCTACTCGCGCCGATCAATTTCACGGCCGTAGCCTACATCGTGCAGCGCATGGAAAGCCTCTGCCAGCTGTTCGTGCTCGCCGGACTGTGGGGCTACATCGCCGCTCGCGTGCGCATGCGCGATGGAAAATCCGGGTTCATGCTCGCTTCGGCGAGCATTGTGCTGGGCACCGCAATGGGCGGACTGGCCAAGGAATCGGCCGCCTTGTTGCCGCTGTACGCGCTGATCACCGAATGGATCCTGTTTGGATTCGCGCGAGCCAACGGCAGGACGGATCTTCGCCTGCTCGCGATGTATCTCCTGGTGCTGATATTGCCCGCCTGCGTGGCGATGTACTGGGTGATCACGCATTTCCTGCCCGTCGCGGCGTGGACCAACCGCCCGTTCACCCTGGGCGAGCGCCTGCTCACCGAGCCGCGCATTTTGTGGGATTACGTGCAATGGTCGCTGCTGCCATTGCCGAACCAAATGGCACTGAACCACGACACCATCCGGCTATCGCACGCATTGCTCGACCCACCGACCACGACGCTTGCGATTCTGGGGCTGGCAGTCGCTCTCGTCGCGGCGCTGCGCCTGCGCCATACGCGCCCGTTGGTTACCATCGGCATCGCCTGGTTTTTTGCCGCGCACTTGCTTACGGGCACGGTGATCCCGCTCGAACTCGCTTTCGAGCATCGCAACTACTTTGCCAGCATCGGCCTGTATCTGGCGCTCTTTTCCTTTGCGGCGCCGCCCATCGCAACGCCGCTGCTATTTGTGCGCACAACCGCATGCATAGTGCTCATCCTGTTCTTTGCCACCGTCACTTGGGTCCGTGCGCTGAACTGGAGCAATCCGCTCCTGTTCGCACTCAGCGAAGCGCAAATGAATCCGGACTCGCCGCGGGCCGCCTACGATTTGGCGAACGCCTACGTGGTCTTATCGCAAAACCGCGCCGATTCGCCGCTGATCCCCGATGCCTTCAAGGCGATGGAACATGCCGCCACCATGCCCGGCGCCAATATCCTGCCAGATCAAGGCCTGCTGCTGCTTTCCGCGCGCCTGCATCGCGCGCCCCCCGACGGCACCTGGGCACGCATGCAGCATAAGCTCGCCACGCAGCCACCGTCGGTGCAAGACGTCGACGCGCTTTACCAGCTCAACAATTGCGTGCTGCAAACGGCTTGCGAGTTTCCCGCCAGCGAAATGGTGAATAGCTTCCTCGCCGCCCTACAACATACACCGCCCGACACGGGCGTGCTTTCGATCTATGCCAGCTACGCTTTCAATGTGATGCACGATTCCGTACTTGCGCTCGAACTCGCGCGCGATGCCGTCAAGGAAAAGCCGCGCGACATACAGATGCGTGCGAACCTGTTACGGCTATTGGCCGCCAGCGGCCAACATGCCGCGGCGGAAGAACTCTACGCGCAGACTGTGCTTGAGCTACCTGAGGCAGCGCAAAACAAGGCGTTTCGTGCCTTGCTCGACAGATAGCCATCCACGGTTTCATCGATTCCGGATTCACGATGACGGCCGTACATCCATCTCTACAGCGATGCAGGCTGTATCGGCCCGCAAGCAGTAAACTAGAGTTCCATCGTATGCACTTCTTGGAAATACTACACTGATGAAAGCAGTCATCCTCGCCGGCGGCCTCGGCACGCGGATCAGTGAAGAATCCATCGTGCGCCCCAAACCGATGATCGAGATCGGCGGGATGCCGGTACTTTGGCACATCCTCAAGATCTACTCGCACCACGGAGTCAACGACTTCATCATCTGCCTAGGCTACAAGGGCTACGTGATCAAGGAGTACTTTGCCAATTATTTCTTGCACATGTCTGACGTCACATTCGACATGTCTACGAACAAGTTGGAAGTGCACCATAAACATGCCGAGCCGTGGCGCGTCACCTTGGTTGACACCGGTGAAAAGACACAGACCGGCGGTCGCCTCAAACGCGTGGCGAACTACCTCGACAGAGATAGCTTCTTCTTCACTTACGGCGATGGTCTCGCGGATATCGATATCGGAGCAGAACTCGCCTTCCATCGCGAAAAAGGCACGCTGGCAACAATGTGCGCCGCGCAACCGCCGGGACGCTTTGGCGCCGTCGATATCGAAGATAACCGCATCACGCGATTCGAGGAAAAGCCCGCGGGCGATGGTACCTGGATAAATGGCGGATTCTTCGTGCTCGAACCCCGTGCACTCGACTACATCGAAGACGACTCGACGATCTGGGAACGTGAACCGCTCGAGCGCCTAGCGCATGACCAGCAGTTGTCGGCCTATACCCACCGCGGTTTCTGGCAACCGATGGATACCTTGCGCGACAAGGTCAAACTGGAAGAGCTTTGGCAATCTGGACAGGCCCCGTGGAAAGTATGGTCTTGAGGCTGTTCGGCGGCATCTATGCCGACCGTCGCGTGCTGGTCACCGGCCACACCGGATTCAAAGGTTCCTGGCTGACGCTATGGCTGCGCGAGCTTGGAGCGCAAGTCGCAGGACTCGCGCTTGCGCCGGACACGAGGCCCTCGCATTGGTCAGTGCTGCATCTGGACGGCGTAACCGATCACCGTGTGGATCTGCGCGACACGCAGGCTGTCCTCAAAGTCTTGGATACACAGCGCCCCGAAATCGTGTTCCATCTCGGCGCGCAGTCGCTAGTACGACGCAGTTATCGCGAACCTACCGCAACTTTCGCCACAAATGTGATGGGTTTGGTCAATCTGTTGGAGGCAGTGCGCGCCTGTTCATCGGTGCGTATGCTGATCAATGCCACCACAGACAAAGTCTATGCCGACTGCATCAGCCCGAGGGGTTATCACGAAACCGATCCGTTAGGTGGCCATGATCCGTATAGCAGCTCCAAGGCCTGTGCCGAACTGGTATCGGACTGCTATCGCAAGAGCTTCTTCAATGCTCCAGATTCCAACATGCATATTGCCACCGCGCGCGCCGGCAATGTGATCGGCGGCGGCGATTGGGCCGAGGATCGTCTAGTACCCGATCTCGTCCGTGCAGCCATCTCGGGGCAGGTACTCAAGGTACGCAACCCTGACGCCATCCGCCCCTGGCAACATGTGCTGGAACCGCTCTCCGGTTATCTGCGTCTGGGGCAGTGTCTTTGGAGTGACGCAAGCTTTGCCAACGCCTGGAATTTCGGTCCCGGCGTTACCAGCGAAATCAGCGTGCGCTCGCTCGCCGAGCAACTAGGCACGCATTGGAATGCGCTTCGCATCGAAACGGACGAAACGTCGCATCCGCATGAGGCCGCCAGCTTGCGACTCAATGCGGACAAGGCTGCCGCGCAACTCGCGTGGCGCCCGGTCTGGAACATTGGAACCGCATTGGCTCGAACTGCTTCCTGGTATCGCGACTTCCACGAGTCTGGGCAGATCGGCAGCGCCGGTGACCTCATCGCGTACGTCGCTGATGCTCGGCGACTCAACTTGGAGTGGGCGGCATGAACCTGCTTGCCACCCCGCTTGCCGGGCTGTACGAAATCCGCCATACCCCAATCGGTGATGCCCGGGGTCGTTTCACTCGACTGTTTTGCGAGCAGGAACTTTCCTCTATACGGCCCAATCTGCATTTCACCCAGATCAATCTCTCCGAAACCCGTGGCCGCGGCACCATTCGTGGGCTGCATTTCCAGATGCCGCCCGCAACCGAAGCTAAGCTGATTCGCTGCCTGCGCGGGCGCGTGTTCGACGTGGCCGTGGATCTACGCGCAGACTCGCCGACGTTTCTGCAATGGCATGCGCTGGATCTCACTGAAGACAACAATCGTGCGGTATTCATCCCAGAAGGCTTCGCTCATGGCTTCCAGACACTGACCGACGAAGCACACTTGCTCTACATGCACACCGCTCCATGGACACCGACATGCGAAGCCGGCCTGCGTCATAACGACCCCCGCTTGGCGATTGTCTGGCCACAACCGGTGACTAAGCTGTCTGATCGCGATCTTGGCTATACGCTGATCGACGATGCCTTCGCCGGAGTGCAGCCATGAAATGCCGCTTTTGCGCCACACCGCTGCACGATGTGTTCCTGGACCTGGGCAGCGCGCCGCCATCCAACGCTTTCCTGAATGCTGACGATCTGAATGCCCCCGAGTTGCATTTTCCATTGCGTCTGTACACCTGTACCGACTGCCATCTTGTGCAGGTGGACGAAGTGCAGAAGCACGATGCGCTGTTTTCCAGTGACTATGCGTATTTCTCTTCTTACTCGCGTACCTGGTTGGCGCATGCCGAACGGTATGTGGCACACGCCGTAGAACGACTGAACTTGGGTTCGTGCCATCTGGTGATGGAGATCGCCTCCAATGACGGCTATCTGCTGCAATACGTCAAGGCACGAGGTATCCCCTGCATCGGCATCGAGCCTACCGCCAGCACCGCAGCGGCGGCACGCGAGCGCGACATCGAAACCTTGGAACATTTTTTTGGCGAACGTTTCGCGCAGGATTTCGCAGCATCGCGGCGGAAGGCGGACCTGATCATCGCCAACAACGTGTTGGCGCACGTGCCCAACATCAACGATTTCATGTCTGGAGTTGCTGCAGTGCTGGCGCCGGAGGGCACCGTCACTGTCGAGTTCCCGCACTTGCTGCAACTGGTGGCGCAACACCAGTTCGATACCGTCTATCACGAGCATTTCTCCTATTTCTCGTGCCACACGGTGCAACGGGTTTTCGCCAGCCATGGTTTGCGCATCTGGGATGTGGAAGAACTGTCCACGCACGGCGGATCGCTACGGCTGTGGGCCTGTCACGTCAATGCTGCACTTCACGAAACACCCGCTGTTGCCGCGCTGCTGGCCAAGGAAACCGCTGCAGGCATGCGCAACATGAACTACTACCACGGGTTCCAGCCCTTGGCCGATGCCGTCAAGAACGATTTCCTGGCTTTCCTGCTAGCCTGCAAGCGCAGCGGCAAACAGGTCGTGGCCTATGGTGCTGCCGCCAAAGGCAACACTCTGTTCAACTATGCAGGAGTCCGCCCCGATCTGGTCGGCTATGTAGTGGACGCCTCTCCGTATAAGCAGGGCCGTTATTTGCCTGGCTCGCGCATTCCGGTGGTCCCTGAGACACACATCCGCGAATCGCATCCCGATTTCGTCGTGATCCTGCCATGGAACCTGCGCGAGGAAATCACCACCCAGCTCGCCTATATTCGCGAATGGAACGGAAAGTTCGTCACTGCGATCCCGCAACTCATCGTGTCATGAGCGTAGAAAGCACAAACAGTCGCATTTACTACACGAAGCCATCGATCACCGAGCGGGAAGTCCGTTACGCAACGGATGCAGCCACGCACGGCTGGGGCGAGCGGTGCTACGAATACATTGCACGCTTCGAACAACTGTTCAAGCTGCATCTCGGCGTCCGCCATGCTATCGCCACTTCCAGCGGTACGGGAGCATTGCATCTGGGAATGGCAGCGCTGAACATCGGTTTGGGCGACGAAGTGATACTGGCGGATATCAACTGGATCGCATCGGCCGCCCCCATCATCCACCTCGGCGCAAAACCTGTGCTGGTGGATGTTTTGCCGGATACCTGGTGCCTTGATCCGGCTGCGGTCGAAGCCGCAATCACGCCGCGCACCAAGGCAATACTCGCGGTGCATCTCTACGGCAATCTTTGCGACATGGACGCACTTGCTGCAATTGCGCAAAAGCACGGGCTGCATCTCATAGAGGATGCAGCCGAAGCCGTCGGCTCAATCTGGCACGACCGGCGCGCCGGCTCAATGGGGACCTTTGGCGCGTTCTCGTTCCACGGCACCAAAACTATCACAACCGGCGAAGGCGGCATCTTCGTCACCGATGATGATGCGCTGTACGAGCACGTCTTGACCCTGTCTAATCATGGCCGCGCTCGCGGCGAGAAGCGCCAGTTCTGGCCTGAGTGCGTTGGCTATAAATACAAGATGTCGAATGTGCAAGCGGCGATTGGCTGTGCCCAATTGGAACGCATTGACGAGCTGATTTCCGGCAAGCGACGGGTTTTCGAACTCTACCGCGACTCCCTGCAAGGACTGCCGCTGCGGATGAATCCCGAGCCGTCCGATACTATCAATGGCTACTGGATGCCAACCATCGTCGCGGACATTGGCGCCTCGTTCAATCGCGAAGCATTGCTCACGTCGTTCAAAGCGGACAACATTGATGGCCGCGTGTTCTTCTGGCCCTTGTCCAGCCTGCCTATGTTCGAGTCGTATCCACGACAGGCGACCAGCCACGCATTGGCAGCACGTGCGATCAACTTGCCCAGCTATCACGACATGAGCGACGATGACATCGGGCGGGTAGCACACTTGGTCGTAGGCCATTTCGCCGGAGCATACCGTGAGCGCACCTGACTTGCTTTCGGACGCGCAAGTGGCAGAGTTCCACCGCAACGGCGTGCTTGTCGTGCCGAGTTTCTACGATCCTGAATCGGATATCCTTCCGATCCAGCATGCGGTTTACCGGGTAATCGGCCAAGTCATGAAGCGGCACAGCATCCCCGATGCGCGGCCCGCATTTTCCATGGAACACTTCGACGATGGCTACCAATCGCTGATTGCGCTTGATCGCTCATACGGCAGTGAGATCTACGACGCAGTCAAACAGATTCCTGCTTTTGTCCGCCTGCTGGCTGACTCTCGACATGAGGAATTGTTCAAGGCGCTTCGTCCGGGATCGATTCCCGGAATCGCTGGCGGTGGCTTCGGCATCCGGATCGATAATCCACGCGAAGATCGCTTCCGTGCCGAGTGGCACCAAGAATACCCCTCGCAGTTGCGAAGCCTGGACGGCTTGGTGTTCTGGAGCCCACTCGTACATATGACGCCCGACCTCGGGCCAGTCCAATTCTGCTTGGGCTCGCATATCGACGGGGCGGTCCCCGTCCTCACCCGCCCGGAAGGCGGCAAAACGGGCGCCTACGCACTCCGGCTGAAAGGTGAGGCGAATCTTCTCGAACGATATCGACAGATAGCGCCGCTCACGACTCCCTGCGATCTCGTCATCGTCGACTTCCTCACCCTGCACGCATCGGGGTTCAACCACAGCAATAGATCACGCTGGTCGCTGCAGTTCCGCTATTTCAATTTCGCCCACCCCACGGGGTTGGCGCACGGATGGAAGGGTTCATACGCTGCCGGCGTCGATTTCCGGAATATCCACCCCGAGCTTTGCGCTGACTAGGGCCGCCCATGCACCTGCCTCATTGCGCAATCTGCGGCCAGCCGCTCGGTGAGCCAATTTACTCCTCGGCGCCCCATCAGTCGTTGACATCACTATGTCGCATCCACCCAGATGAAACGCGCGTATTCGCTTGCACGGGTTGTGGCCATTTGCAAACGAGTGCCATCACGAATGTCGATGCCTACTACGATGCCGAATACGACATCCTCGTTGACAGCGAGGAAGAAGATCAGATCTATGAGATTCGCGACGGCAAGACGACATATCGCACCGAGCATCAAGTGAAGGTCTTACTGAAAAAGCTGGGATTCCAGCGCCATGTGGATTTGCTTGATTACGGATGCGCCAAGAGCTCGACAATACGCGCGTTATGCTCGACGACGCTAAGCGTGACACCACACGTGTTCGATGTTAGCGCGCGCTATGTCCCGTTCTGGGAGAAATTCATCGCACCCGACAAATGGGCAGTGAACTCGACGAAAGAAGAATGGAATTCCCGATTCGACGTCGTGACCTCGTTCTTCTCCATGGAGCATATCCCCACGGTTACCGAAAGCACGCGTGAAATCGCTAAACTGCTCAAACCGGGCGGTATCTTCTACTTTGTCATCCCGAACGTGTTCGGTAACAGCGCGGATTTCATCGTAGTTGATCACTGCAACCATTTCACGCCTTCCTCGCTTGGGCACTTGCTCTGGGATGCGGGATTGAACTTGCGCGAAATCGATGCCCATGCGCATCGCGGGGCATTCGTGGTGGTGGCGGAAAGACCCCTCGACGGGAAGATTTCCAATTCGCGCCCAGCACGCGCAGAAATCGAGCGTACGTGCGATGAACTTTCAGCGATGGCTGACTTCTGGCGAGATGCCGCCGCCAAAGTGCGTGCGCGCGAAGCCCGCCTGACCGACGATGACAGGATTGCCGTTTATGGTGCCGGGTTCTACGGCGCGTTCATTTTCGCAAATCTGACCCACCCTGAGCGCATTGCCTGCTACCTTGACCAGAATCCCTTTCTCCAAGGCAAGGAGTCCAATGGCCGCCCCATCCTGCCGCCGAGCGAGCTGCCCAGCGATGTCAAAACCGTATTTGTCGGCCTGAACCCCGTGCATGCAAAGGCCATCATCTCCGACGTCGCCACGCTGTCGAAGCGGGAACTGGATTACTTCTATTTGTGAGGGACACCCATGCTCAACGGTGACAAGCTGGTACTTCGCGAATGGCGCGAATCCGATCTCGGAGCTCTTGCGGAACTTCGCAACGATATCGAACTGCAGGCGTTGCTGATGACACAGGCAAGACCGAACTCGATTGAACGGGTACGGCATTGGCTGGTTGATCGCACGTCGCGCGATGACATGGCCTTCTTCGTAGTGGCTGCCCGTAGCGATGACGCCGTGCTTGGCTACGTGCAGGCCACCAACATTGATCGTTTCCATGGCGTCGGAGAGCTGGGCATCTGCCTCTCCCCTTCAGCACAGGGGAGTAGATTGGCACAGGAAGCCTGCCGGCTCCTCGACCGCTATCTTCGCCACACGTTGGCGCTGCGAAAGATCACTCTCCGAGTGCTGGCTGGCAACATGCGAGCAATCGCGTTCTACATGAAGAGCGGCTATCGCGAAGTAGGCCGGCTGGAACGCCACTTCTTCATTGACGGACAGCACCAAGATGTCGTGATCATGGAACGATTCCTCGACGCATGATTATCGTCATTTCCCAACCGATGCTGTTCCCTTGGGTCGGAATGCTCGAACAAATCCGTATGGCCGACACCTTCGTTCACTACCCAGACGTGCAGTTTTCGAAAGGCAGCTTCGTCAACCGCGTCCAGATCAAAACCTCGCGTGGAATGAAGTGGCTTACCGTACCGTTGTACAGCCTTCGACTCGGGCAGAAAATCAACGAAGTGAAAATCAACAATCAGGACGACTGGCGCGATGAACACCTACAGATGCTAAGCGATGCCTATATAGATTCACCGTATGTAGGCGAAATGTTGAATTTGGTCGAATCGGTCTACGCTTACGACTACGAGAATATTGGCAGCCTGAGTGAAGCGTCTGTACTGGCTCTTTGCCAGTATTTCGGAATTGATAGCCGCGAGAAATTTCTCAGTTCGGAAAAACTAGGTATCGAAGGCTCCGGAAGTCGCAGGGTTCTCGACATCGTCCTTGCTCTTGGTGGCGACACGTATCTCACCGGCCACGGCGCAAGTAAATATCTCGACCACCAAGGATTCGAACAAGCTGGAGTTCGCGTGGAGTACATGGACTACGCCAAAGTTCCATATGCGCAGTTGCATGGCGAATTCACGCCCTACGTATCGGCGTTGGATCTCGTTGCCAATACCGGCTCCTCAGGTATCGACTTCATCCGCCCCCGATCCACTTACTGGAAGGACTTTCTAAGTGACAAACGAAATCGAAAAATTCCAGGCTGAAGTTGCCCGAAATATTGCGGGGCTGAAGGACGACAAGGATGTGCAGGCACTTTCCCGGATATGGCTGAGAGAAATCACGCGACATAAATACGCTTACAACTTCAGTTGGCTTGGACGGCCGCTTATTCAGTTTCCTCAGGACATGGTCGCGATCCAGGAAATCGTTTGGAGAACACGACCCGATTTGGTCATCGAAACCGGCATCGCACACGGCGGCTCATTGATCATGAGTGCATCTCTACTCGCTCTGCTTGACTACTGCGATGCGATAGAAGCTGGAGCAGCGCTTGACCCGCATAACACCCATCGCCGTGTACTGGGAGTCGACATCGCCATCCGCCCGCACAATCGCGTCGCAATCGAGGAACATCCGATGGCGCATCGGATCGACATGATAGAGGGTTCATCGGTAGCCTCAGAAACTATCGCCAAAGTCCATGAGATATCTCGCAGCTACCCACGCGTATTGGTCCTGCTCGACTCCAATCACACACATGACCACGTTTTAGCAGAGTTGGAGGCATACGCCCCCTTGGTCAGCAGGGACAGTTATTGCGTAGTCTTCGACACGCTGATTGAAGACATGCCTGACGACTTGATTTCCGACCGTCCTTGGCGCAAAGGCAACAACCCAAAGACCGCTGTACACGAGTTTCTGACGCACCATCCAGAATTCGCAATTGATGAAGACATCGAAGCGAAGACAATGATTACCGTGGCGCCTAGTGGCTATCTTCGGCGCATCTAACTGACTGTAGAGAAACGAGCCCGCCGAGCTTAAACAAGCTTAGAGAGAGCGAAATAGTTCGCACTCATTGCCCCCAGAGCCATCGTTAAAAATGTGATCCGATCTATCTAGCCAAGGCATAGCACGTTGATCAACACTCCTCCGAAGTTACCACTGGTCACTATAGGAATTCCCGTCTATAACGAGGCGAAGTTCCTGAAACAATCTCTTCTGAGTCTACTGGCGCAGGATTACGAAAGAATCGAATTCATTCTTTCGGATAATGCCTCAACCGACCGAACGCAGGAGATTTGCAGCGAAATAGCCAAGATTGATCCACGTGTTCGCGTTCTATACGCTTCCATCAACGAAGGCTCCACGGCCAACTTTCAGCGTTGCCTCGATACGGCACGGGGTGAGTTGTTCATGTGGGCAGGTGGACACGATCTATGGTCTCCCAATCTGGTCTCACAGTGCATCGAAATACTGAGCCGCCAGCCGAGCGCGGTGATCGCTGTCCCGGAGTCTCAATGGATCGATACATCCTCTCAACCCTACGGCGATCGTGCCGGCATACTTGACACGCGTGGCATGGATCCCCTCGCACGGATATTTTCGCTGCTTTGGGCCAATATGCACCCCATGTACGGACTAATGCGCACCGCTGCGTTGCGGGCTACAGGGCCTATCCCCAATTACTCAGCTGCGGATCTCATCCTGCTGACCAAGATGATTCTGCAAGGCGATTTCGTTCCCGTCCCCAACGCCTTATGGTCGCGACGCCAGACGCGAAACAGCGAGAGTTATGCGGACCGACAACGCCGCTATTACAGCAGCGAGTTTGGTATCCGCAAACGGTTGCTTCCCATGGCACGCCTGCCTTGTGAACTGTTGCGAGCCGTATGGCTGTCCGAGTTGTCGGCCCTCGACAAGATTGCGTTCACGTTGGCCTTCCCCGCCCAGCTACCGGCACGCTATCTCGTAGCGCGGCGGCGTGTCGCCTGATTTTATTTGCACATGCTGTTTACAAGAGAATTCGCTGCAAAATGTCTGTCCTTGGCCAGAAAGCTGTTCATCCCGGTTGCATTAGGATTCCTGGCGTATTCGGCATACCGAGCAAGCGAACGCCTGGCGCCTTTACTGGTCACCATTTCCGCACGGTATTTGCTGTTAGCGTGGCTATGCTGGGGTGTGGCCCAATGGGTCGGTCCACTGACCACGGTCGCGTTTGCACACATCCTCGATCTGCGGCTGGGATATCGTGAACTCTCTCTGATATCCATCTTGCGCTTGCCAGCAAAGTATCTGCCGGGCGGTATCTGGCAGAGCGTTTCCCGTTTCACCGCTTACCGCCAGCTTGACGTGAGCAAGACCGACTCGCTTTCCATTCTCGTCGTCGAACACCTCCAAGCGTTGGGAGTCAGTGCCGCGCTGGGGGCCTCCTTGTTGCTCCATCTTAATGGCATCGAATTCCTGCACGGTGTCGCTGCGTGGGTTCTCATCTGCGCATTGACGCTGCTAGTCATGACGGCAATTGGGATACTGAAAGTCAGGGGAGGCGGAGCAAGGACCGCCATCAGAATCGTGATGTCGATATTTGCCACAGCACTTTTTTGGGTCACCGCAGCCGCTAGTTTCTGCGCATACTGGGCAGCAACATTTGGCCCGCAGAATAGTGAAGTTCTGCGAGTAGCCTCATGCTATCTGCTTGCTTGGGCTGCCGGATTCGTCGCGTTATTTGCGCCGCAAGGACTTGGCGTCTTCGAATGGGTCGCGGGTCATCTGCTGACATCGGCGTGGCCAATCAGCGTGACCGTTACAGCTGTCGCTGGTTTTCGTATCGTTACGATCACTGCAGATCTGAGCGCGTGGGTTGTTGGCCTCGCGATTTCGCGATTTCGCAATGACTCGATCGGAAGTTCCGCACCCGGAAGCGATCGTTCTTGACTCATGCATCGCGCCGATATGTCAACGCCGTGATCTGCTCCGAGATCAATCCGATCAGGAACACGATCACTGCGGCCGAGAAAAGCAGAACACTCATGTTGGTGAGGCGATGCATCGTTAAAAAGGTGTATAGATAATTACCAAGCCCAAGAATAAAAAACACAACGCTTGCCGGCGCGAATAGTTTTAGAGGCGAATACAGCGTCGCGATCTTGAAGATGATCAGCAGGAAGCGTACTCCATCACGCAACGGACGGATATGACTCTTGCCGATGCGCTGCGCGGCCTTGATTGGCATGTAGGCCACGGCGTAAGCGCTACGAAAGAACGCCATCGTACTTGTGGTTGGATAGGAAAACCCATTCGGCAAAAGGTGCAAGAATTCACGGAACTTGTCGGCACGTGCAGCACGAAAACCGGAGGTGAGGTCTGCAACCTTGAATCCGGTCATATGGCTGGCCAGCCAGTTGTAGATTGTGTTGGCGACACCGCGACCGACACCGGCCTGTCCGGCCCAGTCGCGCGCACCGACGGCCATGTCAAAGCCTTCGTCAAGCTTGGCTACGAGGCGCTCAATATCCGCCGGATCGTGCTGGCCGTCGGCATCCATAAACACCAGCACATCACCAGCTGCTTCGCGAGCGCCTCGCTTGATCGCGGCGCCATTGCCCATCGAATACGGTTGTGTGAGAAGTTTGACAGCGTTCGCGTTGCAAACTTGTGCAGTGCCATCGGTCGAACCGTCGTTGACAACTATGATCTCCGCTTGCGGTTGGGCTGCGCGCAACCTCGGCAGCAGGTCGACCAAGGCAGCAGCTTCGTTTTTAGCAGGCAAGATGATACTAAGCAACAAAGCGCATTTCCTGTTATCAATTGGCAGAGATTTCAATTCTTCGTTCAACTTCGAAAGCGACTCACAGCGTGCAAACCAAGCAGTCGTCCGATAGTAATGGAAAAATCTCCCCTAGACGCCACACGGCATGAGACTCACCCTATTCTGCGACGCGTCGCACGAAGCCATGCTGCCACCAGACATCGTTGGCGCTACGATTAGCGAGAGAAACCGTTATACTTGAATAAGATACACCTAGGGGTAGGCATGACCACCACGATGAGCGCACCCGCACCCGCTACTGGTCCGTCGCTGGCCGGCCTTAGCGGCGTGGCCAAGCGCCTGGTCATGCAGGGCTTGCTCTCGGAGAACGACGCGCGTCGCGCCAGCGACGCGTCGATGAAGCAGAAGATTCCGGTCGCCAGCCTGCTGCTCGAGCGCAGCCTGGTCAGCAGCGCGCAGCTGGCCGTGGCCATGTCCGAGGAATTCGGCGTGCCGCTGCTCGACGCGGAAGCGATCGACCTGAATCAGGTGCCGCAGAACCTGATCAACGAGGATCTGGCCAACAAGCATCAGGTGCTGCCGATCTACCGGCGCGGCCCGCGCATATTCGTCGCTGTGGCCGACCCGACCAATACGCGCGCGCTCGACGATGTGAAGTTTCACGCCAAGTCCGCTGTCGAGGCGGTACTTATCGATTCGGAGCAGCTCTCGCGCCTGATCGACCAGACCTACAGCATGGGCACGGCGGGATTCGCAGCACTCGACGATGCTGCCGGCGGCCTGGAAAAACTGGTCGTCGGCGACGGCGAGGAAGAGGCCGACACCGGCATCGACGCGCGCGACAACAGCGATGCACCCGTGGTGAAATTTGTCAACAAGGTGCTGGTCGACGCCATCCGTCGCGGCGCCTCGGATATCCACTTCGAGCCGTTCGAGAACACCTACCGCGTGCGTTTCCGCATGGACGGTATCCTGCGTGCGGTGACTTCGCCGCCGCCGCGCATGGCCACGCGCATGGCCGCCCGCCTCAAGGTGATGTCGGGCCTGGATATTTCCGAACGGCGCGTGCCGCAGGACGGGCGCATCAAGCTGAACCTGTCCAAGACCAAGGCAGTGGACTTCCGCGTCAGCACCTGCCCGACCCTGTTCGGCGAGAAAGTCGTGCTGCGCATTCTCGATGCCTCCATCGCACGACTGGGCATCGACAAGCTGGGTTATGAGGACGATCAGAGGGATCTGTTCGTCAACGCAATCCAGAAACCGTACGGCATGGTCATAGTGACCGGTCCGACCGGTTCAGGCAAAACCGTGTCCCTCTACACCGCGCTGAACATCCTCAACGTCGAAGGGCGCAACATCTCCACCGTCGAGGACCCGGTCGAAATCCGCTTGCAAGGCGTCAACCAGGTGCAGCAGAACGTGAAGCGCGGCATGACGTTTGCCGTCGCGCTGCGAGCCTTCCTGCGCCAGGACCCGGACGTGATCATGGTCGGCGAAATCCGCGACGTCGAAACGGCCGAAATCGCGATCAAGGCGGCGCAGACCGGCCATATGGTGCTGTCCACCCTGCATACGAACGATGCGCCCCAATCAGTCGCACGCCTGATGAACATGGGCATTGCTCCGTACAACATCACCTCGGCATTGTCGCTCGTCGTCGCCCAGCGCCTCGCAAGACGCCTGCACGAATGCAAGAAACCACTGATTCTGCCACCGGAAACGCTGCTCGCCGAAGGCTTCACCCAAGAGGATCTCAACGGCCTGCAGCTCTTCGACGGCGTCGGCTGCCCCGTGTGCAACGAGGGTTACAAGGGACGTACCGGCATCTATCAGGTGATGCCGATCAATGAGGCGATCACCAGGATCATCCTCAAGGGCGGCAATATGATGGAAATTGCCACGGCTGCAAAGGCCTCTGGCGTGCGGGACCTGCGCGCTTCCGCATTGCTCAAACTCAAGCAGCGCATTACCAGTCTGGCCGAAATCAATCGGGTCACGAAAGATTGAGCCGTCTTTCGCTGCCAGACACCACGCATCCGATCAACCCGGGCTCAGACAGAATTCCCCCCAACACTCGGCTTACAAAGAGTGTCATGCAGTAATATTCCATCGGAATTTTCTGCACTTGCGCGCATTTTTTGCGCTATTGTTAATGTACTCTTAACCCATCCCGCAGGTTGAGCACCGCCCATGGCCACAGTCGCGACGACCACCCGTAACAAGCCCAGCGCTGCCGATACCGGCCGTGCACGCGCGCAGGTCAATCAGAGTCTTACGTTTGTCTGGCGGGGCGCGGACGGTCGGGGCAAGAAGCTCAAGGGCGAGCAGGTGGCAAAGTCGGCCGCCCTGCTCAAGGCCGAACTGCGGCGCCAGGGCATCAACGCAACGACAATCAAGCCTAAGCCCAAGCCTCTGTTCGGCTCGGCCGGGCGCACGATCAAGGCACGAGAGATCGCCGTGTTCAGTCGCCAGATCTCGGTCATGATGGCGGCCGGCGTGCCGATGGTGCAGGGCTTGGACATCATCGCCAACGGCCAAGCCAATCCGCGCATGAAGAATATGCTGCTGGACCTCAAAACCAATATCGAGGGCGGTGCCTCGCTGGCCGAGGCTATGCGCCAGTACCCAGTGCAGTTCGACGAGTTGTACACGAACCTTGTCAAGGCCGGCGAAACCGCAGGCGTACTCGATACGGTGCTCGATACCGTAGCCACGTACAAGGAGAACATCGAGGCGATCAAGGGCAAGGTCAAGAAGGCCATGTTCTATCCGGCCGCAGTACTCGCGGTCGCCTTCGTCGTCACGATGATTCTGCTGATTTTCGTCATCCCCGAGTTCGAGTCAGTGTTCAAGAATTTCGGTGCCAAGCTACCGGCATTCACCCTGCTATACGTGGACCTGTCGCGCTTCGTCACCCAGCATTGGCTGATCATGACCGCGTTCATCGTCGCCACGGTTGTTGGCGTGATGCTGGCGTACAAGCGCTCGCCGAGATTCGCTCGTTTCCTCGCGCGCGCCTCGCTCAAGATTCCTGTCGTCGGGCAAATCCTGACTCAATCGGCGATCGCGCGCTTCGCGCGTACGCTCGGCGTGACCTTCAAGGCGGGCGTGCCGCTGGTCGAGGCGCTCGATTCGGTATCGACTGCGACCGGCAGCCCAATCTACAATGAGGCGGTAAAGAAAATCCGCGGTGACGTCGCGGTCGGCCATCAGTTGCAGTTTGCAATGCGTCAGACCGAACTGTTTCCGAACATGGTCGTGCAAATGGTCGCCATCGGTGAAGAGGCGGGTGCGCTCGACACGATGCTGTTCAAGATCGCCGAGTTCTACGAGCAGGAGGTCAGCAACGCAGTCGATGCGCTTTCGAGCCTGCTCGAGCCGTTCATCATGATCGTCATCGGCATCATCGTCGGCGGCATGGTGGTCGCGATGTACCTGCCGATCTTCAAGCTCGGCAGCGTGGTCGCCTGACCGGGTTCGGCGTGCAGGAATTCCTGGCGATACCCGGCGTGGCCGTGGCGCTGGCCGGTTTGCTCGGCCTCCTCGTCGGCAGCTTTCTCAATGTCGTGATCCTGCGCCTGCCGGCGCGGCTGATGCACCAGTGGCGTGAGCAGAGCCGCGAGATGCTCGAGCTCGGCGGCGATGTCGAACCCACGCCGCCCGGGCTCGTCTGGCAGGCCTCGCACTGCCCGCAATGCAAGCATGCGCTCGGCGCGCTGGAGAACATTCCGGTCGTGAGCTGGCTGGTGCTGCGCGGACGCTGCAAGCACTGCGGCACGAAGATTTCGGTGCAATATCCGCTGGTCGAGTTGTTAACGGCTGTTTGTTCGGCTCTGATCGTATGGAAGCTCGGCGTGGGCTGGCAGGCTGCCGCGGGACTGTTGTTCACCTGGGCCCTGATCGCGCTTGCCGGCATCGATGTGCACACGCAGTTGCTGCCCGACCAAATTACCCTGCCGCTGCTCTGGTTTGGCTTGCTGATCGCGCTCGCCCCGTTTTTCGTCGACACGTCGTCCGCGATCCTGGGCGCTGCGATCGGCTACCTTTCGCTCTGGTCAGTGTACTGGGGATTCAAATTGCTGACCGGCAAGGAAGGCATGGGCTATGGCGACTTCAAGCTGCTCGGTGCGCTCGGCGCCTGGATGGGACCGTGGGCGCTGCTGCCGATCGTGCTGCTGTCCTCGCTGATCGGCGCGGTGGTCGGCGGCACGCTACTCGCGGTACAAGGCCGCGATCGCGCCACGCCGATTCCGTTCGGCCCCTTCCTCGCTGCGGCCGGCTGGGTGCAGTTCGCGTTCGGCAACGAGATAGCGGTGCTTTATCGGCACCTGTTCGCTTTCCCGTGATGTGAAGATACCCGAGTCGCCTCCGCCCGTCTCGCTGGCCGTGGTCGTCACCGGCGGCATCGCTTCGGGCAAGACGACGGTGACGAACGCCTTCGCCGCACTCGGCGTACCGATATTCGACGCCGACGCGATCTCGCGCGAACTCGTCGCGCCGGGCCAGCCGGCACTCGCGGAAATCGCGGCGACGTTCGGTGCGGACATGCTTGCGCCCGATGGCGAACTCGACCGCCGCCGCCTGCGCGAGCGCATCTTCGCCGACGAGGCCGCGCGACGTCGGCTGGAGGCGATCTTGCATCCGCGCGTGCGCAGCGAACTGCGCGCGCGCGCCGCCGCGTGCAGCGCGCCGTACTGCCTGCTCGCAATTCCGCTGTATGCCGAATCGGCGCAGACCTACGACTGGGTGGACCGCGTTCTCGTGGTCGATGTACCGCGGGCCGTGCAACTTGCCCGACTCATGCAGCGTGACGGCATGACGGCGGAGTTCGCGCAGCGCGCTCTGGCCGCTCAGGCGACGCGGGTACAACGCCTCGCGCTTGCCGATGACGTGATCGACAACAGCGGCAACCTGGATGACTTGCCGCACATCGTGGCGCGGCTGCACCGACTGTACACGGCGCTAGCGGTCCGCGAAAAAACCTGAGATGCCGGCGACGCCTTGCGCGCCATGCGCATGCGCCATCGAGGTGTCGGCTGCGGTCAGGCCGCCAAGAGCGTACACCGGCAACGGCGTCGCCGCGCAAAGTTCGCCAAACCGTCGCCAGCCGAGCGGTGCTGCATCGGGATGGCTGCGCGTGGGCAGCACCGGGCCGAGTACGACGAAATCCACGCCGATCGCGGCAGCGTGCTCCAGTTCGCGCTCATCGTGGCAGGACGCGGCCACCCACCGATCGCGCGGCAACGGCCGAGACGCCTGCTGCATCAGTTCGGCCGTCGGCAGATGCACGCCGTCGAGGTCGAGCTTTGCGGCGAGGCCGGCATGCCCGTTAAGCAGCAGCATTGCACCCGCTGCCCGAACGCGGGCCTGGACGACGCGGGCCAGCGAAGCGATCTGCTCTGCCGACATCGTTTTCGCACGCAATTGCAGCAAACGCACGCCGCCGGCAAGCGCATGGTCGATGCGATCGAGGAGAGCAGCACCCTCATCGTCCGGTTCTGGGGTAATTGCGTAGTGGGGTGGCAGACGCAATGCGGTCGCGACCGGACGATCGGGCGGCGGCATGGCGATGCCGGCGAGCTCGTCGACGCAACGCCAGGCCAGCGCCTGCCCCTCGTGCCCGTGCGGAGCACCCGAGAAATCGAGCACGCGGTAGACGTCGAGGAAAATGGATTTGTCGCCGAAGTCCCAGGGCACGCCGATCAACGGCTCGACGGCGCCGATGTCGACGCCGATTTCCTCGCGCAGTTCGCGGCGCAGCGCCGCATGTGCGGTCTCACCGGGTTCGAGCTTGCCGCCGGGGAATTCCCACAGTCCGGCAGAGTGCTTGCCGGAAGGCCGACGCGCGAGCAGCACGCGGCCTTCGTTGTCGCTCAGGATGCCGGCGACGACATGGATGCGATCGCGCATTGGCGTTTCCGCTAACGCGCGACGACGCTCAGGCCAAGCGCCCGTGGCACTGCTTGTATTTCTTACCCGAACCGCAGGGACACGGATCGTTGCGGCCGACTTTCGGTGCATCGCGCACAATCTGACCCTGCTGCAGCGGCGGCGGAGGCACGTTGTCCGCCTGGGCCGCGGCTTCGCCAGCCAGCGGCGCCGCATCGGCGTGCTGGAATTCGAGCGCGCGGCGCTCCTGCTCGCGGCGCTGCTGTTCCTCGAGCGCCGCGACCTCTTCCTCGCTGCGAATGCGCAGCATCGCCAGGCGCTGGATCACTTCGACCTTGACGCGTTCGAGCATGGCCTGGAACAGGGTGAAGCCCTCGCTCTTGAACTCCTGCTTCGGCTGCTTCTGTGCATAGCCGCGCAGGTAGATGCCCTGGCGCAAGTAGTCCATGCTCGCGAGGTGCTCCTTCCAGTGCTGGTCGAGCACCTGCAGCAGGAAGAACTTCTCCGCCGCGCGCATGATTTCCGAGCCGTACTGCGCGTCCTTCTCGCGGAAGTAGCGGTCGACTTCGTCGATCACGTGGTCGCGGATGCCGTCCGCGCTGAGATCGTGCTGGCTTTCGGCCCAGTGCTTGACCTCAAGCTGCATGCCGAATTCCGACTGCAGCGCGCGATCGAGCCCCGCCAGATCCCACTGCTCGTCGACGCTGTCCGCCGGGATGTAGCGGCGCACGAGGTCGCTCATCACGTCGTAGCGGATGTTGATGATGTTCTCGCTGACGTCGTTCGCGTCGAGCAGCTCGTTGCGCTGCTGGTAGACGACCTTGCGCTGGTCGTTCGAGGTGTCGTCGAACTCGAGCAGGTTCTTGCGGATGTCGAAGTTGTGCGCTTCGACCTTGCGCTGCGACTTCTCGATCACGCGCGTGATCATCTTGTCCTCGAGCGCCTCGTGCTCCTTCATGCCGAACAGCTGCATCCAGCGCGTGACCCAGTCGGGCGCGAAGATGCGCATGAGCGAGTCTTCGAGCGAGAGGTAAAAACGGCTCGAGCCCGGATCGCCCTGGCGACCGGAACGGCCTCTCAGCTGGTTGTCGATGCGGCGCGACTCGTGGCGCTCGGTGCCGATGATGTGCAGGCCGCCGGCGGCGAGCACCTGCTCGTGGCGCTGTTTCCAGTCGGCCTTGAGTTTTTCGCGATCGGCATCGGTCGCATCTTCGGGCAACGCCTGCAGCTCGGATTCAAGCGAGCCGCCGAGCACGATGTCGGTACCGCGGCCGGCCATGTTCGTCGCGATCGTCACCGCGCCGGGGCGGCCGGCCTGGGCGACGATCTGCGCCTCGCGCTCGTGCTGCTTGGCGTTGAGCACCTCGTGCGGGATCGGCGGCTTCTGTTTGCGCAGCTCATTCGAGAGCAGCTCGGAGGTCTCGATCGACGTGGTGCCGACGAGCACGGGCTGGCCCTTCTCGTGGCATTCCTTGATGTCCTCAATCACCGCTTCGAATTTGAACGGCTGCTTGAGGAACACGATGTCCTGGTTGTCCTTGCGCACCATCGGCTTGTGCGTCGGGATGACGACGACTTCGAGGCCGTAGATCTGCTGGAATTCGTAAGCTTCCGTGTCGGCCGTGCCGGTCATGCCGGACAGCTTTTTGTACATGCGGAAGTAGTTCTGGAACGTGATCGAAGCGAGCGTCTGGTTCTCGCGCTGGATCGGCACGCCTTCCTTCGCCTCGACCGCTTGATGCAGTCCGTCCGACCAGCGCCGGCCCGCGAGCGTGCGTCCGGTGAACTCGTCGACGATGATGACCTCGCCGTCGCGCACGATGTATTCCTGATCGCGGCGATACAGCGTGTTCGCGCGCAGGGCGGCGTTCAGATGGTGGACGACGGCGAGATGCTTGGAGTCGTACACCGACTCATCCGCGCCGATGATGCCTTCGGCACGCAGCACTTCGTCGGCGTGCTCCATGCCCTCTTCGGACAGGTGCACCTGCTTCTGCTTCTCGTCGACGAAATAGTCGCCGGCGCCGTCCTCGGTTTCCTGCCGGGTCAGCTTCGGCACGATGCGGTTGATGCGCGCGTAGAGCTGCGGCGAATCGTCCGAGGGACCGGAGATGATCAGCGGCGTGCGCGCCTCGTCGATCAGGATCGAGTCGACTTCGTCGACGATCGCATAGTGCAGGCCGCGCTGGTAGCGCTGTTCCTTCGACAATGCCATGTTGTCGCGCAGGTAATCGAAGCCGTATTCGTTGTTCGTGCCGTAGGTGATGTCCGCGGCATAGGCGGCGTGCTTGTCGGCATGATCCATGCCCGGATAGACGACGCCGACGCTGAGGCCCAAGAAGTTGTAGACCTTGCCCATCCATGCCGCGTCGCGGCGCGCAAGGTAGTCGTTGACGGTGACGACATGCACGCCCTTGCCTTCGAGCGCATTGAGGTACACCGGCAGCGTTGCAACCAGAGTCTTGCCCTCGCCCGTACGCATCTCGGCGATGCGGCCGGAGTTGAGCACCATGCCGCCGATCAGCTGCACGTCGTAATGGCGCATGCCGAGCACGCGCTTGGAGGCTTCACGCACAGTGGCGAACGCGTCGGGCAGGATGTCGTCCACGGTCTCGCCGGCGGCGAGGCGCGCCTTGAGCGCGTCGGTGCGCGCGCGCAATTCCTCGTCGGACAGCGCCT
>Ga0207712_10000323_pt1 | contig 43711 bp, 26 predicted proteins | sample KBSS44metaG_FD_184402 | JGI IMG/M metagenome (GOLD analysis project Ga0207712, IMG submission 184402) | Switchgrass rhizosphere microbial communities from Kellogg Biological Station, Michigan, USA - KBS S4-4 metaG (SPAdes) (version 2) | ecosystem: Host-associated > Plants > Roots > Rhizosphere...
AATTTCTCGTTCACTTGTATAAATTAATAGGGCCTGGGTAGAAACCCTGGCCCGTTTTTAATCCGTACCCTATGAAAACTGGTTTAAAGGTATAATAATTTTTTAATTACGGCAAAGTAATATTATGGGGCACCCCATTAATGGTTACCACTCCCCTGTTATCACAATCTCCATTACCGTAGTTTATGGTTGCGACCCATGGGGAACTAGTTGTAAGATTTAATCTGGCTACCCGGATGGCACCTTTTACCAGCCAATGGCAGCTGAATTTCTTAATCAATGGATCAGTTATCTCAGAATTCCAGGCAATCAACAGATCACCTCTTTTTACCTTACCTTGTCCACCACCCTCAATTTTATAAATATCATCGAGTAGAATTAAAGGAGTACAGGTGCCTTCAACCTGTGTTATAGTTTTAGTGCTTTTCCATTCTGTATAATTTCCATTTGGCTTAGTAAGTTTTGCATTCTCAACTACTACTTTCCACTTATGTCTTAGACAAGTAGCAGAAATTACTTCACCCTCATTGGTTATTGTAAGAGTTCCTTGTATTTTAATGCTGTCGACCGTATAGTTTTCAAAAATTGTGGTTGCAATTGCTCCAGGATAAATAAGTCGGTTTGTATACTCCGAAATTATTTTTCCGGAACGGGTTCTTCCATCACGAGCTGTACAACCCGTACCAAAATCCATTACAATTCTTACTGGGAAAGGATTTGTTGAGCTAAGATGAGTAATAGTTACATCTGGACATGCAGTAAGGCGGGCAGTACCACCTGACGTGCCGGGATTCATTTGACCAAATACCCCAGTTCCACCAAAGCCTACATCGGCATTTACGCCCATTACATTGTCAAAAACTTCATTGAAAATATCGTCAGACTCAGCGTCTGCTTCGGAAGAAGCTTGTGATGCAAATTCTTCCTGTGTAGTATCAGCGCTGGTTTCTTTTTTACATGAACCAAATACAATGAATGACAAAAAAACTACGGTAGCAAGACGGGTAGGACTGAAAATCAGTTTCATAATATTGATTTTTGTAGGTTTACAAATAACGAATCTGTGACAGGGAATATTGAACTTGGTTTAAGGCTTTGTTAAGATTTTTCAGGCTATTTATCTTTGAAAATCAACATAAAAAAATGATAATCGATACCCATAGTCACATTTACCTGGCTGAGTTTGATGCAGATAGGGAATCAATGCTATCAAGGGCTGGAAATGAAGGAATTAGCCTGATCTTGATGCCTGCTGTTGACCAGGAGACCTATTTATTAATGCTCAAAACTGAAGAAAATTTCCCGGGAAAATGCCTTTCGATGATGGGCTTACATCCCTGTTCGGTAAAAGAGGGATATAAGCAAGAGCTTAAAATATCAGAAGAATACTTGCAAAAAAGAAGGTTCGTGGCAGTTGGGGAAACTGGCCTTGATTTTTATTGGGACAAGTCTTTTACTAAGGAGCAATACGAATCTTTTCAAACTCAAATTGAATGGGCAAAGCATTTCGATATTCCGATTGTTATTCATTCACGAAATTCAATTGACGAGTGTATTACTACGATCAAAGAAAATCAACAAGGAAATTTGAAAGGGGTTTTTCATTGTTTTTCAGGAGATGAAAGGCAGGCAAAGGCGATAATTGATCTTGGATTTTATTTGGGAATAGGAGGAGTAGTTACATATAAAAACTCGGGTTTGGATAAAGTAATGTCGGATATTGACATGAAGAATGTAGTGCTGGAAACGGATGCTCCATATTTGGCGCCTGTTCCGTTTAGAGGGAAGAGAAATGAATGCAGTTATTTAAAATATGTTGTAGAAAAAATGGCAGAAATAAAAAATGTTTCGGAAAAAGATATTGCAGAAATTACCACTAAGAATGCGAAAGAATTGTTCAACATCTGAAATGCTACTTGTATTTTTGCCGCCCCGGAGACCTGCTCGAGTGGTTGAAGAGGCACGCCTGGAAAGTGTGTATACGGGAAACCGTATCAAGGGTTCGAATCCCTTGGTCTCCGCAATGTATACCTATAACATATTGTTCTTTATAATATTAAACACGAAAAGGCTTAGGTGGGGGGTAAAAAGGGGAGCAAATTTATACTGTTTTTTTTACTTTTTGCATCGAACATTTCATTCGTAAACCACATCCACCCGCTTCAGCATTTTCATTTCCCCTTTGCAATCGATACCCCGTTTAATAGTATATACCCCGTTAGTATTTGCACAGCATCCGATCTTCCATAATTGCGACCTAAGATTTTTTTACCAACTGTATCTCCGCATTTATTTTCACTTCATCACCAGATTTTTCCATTCACTGTAAAGCCTGCTTTTGTTTGTTCATATGTATCGGTCATTATTCCGACGGCTTCGATTTCCAGTACAATACTTTTTGTAATGTCTCTTATTGTAAGGTCACCATAAAGTTTGCCTTCGGAACTGTTTCCTTCATATCTATTAACAGCAAACAGCAATTGCTTAAACTTATCGGCGTTAAAGAAATCATTTGATCGTAGATGATTATCTCTTTGTTCATTATTCGTGTCCAATAAATTTTTTGTTACAAGCCAGTTCAGCATACCTCAGGACAGTTTTATTAATAGAACCTATCATATTTGTTTTCGGGGATGATTATTGGAGGAACTATTATTTCTAAGAATTTTTCATTTGCCTAACTGCCTGCTATGCCATACATGAAAATTAACACCTTCTCATTTTTATTCGTTACTGAATATATATCCTTACCTATACTTCGCACCGGGAATAATTCTATTCAATTGAATGTTGACAGTTGCAGGTATTTATCAACTATTCATTTGCTAATCCGTTTTTATAAAAAATAATTGTAACGATGTTTAATAACAAATTGAGTTTTTTGTTGCTGGTTCTTGTGTGTGGGTTGCTAACACAGTGCAGAAAAGAAGCCTTGGATGAATATTATAATCCTCCGACAAATCTTGAGCCTGCTATTTATCAAAAGTTGGGCGCAAAAGGCAATTTTAAAAGCCTGCTTGGTGTTATTGATAAAGCCGGTTATAAAAATACATTAAGTGCTGCGGGTTATTGGACCTTGTTTGCACCAACTGATTCAGCATTCCAGGCTTATTTTACTGCGACTGGTGTTTCAGGTATCCAGGGATTGGATTCGGCTGCTTGCAGAAAGATCGTTACTTATTGTTTGGTATATAATGGATTTATAAGAGACAGGATCGCAGACTTTCAAAGTAATAGTGGGTGGATCGAAAACTCGGCTTTTAAAAGAAGAACGGTGAACTATACAGGGGTTTATAGTACTACAAACATTGCAGGTACTCCCATTAAAGCAATAGCTTCCAATAGAAATAATATTGCTTCATTTTTTTATGTAGATGCAGATAATAACAATAAGTACATACCATATTTTGAAACGGGCTATACAACAGCAAAATCACTGACGGCGTATGATTATAATTATTTTTATCCCACATCTACATATACAGGTTTTAATGTAATGGATGCAAAAGTTATTGAGAAAGATATTTATGCTGAGAACGGGATCATTCATACAATAGATAAAGTAATTACGGCTCTTCCAAGTTTGGATCAATACATCGGTTCAAACAGTGATTACTCTGAATTCAAGAAGATATTGGATAAGTATCTTGTTCAATATGTACTCAACCAAACGGTGACACAGAATTACAGTATCCTTACAGGCACACCAACAAATGTTTACACAAAAGTTTATAATGCAAGTCTTGCATTTTCACCCAACAATGAAAATTTCTTAAAGAACCAGGATAATGATGGTCAATCTGATTCTTATACAATGTTTGTTCCCCGTAACGCGGAGTTGCTGAATTTTATCAATACTGTTTTACTGGAACATTATCCAAGTGTAGATGCACTTCCAATAAATGTGATCTATGATTTTGTAAATGCTCATATGTGGCGCACTGCAGTTTGGCCAAGTAAATTCAATTCTTCATTTAATGCAGTAAGTGAGGAGGCGAGATTTGATCCAGCTACGAATGTGATTGATAAAAAAATTCTTAGTAACGGGATATTTTATGGAACAAATAAAGTACAGGATGCAAATGTGTTCAGCAGTGTGTACGGCAAAGCTTATCTCGATCCGGCATATTCAATGATGACAAGCCTTCTGAACATTGAACTAAAGTTCCAGATATCAAACATCCACCAGAAGTATACATTGTTCCTGATTAGTAATGCAGCATTGAATGCAGCAGGATATTTGGCTGATCCAACAGTAAGTAACAATATAAATGAACAATGGCGATACAATCCACCCGGAGGTGGTACATCACTTACAGGTTTATCTGCATTGGTAAGACTGCAAAGGATTTTAAATATGCATGTAGTGCCGGGCAGAGATATCACAGATCTGACGACAGGTTCTGGTGTAGGCATGACTTATTCAGGAGAATTTATTAAGTACAATGCAAATACTGTTCAGGCTGCCGGTAATCTTGATCTCGGAAATGTTGCGACTGTTACAAATAAAAAAACAGCGAAGAATGGCACGGTATATTATCTCGATAGGATACTTGAGTTTAGTGAAAAAACAATTGGCAAGCATATTGAAATTTTGGGGACACCCGTCACATCACAATTTAATTATTTCTGGCAGTATTTAAAAAATGCCGGCATATATAATCTTACAACCGGGGAAATACAACAAGTTGCTTCAGGTACTTTCTATACGTTTTTTATTCCAAATAATGCAGCGATAACAGCAGCAGTGAATGCGGGTTATTTACCTGGCACAGCAGGGGTTCCTAACTTTAACCCGCCATCGCTTGCGGATAAAGAAAAAGTAAACAATTTCATTTACTATCATATTCTTAATAAAAAGAATATAGGGACAGATGGACAGGAAAGCGGAACGTTTGAAACATTATACAAATTCCCGAATGGTGATCCATCGACGCTTTTCATTAACAATAATGTGCCGAATAATATTACGGTGAATGATATGATGTCACGATCAGGGGCAGTGATCGTTCCTCAAAGTAATAATTTGAGTAATCGCTGTATGATCCATTTGACTGATAATTATTTCAGGTATAATTAAAAAAGATTTTAAATAAAAGAGCATGAAATTTTATCTTAATAAAAAACTTATCATTTTTTCTTTTTTTATGATACTAGTTGCCGCGGCATCGGCGCAAGTGGTTATAAAAGGTAAAGTGATTGATAAAGCCGGTAAGCCTATCCACGGTGTTTCCATTTCTGTTCTTGATGCTGATGGAAGAATTTTGACCGGAGCCTCTTCTGATCTTGAAGGGAATTTTGTCATCAAAAATGTCGATACAAAAAATAAAATTTCACTTTCATCTATTGGTTATAAAACGATCACTCAGAATATTGGCGGCCGTACAACTTTTAATATAACTCTCGAAGATTCTCAAACAGATCTTGGTGAGGTAGTGGTAGTAGCAAGACCAAATTCGAATAATGGACTGGTGAACATCAATGAAAGAAATCTTACAACAGCTGTGCAAAGGATAAATGCAAAAGAATTAGAGGAGATGCAGGCATCAAGTATTGACCAGGCATTGCAGGGAAGATTGAGCGGTGTAGATATTACTGCATCAAGCGGCGACCCGGGAGCGGCAATGAATATCCGGATAAGAGGTGTTTCATCTATAAACTCTACCGGTATTCCCTTGATCATTCTTGATGGTATGCCTTATGATACTGAAATACCTGGTGATTTTAATTTCGGTACGGCTGATGAACAAGGCTATGCACAGTTATTAAATATTTCTCCCGCCGATATAAAAGATATCACTGTTTTAAAAGATGCAGCAGCAACAGCGATTTGGGGTTCCCGTGCTGCCAATGGTGTATTAGTAATTACAACAAAGCGAGGTAGTGTTGGAAAACCTTCACTCAATTATACATTTAAAGGTTCCCTTTCATTGGTTCCTGAGTCCATTCCACTATTAAATGGTGACCAGTATTCTACATTGATGCCTGAAGCATATATAAACCGGAATGGCAGTACATTAAATTCAACTGTTTTCCGTGAATTCAATTATGATCCAAACGATCCTTATTGGTATCATAATTATAGTAACAATACAAATTGGATAGATGCTATTTCAAGAACAGGGTATTTACAAGATCATACACTTAGCCTGACTGGTGGTGGTGAAAAAGCAAAATATTTTGCATCGGTTGGTTACTTTGATCAAAAAGGCATTACACTTGGTACAGATCTGCAGCGTATCAACACAAGAATCAATCTTGATTATACAGTTTCAGATAAAATAAAGTTTTTTACAAGCATTGCTTATACACACACTGATCAAAGCAGGAATTATCTTGGTTCAAGCTCTTCAAGTGAATCAACCATAAGAGGAATGGCTTATATAAAGATGCCAAACATGAGTGTGTTTGAATATGATGCGTTGGGTAATCTAACTACTAATTATTTTTCGCCTGCATCAAATGTGCAGGGACAGTACAGCCGTATCTATAACCCGGTTGCAATGGCGGACAAAGCAATATACACTGTGCTTGGCGAAAGAGTGGTGCCACGTTTTCAAATAAATTATGACATTATTAAAAAAGTATTGAACGCAACATTTGATGTGCAGTTCGATATTAATAATACAAAGAACAGCAGCTTCCTGCCACAGATCGCTACCGGCAGACCAAATACAGAAACAGTTGTAAACAGGGCCTACGATGGAGATATTGATGTTTTCAGTGTAAGTACAAAAACAAATCTTGCTTATACACCGACATTGAAAAATACCAATCATACCATTTTAGGATTCATGACATTTCTTACCAATGATTATAAAGCCGTTTACCAGGAGGCAATGACATCCAATACTGCTTCTTCATTATTAGTTGATCCTTCTGTTCCATCAAGAACACAGAACTCTGAATTGAAAGCAGTATCAGGAGTAAATCAATCAAGATCATTAGGTGCAATTCTTGGAAGTCAATATTCTTTTAAGGACAAATACATTCTTAATGCTTCAATAAGAGCTGATGGTAATTCAAGATTTGGTACTGATTATCGTTATGGTTTTTTCCCATCTGTTTCATTAAGGTGGCGTCTTTCAGAGGAATTCTTTTTTAAAAATATTAAAAGCCTCGATGACCTGAGTTTGAGAGCCAGTTATGGCATTACAGGAGAAATTCCTCGCTATGATTATCTTTTCTACAATACTTATAGCACTTACGACTATACTTATCTCGGCCAATCTGCTATTTATCCTTCAAGAATGGAATTGAAAAACCTTAAATGGCAATCATTACATGGAGTTAATATCGGTGCCAATGTGAGTTTGTATAAAGGTCGTGTAAGAATGGATGCAGAAGTTTACCGCAACCGTACAAAAGATATGTTCTTTGATGGTTTACAACTTTCAGGAGTTACCGGCTTCAGTTCCATATTCATGAATGTGGGTACAATGGATAACCAGGGTTGGGAAGTGGCTATATGGACACAACCGGTAAAGAAAAAAGATTTTATCATCGGGTTTGATTTTAATATTTCTTCAAATGAAAATATTATCCGTGAGATATCAGACCTGTATCCAAATAGTAAAGGTGATGTGACCCAGAACGGCGAGTATCTCCGTCTTTTACAGATCAATAATCCATTCGGTTCGTTTTATGGGTATAAATTCAAAGGTGTTTATTCTGACAAGGATGCAACGATCGCAAGAGGTCCTGATGGGAAGCCGATCATTGGGCCAAACGGGCAAATTATTTATATGCGATTCGGCTACCCTACAATCGATTATATTTTTCAACCTGGCGATGCTATGTATGAAGATGTCAATCATGATGGTAATATTAATTATATGGATGTGGTGTATCTCGGAAATTCGAATCCAAAATTATCTGGTGGCTTTGGTCCTTCCGTTACATATAAAAATTTAAAAATTACCACCTTCTTTAATTTCCGGCTTAATTATGATGTGGTCAACGGCACAAAAATGAATACATCAAACATGTATCGTTTCGATAACCAAAGTACAGCCGTATTGCGCAGGTGGAGAAAGGAAGGGGATATAACAGATATTCCCCGGGGTTTGATCAATGGCGGCTACAACTGGTTGGGTAGTGACAATTATGTAGAAGATGCTTCTTTCTTAAGGTTCAGAACAATAACTGCCCGTTACAATTTTGATAAAAAAATATTGGATAAACTGAAATTTAAAGCACTGAGTGCATATATCACGGCAGAAAACCTGGTCACATTTACAAAGTACACAGGACAGGATCCGGAAATAAGTACCCGTGGCGCCGATCCATTCAGGATCGCATATGATTTTTCAATGACGCCTCCTTCAAGAATTGTGACATTAGGATTGGTTGCCGGATTTTAAAAAATAAAAAAATGAAAAAAACGACAGTATATTTTCTTTTGATCTTGTGCCTCATCTTTTCTTCCGGCTGTAAGAAATGGTTGGAGTTAAAACCACAGGATGGAATTATCAAAGAAGAGTTCTGGAAAACAAAGGAACAGGTGAATGCAGCGGTGATCGGCATTTATGCATCGATGATGGAAAGCTCGCCAACTCCTAATGATTATGGTTTGAAAAGCTATGTTCCGTCTCTTGCTGAATTATTTTTTGTGTGGGGAGAATGTCGCGGCGATAATGTTGCGCCTGCAACCCTTGTTAGCGGGGATGATATTGAGTTAGTGAATGTAAATACACAACCGACCAATGTAAATACAAATTGGAGACCATTTTACCGGATCATAAATTTATGTAACACCGTAATTGAAAAAGCACCCGAAGTACTTGCTCTTGATAATACATTTACTCAAACATCTCTTGATAATTATTTGAGTGAGGCACATGCTGTCAGGGCTTTGATGTATTTCTATCTTGTAAGAAGTTTTGGCGATGTTCCTTTGAAATTAACAGCTACTTTATCTGATCGGAATATTCAACCACTGGCTAAATCGCCAAAAGCACAAGTGCTTGATCAGATCGTTGCAGATCTGAAACTTGCAGAACCAAAAGCAGTAACGAATTATGGTAGCCCTGCTTCAGATAAAGGAAGAATAACTAAGTACACCATCAATACAATCCTCGCTGATGTTTATTTATGGATGGATAAATACGCTGAGGCAATTACTGAATGTAATAAGGTGATCAATTCACAACGGTATGGTTTAATAAAAGGAGCCACAAAGATCGGTTCAGTAGTTGAATACAACCCTGATTGGTTCAATACACTTTATTATAACGGAAATTCTAATGAAGGAATTTTCGAATTGCAATTTGATGCGCAAAAATTAAATCCATACTTCCCGATCTTTTCACCAAGTTTCAGTACCAGGCGTTGGGTAATGAATCCGCAAATAATGGATGTTGTATTTACTGTCGATTTTACAAATGATCAGAATTATGATATAAGAGCAGATGGTGCATCTGTAAGAGCAGCTACCAGTTCTATATGGAAATATGTTGGCGCATCAGCAACTGCACTCAGGGCAACTGATCAAAGCTTCGCTCATTGGTTTTTCTATCGCTATGCCGATGTATTATTAATGAAAGCAGAAGCACTGAATGAAACAGGGGCAGGAGCTGAAGCTTTGAATATAATATATAACGTAAGAAAAAGAGCCAATGCTCTTGATGCAACTGACCTGTTGCCAACACCTGCTGATAAAACCCTTATCCAGGATTTTATTTTACAGGAAAGATCAAGAGAGTTTTGCTTTGAAGGAAAACGCTGGTATGATATTCTGAGATTCGCGAAGCGAGGTAATTATACCCGTCTTCCTATTTTGTTAAATGCAGTTTCAACAAGTGTTCCATCAAACCTGCAGCAATCTGCGCAGGCAAAAATGCTGGATTATAACAGCCATTATTTTCCGATCTACCTGAGCGAAATGCAGACAAACAATTTATTAGTGCAAAATCCTTTTTACAGATAAAATTTAAAAACTCACGATATGAATAAGGCCATATTTATTACCGGGTTAATGATGATTGTCACTTGCACATTCCTCATTCCGGCTTGTAAAAAGCCTGACCTGGTAATTAATACCACCGAAGATGTAAATATCGTCGGCTACCTGGAAAAATATCCTGATTCGTTCTCTTTATTCAAACAAATACTTGACAGGACAGGTAACTCATCTTTTTTGAATGCTTATGGAGCTTATACTTGTTTCGCACCTTCTAATTCAGGAGTAAAAACTTACCTGCAGCGCATAGGTGCAGCTACTGTTGATGCGGCTGATCTCAATACATTAAAAGATATGGTGAAACTTCATCTGTTGGGTGATACAGTTTATACCGGATCATTTACTGATGGCAAACTTCCGGTTATTACCATGTATGGTCAATTCCTTGTAACAGCTGTAAAAAATGATGGAGGTGTTTCAAGCTATATTATAAACAGGCAGGCTTCAGTAAGTAAATCAAATATAAGAGTAGGAAATGGAGTGATACATGTTATTGATAATGTATTGTTACCTGCAACAAAAACAATTGCAAAGCAATTGGAGGAAAAACCTGAGTTTTCAATTTTTGTACAGGCATTACAGGCAACCGGATATTTTACTCTTTTAAATACTGTTAATCCTGATACTTCTTTAAGATGGTATACTGTATTTGCAGAAGGTAACCAGGCATTGGCAGATAGTGGTATAAACAGTTACAATGCTTTAAAAACAAAGTATTCTCAAACGGGCAACCCACTGCTGGAACATGACAGCCTGAACATGTATGTAGCATATCATATCACAAAAAATATAAAGTTTCTTGGGGATATAATTTCGGTATCTGTACACACTACATTGTTGCCACAAGAAGTTGTTAGTGTAAAACTGATCAACCAGGAAGTTGTTCTTAACGAGGATGTTTTTAATGGTGTACTTGAAAAAGGAATTACACTTGATAGACCAAAAAGTGATAATGCGGCTTCAAATGGAGTATGGCATTTTGCCAAAGCACATTTCATGGTTAAATACAGAAAGCCAACCGCATTGTATTGGGATGTTTCTGCTTTTGAAGAGATCATGAAACTACCTGCTTACTACAAAAAAGCTAATTACAATTTTACAAGAGCCACTGAGGCTGACAATCCTATCAAAGATCATTATTGGGGTTGGGGTTCGTTGGCTGGCACTAATGCTCTTTCATATTTATATTCTGCATCCAGCACAGTTACTAATTATTCTGTGAATAATGATGTAAACATGTTGCCATTGGGATTACCAAGCCGCCCGGTATGGTGGGAAATGAGAACTCCGCCAATTATTAAAGGAAGATATAAGGTATGGATATGTTATTCATGGCAAAAACAATCATCCAGTTCTAATCAGCTTTGCCAGGTTACAGTAAATGGAACACTTATGCAACGTACATTTAATTTCACTGAAGCAAGACCAATTGGTACTGATGCCGAGCTTGAAGCAATTGGCTGGAAACGTTACATCGAAAATGCCGGTACTGGTAACAGACAAGCTGCAAGACAAGTTGGGGTTATTGATTTTACAACCACACAACAGCAACTCATCAGGATAACACCATTGAATGGAACACAGAATAATAATAATCTTGATATGATCCATTTTATACCGGTGGATGAAAACCAGATCTTGCCACGGTTCAGGCCCGATGGAACAATGATATATTTCTAAATGATAAAGCAGTAATTAAGGAATGATTTTTAATAAAAAAAATATGCAAATAAGTAAGTGGTTTGTCAGGGGTGGAGTATTACTAATGTCGACGTTGGTCATTAGTTGCAGTAAAATGACTGACGAGCATAATGCCATAAATAATAATGATCTTAAGAATAGTTTGTTTGAAAAGATCAGCAACACACCAGACCTGAGCCTTTTTACCGGTTACCTTAAGCAAACAGGATATGATAAATTGCTTTCTGCTTCCGGAAACTATACTGTGTTTGCACCTGTTAATTCTGTTTTTGCATCTATAAGTGACCCGACGCAGCTGACTGATACTTCAAAGCTTAGAAAACTGATCGGTAATCACATTGCTTATCAATTATACAATACTGCACAGGTAACAACTACTACAAGGATTGCTTTGGTAAATGGTAAGTATGTAAATATGGTTGCAAAAAGAATTGATGATGCCAATATTACCGATGCCGATAAAATTGCAGCAAATGGTTTATTGCAGGTTACAGACAAGATCATTCCTTATCTCAATAACTCCTGGGAATTTTTAAGCAATGCTAATGCGCCATCGAAACAAAGTACTTACATGCTTTCGTTATTTCAAAAAGTTTTTGACACAAGCCATGCTGTTGTAATTGGTGTTGATCCAAACACGGGTGCCCCAATATACCAGACAGGAACAGATTCCGTTTTCACCAATCTTTACTGGAGTAAAGTGCATGATCTGCGTGATGAGAAAAAGCAGTTTACATTCTTCATGCTGACAGATAATGCCTGGGATGCAGAAGTAACAAAATACTCTCCTTATTTTAGCACTACTTCACCTGACAGTACAAAAAACGCAGCGAGCTGGCATATTATAAGTGACTTTGCGGTCGAAGGTGTTTATGATCCAACTACTGTCCCCGATACAATTTTATCAAAGTTCAATACCAAAGTGCCGGTTACCCGTACTGAAATAGTAAGTACATATAAAACAAGCAATGGAATTGTATATGTAATGAAGAAGATCGATGTGCAGCCTTCCAGTAAATTTAAAACGATACTTATCGAGGCGGAGAATTACAATGCAACAAGTGCAGACCGGCGCAACAATACTTATTTTAGGGATCGATTCAATTCTGTGACCAATCTTGATTTCAGAGATGTTTTGGTATTGAATCACGGGGTCGCCACATTTAATATCAGGTATGATGTAAAAGAAGTTCCTTCGATCAAATACAAAGCATATTGGGTAGCGTTGAATGATTTCCAAACTGTGACACATACACAAAAGCTTGGAATAGGCACTGCAGCATCAACAACGTTTGCTTATACAACTGTAAGCTTAGCCAACTACAATGAAGTTTATCTCGGGGAGTTCACGATGCCGGGTTATCGTCCTGTGTTGAATGTTTACCTGGTTGCAGCTAATTCAACAACTAATACAGCGAACCCCTTGGTTTGTGACTATATAAAATTGGTGCCTTCGTTCTAAATCTATTTATGAAAAAATTGAATTGAAAAAATGAGAATGATTAAAATTGATATACTAAAAATTTTGTTGCCGGTTGCTTTCATATTGAGTGTGACGGGTAGTGTCAACGGGCAAACTACTGAGCCAAAATTGCCTTTGTCAGGTGTGATAACGGATGCGGCAACAAAAAAAGCCATCATAGGTATCACGGTAACAGTTGAAAATTTTTCAGCAACGATCACTGATGAAAATGGAAATTTTACCATAAACGTACCTTCTTATGACGCAGAGCTTGTCATTAGTGGTGATGGGTATGAGACACGTCAAATTGCGCTTAAAGGAAGAAAAAATATGAGTATTGCGCTTCTTGATGACGACCATGTTTCTTTTCAGCAAAAAATTGACATGCCTTTTGGAAAAATGCTTCAAGGAAAAACAACTGCGGCTGTGGGTACCTATAATGCCAATGGAGAATGGAAACGTCCCGATGAAACAATAGATGCTTTATTGCAGGGACAGGTAGCAGGTTTAAATTCTATCCGCAGGTCAGGATCACCCGGTGTTGGTGCTAATTTGTTTTTAAGAGGGTATAATTCTTTGTATGCAACAAACAAACCTTTATTTATTGTAGATGGAATGTTATATGATGTGAATGATTATGGAGAAAGCATCATTGCAAATAATTACACCAATCCTCTTGCATTGATCAATGCACAGGATATTGATAATGTCACAGTATTAAAAGATGCCACTTCGATTTATGGTGTAAAAGGTGCGAATGGAGCTATTATAATCACAACGACAAGAGCAAAACAACAAGCTACAAAGATCGATATTGGAGTTTATTTAGGCATCAACCAGGCACCGGATTACATGCCTGTAATGAATGCTTATCACTACAGAACTTATCTTGGTGAAATATTGCAAAGCAAAGGCATGTCATCGCCAGATATTGCGGCGCTTCCTTATATGAGAGATGATACATCAGGTACAGAATATTACAGGTATCATAATCAAACCAACTGGCAGAAAAAAATATATAACGAGAGTATGAATCGAACCATATTCCTCAAAGTAACCGGTGGTGATAATATTGCTACTTATGGATTGAGTGTAGGTTATATGAAAAATGAAGGGATCATAGAAAATACAGACATCACCAGGTATGATACAAGATTTAATGCCGCTTTTAATTTCTCAAAAAGATTTACTGGTTCTGCTAATCTTTCATTTACTTATAATGAACAAAACTTAAAAGACCAGGGCATAGCTGATAAAACGGATCCTGTGTTTCTTTCATTGACAAAAGCTCCATTCCTTACAGATCATGAAGTAAATAATAAAGGTGTTTTTTCTCCAAACTTCGAGGACACCGATGTATTTGGTGTAAGTAATCCTACAGCTGTCATCGGACTGATGCAGGCAAATAATAAATATTACAGGTTCCAGGGTTCATTCAGGTTTCAATATGATATCACTAAAACATTTAAAGCGGCTACACAGTTTGGTATCATCTATGATAAAGTGAGGGAAAATGTTTTTATACCAAGAAAAGGAGTAGCTGACGATTCATTAAGTAATGCAATTGCTGACAGTCGTCTTGGATCGCAGGTAAAAAGATTATTCACTGTATTTACTGATACTTATATAGAATATAATAGAATTATAAAAGGCAAACATAGTATTTCATCAAGATTAGGTTTGCGTTATCAGCACAATGATGCTGAACAGGATTTTGCACTTGGATTTAATTCTGCAACCGACGAACTGGTAAGTGTACAAAATGGTGTAAATGCATTAAGACAGATCGGTGGGGGAATAGGAGAGTGGAATTGGATGAACATTTATTACAATTTTGATTACAATTTTAAAAATAAATACTTCGCTTCAGTAAATGTGGCAATGGATGCTTCTTCAAGATTTGGAGAACAAGCAGAGGATGGAATTACAATTAATGAAGTTCCTTTTGCAATAATGCCATCTGTTTCTTTCGCATGGTTGATGTCTTCAGAAAATTTCATGGCTCAATCAAAGATCGATCTGTGGAAATTCAGGTTATCTTATGGATTATCAGGTAATGACGATATTGGGAACTACACAAGTCGTCAAACGTATGGCTCACAAAATTTACTTGGAATGCAGGGATTAGTAAGAAATGGTATTCCAAACCCAAAACTGCAATGGGAAACAGTTCAGAAGTTGAATGCAGGTATGGATATCGCATTGTTTAATGAGAGATTAGGGCTAAGTGTTGATGTTTTCAGATCAGAAACAAAGGACATGCTCGTGTATGAGCAGTTGATGGCTGCTACGGGTTTTGATAATATTATTACCAATAATGGAAGCATGCAAAATACAGGCTGGGAGGTTTCAACTAATTATCGATTGCTGAATCATGCAGATCTGAAATGGGATATTGGTTTTAATATTGGCCAATATAAAAATGAAGTGGTGGCTGTTCCCGGTGGTAGTTTTACAACAGAATATGCGGGTGCTACAATACTTACCCAAAACGGAAACCCTGCTAATCTTTTTTATGGTTATAAAAGTCAGGGAGTGTTTACTACATCCTCGGATGCTAATGCTGCAGGTTTAACAAAGAAAAATGCAGACGGGTCTTTTACTTCATTTACAGCTGGTGATATTCGTTTCCAGGATCTGAATGGTGATAAGATCATTGATGAGAATGACAGGCAAGTAATTGGCGATCCTAATCCTGAACTTTTTGGTGGAGTTAATACAAGAGTTAATTGGAAAAGATTTGAATTAAATGCAGTGATGACTTTTTCAAGTGGCAATGATGTATTTAATTATCAGCGATACAGGCTTGAATCTGCCAGTAGTACAAACAACCAGTTAAGCAGTGTAATAAATAGATGGAGAACAGAGGGCCAGGTAACCGATATGCCAAAAGCAACCTATAATGATCCAATGGGTAATAGTCGTTTCAGCAGCAGATGGATCGAAGATGGTTCATATTTTAGGTTGCGTTCACTATCGATTTTATATAATGTGCCAATGAAAGAGAAATTTATAAAATCAGCTACTATATATGCAGCAGCTACGAATCTGCTCACATTTACAAAATATATGGGCTATGATCCTGAGTTCAGTGCCAGCCCAAGTGTCTTTGCACAGGGAATAGATACGGGGCTTGCCCCTTTATATAGGTCATTTACCATCGGGTTAAAGATCGGCTTATAAAACATTTGTGATAATGAAAAAAAAATTGATAAATATGAAGAGGCTGATAATTTTCAAACTGGTTGCAATCGCTTCAACGCTTACGCTGATCAGTGGATGTAAGAAAACTTTTGATATAGAACCCAAAGACCAGCTGAATGTAACGCAAGCGTACCAGAATGTATATGATGCTGATGCTGCTGTTGTAGGTGTCTATGGAAAGTTTATGAAACTGGCGGATCGCTATATAATATTAAATGAGCTTCGAGGTGATCTGCTTGAGTATACAAATAATGCTGATGAATACTTAAGACAGATCAGCACTCATAGTACTACACCGGATAATCCATATATAAGTCCTCGTCCCTTTTATGAGTTGATCATAAACTGCAATGATGTCTTAAAGCATTTTAAAATAATGTATGCTGAAAAGAAATTGAACGAAACGGAATTCAATCAACGTTACTCCGATATAGGTGCATTGCGGTCTTTTTTGTTTTTGCAATTAGGGATACATTATGGACAAATTCCTTATGTAACCAGTCCGCTTGAAAATATTGATGATGTTAAGAATGCGAATCTCTTTCCGAAAATACCATTTAATGATCTTTTAGATAGTCTTGTAAATTTTACCGAAAGTCTTCCTTTCAAAGATGTTTATCCAACAGGTACTAATCTTAATATAACTGTTGATGGTTATCCAACAGAAAAATTTTATATCAATAAGAAATGTTTGCTTGGTGATCTTAATCTCTGGAAAGGTAATTATGTAAAAGCTGCTGAATGGTATCGCCAGGTAATGGAAACCGCAACAGCAGGCACAACAGGTGAAAATTATTATTCACAATATAAACTCGGCTGGGCCGGTGGTTTTAATCATTATGTTACTTATTCAAGAGCGGGTGATGCATCATCACTTGTTTATACGGATGGTTGGAGAATAATGTTTGAAAGCAATTATACTGCCGATGGATTTAGAAGAGAATGGATCTGGGCATTGCCATTTGATAGTAAATTTCAACCTGAGAACCCTTTGATCAAATTATTTTCTCCAATAGGAGGCGACTATCTCGTAAAACCATCCAAGGAGATCATTGATAGATGGAACTCAGAAACGCAACTCCCTGTACTTGGTAATTCTATTCCTTATGACGCAAGAGGACCATTAAGTTATCGGGACATCAGCGGTCAACCGGTGGTGATGAAATTTTTATATAACTATATCAGCTATACAGGCATTCCTCCGATAAATCCATTGGTAAAAACCGGGAAGTGGTTTTTATACAGGCAAACTCATTTGCATCTTCGTTTTGCTGAAGCAGCAAACCGTGTTGGTAAACACAGGTTGGCATGGGGATTATATAATAATGGTATTGCAGGTGCATACCCGGCGCCAACATCTGATGTAACATTATATCATAACACATTATGGGAATCTTATCCTTTCAACTTTGATGCAAGAAACAGCGGAGGATCGGGGGTACCTTTTTATCGTGCCGATTGGTATAGAAATATCGGAATTCGTGCAAGAGCAAATCTTACAAATGTAGCGGTACCGGCGACAGATAGTCTTTTAAAAATTGAATCAGATCTTATATATGAAGGTGGGTTGGAAAATGCATTTGAAGGTACTCGATGGCCCGACTTGGTTCGTGTTGCCTTACGCAGAAATGATCCTGCATTTTTAGCTGATAAAATTTATAGTAAATTATTGAAAGACGGGGTTGGTAATGCTGCTGCTGTACGTACCAAATTGATGACACCGGCGAACTGGTATCTTCCTTTTACGTGGTGATTTTTTTGCAATAAGAATGAATACAACACGGCAACTTGCGCAGGATCCTTTTTTGTCTTTTCATATAGCAAGCATAAGCAAGCAAAAGTGGCGAGTCATCAAGATATGACCGCCATTTTTCATTTGAAATGTTCAGGATAGTTCAGGTGTAATCAAACACCGTCCCTTCTCTGAAGGAGAAGGGATAAGAGGGATGAGGCTGATGATTAGAGAACAGGAAGCACAAGTGTGCGACGCAACTTAGTTTAATCAGGGAACAAAAACTTGGCTCATAAAATAAAATCATGCGGTTAAAAATATTTTACATAAAACAATTAGCCTTCTCTTTAATCATAAGTTTATCCTCATTTGCACAATCACTCAATATTAAGAACGATACATTCTGGAATACAAAAGACGGTCGTCCTATTTACAGCCAGGGTGGTGGTATATTCAAATTCGCAGATCCGGTTACCGGAGAAAAAAAATATTACTGGTACGGCGTTCATTATAAAGAAGCCGAAACTTATCGTAACGATCCATCCGCAACATTACCCCATGCTACATTTGAAACAGTAACCTGTTATAGTTCTACAGATTTGGTCAACTGGACATTTGAAGCGGACGTTTTCACCAAGGAAGAGGCATTTAAGTCTATGCCGAAGACATGGGTGGGTCGCCTGGGTGTTGCCTATATCAAAGAGTTGAATAAATATACAATGGTAGTTCAGCATGGCAACCAGGTACTGATTACTGTTGCTGATTCACCAACGGGTCAATTCACATGGCATCAGAGAATAAACATGACCACCAACACAGGAGACCAAACAGTGTTTACCGATGAAGATAGTGGGAAGTCCTACCTGGTTTATTCTTATGGTAGTGGAAGAAATAAGATATATGTTTCTGAAATAGGTGTGAAAGATGGATTGGTAAGTCTTTTAGACTGCACAAAGGTTTTCCAGGGTGAAAGCAGGGAAGGGAATTGTATGTTCAAGTACAAAGGCAAGTATTACATGGCTGCATCTAACATTTATGGATGGGATGCTTCTTATGCTTATTATTTGGTAGCCGATGATATCCGCGGACCTTATTTACCAACGAATGATATGCAGGTGATGAAAGGAAGTGAAAGCGATTATGCACATGTTACCCAAACAGGTTTTTTCTTTAACGTAAAAGGAAGCAAACAGGAAACTGTTGTTTACTGTGGCGATCGCTGGGCAAATTTTGCAGGAAACGGATTAGGCTACAATCAGTGGTTCCCACTTTCATTTGAGAATGCAACGCCTTATTTCAACTCTCTTAATTCATGGGATCTTGATGTAAAAACCGGTGAATGGAAAGTAGCTGCAGATAATAACTTCGTAAAGAACGGAAGTTTTGAAGCAGACCGGAAGAGAATCCCAAGTCATGTAAAACCTGTACAGGAATACTTGTTGGGATGGACCACTACTGTTATTGAAGGCAATAAAATTTCACTTGACAGCAATAGTTCGCCGGTCCTGAATTATTTCAATAGTGAGAGGGACAGAAAAATTGTAATAGGTGAAAAGAGTTTGAATATAAGTGATAAGATCAATTTTAAACGAAGAGTATCACAAACAATAACTTCTTCACCTTATGTAAAATTGGAAGATGGAATTTACACGTTGACGGCTAAAGTGAAAAATAGCAGTGGGTTTACCAAACTTGAAATGTATGCTGAAAACAACGGAAAGATCCTTAGGTATAGCATTAAGGAAGAAAATGAAGCATGGAAAACAATTATCATAGAACGTGTACCTGTTAAAGAAGGAAAGGTGGATATTGGTTTTTTTGCGGAAGGAATTGCCAATGCTTTTTGTTATGTGGATGATGTATCGTTCGCGAAAGCAAAACGATAATTTTTTATTCTATTAGGTTGACCAATTGTTATTGGTTCAAAATATGTTTAGTTAATAATGAATAATAGTAAATGAAGAGTATAAAAATTTTGTCAACTATTATTGCTATTTGTTGCACAACATTTCTTTTTGCTCAGAACAACAATGAGAATATTAGAATAAACCAACTTTTCAATTTCGGCTGGAAATTCAAAGCCGGCGATGTGACGAATGCACAAAACTTAACTTTCGAGGATAATGATTGGCGCAAGCTGGATTTACCACATGATTTTCAGATTGAGCAACCCTGGGATAGTTCAGCTAATCGGGGCCGTGGATTTAAAACGCTGGGGATAGGCTGGTATCGAAAAACATTTAAGGCTGATCCAACATGGAAAGGCAAAAGGGTGTTGCTCGATTTTGAAGGCATTATGCTGCATGGTGATGTATGGGTGAACGGAAAGAAAATCGGCGAAACAGATTATGGCTATCTTGGTTTTGAAGCTGACATTGCAGATATTATTAAATACGACGCTGATAATATAGTTGCTGTTCGCTCTTCTACAGATGGTGGTTCTCGTTGGTACACTGGTGGCGGCCTTTTTCGTGATGTGCATCTGGTAGTTAAAGACAGTATCTCTATTGCCCGTCATGGAATTTTCATTACTACTCCCAATATCTCTAATCAAAGTGCCGAAGTAAGTGTACAAGTAGAAGTGGCGGGAATAAAAAACAAACAAGTTGATCTGGAGATCATTACCAAAATATTTTCTCCCAATGGAAAACAAGTTGCTGAAACAAAAACCTTCGCACCAAAAAAATCAAAATTGGTTGAAGTAGAAGTTCCATTGCCAAAGGTTTCTATATCCAATCCGCAGCTTTGGAGTTGTGAAACTCCCAATCTTTATTCTGCTGAAGTGCTGCTGGTATTAAATGGTAAAGTAATTGACAACCTCACGGAAAAATTTGGCATCCGTACTATTGAGTTCTCCAAAGAATTTGGAATGAAATTAAATGGGAAGAAAGTTTTTTTGAAAGGTGTTGCCAATCATCATGACCTGGGTGCAGTAGGTGTTGCAGCGTATGAAACTTCTATTGCCCGAATGATGGACAAATTGAAAACCTTTGGCTTTAATCACATTCGAACTTCGCACAATCCTTACTCAGCATCATTTATGAAATTGGCAGATGAAAAAGGAATTTTAATAGTTGATGAACTATACGACAAATGGGGCAGCAAAACTGCCTGGGCAGGCAGTGCACCATGGAATGATTTATGGTACGACAATATAAAGGAATGGATCAAACGAGACAGGAATCATCCTTCGGTTATTATGTGGAGTTTTGGCAATGAATTACAGTTCCAGGAAGAACGATGGAATTTTCCAACAAGCGATTGGGGTGTAACAACCTACCGACTTATGGATGTTGTGGCAAAACGTTACGACCCCACCCGTAAAACAACCGTTGCCATGTATCCTGCCCGGGCTGGAGGAATAATTCGAGCCGACCCAGATTTTCGTATTAAAGAAAATATCGTTCCTCCGGAATTGGCAACAGTAACCGATATTGCCAGTTTTAATTATACGTGGGAGGATTATCAAGAATACCTAAAACATGCACCCAACATGATTGTCTATCAAAGTGAGGCTGTAACGAATGAGCTGGCTGCTCCCTATTTCGGAATGGACAGAGTTAAAATGGTGGGCCTTGCTTATTGGGGAGGCATTGAATATTGGGGTGAATCGCAGGGCTGGCCGAGGAAGGGATGGAACTATTCGTTTTTCAATCATTCGATGGAACCTTTTCCACAAGCCTGGTTAACAAAAAGCATTTTTACAGACGAACCGTTGGTTCATATTGGCGTAGTTGACAATGAAGGCGAATCGAAGATGTGGAACGATCAGATAGTAGGGCAAAAAGTTATTTCGGCACATTGGAATCGATTAGAAGGGAAAAAGTATAATATCTATACTTATACCAATGCCGATGAAGTAGAATTATTGGTGAATGGAAAATCTATGGGAGTTCAACAAAATTCTACTGACGTAAAAAAGCGCAATACCATTTATTGGAAAGACATACCATTTACGCCTGGCAAAATAACTGCCATTGCAAGAAACGGAGGTAAAGAAGTTGCCCGCCACGAATTAGCGACAACAGGAAAAGCAGTGGCATTAAAAATTGAAACAGAGAATGCAAACTGGAAGGCGGATGGGAGGATTTGCAAATACGTAAAAGTATATGCCATTGACAGCAAAGGAAATAAAGTGCCGACTGCAACTGGTGAACTTAGTTTTGATGTAAGTGGTGCAGCAACTTTAATTGCGGTGGATAATGGCGATCATTCAAGTGATGATTTATTTAGTGGCAATAAAAAAGTATTGCACAAAGGTTTTGCAATGGCTATTTTACGTTCAGCACAAACAGTTGGAACCGTAAAATTGAAAGTTACAGCAGCGGGATTGAAACAAATAGATCAAACTTTAGTAGTACACTAATTTGATAATTGCGATTAAAAGTATTCTAACAGTTCTAAAAGAAATGTCGGGAAGACTTTCGGGTAGTAAAGAGAGTTCTGTTTTGGTTGATAGCGTCTGGTTTCGGCGCAGTCACCACTCATAAAAAACAGCGATTCTTTCAGGATGCAGCAGGATGCCGTCGCCGCCATTATACACTATTTTACCTCCTGAATAATTATAATAGCGCTGCCTTTGAAAAAGATTTGCTTTGTGATTTTACTACTAGGTTCGGTTGCGTCTGGTAGTCTATACGCACAGTACAAAATGGAATATCTCACCCGTGGTGTACATGCTGTTAATAATGGGAAAGGGCAGGTCTTTATATCCTGGCGTTTGTTGGGCACTGAGGACAATAATCTTACTTTTAATCTTTATCGTACAACAAATAAAAAAACGATTCAGTTAAATAAACAACCCATTATAACTGCTACAAATTTTACTGATGAAGCACCCGATACGAATCAAACAAATATTTATACCGTAAAAGCGATCATCAATAATAAAGAAGAAAAAGCCGGTAGCTCTTATACGCTGACTGCAGATGCAAAACCATATTTATCTATTCCTTTAAGAGCCCCGGTAGGATACTCTGCCAATGATGCAAGTGTAGGAGATATGGATGGTGATGGCGTCTATGAAGTGGTCATTCATTTAACCGGAAGGGCAAAAGATAATTCCCAGGCGGGAATCACGGATCCTCCCATTTTTCAGTGCTATAAAATGGATGGAACATTTTTGTGGGAGATCAATCTCGGTAAAAACATTCGTGAAGGTGCACACTATACACAATTCATGGTTTATGATTTTGATGGCGATGGCAAAGCGGAACTGGCGATGAAAACGGCTGATGGTTCTATCGATGCAAAAGGAAATGTAATTGGAGACAGCACCAAAGATTATCGTAACGATAAAGGTTATATTTTATCGGGCCCTGAATATTTAACGATGTTCGATGGCTTAACCGGTGCAGCATTATCTACGATCGATTTCACTCCACCCCGTCACGGAAAATTAAATCCAACAACTGATGAGCTCAAAGAAATGTGGGGCGATGGTTATGGTAATCGCATGGACAGATTTCTCGGAGCAGTTGCGTACCTCGATGGAAAAAATCCTTCACTCATTATGACCCGCGGTTATTATACCCGTTCAGTATTGAGCGCCTATAATTTCAAAAATAAAAAGCTGGAGAAGATATGGACGTTTGATAGTGATGAGCCAAGCGGTGCAAACCGTAGCTACCGTGGCCAGGGCAATCATAATTTATCAGTTGCAGATGTGGATGGAGATGGTAAAGATGAAATTGTTTTTGGCGCGATGACAATCGATGATAATGGAAAAGGTTTGTACTCTACCGGACTTGGTCATGGCGATGCCTTGCACGTTACCGATATTGACCCCTCGCGACCGGGTCTTGAAGTATTCGATATACAGGAACGATTTGATGATGCCGGTGCCCATTTGAATGATGCAAAGACCGGTGAAATTATTTGGAAAAAAGCATCGGTAAAAGCCGGTGATGATGGTGAAGGTCCTGGTCGTGCATGTGCACTGGATCTTGATCCGCGTTATCCCGGTTATGAATGCTGGGTGGCAGGTGCTGGCATCACGGGTATGTTTGATTGCAAGGGAAATAAGATTGCAGAAAAAACTCCCCCATGTAACATGGGAATCTTTTGGGATGGCGATGCGCTTAGCGAAGTGCTTAATGGCGTTAACATCAGCAAATGGGATTATATAAACAGTGCATCCGTAAAATTATTTGATGGACGGGATGTTGGTTGTGCAAGTAATAACGGAACAAAAGCCAACCCCTGTCTCAGCGCAGATCTGTTTGGCGACTGGCGTGAAGAAATTATCTGCCGCACTACTGACAGTAAGGAGTTGCGTATCTATTCAACAACTATTCCCACCGATATTAAATTGTATACGCTGATGCATAATCCGCAATATCGTTTAAGTATTGCATGGCAGAATGTGGCCTACAATCAGCCACCGCATACCAGTTATTATTTAGGTGATGGCATGAAGATGCCTCCAAAACCGAACATTGTAATTGTAAACAAGAAATAATTTTTATGTAACCAGCAATGCAACTCCGGTTGAGCTTTGCTTGCGACGCACAGCCAGCACTGAGCGACGCGAAGTGTTCAACAGCTGGGCTACTATGAAACAACACAACGATTATTAATTAAATGAATAAAAAGTTTTTAGTTCTGGCTGCTATCTTTGTAATTGCAACTTCTTTTTTATTCTTGAAAAAGGACAAACCTACTCTATACATCATCGGTGATTCAACAGTTCGCAACACCAACCGTCCCCAATGCGGCTGGGGTGAAATGATTGGTGAATTTTTGGATACAACACAAATCAGCATCAGCAACCAGGCAATGGCCGGCAGAAGCACAAGAACCTTTATAAAAGAAAAAAGATGGGACAAAGTATTATCAACTTTAAATCCCGGTGATTTTGTAATCATGCAGTTTGGCCACAATGAAGGAAGCAAACCTGATACATCAAAAGCCGGTTACCGGGGAGTTCTAAGAGGCACCGGTGATGAAACTGTTGACCTGCTCTGGAAGGACAGTACTATAGAAACAGTACACACATACGGATGGTATTTAAAAAAATTTGTCAACGATGCAAAAGCAAAAGGGGCTACAGCAATCATCTGCTCCATGATTCCACGCAACGAGTTTGTTGATGGCAAAGTGAAAAGGGCCAATAATGATTTTGGCAAATGGGCACAAGAAGCAGCAGCAAGTGAAGGCACTTTCTTTATTGACCTGAATAAAATAACTGCTGATAAATATGATGTACTGGGACCCGATGAAGTGAAGAAATTTTTTCCCGGCGACCATACACATACAAATGAAGAAGGGGCAAAAGTAAATGCGGCTTCAGTTGCAGAAGGAATAAGACTGCTGAAGGACTTGAAGCTGAATAATTACTTAAAAGAAAAAACATAATGATGGTGTCAAACCGGGTTTGAGGATCATGGTTTGGGTTGTTTTCTGTTGGTACGAGCGGAGATTTATAAAATGAAAAAATAATAAAATGAAGCACCCGGTTCTGTCAATTATTTGTTTATTCGTTCTTAGCACAGTAACTGCACAACGAATAAAATATAATTTTAACAGCAACTGGAAAGTTTTTGTGGGAGACGATTCTGTAGCGTCTGCCATATCGTACAAAGATGATTCCTGGAAAAATGTGACACTTCCGTATGCATGGAATGAAGATGAAGCATTCAGAAAAGATATCGCAGAGTTATCAATCGGTATCGCCTGGTATCGTAAGCATTTCAAAATTGATGCTGTACACAAGGGCCAAAAAATATTACTTGAGTTTGAAGGTATTCGCCAGGCAGGGGAGTTTTATATCAACGGGAAATTTATTGGCCTGCATGAAAATGGTGTTATGGCTTTTGGGTTTGATATCACTGACTATGTGCGGTATGGGGATGAAGAAAATATTATTGCAGCAAGGATAAATAATGACTGGGAGTATAAAGAAAAAGCAACCGGCACCAAGTTTCAATGGGAAGATAAAAATTTTAATGCAAACTACGGGGGCATCAATAAAAATGTTTACCTGCACGTAACAAATAGTGTTTACCAAACCCTGCCCCTTTACTCCAATCTACAAACAACGGGAGTTTATGTTTATGCAGACAATTTCAACATCAAAGAAAAAACAGCTACCATACACACAGAGTCGGAGGTAAAAAATGAAAGCAACCGGCAAAAACAGGTGCAGTATGAGGTAAAAGTTTTTGACCTGAATAATAAATTGATTAAGAGTTTTCCGGGAGAAAGTACAGCTCTCGCCACTGGGGAAACAAAAATAGTAAAAGCAGCAGCAACAATCAGGGGTTTAAATTTCTGGAGTTGGGGTTATGGCTATTTATATATTATTGAAACAAGTTTGAAAATAAATGGAAAAGAGGTTGATGCCGTAAAAACAAAAACGGGCTTTCGCAAAACAGCCTTTGAAAATGGAATGGTTTATCTGAATGACAGGGTTATTCAGATAAAAGGATATGCACAAAGAACTTCTAATGAATGGCCGGCAATCGGTTTATCAGTCCCTGCATGGATGAGTGATTATAGTAACAGCCTGATGGTGGAAAGTAATGCGAACCTTGTACGGTGGATGCATATCACTCCATGGAAACAGGATGTGGAAAGCTGCGACCGGGTTGGGATAATGCAGGCGATGCCCGCTGGTGATGCGGAAAGAGATGTGGATGGGATAAGATGGGAACAAAGAAAAAAAGTGATGAGAGATGCAATCATTTATAACCGGAATAATCCTAGTATTATTTTTTATGAGTGCGGGAATGAAAATATCAGTGAGCAGCATATGAAAGAAATGAAAGCTGTTCGTAATATGTATGACCCGAATGGTGGAAGAGCAATCGGCAGCCGGGAAATGCTGGATAGTAAGGAAGCTGAATATGGAGGCGAAATGTTATATATCAATAAAAGTGCACATATTCCGATGTGGGCAATGGAGTATTCGCGGGATGAGGGTTCGAGAAAATACTGGGATGATTATTCACCGCCATTTCATAAAGATGGTGATGGCCCTTTATACAGAGACCAGCCTGCAAAGGAATATAACCATAACCAGGAATCGCATGCAGTAGAAAATGTAGTACGCTGGTACGACTACTGGAAAGAAAGACCGGGCACCGGTAAAAGAGTAAGCAGTGGCGGTGTAAATATTATTTTTTCTGAAACTAATACACATCATCGCGGCGCAGAAAATTACAGGCGAAGCGGGGAAGTAGATGCTTTGCGGATTGTTAAAGAAAATTATTTTGCTCACCAGGTAATGTGGAATGGCTGGGTGGACATTAAAAATACAGGTATTCATATAATCGGGCACTGGAATTATACAGATAGCACCGTGAAAGATATTTTTGTTGTTTCTGCAGCAGATAAAGTTGAACTATTTGTCAATGCAAAGTCGCAGGGATATGGAATACAAACTCACCGGTTTCTTTTTACCTTTAAAAATATTCAGTGGCATAAAGGAGCAATTAGTGCAGTTGGGTATAATAGTAAGGGAAAAAAAATTTCCTTTACACAAAAAACTACAACAGGCAAACCGGTTGCAATACGGTTAAAAACAATCACACGGCCTGGAGGATTAAATGCAGATGGACATGATCTCGCGTTGATTGAAGCAGAAGCAATAGATGAAAAAGGAAATCGCTGTCCGCTGGCTATGAATACTATTCAGTTTTCATTGGCAGGGCCGGCAGAATGGAGAGGAGGTATGGCACAGGGGCCTGGCAATTATATACTCTCAAGAGATTTACCGCTGGAGTGTGGTGTAAACAGGGTTTTGATTCGTTCAAGTACTCAAAGTGGATTGATACATTTAACTGCAAGAGCAGACGGGTTGAGACCGGCAACAATCTATTTTCAATCAAACCCGTTTAGTAATAAAGATGGATTAAGTACAGCTATTCCCGGCGATGGGTTGAGTTCTTATTTGAAAAAAGGACCGACACCGCTTGCTCCATCTTTCACAATTGAGAGGAATCTGATACCGGTGATTAATGCAACAGCTGGTGCAAACGCTGACTCTGCATTTGCCAGCTATGATGACAATGAATTATCTGCCTGGGCGAACGACGGAAAATTAGCGACGGCCTGGATAGAGTATGAATTAGAAAAGCTCTCCGTAATAGGCCAGGTAAATCTTAAACTCAATAACTTCCGTACAAAGGAATATTATTTAAGAATTACTGTTGATGGAATAGAAGTGTTTAAGGGTAACACTGAAAAGACGCTGGGTTATTTTAATATCAATTGCAAACCTGTAAAAGGAAAAAAAGTCAGGATACAATTACTCCTGCCTTCAGTATCTGCATCAATTAACGAAACGGAAGTGTCGGGAAAAAAATTAGATGATGGTGTGATAGGGAAAGATGCAACTGAGAAAGGATCTTTAAGCATAATCGAGGCAGAGCTTTATGAAATTGTAAGCCTGAAAAAATGAAAGAATTTTCAGTTATAGCAGCAATCAATAATTACTTAATCGTATTGCTCTTTTCAGTAACGAATACATTTTTTTCGATCTTCCCCGAATTGCTTAAAATATTTCTCTCCAAACTATGTCTTGCTCGTACTAAGTCTTTATAGAATATGAGTGTTGAAGAAGGATTGCAATTAGAAAAACTATTGGAAAAAATTGTTGATACTTGTACTCCGGTCAATGTTATTAGTGCATCCGCGCTGCTACAATTGCTGAGTTTATTATGGCTAAAAGTTAAGCTAGGCCCAAGTGTGCTTTCATCGCTGCCGCCCCGGTAAATATTTAATAGCGTTCCTGTTTGTGAACGAAAATTATTATGACCAATAAAGATCTTTTCGGCATTGTAATAACCTTTATCTTCCTTTTCATCATTCATAAGGAAGAAGTTGCAGTTATTATTGATGAATGAATTATTATTTATGATAACGCTATCTGCAATCATGTATTTAAATGCGTAAAAAATATTTTGACAACCATTTTTCTTGCTAAAATTTTGGAATGAACAATTATTTATGGTGAGATTATAATGATCGCTGTATCCATTGCTATCACTGGAAATAAAATGAGTTGCTTTAACATTCATTCCGTCAATATTGATGCTGTTTAAAGTGAGATTTCCTTTTCCTGAAAGAATGAAAACGCTTAAAATGTTTTCGGTTTCAAATTTTATTGAACTCTTCTTATCGCTTTTGAATTGAATAGTTTTGGAAATAACGAAAGGTGTATTGATCTTATATTCTTTTCCTGTCAGTTGTATTGTCATCTCTTCATTTCTCTCTAATTGTTTATAAATTTCATCTGCTGTCAAACAATTTATAAATATTGGTTTCTTGCTATTGGAAACAGCATATTTTTTAAACCAATTTGCGCCACTGCTGGTATAAACTTGTTTTTCAGCGATAGGAATATTACTGACAGATGATGGCAAAACTGTCTTTGCGAACCCATCGGGCAGAGGTTGACTTATTTTATCACTCACTTTATTGCTTGTGAAATGAATTCCTTTAATATCGTCAAATACATTATAAATAATACTATCAAGGGTATTATAAAATAAATTATTGGAAAAATTTACATTATCCGGCGCCAATGTTCTTTCGGCATCACTTCCTTCACAAAGGCTGATAGGCGAACATTGATAAAAAGTATTATTTGTGATCTCGGCATTTGTTACCTGCACATACCGGGTTGGGGGCGAATTAGGAACGCCGTTCATAATTACAAGTGGTGAACGAAAATCAACACCGCGACATTTATAAAAAATATTATTATTTACTTGTTGTCCTTTATTAATAACACGTACACCACCGCTACCCATTTTGTCATTGCCAAGAAAATAATTATCCTTAACAATATTATTATCTCCATGACGAAGCACAACAGATCCCTGGCACTCTTTAAAAACATTTCCTTTCACTTCGTTGGCACAGGATTTAATTGAGATGATCTCAGCTTCCCCGTCACAATCTTCAAAAAAATTATTATTGATGCGAGTATTAGAATTAAACTGGCAATGCTGTGATAAACCTACACGGATCATTTCTCCACCGTTGGATGCGAGCGGCGGCCTTCTGCCGAAATAATTATGATCAATGGAATGAAAATTCTGGCGACTTCTGTCATCATCGAGCAATACCGCAAGCAACACACCCAAATTCTTTTTATCAATAAAACTGCAATGATCCAGCCGGTTGTTCCTCCCAAAAAATGCTACCCAATTATTCTCATCCATTCTTTTTGGATTATTAAAATCATTGATGACTGTGTTGGTAACACGACAATCATTTGCCAGGTGATTGTTGTCAGTCCGAAATATGATAACAGCATCTTTTCCTGCATAACCATTCGTAAAATACAGCCCATCTACAATAATATATTGACCACCTATTTTTAATTTTGAGTTTCCTGTAATTAAGACTTTCCCCGGAGTTTGTGCTTTAATTACTACCGGCTTTTCTTTTGAACCTATACAATCAAGGCTGATCGTTATATTTTTCCATTCGCCATTTTGTAAAATGATAATATCGCCTGGTTTTGCATTTTTGTTAGCGCTATTTAACTCTTCAATATTCTTTACGGTAATAACATTTGAATAACTCAGTAGAGAGAAAGAAAGGAAAAAACTCAATAGCAGTAACCGGGTCATAAATTTTATTTAAAACGGTTATTTTTTGGAATTAAACGTTGTGAAGATTCGCGGACAAATAATTTGGTCTTTAATACTTCATCCACATCGCTCATATCTTTATCCTGGTGAACGGTTTCAATAAAAAGTTTTGCGGCTAGTTTTCCCAATTCAAAACAAGGTTGTTCAACACTGGAAATTTGCGGTGTTACCAAACTTGTTACTGGTTCATTATTAAAACCTACAAGTCCAATGTCATGAGGCATTGTTAACCCTTTTTCTTTGATGGCTAGCATTGCGCCGATTACCATTCGGTCGCTAATAGTAAAAATGGCATCTGGCCTTTTTTTCATTGACAATAATTCTTTCGTAGCGATATATGCATAGTGCTGATCGAAATCACAATAGATAATAAGGTTTTCGTCGATTTGCATTTTATATTTTTTTAATGCCTTGAGGTATCCCTTCATTCGTTGATTACTTATTTCAAGATTTTTAGGTCCTGCCAGTATAGCTATACGTTTATATCCTTGCTGTATCAAGTGTTCTGTAGCCTGCCAGCCGCCATCCTCATTGTCAATCCGCACTCCCGGTGCTTTTAAAAAAGGAGTAACACGATCAAATACCACCATGGGCATTTTTTTATCCTGTATTTTTTTCAGGTGATCAAAAACTTTGGTTTCACTGGAAACAGAAATGATAAAACCATCCACAAGACTATCGAGTAATCTTTTTGTATTTACAATTTCTCTTCCAAAGGATTCATTACTCTGGCAAACCATAACTGTATAACCAGCTTCAAGCGCAACTTCATCAATACCCTTTACCATTGTTGATAAAACATAATCGAGATTAGGAACGATGACACCGATGGTATGTGTTTGTTTTCTTTGTAAACTTAACGCTAGTAGATTGGGTTGATAATTTAATTCTTCAGCCAATGCCTGCACAGTTCTTCTTGTGTCAGCGCTTACATCATGAGCGTTCCGTAATGCACGTGAAACAGTGGAGATAGAAACATTTAGTTTCCTTGCAATGTCTTTTATCGTTGCAGCTCGTTCCATATTTCAATTTTGTAAAGCTAAAGGAAACTTTGTTTCGGAAATTCCGGTAGCGTTACCGGTAACGTTATCGTGCATAAAATATTAGATAATGAATAACAAATTAGTAGTTCTTATAGATATTATTCAATGTATCGATTAGTATTTTAGAAATATTTCAGCCACCCCGCTCGTCATGTCCGCTAAAATTCAACTTAATATTACAGCTGAACTTGCTGTATGAGATTTTACTGCCTGCAATTGATGATATATTTGATCTTTTTACCTGTGCTTATCCATGCACAGCATCCTGTAACTTTTTTTACCAAAAGTGAAGCAGCCCAAATACATAATAGCATAACAAAATATCCGCTCAGCCTTAATTCTTATAATGAATTGAAGAAGGAAGTGGACGAGTGGGTTAATAAAGATGTAGATGTTCCTTTTCCCAAAGATCCTGCCGGTGGTTATACACACGAAAAGCATAAAGCAAACTATATACTGATGTTTAACAGTGGAGTTTTATACAATCTTACCGGTGATAAGAAGTATGCAACTCTTGTTAAACAATTGTTTTTAAAATATGCAAAGCTGAACCCAACATTACCCAAACATCCCGAAGCAGTCGGGAGCCTTGCCGGGCATTTGTTCTGGCAAGCATTAAATGATGCAAACTGGCTTGTATATGCAGGAATGGCTTATGATCTCATTTATAATTCACTTTCACCCGAAGAAAGGAAAACAATTACTGATGGAGCTTTTAAGCCAGAAGTTGAATATCTCGTAAAAGGAGTAGGTAATAATTGGTTTAATTGGATCCATAACCACGGTGTGTGGGCTTGTGCTGGTGTCGGAATTGTCGGAATAGCAACTGATAACAAAGAATATGTTGACATGGCGCTATACGGGTCGAATAAAGATGGTAAGGGCGGATTCATGGCACAGATGGATGGATTGTTTTCACCGGATGGTTATTATACAGAAGGACCTTACTATGTCAGGTATGCTATTCTCCCATATTATCTTTTTGCAAATGCAATAAAGAATGCAAGACCTGAATTAAAAGTTTTCCAATACCGGGACAAAATATTGCAGAAAGCTTTGTTGTCTGGTCTGCAGTTAACAAACCTCGATGGTGCATTCTATCCGGTAAATGATGCACTAAAAGAAAAGGATTATACAAGCAATGAATTGATAACCGCGGTGGATGTTGCATGGGATGTTTATGGAAAAGACGATGGCTTAATGGTAGTTGCAAACAAACAAAACCGAGTATTATTAAATAAAGGAGGTATTTCCATTGCAGCTGCTATAGTAGGGACTAAGAATATTGCCAATTATTATTCTTACAAAGCTGTTGAATATGTTGACGGGGTCAAAGGAAATGAAGGCGGAGTAAGTGTATTAAGAAATGGAAAAGGTAAAGATCTTACCACATTAATTTATAAGTATACTTCACATGGTCTTTCACATGGACACTTCGATAAGCTGAATATTAATTTATATGATAAAGGGAACGAGGTATTGACTGATTATGGTGCTGTGCGTTTTATCAGTGTTGAACAAAAATTTGGTGGCCGCTATTTACCAGAAAGCAAATCCTACGCAGCTCAAACTATTGCACATAACACACTGGTGCTTGACGAAGAAAGTCATTTTAATGGTAACGAAGGCGAAAGCGGGAAGCACCATTCTGAAAAACTTTTCAGCAGTATTGATAACCCAAATGTTCAGGTAGCAGCTGCATCGGAAAAAAATGCATATAAAGATGTGCGGTTAGAAAGAACTATCTATTTTTTGCAACTGCCAGAGGGTAAGAAAATAATTGTTGATCTGTTCAATGCCACTGCTTCAAAGCCAACACAGTTCGATCTTCCTTTTCAGTATAGCGGGCAATTAATAAATACTTCTTTTAAATATCAGCCGGCGACAAAGACACAGGAAACTTTAGGTAAAAAAAATGGCTACCAATTTTTATGGAAGGAGGCGGAAGCATCTGTAAAAGATACCATCGCCCAATTTACTTTCTTAAACAACAGGACATACTATACTATTTCTTCTTTGATTGAAGACAGCGCCTCACTTTTTTTTACCCGTATCGGCGCCAATGACCCAAATTTCAACCTGCGTCGTGAACCTGCTTACATAATCCGTAAGAAAGGTGAGAAGCAGGTTTTTCTGAATGTTATCGAGATACATGGAAGTTATGATCCGATAGGTGAATATTCTGCGAACACTTATCCTTCTGTAGAAAATATCAAATTATTGGAAAATGATGATTACACTGTTGCCGAGATTACGATCAGTGGAAAAAAACTTATGATAGCACAAAGCAATAAAATATTTACTAAAGAGACTAAGCATGTGGCAAAAGGGATCAACTGGACCGGGCCCTTTACAATTTTGTACGATAATAGAATTTTGAAATAACTGATAATACATTTTTATGAGCTTAACTGATGACAAGAATATTTTTATCGAAAATGACCAGGTATCCTGGGAAGAAATAGACCTCGGAATAAAAAGAAAGATCATGGCATATAATGATGACCTGATGATGGTAAAAGTTCAATTTGATAAAGGAGGAGTTGGATCACCTCACCATCATTCGCATTCACAGATCAGTCATGTGGAAAGTGGTCAATTTGAAATAGAGATAAATGGGAGCAAAAGAATCCTTACAGCTGGTGACGCTTTTTATGTGCCTCCGAATGTAATGCATGGCGCTGTTTGTTTAGCGGCCGGAACTCTTATTGATGTTTTCAGCCCGATGCGTGAGGATTTTATTGAAGATAAACGATAGTATAAAAAATTTAGCCCTGCTTAATTCCTAATAAAATAAATCAAACTGCAATATGAGAGCTTTAATTATTCATTGCCTCAGGAGATCAGTAGCTAGTAAGTGGTCATTTCAGATCCTGCTCCTGCTTATTTTAAATCTCCTCAGTTCTTCTCTTTTGGCTCAATCCCAAAAAGTAGAAGGAGTGGTAACAGATTCCAAAGGTGTTCCCTTACTTGGAGTAACGGTCGGCGTCAAAGGTGGTAACTCAATTACTACAACCGATAATAAGGGAAGATTTTCTATTCTTGCCAGCCCTGGGTCGATACTTATTTTTTCATCTGCCAGTTTTTTACCTAAAGAAGAAACTGTTGATGCAAGATCTGCTATCAATGTATCTCTTTCTGAAAATGCACAGTCTTTGGAAAATGTAGTGGTGATCGGCTATGGTACGCAAAGGAAAGTAAATCTCAGCGGAGCTGTTGCACAGATAAACGGTAAAGATCTTGAGAATCGGCCAGTGGCAAACCTCACCAGTGCGTTACAGGGTATGTCACCTGGATTAACTGTAATTCGCGGTAGCGGTGAGCCTGGAAGTGAAGGCTATAATATAAGGATACGCGGATTTACATCTGCAAATGCTGCATCAGCTCTCGTACTTGTTGATGGAGTTGAGCAAGACATCAACTTTATCGATCCCAACGACGTTCAGTCAATATCAGTTTTGAAAGATGCATCGGCTTCAGCGATCTATGGAGCAAGAGCAGCTGCAGGTGTTATCCTTGTTACAACCAAACAAGGTTCAGCGGGAAAAACAAGGATCAATGTTACCGGTTATTATGGAGTAAATATTACGGCACGTCATCCGGAAAGACTCAATTCATGGGATGAACAGTTGCTGATTGATGAAGCTCGTTTTAATGCAACTGGTGCAAAGGAATATTCAGATGAACAATATGAGTGGTTGCGCAATCCTAATTTTTCTTATCGCCCCAATCCAACTGCGGATCGCTGGGAATATTATGGAAATAATAATTGGGTAAAAGAAGGAATGGATGAGGTCAATCATCAACAGAATTATTCCATTTCAATTGGAGGAGGTGAGCAAAAGGTGAACTACCAGGTTTTTGGAAGCTATTATAAAAGAGATGGTGTGCTTCGTTATGGGCCTGATGATAATACCCGGTACAATCTTAAAGTAAATGTGAATGCAGAGCCAAGTAAATATCTAAGCTTAAAATTAACCGCTGGTTATATCGGTTCATTTACAAATGAAAATTCTTATGGTACCGATCAGATCATGAACAGGCTTTATCGTAGCCGTACAAGGCAAAATCTTTATACACCTGCTGAAGATGTAACCGGCCAGCCTTACAATGGAGACCTGCAGATCAATGCTGTTGACATTGAAAAAAATGCCGGCAAGGAAGAACGCAATTATGAAACCTTCACCGGTAAATTGAATCTACAAGTAAAAAATGTGGTTAAAGGATTAACGCTTGATGTGATCGGCTGGAGAAACCAGAATTATTACGAGATGGAAAATAAAAGCAGAACGCTGATTTGGTATGGTCGCACCACTAATACTGTAAGATTCAGCGTCAATCAACCCAACTCATATACACAAACTAAAAACAAAGCTTATCAAAATAACCTGCAGGGATTTTTAACCTACAATTATAAGGTCAACCAACATGCATTCACTTTAATGCAGGGCGGATCTTATGAAGAATATCGTAAAGATGAATTCACTGCATCTGCACAGAACATGATCACAAATGATTTCTTCAGTTTCAACTTTGCTGATCCATTAACAAAGACAAGCAAAGATGTGGTTCAGTCCTGGGCACTCTCTTCAGCATTCGGAAGATTGAATTACAGTTTTAAGGACAGGTATTTATTTGAAGCTTCTTATCGCTATGATGGAAGTTCACGTCTTGCACCTGAAAATCGCTGGCAACTTTTCCCTTCTTTCTCTGCTGCATGGAAAGTGAGTGAGGAAAACTTTATGAGTTCGATCAATTTCATCAATAATTTAAAGTTGAGGGCATCATGGGGAGAATTGGGAAATAGCGCTGCTATTGGTTTGTATGATTTTATTCCATTACTGACCAGTGCCAACAATCTCACATTTAACGGCGTTCGCACAAATTATATTTTTCAGAATCAGCTGGCCTCTCCAGATGTAACCTGGGAAACAATTCAACAATCCAATATTGGTATTGATCTTGGCTTACTTCATAACAAGCTTACAATAACTGCAGATTATTATATCAAAAAGAACAAAGACATGCTGGCAACATTGGATGTCCCGAATATTATTGGTGTGAATGTTGGTTTTGTGAATGTGGGTGAATTAAAAAGTTGGGGAACTGAACTTGATCTAAGATGGCGTGATAAAGCCGGCAAATTGAATTATGATATTGGTTTCAATATTTCTGATAACCAGAATAAAGTAATGAAGTATGATGGAAAGAATTCAATTGGATCTGGTGGCGTGGTGCCAATAATGGAAGGGTATCCATTGAATACTGTTTGGGGTTACAAAACTGCTGGTTATTTCCAATCACAGGCTGAGGCCGATGCTTATAAAGCAAAAGTTACCTATCCTTTCTTTTCTAATGTTGCTGCAGGCGACATGAAATATCTTGACCTCAATGGGGATGGAGTTATTACGGGTGGCGATGGCACTCCCACAAAACCGGGTGATCTTGTTTATCTCGGAACTACAAATGCAAGATATACTTATGGCTTTGACCTCGGAGCTGATTGGAAAGGTTTTGATTTTTCAATTTTCTTCCAGGGAGCAGCACAAAGAAAGTTTTTAATAGCAGAAGAAACATTGTCGCCGATATTAGGTACAGCTGATATGCCATGGACAATTCACATGGATCATTGGACCCCGGCTACTCCGAATGGATTTTTCCCAAGAATGTATCAAACAAGTGCACACAATTTCAGACCATCAGATAAATGGGCGCAGAATGGAAGTTATATCCGCTTGAAAAATGTCCAGATCGGTTATAAGCTTCCAATAAAAAATAAGAACATAAGAGAGATAAAATTTTATGTTTCTGGCCAGGATCTGTGGGAATCAACTAAAGTTTTAAAAGTGTTTGATCCCGAAGTTGGAAATAATGTTAGCGCCACCGCCTATCCATTCTATCGCACAATTGCATTTGGTCTTAATGTTTCACTTTAATCAAATAACTAAAATGAAAAAGACAAAACACTTAACTATCTATATTCTTATTGCAACACTGTTATTCAGTGGATGCAAAAAAATAGATCGCTTTCCTGAAACAGAGTTCAGCGATGAGAATTTTTGGAACACGGAAAATGATCTTATTAATGCTGCGAATCGTCTTTACCAGGAGCTGGATGGAGATTGGATCGATAATCGTGCTGATGATGCAGTGAACCAGGGCGGACCTAATGAGATCAGTACTGGTAACAGATCAATACCTAACACAAGCGCCGATTGGAATGATCGCTATGATGAAATATTTACTGCAAATAATATTGTAGAAAAAGCGCCGAGAGCAAAAGTTACCGATCCGATCAAGAATCGTTATATAGCAGAAGCAAGATTTTTCAGAGCTTATGCATACTTCAAATTATTAAAAGTCTATGGTGATGTGCCATTAGTGCTGAAGACACTTGATGTCAGTTCGCCAGATCTATACATGGGCCGTTCACCCCGGGCAGAAGTAATACAAGCGGTCTATGATGACCTTGATTATGCAGCTATATGGTTACCCAAAAGAGCTGACCTTCCTGCTGCACAATATGGAAGAGTTACAAGAAGTGCTGCATGGGCATTAAAAGCAAGAGCCGCACTTTATGAGGGAACAAGAGCAAAATTTCATAATATAACTGCTGTCAACTGGCAAAACCATTTAACTATTGCCATTGCTGCTGCACAAAGTGTAATGGCTGAAGGTCACACCTTGTATGCAAACTATGGAAACCTGTTTACCCAAACCGGTGAAGGACCAACAAATACCGAGAACATACTTGTGAAAATTTATGGTATCAGCAATGCAAATGTGATCGTAGCTCATAACAATTCAAGGGATCTTGAAAATGGCCGCATGGCTCCAACGCGTAATTTACTTCGTCAATATTTATATAGTGATGGACTGCCTGCATGGAACGTTGATAATACTCCATCAACAACAAAGTCTCCGCTTTTTGTAAATGAAGGAAGTGAGCCAAGCTATAATACAATTCTTGATAACAGGGATCCACGTGTTGCATTTACTTTTTTCAGATCAGGTGATGTTGCTTACCAGGGGCCATGGGTGCCTAAGACTTCTTTGGGTTCAAGGACTGCTTATGCTCCCAAGAAAGGCTTCAGTGTAGCAGATCAAACAATTAATGGAGCCGCGACAACCGATAGAATTCTCATTCGATATGCAGAGGTTTTATTGATCTATGCAGAAGCAAAATATGAGTTGAATGGAAGTATCAGTGATGCAGATCTTAATCTTTCAATAAACCTGTTGCGTACAAGAGTTGGATTTGCTACTAAACTTACCAATGCATTTGTTACCACAAATAATTTAAGCATGCGTGATGAGATACGACGTGAAAGAACTGTAGAGTTAGCAATAGAAGGATTCAGATATGATGACTTGGTGAGATGGAAGCTTGCCGAAACTTTACTGCCACAAAATCTCTTAGGAGCTAAGTTCATTGCATCTGAATGGGTAGGAACAAATGGAAGCAGTCTTACTCTTAATTCAGACCAGGTATTGATAACTGAACCGGCAAGTTCAAGACATTTCCGGGCAGATCGTGATTATCTGTACCCGGTACCAGTTCATGAGATCACTACAAGTGGTGGAACTGTAACTCAAAATCCTAACTGGCAATAATCTTTAAAAATTAAAACAATGAGATCAATAAATTTTATAATAATTCTTTTTAGTGTAGGCTTCATTTTCTCTTCTTGTGAGAAAAAAGATTATCCGGCAGGGTTGTCTGAGCTGGAGCATCATTATTATGCCATATTTGTTCCTAATAATAACACGGCTGTTACAGTATCAAGATCACAAACTGCATTGTTGAAATTCCCGGTACAATTCTATTCCACTTTTACCAGGGAATATGATGCAGTTGCGAAGTATGCGGTAGTAACAGCCGGTATTACCGGGCCCGCACAACGTGGGGTAGATTTTAATATCGTCGACAAGAATGGTACAGTTATTCCATCAGCCGATACAACTTATTCTATCATATTTCCAAAAGCTGTACAGGCAATGGATACTATTTATATCAAGCTATTAAATAATCCTGCGTCTGGTGTAAGAAAATTTGAAGTGCAGATCCAGGATAATATCACAAGCCAGTTTGATGTGGACATTTTTTCAACTGCATTCAGAAGGCCTGTTACGATCAACTAACAGCGGTCATAAAAAGTTTCATACGCAGCAAGATTCAATTATTGAAAAGTGGAGTCGAGGTTAAAACCAAAACTTTCTTTTCATAATGAAAAATAGTATTCGAAATCAGCAATTTATTAAGGAACAGTCTTATTAAAAATTATCGTTCATCTATTGGCGCTGAATATTATTTTTTACAAGCACTCTTGAGAAGAAGGAAGCTTAAATAACCAGTCTCTGCAAATTCTTTTAGCTCATTTGCTGCTCAGGAATAATTCGTTCGAGTTCCCTTTTATTTAATGGAGTCTTTTCCCAATTCGGTTCATATTTCACAAACCATGAGATCCAAATGCTTCTTGATATACGCATCATCCATGGTTGCGTAACAACTAAAAGAACTGCATTGGTGATCATCCAATAAAAAAAGCGATTATCATGAACAGACATTCCGATCAGTACAAACCATGCTATAAATGTAGATACACTTATTGCTACACCCAATGCGTAACTAACATAGCCTGTGCCATAATAAAATCCTGGTTCTTTTTCAGTAGGCTGTCCGCATACTGCACAGGTTTTAGGCATTGCCATATTTTTTTTCAGGCCAATGCTAACTTTGTTTGTAAAAAGTTTTCCCTCTCTGCATCTTGGACAACGACAACCTAAAGTAGAAATAAGATAACTACGCTTCTTTTTATTGGGCATTATTTTGCGATATAAAATGAGAAATTATTTTTTGTAATGAAACAGCAGGAGTTACACCGGGTTGTCTCCACAATATATTTCCTTTTTGAAAAAGCATAAGAGTAGGCACACTGGTTACGTTATAGTGCGATGAAGCGGCAGGGCTTTTGTCAATATCAACTTTAATTATCCTTATTTGATCACCCATTTTTGCACGAAGCTCTTCCAATATTGGTTTCATCAATTTACAGGGAACGCACCATTCTGCAAAAAAATCAACCAGTACAGGTTTATCGCCATTAATAATGGCGTTGAAAGTTTCTGTTTTATTTGTTGTTTCGTTCATTTTTTCTTGCGAGTCCCGACAGGGTCGGGACGAAGCAACCTCCTGACTAATTTTTATTCTTTTTCTTAAAAATGCTTAAGAACAAACCACCCATCACTGCACCATAGGCTGTACTGTTATGCCATTTTGAAGTAATCATACAGGTGCCACTGTTGCAGCCTACCAATTTCCAATACAAAAACCCGGCAACAGCGCCAAGCACTGTGCCCAGGATCAGTAGTTTATTTTGAAAAAGGAAGGGTTTCATAAACCGCAAAGGTCCGCAAAAGCAATGTATTGCAGATACAATAAGTAAATTGTTTTTTTCCGCACAAACCTACTGGTTCAGAAATTTTTATGCGGTGATGCAAGTCACAATCTCGTATGACTTTTTCTCAATTAGTGACTTTTATATAACCATAGCCTTCTGCCTGTTTTATCACCAGCTCGTACAAGGCATCCGGCACTGTAGTTACGCCGTCAAGTAATTGACTCTTACTAATATTAAATACCTGCATGGCATGCTCGCATGCGGCAAAGGTTACCTTCTTTTCGGTGCCGAGTTTCATTACATCGCTAGCCACTGAAGACTTGTCTTTTACTATCATGTCCAGGGCTTTCCCATAAAACACCACTTCTATTTTAGCATCGGGATGAGAGGTGAGAATGAGGTTTATCCATCTAATCACACGTTGATGAGCAGCGGTATCACTCGTTGTTAGATCAAATACGATATTATAAGGCTGCTTTTGTTGGGCGGACGATTGGAAGATAATGCCCAGTAAAAGTGCGGCGATGAGAAATACTTTTTTCATACTTAGAATTTATGATACAAAAATTACGAATAAAACATAGAAAAAAGGGGGTTTGCAAAACATAGTATTGTTTTTTTTCGTAGCTTATCGAACTTTTTTAAAATTCTAAAATTAAAACCCTTCTATTATGGATACCAACGAAACAAAAGATGGAACTAATCGCCGCAGTTTCCTCGGAACAATTGCTACTGGTGCAGCAGCTATCGGCCTGACAAGCATTGCTCCTTCGCTTTCTGCATTTGCTGGTGAAGCAAAATTTGATCCCAAAGTTTATGGGGATCCGGAAGATATGTTTAAGAAGCTCAATGGAAAACATCGGGTAGTGTATGATTCTCCTGAACCAAACGGAGTCTCTGTATTCGTATGGGCTAAAGTTTTTTTATTAACAAATGCAGCCACCGGAACGCCTGAAAAAGATAGTAACGTGGTGATCGTACTCAGGCATAATGCAATTCCATATGCATTTAATGATGCTATGTGGAAGAAGTATAAATTTTCTGAAATGTTCAAAGGTTCAGGTGATCTGGGACCTGTTTTCCAGGCAGCTGATGCGGCCACTGCAGCTACTATGCGCAATCCAATGTGGAATCCTAAGTCTGGTGACTTTAAGGCACCTGGTCTTGGGCCTGTTCCTATTGGAATAAATGAATTGCAGGCAAGTGGCGTACAGTTTTGCGTATGCAATATGGCGATGACCGTCTATTCGAATGTTGTAGCTATGCAAACAGGTGGAAAGGCCGAGGATATATTAAAAGACTGGACTGCGAATGTGCTTCCCGGTGTACAAGTAGTACCATCAGGTGTTTGGGCATTGGGCCGTGCACAGGAAAAACAATGTGCTTATATTTTTGCCGGATAGATTTTTTTCAAAAATTTTTTAATGCCCCGATTCAATCGGGGCCTTTTTTTATCTGAACTCGTATCCAACACCCTTTACCTGGGTAAGCAGATCATGTGGAGCGTCTGTTACAGTGCAACGACCTTCCATTTTTGGAGCAATAGGAGAAAATTCTTTTAAATATTCTTCAATGACCGAATGTAGAGTAGCTCCCATCTTTGTTGGTTCTTTTACCCCTTCCATTCTGCAAAGTGTTGTGTCGGGATCACCTTCTCTTTCACAGGCTACAAAAGAATATTGTTTTAAAAGATCAACTGGTTCTTTATTAACTTTTATCCAATTCACCCTTTTGCCCTCTTGTTTTTCAATAGTGAAATTTACTTCCATTCCATTGAATCGAATTACCCAACCACCGAATCTTTTTTCCGGTTCTTTTGCAAAAGCATTTTCCAATTCATGTTCCATCCAATCCCAAATTTGACGACCGGTTGCCATTCCCAATTTTGCTTCACTGTCTACCGGTAACATGCTCCATAAGAAATCATTTGTGATCTCTGCTATGCCGGTTTTAGGATCAGGAACAAGTGGTGGGCAAAAACGAAATCCATTACTCAATGCAATATCCGGCTTGAATTTCCACATGATCGCATCTGTAATAAAATTATCCATCGGCGTTTCAATAACATAATATCTTACAAGAGGGTTTTTTGTTTTACCAATTACTTTACTTAATTTTTTTTCAAATGGCTCTCTTGTTTTTTTTACCAGCATTTTCATTTCTTCATCTTCTTTGTAGCGTAAAGGATCAACATCCAATAATTGATAATTATGTTCTTTTATTTTTCCGTTCTCAATTACTATATCAAGCTTCGAAATGAACGAACCAAATGCACCTGGCTCTGTGACTTTTGCATAAGTTCCCTCGACAGGTTTACGGATCCGTTCATGTGTATCTGCTCCGAGAATATAATCAACGCCTTTAACTTCCGGCATATTGGCCAATCCAACTTGTTGTGCCATCCCCATATGAGTGAGTAAAAAGATCATATCACATTTTTCATATTCTTTTAAAAGACGAATATATCGGGCGATATTTTTTTGCGGGAAAGTAAATTCTATACCATAGCTATAAGCAGGTGATTGTCTCTTAGGAGTCATTGGATCATTATAACCAATAAAACCGATCTTGATGCCAGCAATATGTTTTATAAAGTAAGGAG
>Ga0207712_10000325_pt1 | contig 43665 bp, 37 predicted proteins | sample KBSS44metaG_FD_184402 | JGI IMG/M metagenome (GOLD analysis project Ga0207712, IMG submission 184402) | Switchgrass rhizosphere microbial communities from Kellogg Biological Station, Michigan, USA - KBS S4-4 metaG (SPAdes) (version 2) | ecosystem: Host-associated > Plants > Roots > Rhizosphere...
CGGCAACTTCAACATCGCTGACACCGATCCGGAGGGCGGCGCGTCGAAGAGCGTCGCGCTGTGCGGCGAAGGCGTGATGCGCGGCATCCGCGTGCTCGCCGTCGATGCGAGCGGCACGCCGATCGCGCAGGTCGCCAAGCTGCATCTGCAGGCGAAGGGCACCGCACAGAATGTCAACATCAATGCGCAGAACCTGGCGCTGAGCGGCGTGCCGACCTCGTGCGACCCGAGCGCAAAGATGCAGTACGAGAACCAGGCACTGCCGGCGACTGACACCGCCAACCAGCGCAGCTCGTACTACACGCTGTCGGTCACCGCCGGCGGCAAGTCGACCACGATCACCTTCACTCTCGGCGTCGCCGAGTTCAAGGTCCTCGTCGTCACCGTGAAGTGACGCTTGCGCGGGCGCGGCGGCTCACGCCGCGCCCGCTTTCACACCACCGCCGCGCCGCCGATCAGCAACAGGACAAGCGCTGCCGCACCGACCACGCTGAACGCCATCTGCTTCGCGCTGCGTCCACGCGCCCAGAGCAGGATGCCGCTGATGCCGAGCGCGACCATCGCCAGCGCGAACGTGTCGGTGAGAAGAATCCAGGCAAGTCCGCCGCCGACACCTTTGTGCAGACGCGTGAGCACCGCGAGCGGACTCTGCTCGGTCGTGCTCACCGTTATCGAGGCATTGCCCTCGCTGTATTCGGCCTGCGTCGACACGCGCGCGTTGCCGCCAGAGAACATCCAGCGCGCCGGCGGTTTGATCTTCTGGCCGTTGAACTCGACCGGCTGTGCGCGCATCACGCGTACGTTGTCGATGTCGAGCTTCTGCATGTCGCGCAGCCAGCTGCGCATTGCCTCGGGTGTCGAGCGCACGCCCTCAGGCACGGGCAGTTCGACCTTCGACAGGTCAGACGAACTTCCCTGCGGCAGCTTGAGCACGGCACGATGATTCATGATGAAACCGCTGCTGCCGAACAGGATCGCCGCGATCGCACCCCAGGCACCGATCCACAGATGCAGCTGGCGTACGATGCGATGCGTACGGTTGCGTCTCGCCGCTTGGGCAGTAACCAACGACTTCGCGATTTCCATTTCCTTTCCCAGTACTCATGCGCTCGTCCTTGATCGCGAAAGTCAAAAAGCGGCCATCCTTGGCCGCACTTCTCAACTATGGCTCGGCCCATCGACGAAGCAGGTTGTGGTAGACACCGGTCAGCTCGACCAGCGCGGGATGGTCGACCTGGGTCTGGCCGAGCTTGCGAATCGCGAGGTCCAGGTCGAACAGCAGCCGGCGTTCGCCCGCATCGCGCACAAGGCTCTGGATCCAGAAGAATGAGGCGAGCCGCTCGCCGCGCGTGACCGGGTCCACACGATGCACGCTCGACGCGGGATAAAGCAGCATGTCGCCAGCCGGCAATTTCACGCGCTGTGCGCCAAAGGCATCCTCGATGACGAGTTCGCCGCCGTCGTACTCGTCCGGCGAAGACAGGAACAAGGTCGCCGACAGATCGGTGCGCACCGCCTGCACGAGCTGCCCGCTGCGGTCGTAGCGCACCGCGTTGTCGATATGCGCACCAAAACCGTCGCCGATGCGATAGCGGTTGAACAGCGGTGGGAACACGCACTGCGGCAGGGCGGCAGCGAAATACGTCGTGTTCGCCTTCAGTGCAGTGCGCACGAGCGCGCCGAGTTCGAGTGCGACCGGATCGTCCTCGGCCAGCTGCAGGTTGTGCTTCGCTCGCGCCGACTGATAGCCCGCTGTGACGCGTCCGTCTGCCCAGGCCACTGCCACCAACTTTTCGCGGAAATGCGCGACTTGGTCCGTGCTCAGGATATTGGGGATATGCAGCAGCATGATCGATTGTCGAATTGAACGGGAATTCTATGTACCGTCATTTCCGCGTGCTTCTGGCGGGAATCCAGTGTCTTTCGCTTTCACGGTTGCAATCAGGAAAAATCAAAGGCGCTGGATTCCCGCCAAGAGCATGCGGGAATGACGATCAAAAGCGTCAGAACTTGTACGTCGCGGTCAACTGCGCCGAGCGCGCATCGCCCGGCGTACCCCAGGCGATGTCCCCGGCCGTACGCACGCGCGTGAGGTACTTTTCGTTGAATAGGTTGTTGACGTTGAGCTGCAGCGAAAAATGCCGGTTGAACTTGTACGCCACCATTGCGCGCTGCAGCCAGTACGCATCGACCTCGTTCAACGGACCGTGCGGGTTGGTGACCGAATGCTGGCTGACGTTGTAACTGCCGACATAGGTTGCGCCATAGCCGATCTGCAATGCTTCGGTCGCATCGTAAGTCGTCCACAAGCTCAACGAATTTTCCGGCGTGCTCAGCAACGGATCACCCTTGGTGTAGTCGCCGCCCTGCCCGGCGACGTAGTTCGACGCACCCTGCAACACCTTCGACTTCAAGTGCGCGTAGTTCGCATACACCGCCCAGTTGTCGCTGATGTTGCCGGTCGCACCAAGCAGCAGCCCGTCGACGCGCGCCTTGCCGTCGAGCGACATCTGCCCGGACGGATTGTCAGGATTGCCCGGATCGGCAACGAGATAGTTCTGTCGGTCGTTGCGGAACACCGAACCGGTCAGCGACAGCTTGCCGTCGAGCACGTCCCACTTCGCACCGATCTCGTAGTTGACCGCCGTCTGCGGGTCGACATCGCAGTTCGCCGTACCGGTCGTGCTCGATGCCGCGCAGGAGCCGTTGACCGATGCTGCCGACGGCGTCTTCGAATTGCTGTACGCCGTGTAGATGCTGGCGTTCTCGATGGGCTTGTAGACCAGGCCGATGCGCCAGGAGAACAGGTCGTTGGAATTCTTCGCCGGCGCCGCGGCGCCCGTGATCGCGCCGATGCCGGTGTTGACCGGGTTCGGCACGGCGACGGTCGGCGCTGTGTAGAGCTTTACCGTATACGTCGTCGCGCTCGCATCGCTGCGCTCCCAGCGTACGCCGCCGTTGAGCGACCAATGTTCGTTGAACTTCGCGTTGTCGAAGACGTAAACCGCCGCGTCGTCGAGCGTGCCGTCGATCTTTCCGGTCAACGTGCGATTGGCCGGCCCGCGGTAGATCGAATCCGGATCGCCGATCGGCGTGAACGGAAAATATCCCGGAGCGGCATACGGATTCGTGCCGTCGGCGTTGCGGTACTGACTGTAGCCGTCGAATGCATAACTTTCGTGCGAAAGCGACAGCCCTGCAACTGCCGTGTGTTCGATCGCACCGGTATGCAAACTGGTACTCAGGTCGGTCTGGTTGTAGAGAATCTTGTTCGTCGTATCGCGGATATTGCCGCGCGGCCCGCTCGGCATGTAGTAGCCAGGCGGCACGACGATCTGTAACACGGTGCCTGGATTGAGCGTGCACGAGGCGCCGCTCGGCTGCAGGTTGTTCGCCTCGCAGAACGTGCCCTGTGGCGGATCGACCAGCGAGTATTGCGTCACGCGCTGCGCGCGCGTGAGATTGCGTAGTGAAAAGTCCTCGCTGAAGCGATGCTGGATGATGCTCGTGAACGCGTCGGCGCGGATCTGCTGCGTGTCGTAGTTGCGGTAGCCGTAGTAGGCGTGCGCATCGACGCCCGCAAGGATCCGCCCCTTGTAGGTCGGCACGCCGTATTGCGGCACGTTGTCGTCGTGCTGATGGAAATAGCTCAGCGTCACGCTCGTGTCGGTGCCGAGACCGAAGCCGATCGACGGCGCGAAGCCCCAGCGCTTGAACTTCTCCACGTCGCGCCCGGGCACATCGTTTTCGTGCGCCATCAAGTTGATGCGGAATGCGCTGTTGTCGCCGATCTGCTGATTCGTGTCCGTGGTCAGGCGGCCGTAGTCGTCCGTGCCGACACCCGCTTTCAATTCGGTACGATCGACGAGCATCGGCACCTTGCTGACCAGATTGATCGACCCGCCGACCGAACCGGAGCCGGCGTACACCGAATTCGCGCCGTTAACGAGCTCGACGCTATCGAGATTGAATGGGTCCGATCGTGTGTACTGCGCACTGTCGCGCACGCCGTCGACGGTGATGTCGGTGCTGCCGGTGAAACCACGCAGATTGATGCTGTCACCGTAACCGCCGCCGCCCTCACCCGCGCCGAAGGTGATGCCGGGCAGTGTGGTCAGGATGTCACGCAAGTTGAGCAGATTCTGCTCGGCGATGACATTCTGCGGCACGATCGTGATCGTCTGCGGCGTATCGAGCAGCGAAGCGGTCAGCTTCGGCGAGGTCGGTTGGGCATTCGGCGTGGCGTGCACGTTGACCTTGTCGAGCTCGGTCGGATTCCTGCGCGACTTTTCGGTGACATCGTCGGCTCCGGCGGCGTCGGCAGCGATATCTGCGGCCGGCGAGGCGACCCCCGGTGTCGCCACGGCAGTCACGTCCGCGGCGAATGCGACGGTGGGCGCAACCGCTGCAAGCATGGCGGCGTAGAGTGGAGAAAACTTCAGCGTGAATCGGTGCATGGCTCGTCGACTTCCTTGAATAGGCGAGTCATCCCTTGCTGTGCCGACTCTTGCGCGCGCGCTCGAACCGGACAAAAGCTGAGTAAGACTACGGATGCAAATAAGAATGATTCTTATTATTGCACAATGACAAATCAATGCAAGATCACGTCGAACCGTGCCGCAGCGGGCATACGGCGGCGCCCGGCCTCGCCAGGATGCCGGAGGAATTCCGCACCATATCGAAGATCGAGTGCGGCGAGCTTTCGCAGCGCGGTTCAGTCGAAACGATCGTCGCGCGTGTAGACCTGTGCGTCTTCCACTTTCACCGGGAACTTCGCGATCGGTTCGTAGGCCGGCGGGCACATCGCCGCCCCCGTACGCAGGTCGAAGCGCGCGCCATGGCGCGGGCATTCGACTTCGAAGCCGTGCACCTCGCCGCCGGCGAGTTCGCCGCCGTCATGCGTGCAGATGTCCTCGACCGCGTACAGTTCGCCGTCGACGTTGAACACCGCGATCGCGGTGTCGCCGTCCCAGGCGACCTTGAATTCGCCGGGCAGCAGTTCGGCGCGGGGGCAGACGCGAATCCAGGCGCTCACGGCCGCGCACTCACAGCGGCTTCACCAGCAATTCGAACTCGAGGTCGTCGCGCTTGGGAATGCCGAAACGCTCGTCGCCGTACGGAAACGGTTTGTACTTGCCGGTGCGCGAATAGCCGCGCCGCTCGTACCAGGCGATGAGTTCGTCGCGTACCGAGATCACCGTCATCTCCATGCGCGTGCAGCCGAAGTCGTCCTTGGCGACGCGCTCCGCCTCGGCCATGACCAGCTTGCCGAGGCCGGCGCCCTGCTGGGTCGGATCAACCGCGAACATGCCGAAGTAACAAGCGTCGCCCTGCTTCTCGATATGGCAGCAGGCGAGCACGAGCACGCCGCGCCCGGCGAGCAGGACGAGGCTGCCAGGCTTCTCGACGACTTCCTTGAGCCCCGCCGGATCGACGCGCTGCCCGTCGAGCAGGTCGGCCTCCGTGGTCCAGCCCGCGCGGCTCGCATCGCCGCGATAGGCCGAGGTGACGAGCGTTTCGATCGCCGCGATGTCGGCGGTCGTGGCCAGGCGGAATTCGACGGCAGCCTCGTTCGGCAGGTCGTGGATGGAAGTCATCGGTACTCTCCCTCGGTCGTGGTTTTCGCGGTGCCGGCCAGCGCTGCGCGCAGCGTCGCGAACGGCAGCAGCGCGCATTTGCGGCGTGACGGATAGTGTGCCAGCGCGGCGAGCGCGTTCAAGTCGCCGAGCGTATCGTCACGTTCCAAATCGCCGCCGATCACGCGTGCGAACCGCGCTTCCAGTTGCGCGATGCCATCCGCGTCGAGCCGCGCCGCGGCCTCGCCGAGCATCGATGCCGTCGCCTTCGCGATCGCGCAAGCTTCGCCGCGGAACGCGACCTCGGCGACGCGCCCGTCGACCACGCGCAGCTCGAGGTACAGCGCATCGCCGCATAGCGGATTGGCGCCTTCCGCTCGATGTGTCGGCGCGGCCAGTGCGCCGAAATGATGCGGCGCACGGCTGTGCTCGAGGACAATGCGTTGATACAACTCGCTGGCGGACATCCGGGCATTGTAACGTTGCCGCGCTCGCTCGATGCCCGCAGCGCGCCAGGATTTCGCCATCGACCGCGGCGATGCTCTGCTAAGGATCCCGTGCGAGACTCGACCTTGTGAAATCGTTGTTCCGTTCTATTTCGTTCCTCGCCACCGGCTGCCTCGCGCTGCTCGCGGCCGCCTCCGCGTTTGCATCCGAAGCCCCTCCCGGCAGCAACGCGGCGTTGCAATCGCGCCTCGCTGCGCTGGCGCAGCGCGCTCGGCCGGGCACGCTCGGCGTCGCTGTACTCGACCTGCGCAGCGGCACGTCCTGGCGCATCAATGCCGGACGCGGCTATCCGATGATGAGCGTGTTCAAGGCGCCGCTCGGCGCAGCCGTGCTCGAACGCGTCGATCGCGGCAAGCTCTCGCTGGACCGCGCGATCACGCTGACGTCGGTCGATCTGCGTCCAGGCCCAGGTCCGATCGGCGGCGAAATCCAGGCTGGCCATACCGAGTTCAGCGTGCGCCGGCTGCTCGATGCCGCGGTCAGCGAAAGCGATAACACCGCGGCCGATGCGTTGGTCAAACTCGTTGGCGGCCCGACCGCAGTGACCGCGTTCCTGCGCGCGCACGGCATCGAAGGCATTCGCGTGGATCGGGATGAGCGCACGCTTGCGCACGATATCGAGGGCTTGGCCGCCAACATCGACGCGCCGCCTGCCGATGAGTCCGCCGCGGCGAAACTCGCGCGCAAGCGGCGCGGTTACGCCGCCTTTCTCACCGATCCGCGCGACACCAGCACGCCCGAAGCTGCCGTGGCGTTTCTGCGCAAGCTCTGGCGCGGCGAGTTGCTGTCACGCACTTCGACGGCGCTGATGCTCGAAATGATGACGCACTCGCCGACCGTGCCGAACCGGCTCAAAGGCGGCGTGCCGGCAGACGCGCATCTCGCGCACAAGAGCGGCACGTCGATTACGTTCGAAGCTGTCACGGCGGCGCACAACGACATCGGCATCTTGAGCTGGCCGGACGGACGCACCGTTATCGTCGCCGCGTTTCTTACGGCGTCGCCGGCGTCGGAACAGGAACGCGATGCGCTTTTTGCGACATTGGCGCGGGAGGTGGCTGGCGCGTTGCATCCCTGATGATGTCGCAACGTGCCATCGTCGCACGGGCAGAATAAACTCGGGTCGACGACAACGACACCGGGAGCTACTACCGATGAATCCACAACGGCGCGCCGTGCTCGGCGGCATGGCATTGGCGGCGCTCGCGCCTGCACGCGCGGACACACCCGGCGAACCCGCACCGCAGCAAGCCGTCGACGCACCCGATGCGCCGCCGTGGCCGCCCGCCGAGCGCATCGCCTTGTGGCCCGGCGAACCGCCCGGCATGCCGGCCAAACCGCCCATTCCGGCGTTGACCATGAACGGCGCGCGCGGCGAACGTCAGCTCTGGGTCACCGGCATCGTGCATCCCGAGATCAACGTGTTCCGCGCACCGCGTCCGGACGGTTCGGCCCTGCTCGTGATTCCCGGCGGCAGCTACAGTTTCGTCTCGGTGCAGAACGAAGGCATCGACATCGCGCGGCACTACACCCCGTTCGGCACCAGTGTGTTCGTGCTGACCTACCGCCTGCCTGGCGAAGGTTGGAAGAACCGCAGCCGCGTGCCGCTCGCCGATGCGCAACGCGCAATGCGCCTGCTGCGCGCGCGCGCGGCGGCGCTGCGCATCGATGCGCAACGCATCGGTGTCCTCGGTTTTTCTGCCGGCGGTCATCTCGCCGCCGATCTGGCGACTGCGTTCGACGAAGCCTGTTATGCGCCGATCGATGCGACAGACAAACTCTCGGCGCGGCCGCATTTTGTCGGCCTCGCCTATCCGGTTGCCAGCTTGATGCCGAACGTGGTGCACACCGGATCGCGCGATAACTTGCTCGGTATCGACGCCAATGCTGCGGAGGTCGCCAAGCATTCGCCCGCCGAGCACGTACGCGCGGACGCGCCGCCGGCGTTCGTCTTCCACGCGATGGATGACGATGCCGTACCGGTCGGTGCGAGCCTCGACTGGATCGCCGCATGCCGTCGCGCACGCGTGCCGGTCGAGGCGCATTTGTTCGAGAAAGGCGGACACGGCTTCGGCCTGCATGCGCCGATCGATTCACCGACCGCGCATTGGCCGGAATTGTTCGCCGCATGGATGCGCCAGCGACAGAGTTGACGTTTCCAATATTTTCCAATTTCGATAGCCGAAATTTTTGCGAGCTCCACTCTGGCGCGATCGAGGTTTCATGCGCACAATCGGGCCATGGAGACACACTACGACGCAATCGTGATCGGCAGCGGCATCAGCGGCGGCTGGGCAGCGAAAGAACTCTGTGACAGGGGCCTGAAGACGCTCGTGCTCGAGCGCGGGCGCGACGTGCAGCACATCAAGGACTACCCGACGATGTCGCTGCGGCGCTGGGACATGGACCTGCGCGGCGAGAATCCGCGCTCAACGAGCGTGGCGAATCCGCTGATCTCGCGCGCCGCCGGCTACGATGCGACGACCAAGCACTTCTTCATCAAGGATGAAGATCATCCGTACGTACAGGAGAAGCCGTTCCTCTGGGTGCGCGGCTATCAGGTCGGCGGCAAGTCACTGATCTGGGGTCGCGCCTGCGCGCGCTGGTCGCCAATGGATTTCGACGCGCCCAAGCGCCTCGGTTACGGCATCCCGTGGCCGATCGGCTACGACGACGTCGCGCCGTGGTACGGCCGCGTCGAGAAATTCATCGGCGTCTGCGGCAGCAAGGAAGGCATTGCGACGATGCCCGACGGCGAGTACCTGCCCGCCTACGAACTCAACACGGTCGAGCAGCATCTGCAGAAAGTGCTCAAGGAAAAGTTCGGCCGGCACTACATTTCAGGCCGCTGGGCACACATCACCGACGCACAGGAAATCCATCGCCAGCAAGGGCGCGCTACCTGCCAAAACCGCAACCTGTGCATGCGCGGTTGCCCGTTCGGCGGCTACTTCTCATCGAACGCAAGCACGCTGCCGTGGGCGCAGAAGACCGGCAATCTCACCGTGCGCCCGTTTTCGGTCGCGCATTCGATCATTTACGACGAGGCGACGAAACAGGCCAGCGGCGTCAAGGTGATCGATGCGAACACGCACGAGGAACTCGTGTTCAAGGCCAAGGTGATCTTCGTCAACGCTTCGGCGCTGAATTCGACGCTGGTCCTGCTCAACTCCACCTCGAAGCGCTTCCCGAACGGCCTCGGCAACGACCACGGCGTGCTCGGCAAATACGTCGGTTTCCACAACTACCGCGCCGGCATGAGCGCGGAGATCGACGGTTTCGAGGACTCGTACTATGAGGTCTACAAGCCGGCCGAAAACATCATTCCGAACTTCCGCAATGTGCAGAAGCAGGATGCCGACTTCCTCGGCGGCTACGTCATTTTCAGCGGCGCGAGCCGGCGCCTGATCGACGACAACGACACGCACGGCGAGACGATCGGCGCGAAATACAAGCAGGCGATCAGCAAGCCGGGCAAGTGGACCGCGTACATGTACATGCAGGGCGAGACGCTGCCGAATGCTTCGAACCATGTGCGACTGTCGCCCGACAAGAAGGACCCATGGGGCATCCCGCAACTCGTCATCTCGGTCGGCTACGACGACAACGCCGAGCGCATGGTGCGCGATTTCTTAAGCGAAGGCCGCAAGATGCTCGAAGCCGCAGGGTTCACCAACGTCAGCGCGAACGACAATCACTGGCCGCCCGGCCTCGACATTCACGAGATGGGTGGTGCGCGCATGGGCGCCGATCCGAAGACGTCGATGCTCAACGCGCACAACCAGGTGCACCTGTGCAAAAACGTCTTCGTCACCGACGGCGCGTGCATGACCAGCACGGGCAGCCAGAGCCCGTCGATCCTGTACATGGCGCTGACCGCGCGCGCAGCGAATTACGCGGCCGATCAGCTCAAGAAGCACGGGAGGATCGTCTGATGGACCGTCGCCAACTGTTGCGCTCCATTGCCGCGATGACGGGATGCGCGTTTGTCGGCGCCGACCGCATCTTCGCGGCAGCCCCCAACTCCGACGCTTATGCCCCGGCGCAGGTCGCGCTGCTCGACGAGATCGCCGAAACGATCCTGCCGCGCACCGATACACCTGGCGCGAAGGACGCGCAGGTCGGCGCTTATATCGCCCGTTACTCGGCCGCGTGTTACAACCCGACCGACCTTGCCGTGCTGCGCGCAGGCCTCGGTGATATCAATACCCGTTCGCACAAGGCCTACGGCAACGACTTCATTCGCTGCTCGGGTAAGCAGAAGGAAATGCTTCTGGTCGATATCGATGCGGAAGCCAAACGCCACGCACGCGAAGCCGCCGACAACCGCGGGCAGTCACCGCACTGGTTCACGCTGTGCAAGCAACTGACCCTGATGAGCTTCTTCACTTCGGAAGCGGGCGCAACGCACGTGGCACGCTATCGCCCCGTTCCCGGTGCGTACAAAGGTGTGGTGGCGTACAAGGGTGAGACGTTCTGGGCCTGGTGATACTGTGATCCTTCGGAGACGAATGCGAATGAAATATGCCGTTGTGTTTTTTGCCGCCACTCTCGGTTTTGCCGCACATGGTGCCGAATCGGCCAAACCTGACCCAGCCAACACGCTGTCGACAGAGCAACGGCGCGAAGGCTGGAAGCTGCTGTTCGACGGCAAGTCGACCGCGGGTTGGCACCGCTACAACGAGAAGACGATTGGCAAGTCGTGGTCGGTCGACGACGGCGGCCTGCATCTCGACACGAGCAACAAGAAAGACGGCTGGCAGGCGCCCGATGGCGGCGACATCGTCTACGACGGCGTGTTCGCCAACTTCGATCTCAAGCTCGACTGGAAGATCGCCCCGGCCGGCAACAGCGGCGTGATGTTCTACGTGCAGGAAGGCCCCGAGCACAAATACCCGTGGCAGACCGGCGTCGAGTCGCAAGTGCTCGACAACGTCGCCGCCGAGGATGCCAAGTTCGACAAGCACCGCGCCGGCGACTTGTACGATCTGATCGCCGGCAAGCCCGAAGCGGTGCGCCCGGCCGGCGAGTGGAATCGCCTGGAAATCATCAGCGATCACGGCCGCTTCGTCGAGAAACTCAACGGCACGGTCGTCGTCGAAACGACGCTGTGGGACGACGCGTGGAAGCGCCTGATCGCGGGTAGCAAGTTCCGCGACATGCCCGGGTTCGGCATGTCTCGCTCCGGCAAGATCGCACTACAGGATCACGGCGCGGACGTCTGGTTCCGCAATATCATGATTCGCGAACTGAAGTAGTCGCTACGCGAGCAGTTTGCGCACCTTGGCGATCGCGGCGATGAACGCTTCGATCTCCTCGCGCGTGTTGTAGAACGCGAGCGAGGCGCGCGCCGTCGCCGGCACGCCGTAGAACTGCATCAGCGGATGTGCGCAATGATGGCCGGAACGCACGGCCACGCCTTCGTGGTCGAGCAGGGTCGCCAGATCGTGCGCGTGCACGCCATCGATCAGGAACGAGAACACTGCAGCCTTGTCTTTCGCCTCGCCGAACAGACGCAGGCCAGGGACGGACTTGAGTGCATCGCCCATGTAGGCGGCGAGTTCGCCCTCGATCGCACCGATCGTGTCGAGGCCGATGCGGTTGACGTAGTCGATCGCGGCGCCGAGACCGACGAATCCTGCGATGTTCGGTGTGCCGGCCTCGAACTTGTGCGGCGCGTCGGCGAACGTCGTGCCGTCGAAGCTGACCGTGCGGATCATCTCGCCTCCGCCGAAGAACGGCGGCATTTCGGCCAGCAGTTCCTTGCGTGCCCAGAGCACACCGGTGCCGGTCGGACCGTACAGCTTGTGCCCAGTCAGCGCGTAGAAGTCGCAGCCGAGCGCCTGCACGTCGATAGACAAATGCGGCGCGGCCTGCGAACCGTCGACGAGCAGCGGGATTCCGTGCGCACGGCAGGCCTTCGCCAATTCGCGAATCGGATTGATCGTGCCGAGCACGTTCGACACGTGCGTCACGCCGGCGAGTTTCACGCGCGGATTCAGGCGTGCGATGAATTCCTCGACGATCAACTCGCCGCTCTGCGTGATCGGCGCGGCAATGACCTTCGCGCCCGTGCGCGCGGCGACGAGCTGCCAAGGCACGATGTTGGCGTGGTGCTCCATCGTCGTGACGAGAATCTCGTCGCCTGGCTGCAGGCGCGGCAGCGCATCGCTGTAGGCGACCGTGTTCATCGCCTGGGTCGTGCCGCTGGTAAAGATCACCTCGTCGCGCGTCGGCGCGTTGATGAAGCGTGCAATCTTGTCGCGTGCGCCCTCGTAGGCCGACGTCGCCGCTTCGCCGAGCGAGTGCACCGCGCGCGCGACATTGGCGTTGGTCTCGCGATAGAAGCGGTCGACCGCGTCGATCACCTCGATCGGCTTCTGTGAGGTATTCGCGTTGTCGAAATAGACCAGCGGCTTGCCGTGGACCTGGCGCGAGAGGATCGGAAAACCGGCGCGGATGCGCGCCACGTCGAACGCGGCGATGTCGCCGCGGCTGGCTTGTGTGCTCATCGCGATGCTCCGACCGCCAGCCTTGCCAGCGGCACTCTCGTCGGTACCGACAAGCCTTGTGCGCGGTGGCAATCCGCCGCTTGCTTCAGCCGCCAAGTCCTTGCATGAACGCGGCGAACGCGAGCCACCCCTGGGTCGGAGCAACCAGCACCGCAGCGGTGTTGGAAACGATCATCACCAAGGCGCCGTAGAGATAGGCGGGATACCAACGATGTTGCGTTCTCCAGTCGTAGATCATCGCAACGGCGAAGAAAATCAGCGCAACGAACGTCGGCGGAAGTGCGACGAATGGCGGCGGCGGGCCGCCTTCCAACGCGCCTGGCGGAGCGAAAAGCGTGATGAATACGCGCGCGATCGCGGGAACCATCAGCGCGGCCATCAGCGAATACATGAGCCGCTTGTGGATCTCGGGTCGGCGCAGGTTGGCCAGCGCCGCCACGAACATCACGACCATCGAAAACGCGCCGATGAACGTGATCGCCGAAAAACGGCGAGCCGCATCGCCAAATCCATGCGCGTCGTTGATACGCAAATCGGTAATCTTGAAGACGACGATCGAACAGATCATCAGCGTGAACAGGGAAATCCCCGCGAGTCCCCAGCTGCGATGCGTCGCAATCCGGCCCGAGGCTACCCAGCCGGTTTGGGCCAGATAGAACAGTGTCCAGGTGAACATGAAGGCGCCGTGGACATGCATGATCGGCGGCCCGTGAAAATTCGCCGTTCCGAGTCGCGCCCAGTAAGTCGGAATGAAGCCGCCGAAAGCGACCAGAACGAATACGACGGCCATCCAGAAGAAAAAGCGCCGTGACTGTACCGACGCATCGATGTTGCGTGCGACTACCGTTTCCAAAGCCATCCCCCTTTGGTTCGTTGCAGCATCGGTTATACGCAACGCTGACGGAACACGCAACACGATATGCGATGCCGCCGTACAGGGGCCCATCGAATTGCAGATTCGTTTGCGGTTGCGCGCTCATGCACTGGCTCCATCCACATGAGGCACGAGCAGCCCGGCAAGCCTATTGCGCAGATCCACGTCGGTGATGCCGTCGAGCACTTCGCGGCAGAACGCCGTCACCATCATGCGTCGCGCATCGGCGAGCGGAATCCCGCGCGAACGCAGGTAGAACAGCGCGCGCTCGTCGATCTGGCCGACCGTCGCGCCGTGCGCGGCCTTCACCTCGTCCGCGTAGATCTCGAGCACAGGCTGCGTATCGATCTCGGCCAGCGCCGACAGCAACAGATTCTTGTTCGACAGCTTCGCATCGCTGCCATCCGCGCCTTCGGCGACCGTGATCGCGCCGTGGAAAATTCCGCGCGCACGCTGGTCGGCGACGCCGCGCCAGAGGATATCGCAGGTCGTGTCGCGTGCGACGTGGCGCACGTCGAGCTGCGTGTCGGCATGCGCGCGCCCGCGCAGCGCGAAGACACCGCGCGATTCCAGTCGCGCCTGTTCGCCAGCGAGTTCGACCTGCATGTCCAGGCGCTGCATGCGCCCGCCGAGCAACACATGCGTCGCGTGCAGCGTCGCCTTCGCAGCCAGATGCACATCGAGCAGGCGATACAACGACATCGACTCGGGCAAGTCGCAGAGACTGACCAGATCGAGTCGCGCGCCTTCACCGACATCGATGCGCCGGCGCGAAGCACCAAGAACGCCGGCTCCGTCGAGGCTTACGTGCTGTTCGATCAGGGTGGCGAACCCGTTGACGATCACCATCGAAGTATTCGTCTGCCAGCGGCTCGGCTGCGCAGAAGGAATGCTGACGTAGACGATCTGCATCGGCTCGCCGATTTTTCCGTCGATGCGCACCGCATAGGTTCCACCGGTCTCGCCAACCGTTACCATCGCGCCGACATCGGCCAGGTCCGAATAGCGCTCGGAAACCGCACCGTTGACGACGACGACACGGCGGCGCCGCGTCGCTGGCCAATCGAATTGCGTGCGCAGCGTCTCCGGCAACTCGGCGTTCGCATCAGCCGCGACAAATTCCTGCTGCGCCAGCGAGCGCAGCGCCATCTTGCTATAACGCCACGACTCCTCTCTCGCGCGTGCGTCGCCGCGGCCGAATTCCTCGAGCAAAGCCGCGCCCACGTCAGGCGGCTCCTGCGAGCTTGCGTTCTGCAACCCAGGCATACCCATGCTCTTCGAGCTTGTGCGCGAGGCTCGCGTCGCCCGTCTCGACGATGCGCCCGTCGGCGAGCACGTGCACGACATCGGGCACGATGTAGTCGAGCAGGCGCTGGTAGTGCGTTACCACAAGGAAGGCGCGGTCGGGCGAACGCATCGCGTTGACACCGTCGGCGACCATCTTGAGCGCGTCAATGTCGAGGCCCGAATCGGTCTCGTCGAGGATCGCGAGCCTCGGTTCGAGCAGCGCCATTTGGAAAATCTCATTGCGTTTCTTCTCGCCGCCCGAGAAACCCTCGTTGACCGCACGAAGCAGCAGTTCGTCTTTCAGATGTAGCACGGCGAGCTTTTCGCGCACGCGCTTCAGGAACTGCATCGAGTCGAGTTCGGCTTCACCGCGATGCTTGCGCTGCGCATTCAATGCCGTACGCAGGAAGTAGGTGTTGTTCACGCCCGGAATCTCGACCGGATACTGGAACGCGAGGAACACGCCTGCGGCCGCACGCTCCTCGGGTTCGAGTTCGAGCAGGTTCTTGCCCGCGTACACGACAGAACCCTGAGTGACTTCGTAACCCTCGCGCCCTGCCAGCACGTTGCCGAGCGTGGACTTGCCCGCGCCGTTCGGCCCCATGATCGCGTGCACTTGGCCCGCTTTCACTTCGAGCGAGAGACCCTTGAGGATTTCCTTGCCCGCGACGCGGACATGGAGGTTTTCGATTTTCAGCATTTCCGTTCTCGCAATTTCTTCGGCGTCAGACGCCCGCAAGTTTTTTCAGTGCGTCGCTTTCGACGCGGCAACCGAGCCATTCCGGCGTCATCTTCGCTCCGAGCGATTCGTAGAATTCGATCGAAGGTTTGTTCCAATCGAGCACCGACCACTGGAAGCGTGCGAGTCCTTCGGCGACGCAGCGCTTCGCCAGGTTCACGATCAGCGCCTTGCCGATGCCGTGGCCGCGAAACGCCGGGCGCACGAACAGATCTTCAAGATACAAACCATGGCGGCCGCGGAAGGTTGAGTAGTTGTAGAACCACAACGAAAACCCGGCGACCTCGCCATTCCATTCCGCGATCTCGGCGAACACGCGCGGATTCGGCCCGAACAGATCGCGCCCAATGTCCCGCGCAGTCGCATCGACTTCGTGGCGCAGCTTTTCGTAGTCGGCCAACTCACCGATCAGCTCGTGAATACGCACTGCATCGCCCAACACCGCAGGACGAATTGCCAAAGGCTTGACCGAATCATCTCCCATCACTTTGCCTTGGGCAATTCATCCGAAAGCTTCACCGACCCCATGCACATGTCGCCTTCTTGCTCACCCGTAAGCCAGACCTTTAGATCGCGCACCCTTGCGTTCGTCAACGCGGCTTTATAGCTAGCCCAACACATCGGATAGACAGAACCATACTGAAATCTTGGGTTCTCCTGTTTGTCGACCGGAAACTTTGCTTCCAATTCTGCATCGCGCAGCTGTAGCCAAAGCAACTGAGCAGCCTTCAGTTTTTTTAGGAACAATGGCTGATCTGCATACTTCAACTGAATCTGCTTCCAAATCTGATTCATCCCATTGTCTGCCTGAGCGTATTCGTCCGCAGCGCATTGATTCAGTTCAAGTTGAGTTCCGTCTTTGCGACAAACAAGTTCGGGTTCCTTTGCCAACGACCAAACGGGCGAAAACCCGAAGAAAATCAAGAAAAATATTCGTCTCATCCCACCGCCCCTTCGAGCGACACCTCAAGCAGCTTCTTCGCCTCGACCGCAAACTCCATCGGCAATTCGCGGAACACCTGCTTGCAGAAGCCGTCGACGATCATCGACACGGCGTCTTCCTCGCCGATGCCGCGCGAGCGACAGTAGAACAGCTGGTCGTCGGAAATCTTCGACGTCGTCGCCTCGTGCTCGACGATCGCACCGGGATTCTTCACCTCGATGTACGGGAACGTGTGCGCGCCGCATTTCTTGCCGATCAGCAGCGAATCGCATTGCGTATGGTTGCGCGCACCCTCGGCACCTTTCTCGACCTTGACCAGGCCACGATACGTGTTCTGTCCGCGCCCGGCGCTGATGCCCTTGGAGACGATCTTCGACTTGGTGTTGCGCCCGATGTGGATCATCTTCGTGCCGGTGTCGGCCTGCTGGCGATGATGGGTCAGCGCGACCGAGTTGAATTCACCGACCGAATCGTCGCCGCGCAGCACACAGCTCGGATATTTCCAGGTGATCGCCGAGCCGGTCTCGACCTGGGTCCAAGAAATCTTCGAACGTGCGCCACGGCAATCACCACGCTTGGTGACGAAGTTGTAGATGCCGCCAACGCCGTTCTCGTCGCCCGGGTACCAGTTCTGCACGGTCGAATACTTGATGTTCGCATCATCGAGCGCGACGAGTTCGACGACCGCGGCGTGCAACTGATTCTCGTCGCGCATCGGCGCGGTGCAGCCTTCGAGGTAGGACACACTTGCGCGTTCCTCCGCGATCAGCAGCGTGCGTTCGAACTGACCGGTATCGCGTGCGTTGATGCGGAAATAGGTGCTCAACTCCATCGGGCAGCGCACGCCTTTCGGCACGAACACGAACGACCCATCGGAGAACACGGCCGAGTTCAACGCGGCGAAGTAGTTGTCGCCCGGCGGCACGACGCTACCGAGATATTTCTGCACGAGTTCGGGATGCTCGCGCACCGCTTCGCTGATCGCGCAGAAGATCACGCCGGCTTCGGCCAATTCCTTGCGGAACGTCGTGCCGACCGACACTGAGTCGAACACCGCATCGACGGCGACGCCGGCGAGACGCGCGCGCTCGTGCAGCGGCACGCCAAGCTTGTCATAGGTTTCGAGCAGCTTGGGATCGACGTCGTCAAGCGACTTCGGCCGGTTCTTCGGCTGCGAGTAGTAACTGATCGCCTGAAAATCAATCGGCTCGATCTGCAGCTTCGCCCAGTGCGGCGGCGTCATCGTCAGCCAGTGGCGATACGCCTTCAAACGCCACTCGGTCAGCCATTCCGGCTCGTTCTTGCGCGCGGAGATCGCGCGCACGACATCCTCGTTCAAGCCCGGCGGCAGGCTTTCGCTTTCGATGTCGGTGACAAAACCGGCGCTGTAGCGTCGATTGAGCGCCTCGGCGACAACGTCAGTTGGTGCTGATTCGTCGGGTACGTCGAGTTCGAGGGGTTGGGTGGCCATTGGCTGCCTGACTTTTTATGCGGTGGCGAGTAGAGGCATCGAATGTATTCATTCATCCCGCTGCGAGGCGCAGCGGGATAGTTGCGCGCTTCGGTGGCGGCCGGCGCATGTCGGCCAGCGTCATCTGCTTGAGCGTCGTCTCGATCACTTCGCTGACGCGCCGCCAGTTGCCGCGCACGCCGCAATGTGGCTCGTGCCCGCAGGCGCCGTGATGCGCGCTGCATTCGGTCATGCCGAACGGCCCTTCCATCGCAACGAGGATGTCGGCGAGGCTGATGCGCTCGGGCGCACGCGCGAGGCGATAGCCGCCGTTGACGCCGCGAAACGATTCGACCAGTTCCGCCTGCGCGAGCTGCTTGAGCAGTTTCGACACGGTCGGCAGTTCGAGATGCGCGCGCTCGGCCAGCGTCTGCGCGCTGAACACCTCGTCGGACGATTCGGCGAGCACGGTCATGACGACGGTGGCGTAGTCGGTGAGTTTGCTGACGCGGAGCATGTTCGCAGCTCTTGTTGAGAAGTGCGGCCGCGGATGGCCGCCTCTTGATTCCTGCGATCGCGGGCGATCGCGCTTAATACCGTACCGATATAGTACTGTTTTAACATTCGCCGGTCAAACCGCAGGCTATAGTCGGATGCTCGAACAAATCCGTGGACAGAAATGATCGTTTCCTTCGTGCTCGCGCTGTTGTTTCTGGCGTTCGTCCTGCATCGCCGGCGCCGGCGAACGGCCGGCTTTCTTGCGATCGCCTCAATCACGCTGCTCGTGTCCTCCGGATGCGGCCTTCTGGCGGCACCAATGCTGAGCGATCTACAAACGCCGTTTATCAAATTGCCGCGAGTCAGCTGGGGCTCGAGCAATGCGATTGTCGTGCTCGGCGTCGGCACGGCGAAGGTCGACGGCACGGTCGAACCGACTCCTTTCGCTTACGGCCGCATGCTGCGAGCGTTCGAGCTCTACGGCAGCTGCAAAAATCACGGCCGTTGCCGGATCATCATCAGCGGCGGCGATCCGCAGCAGCACCGCGCGTCCGAAGCCGCCGTCTATGCGGCGGAGCTCGTCAAGGCGGGTGTCGACCACGCCGATATCGTGCTCGACGAGGCGAGCCGCAACACCTGGGAAAACGCGAAGTTCACGCGAGCGCTGCTTGAACGCGAGGGCGCAGACAACATCGTGCTCGTCACCGCGGCACTCCATATGAAGCGCAGCTTGCTGTACTTCGCCCATTTCGGAATTGCCGCCACTCCAATCCGCGCCGACGCGGTCGAAGGCGAACTTTCATTGCCGCCAAGCGGCATGAACATCGCCTACTGCGACATCGCACTTCACGAATACATGGGCATCGCGCGATATCACGTCTACAACGCGCTCGGATGGAACGCAGCGCCGCTCACGGCGTTGCGCCCGTCTGCAGATGCGGCTGCAGGACGCCTGCCACCCAGTTCATGAATACCTGAACGCGCCGCGGCAGATTGCGCCGTTGCGCATAGAGCAGCGACACCGGCATCGGCTCCGCCAAGCATTGCGGCAGCACCTCGACCAGGCGGCCCTGTTCGATCAGGTGACGCACACCGAGAGACGGGACCTGGATCAGGCCGAGTCCGGCCACGCAGGCGGCCTCGTAGGATTCGGCATTGTTCACCGTGAGCGCGCCCGGCATCGGCAGGACGCGATAACGCTCGCCGTCGAAATACTCGAAGCCGTCGGGCTTGGCGCCGAACGTCGTCGCGTAGTGGATCAGGCGATGTGCGATGAGATCGTCGAGCGTGCGCGGCGTGCCGTAACGCTTTAGGTAAGCGGGACTCGCGCAATTGACGATGCGATGCGCGCCGAGAGGGCGCGCGACCAGACTGCTGTCGCCAAGCGCACCGACGCGCAGCACGCAGTCGAAACCCTCGCGCACCGGATCGACGCGGCGGTCGGTGCTCGATAGCTCGATTTCGAGGTGTGGATGCGCTTGGAGAAATTCCGGCAGGCGCGGGATGATGAAATTGCGCGCCGTGCCGGTCGGCATGTCGACGCGCAAGCGGCCGCGCAGGGATTCAGCGTCGCGGCGGAACATCGATTGCAGTTCGTCGACATCCGCAAGCAGTTCTTTGCCGCGGTCATGAAAAAGCTGGCCGTCCTGGGTCAACTCGACGCGCCGCGTGGTCCGGTGCAGGAGCCGCGTACCGAGACGCGCTTCCAACTTCTGCACGGCCGTAGACGCGCTGGCTTTCGGCAGGCCCAGATCATCCGCGGCGCGCGTGAAGCTGGCGAGCTCGGCAACGCGGATGAAGATGCGCATGGCTTCTAGGTCGTTCATGGCCAAAGACCTTCAGGAACCAGATGAGTCAATTATTCGTATATTTTGAACAGACTAATCAAGAATCTCCGATTTATACGGCTTTGTCCAACCAATAAAGTGGTATCCGTCATTCACAAATCCCGGAGAAATCATGAACACCCAAGACGGCAAAATCGCCCTGATCACCGGCGGCAGCCGCGGCCTCGGCCGCAGCATGGCCCTGCACCTCGCCCGCCAAGGCACTGACGTCATCCTGACCTACCGCAGCAATCGCACCGAAGCCGACGCGGTCGTCGCCGAGATCGCCAAGCTCGGCGGCCGCGCGGCGAGCCTGCAGCTCGATACCGCCATCGTCGCCGGATTTGACGAATTCATCGCGCGCCTGCGCGAAACTCTGACTAAGACCTGGGGCCGCGACCGCTTCGACTTTCTCGTCAACAATGCCGGCGTCGGCGTGCATGCCTCGTTCGCCGAGACCAGCGAGGTCCAGTTCGATGAACTGATGAACGTGCACCTCAAGGGCGTGTTCTTCCTCACCCAGAAACTGCTGCCGCTGATCGCCGACGGCGGACGCATCGTCAACGTCTCCAGCGGGCTGGCGCGCTTCAGCCTGCCCGGCTATGCGGCATACGCATCGATGAAAGGCGCGATCGAAGTACTGACGAAATACCTGGCCAAGGAACTCGGCGCGCGCAAGATCACGGTGAACGTGCTCGCGCCCGGAGCGATCGAAACCGATTTTGGCGGTGGCCAAGTGCGCGACAACAGCGAGGTGAACCGTTTCGTTGCCGCGAACACGGCGCTCGGCCGCGCCGGCCTGCCCGACGACATCGGCGGCGCGATTGCAATCCTGCTCTCGCCGGACGGCGGCTGGATCACCGGCCAGCGCATCGAAGCCTCGGGCGGCATGTTCTTGTGATCGAAACTACGATTGACGGACCGGTCGATACGGCATATCTTGTGTTCGTCAACGGCGTCCAACCCAGCATATTGTTGGCGAGGACTTAATCGGGAACCCGGTGAGAGGGATTTTTGCGATCGTCCCCGATCGCGAAGATCAAAAAGCGGCCATCCGTGACCGCACTCCTCAATTCCAGGACTGCCCCGCAGCGGTGACCGGGAACGAACGGTGCCAACAGCACTGGGCCGAAGATGCAGCGATCCGCTCGCCGCATTCGACGATCTGGGAAGCGGCATCGCAGTAGGTGAGACAGGCGCTGCGCAAGCTGCCTGTGTCGCGCCCGGGAGTCCGAATACCGGCCCGCGATCGTCGTGCGCAAGCGCGGCGTCTGGCTTGCAGACCTTCGCGGGAAGGATAGCCGGGCAGCGTGACGGTCGTCGTTCGTTTCGACACCCCGTTCCTGCCTCGTCTCTCCCACCAAGTTCTGTGCTCGCTCGCGGGAGCGAAGGCCGGCGGTCGCGGCCTGTTCCGGTTCCCGCATCGCCTGCCTCGCTTCCTTTCGTAACACCGACAAGGAGAGGCACCCATGTCCCACGCAGAAACCCTCGCGCCCGCGACAACGCCGTTGTCATCGGCCGCCACCGCCCTCGCCGCTCCGCCGAACCAAACCGGTTTCGCCCTGACCCCGCCGCACAACGCGCCCGCGGCGATGCGCGTGACCAAGCGCTCGGGTGCGAGCGAACCGGTCGATCTCAACAAGATCGTGCGCGCGGTGACGCGCTGCGGCGATGGTCTGCGCGACGTCGATCCGATGCGCGTCGCGGTGAAGACGATCACCGGCCTCTACGACGGCGCCTCGACGCGCGAGCTCGACGAGCTGTCGATCCGCACCGCCGCCTCGCTGATCGCCGAGGAGCCCGAATACTCGCAACTCGCCGCGCGCCTGCTCGCCGGATATGTCGACAAGGAAGTCCAGGTACTCGGCGTCTACTCGTTCTCGCAATCGATCCGCCTCGGCTTCGACCTGGGCCTGATCAACGAACGCGTGCTCGCCTTCGTCGAAACCCACGCGCGCAAGCTCAACGATGCGATCGATGCGAGCCACAATGCGCGCTTCGAGTATTTCGGCCTGCGCACGCTCTACGACCGCTACCTGCTCAAGCATCCGCACAAGCGTCAGGTCATCGAAACGCCACAGCATTTCTGGATGCGCATCGCCTGCGCGCTGACGCAGACGACGAGCGATGCGATCGAACTTTACCGCCTGTTCGCCACACTCGACTACGTGCCGAGTTCGCCGACGCTGTTCAATGCCGGTACGCGCCACGAGCAATTGTCGAGCTGTTTCCTGCTCGACTCGCCGGCCGACTCGCTCGACGCGATCTATGAGAAATACAAGGACATCGCGCAGCTGTCGAAATTCTCCGGCGGCATCGGCGTGGCATGGCATCGCGTGCGCGCGGAGGGCTCGCTCATCCGTTCGACCAACGGCCTGAGCAACGGCATCGTGCCGTGGCTGAAGACGCTCGACTCCTCGGTCGCCGCGGTCAACCAGGGCGGCAAGCGCAAGGGCGCGGCCTGCGTGTATCTCGAATCGTGGCACGCCGACGTCGAGTCCTTCCTCGAACTGCGCGAGAACACCGGCGACGAGGCGCGGCGCACGCATCATCTCAATCTCGCCAACTGGGTGCCGGACCTGTTCATGCGCCGCGTCGACGAAGACGGCGCGTGGTCGCTGTTCGATCCCGCGGACGTGCCCGACTTCCCCGATCTCTGGGGTGCCGCATTCGAGCAGGCCTACGTGCAAGCCGAAGCGCGCGGTCTGGCGAAGAAAACGCTCAAGGCGCGCGATCTCTACGCGAAGATGATGCGCACGCTTGCGCAGACGGGCAACGGCTGGATGACGTTCAAGGACGCCTGCAACCGCGCCTGCAACCAAACCGCGCAGGCCGAAAACCGCGTGCACCTGTCGAATCTCTGCACCGAGATCATCGAAGTCACCGGCGGCGCAGAAACCGCGGTGTGCAATCTCGGTTCGATCAATCTCGCGCGCTGCGTCATCGACGGCGCCTTCGATTTCGACAAGCTCGCACACACGGTGCAGATCGCCGTGCGCCAGCTCGACCGCGTGATCGATCTGAATTTCTATCCGATCGCGACCGCGCGCGCCTCGAACTTGCGCTGGCGGCCGGTCGGCTTGGGTTTGATGGGCCTGCAGGACGTATTCTTCCAGTTGCGCCTGGCGTTCGATTCGCCCGCCGCGCGCACGCTGTCGGCGCGCATCTCCGAGGAGATCTATTACCACGCGCTGCACACCTCGCTCGAACTCGCGCGCGAGCACGGCGCACACGCCGCGTTCGCGGACACGCGGGCTTCGCGAGGCGAGTTGCAGTTCGATGCGTGGAACGTGACGCCTAGCGATACCGTGCGCTGGAACGCGCTGCGCGAGGAGATCAAGGCACACGGTCTGCGCAACTCGCTGCTGATCGCGATCGCGCCGACTGCGACGATCGCCTCGATCGCCGGCTGCTATGAGTGCATCGAGCCGCAGCTGTCGAACCTGTTCAAGCGCGAGACGCTGTCCGGCGATTTCCTCCAGGTCAACCGCTATCTCGTCGAGGAACTCAAGCGCCTGGGGCTATGGACGGCCGAGATCCGCGACGCGATCAAGCTCGCCGAAGGTTCGGTGCAATCGGTTGCCGCGCTGCCCGAAGAACTCAAGGTTATCTATCGAACGGTCTGGGAACTGCCGATGCGCGCGTTGATCGACATGGGTGCCGAACGCGGCGCCTTCATCGACCAAAGCCAGTCGCTGAACCTGTTTATCGAGAACCCGAACATCGGCCAGTTGTCGAGCATGTACATGTACGCATGGAAGAAAGGCTTGAAGACAACGTACTACTTGCGCTCGCGGCCGGCGACGAAGATCGCCAAGACCACGGTGGCGGCGAGCGATGCTGCGCCGAAGAAGACCTATTCCGACAGCGATGCCGTCGTCTGCTCGCTCGAGAACCCGGAACTGTGCGAGGCCTGCCAATGACGACCTCGCACCTGCTCGATCCCGGTTTCAACCTCACCCTGCGGCCAATGCGCTATCCGCAGTTCTACGAGATGTACCGCGCGGCGATCAAGAACACCTGGACGGTCGAAGAGATTGACTTTCAGATCGACCTCAACCATCTCGACAAGCGCATGACCCCGGCCGAACGGCACCTGATCGAGCGCCTCGTCGCATTCTTCGCGACCGGCGATTCGATCGTCGCCAATAACCTCGTGCTCAACCTGTACAAGCACATCAACGCCCCCGAAGCGCGCATGTACCTGTCGCGCCAGCTCTACGAGGAAGCGCTGCATGTGCAGTTCTACCTGACCCTGCTCGATAACTATATCCCGCAGGCCGAGCGGCGCGCACAGGCCTTCGCCGCGATCGAGAACATTCCCTCGATCCGGCACAAGGCCGAGTTCTGCCAGCGTTGGATCGACTCGATCCAACGCCTCGACCGCATCGACAGCGACGCGGACAAGCGCCAGTTCCTGCTCAATCTCACCTGCTTTGCCGCATGCATCGAAGGCCTGTTCTTCTTCGCCGCGTTCGCCTACGTCTACTTCCTGCGCTCGCGCGGCCTGCTGCCCGGCCTTGCTGCAGGCACCAACTGGGTGTTTCGCGACGAGTCCGCGCACATGACCTTCGCCTTCGAGGTAATCCGCACGGTACGAAGTGAGCAGCCGGCGTTGTTCGACGAACGATGGGCGAGTGATGTGCGCACGATGCTCGCGGATGCGGTCGAATGCGAAACGCTGTTTGCGGACGATGTGCTGGCCGGCGGCGTCGTCGGCCTGTCGGCGGCGGAGATGCGCCAATATCTCGAATACGTCGCCGACCAGCGTCTGACCATGCTCGGCCTCACGCCGCTCTACGGCGCGAAGAATCCGTTCCCCTTCATGGAACTGCAGGACGTGCAAGAACTGACCAACTTCTTCGAGCGCCGCGTCTCCGCCTACCAGGTCGGCGTGCAGGGCGAGGTCAGCTTCGACCACGCGTTCTGAAAACTGCATTGACGATGGACGTCTAGACATCTAGACTGCCAATTGCTGAAGGTGCCGGAAGTAACGCTCCGGCTGAAAAGGGAATCCGGCGAAAATCCGGAGCTGCCCCGCAGCGGTGTGTGGAAACGAATTCGTCAACAGCACTGGGTTTGCGACCCGGGAAGCGGCGATCAGTAGGAGGGCTCGAATCATCGAACCCATGTCCACGAGCCCGAAGACCTGCCTTGGCCGAACGGTTTGCGCCGTTCGATACGACTCGGAACTTCGCGGGAAGGTTTCGGGCGAATGCCTGCCTGCGCCTTGCGCGGATGCGCCCTCGCCTTCGATCCCCGCTGAATTCCGTTTCGCCCGCGGGGGCGAGGGTCGACGCTGCGCATCGTCCTTCCGCGAAACTCGACTCACGCGGCGGCTCTGCGGCAGCGCCTGCTTTCGTTCCTCTGTGTCCATCACGCATGAGGAATTCACATGTCACAAGTCACCAATCTCGGTTTTCCGCGCATCGGCCGCAAGCGCGAATTGAAGACCGCTCTCGAAAGCTACTGGAAAGGCGCGACCGACGCCGACGCGTTGCACGCCACCGCGCGCGAGCTGCGTCAACGTCACTGGCAATTGCAGCGCGAAGCCGGTGCGGATGTCGTGCCGGTCAATGACTTCACCCTGTACGACCACGTCCTCGACACGGCCTGGCTGTTCGGCGCTGTGCCGTCCGGTTACCTCGAACTGGCCAAGACCGATTCACTTGCCGCCTATTTCGCCACCGCGCGCGGATACAAGTCAGCCGGACGCGACCTGCGTGCGCTCGAAATGACCAAATGGTTCGACACGAACTATCACTATCTCGTACCGGAATTGACGCGCGATCAGGCATTCGCTCTGTGTGGCGACAAACCGATCGCCGAATTTCTCGAAGCGCGCGCACTCGGCCACGAGGCGCGCCCGGTCTTGCTCGGTCCGGTGTCGTTCCTGCTGCTGTCGAAAACCGTCGACGGCGGCGATCGCCTCGCCCTGCTCGACAAGCTCGTCCCGGTCTACGCGGACCTGCTCGGCAAGCTCGCCGACGCCGGTGCGGAATGGGTGCAGATCGACGAACCGTTCCTCGCCCTCGACCTCTGCGACGCCGCCCAACACGCATATCGGTACGCCTACGCCGCGCTCGCCGAGACGCGTACGCCGAAGCTGCTGCTCGCAACCTATTTCTCCGGTCTCGACGAGAACCTGCCGCTGGCGACCTCGCTGCCGGCGCACGGCCTGCACGTCGACCTCGTGCGCGCACCGCATCTGCTCGACGCCGTGCTCGACCATCTGCCCGACGACCACGTGCTTTCGTTGGGCCTCGTCGATGGGCGCAACATCTGGCGCGCCGATCTGCACGCGGCGTCCGGCTTGATCAAGCGCGCGCGCGCCGCAGTCAGCGCGCACCGCCTGCAGCTCGCCCCGTCGTGTTCGCTGCTGCACGTGCCGATCGATACGGGCATGGAGAGCGCGCTCGAAATACATCCTTGGCTCGCTTTCGCGCGCGAGAAAATCGCCGAGCTGCGCACGCTGGCCGACGCGGCAGAAGGCGACAACGCCGCGCTCGCCGCGGTGGCCGCTTCGCGCGAATTGCAAAAGGCACGACGCACATCGAAGCTCGTCGTCAACCCGGGCGTGCGCGAACGCCTGAAACAGACCTCGACGCAATTGCAACGGCGCGGTTCGGATTACGCGGCGCGCAAACTCAGGCAGGCGCAAACGCTGGCCCTGCCGGTCTATCCGACGACAACGATCGGCTCGTTCCCGCAGACCGCCGAGGTGCGTCACGCGCGCGCCGCGTATCGCGCGGGCAAGCTCAGCGAGTCCAAGTACCAGACCTTCCTGCAGAACGAAACCGCTCAGGCGGTACGCATCCAGGAGGGACTCGACATCGACGTGCTCGTGCACGGCGAGTTCGAGCGCAACGACATGGTCGAATACTTCGGCGAGCAACTCGACGGATTTGTGTTCACCAAGCAGGGCTGGGTGCAGAGCTACGGATCGCGCTGCGTGAAACCGCCGATCATCTATGGCGACGTTTCGCGCCCGCGGCCGATGACGGTCGCCTGGTCGCGCTATGCGCAATCGCTGACGAAGCGGCCGATGAAAGGCATGCTCACCGGGCCGGTGACGATGCTGCAATGGTCGTTCGTGCGCGACGACCAGCCACGTGCCGAAACGTGCAAGCAGATCGCGCTGGCGCTGCGCGATGAAGTGGTCGACCTCGAGGCGGCCGGCATCCGCGTGATCCAGATCGACGAACCCGCGCTGCGCGAAGGTCTGCCGTTGCGCCACAAGGATCGGGATGCCTACCTCGCCTGGGCGGTCGCCTGCTTTCGCATTGCCGCGGCCGGCGCGCGTGACGAGACGCAGATTCATAGCCACATGTGCTATGCCGAGTTCAACGACATCATCGATGCCGTCGCGGCAATGGATGCCGATGTGATCTCGATCGAGACTTCGCGTTCACGCATGGAACTGCTCGAGGCGTTCACGAAGTTCCAGTATCCGAGCGGCATCGGTCCGGGCGTCTACGACATCCATTCGCCGCACGTGCCCGAACAGACCGACATGCTCGAGTTGCTGTACAAGGCCCGCACGCGGCTCAAGCCCGATCAGCTGTGGATCAATCCCGACTGCGGACTGAAGACGCGCGACTGGCCCGAGGTGAAGGCGGCGCTGAGCGCGATGGTCGGCGCGGCGAAGGCATTGCGCCAGCAGGCCTGATCCACGCGCGAGCCAAGCCGTTACCCGTCAGGCGTACCGGCGTGTTTCAAGTTCGTATCGATCGGCGCCACGCTGTCCGCTCGTTCTTCGCAGAGAGCGACGGCGGCGCCGATCGATACGACAACCGCCTCGACGCTCGCAATCTTCCCCGCTTCGTCCGTCTGCTTCGTCCCTTCGCTTGTGCCTTGCCAGAGGCCGATGATGACTCTTTGCTCCGGCGCGATCGACTTGATCTGGCGGCAGATCAGGTCTGCATCGGCGAGCAAGGTCGGCGGCGTCGCCGAAACGACGACGAGATCCGCCGCCTCCTCGCACAACCGCGCTAGCGCGCCGCGTGCTTCGCCACGGTTCGCGGCGACGCGAACATCGAAGCGTTCCAGCCTCAGCACACGGGCAAGCATCAGCGCGGCGAGCAAGTCGCGCCCGGCGCGTGCGGGCAGCACGAGCACGCGATACGCACGCGGCGACGGCGCGGCCGCACTGTCGTAATCTTCGTCGGCATCGATCTCGTCGACCAGCACGCGCAGCGAGCGTGCGAGTGCTTTGCGCTGTTCGGCATTGAGGCGTTGCTCAGCGCGATCGCGTTCGGACGCGCGCACGACCGGCAACAGCACTTGGTCGTAGAACTCGGCCAGCGAATGCGCAGCAACGAAATCCTCCGCCATCTCGCGTCCGCGCACGAACGAACGCGGGCGCAGCAGGCGCCGGTACATCTGCTCGGACGGGGACAGCGCTTCCTCTTCGCCGAGCATCACGTTGAGAAAGGACAGGCTCGGCACGTGTCGCCCCATCACCACGAGACAGACCGTGAGCGGCGTCGACAGCAACAGCCCGATCGGTCCCCAGATCGTCGTCCAGAATACGGCGGCGACGACGAGCGCGAACGAGGATACGCCCGTGCTCGCACCGTACAGCCACGGTTCGAGCACGTTGCCGGTGACGAGTTCGAGTGCGAGGAACAGCGCCAGCGTCATCAGCGGCCCCATCCACGACGGCGACACGGCCAGGGAGAGCAGCAGCGGCGGAATCGCCGCGATCCACGGCCCGACGTAGGGAACGAAGCGCAGCACCGCCGCAAGCCCACCCCAGAGCATTGCGTTCGGCACGCCGATGAAATGCAGTCCCGTCGCCAGCGCGGCGCCGTAGATCAGATTGGTCAACAACTGCATGCCAAGGTAGCGGCGGATGCGCGCAGTGCCGTCGTCGATCGCGCGCGCAGTCGCGCCGATGCGCCCGTTGCCGACGAGGCGGATGAAGCGCTCCTGCAGGTCGTCGGCCTTGATCGCCATGAACACGACGAGGAGGATGACGAGGAAGGTGGTGCCGAGCGGACCCATCAGCGGCTCGACATAGGACTGCAGGACCTCGATCGGTGTATTTCTGCCGGTCTGGACGACGCGCACGTCGAGCGGCGCCTTATCCTGCGTCTGGGCGGCGCCCTTGTCAGGTGCCGCCTGCTCGGCGGTCTTCTGCAGGTCCTGCGACAGGCGGGCGAGCTGGGTGAGCACGCCATTGCCGGCCGGCACGACGTCGCGAATCTTGGTCACGAGATTGCCGCGATACGCCGGCAACTGCTCGGCGAGATCGTGCAACTGCCGCGACAGCACGAAACCGAGTGCGATCAACGCGGCGAGCACGCCGATCAAGACGAGCACGGCAGCCGCGGTACGCCCGATCGCGCGCGCCAGCCAATTCACCAGCGGCTCGAGCATGAAGGCGAACAGCGCCGAGAGTGCGAGCGGTACGAACACCTCGCGGCCGAAGTAGAGCATCGCGAAAATCGAGACGGCGAGCGCCAGCGCCCACAACCCGTGCGTTGCTTCGGCCATGGTGCGCGAGTGCTCGGCCAGCATGCCGAGACGCTCGCGCCGATCGCCTTCGCGATTCGCCGATCCTTGCATTGCCATGCCGCACCTCCTTCGCTGCTGCGATCACGCCACCGGCGCTGGATCCGCACGGTCCGCGTCGGCAGGCGCAGACGCAGGCCGGTCCGTTGCTGCAACATGCTGCTCATACAGCTTGAACGCCGCCGAAACGAGGATCGCCGTACCCGCCGTGCGCCACCACAACCGCGCGGCGGAAAAGAGCAATCGGCGGCGCGTGGACACGACCCATACGGCAACCGCACCGCACAGCCCGGCGACGGCCACCGCAGTCCACGGACGCTGCCGCACCGCATCTTCGACGACGGGCCGCGCCTGTTCCAGCATGACACGCAGGTTGCCGTGGCGCCAATGCTCGCCGGTCGCATCGGCGATGCTCGACCAAAGTTCGCCCCAGACGCCGGGCGCCGCATTCGCCGAGCCCGCTGCGGCATGGCGGCGCAAATGTGGTTTCCGTGCCAGTGCGATCGCGAGTGCGGACCGGCTCGCCTCCAGCGAACGCACCGCGGCGGCAACGTCCTCGTTCATGCGTCGCCTCCCCGCGTCTCGTCGGCGCCGCGCGCGGCGCGCAGCAATTCGAGATCGCGCTGCAACTGCTGGTTCAACACCTCCGACATCGGTTGCGGCTTGCGCGTCAACGCGAACGCGACGCACGCGCCCGCGACGAGCAGGCAAACGATCGGCACGGCCCAGGCACGCCAGCTCGCCACGTCGACACCGTTCGACCACAGCGACAGAACCACGGCAGCGCTGACCAGGCCGATCAGCACGAACAGCGCAGCGAGCGCGAACGCGACCACGCGCCACAGCCACGAACGCAGCGACGCGGCACACTCCACACGGACCAGTTCCGCGTAGCCGAGCGCGTGCTCGCCGACGAGATCGAGATGGCGTGCCAGTGCGAGCAGGAAGCGCAACATGGACTCAATGCCCGAACTGGGCGATGGAGCGCCACGTTACGCGGCTACCCCAGGCGGCAGCGCCGATCATCGCCGTGTCGCACCAAGCAGCAGCGCGACGAACGCGCCGGCGGCCGCGGCCACGAGTACGGCCTGCAACGGCCGCTCGACGATGCGCTCGCGCATCGCCGCGAGCGTATCTGCCGCGTGTTCGCGCACGCGCTCGCCCGCGTCGTCCGGCGCAGGTTCTTCTATCTTCACGCTGGCCTTGCCGCGTCGGCGGGTCGAGGATCGCGCTGTGGACGGGCGACGGCGCGAGGCGACACGCGCTTCGGCGTCTGCTGTTTTCGCGTCGGCAGGTGGTTCGCTCGAGCGATCCTCGAAGCTATCGTCGGAAATATCTGGAGACATGAGCCACCTCCTTTCAGGCGATGGGCACGCGGGCTTTCTGTTCCGCCGCAGCCGCACCAATCGCGATGGGGCGACCCGTTTCCCGACGGCTGCCGGCACTTGCGGGTCACCCACATACCGATAGTCGCAAAAAGCGGGCGTCTATTCCTAGTGCAGCGGGATCAGTCGTTCAGGTAGGGGCCGATACAGACGGCGCTGGCATGCGGATTCCCCGTCGCGTCAGAACACCATGTTGAGCGCCAGCGCCGGCGTCACCGAAGCCGGCGCCGCGCTCGTATGCGGAATCACGCGCACGCCGAGCAACAGGCCGATGTTCGCGTTCCAGTTGTATTCGACCGCGGGCGCGAGCGCGAACGACACATGCGGCCCGGTATCGACGCGCACATCGTCCACCGTGGCGTCGAGCGAGGAGCGGCCGACGATGCGCGTGCTCGCGGCATGGCGATAGACGACGTCGGCCGCGAGCACCCAGTTTTGGGTCAAGCTGTATTCGAAGGCAAGATCGACGCTGCCGACGTCGCCCGGGCTCGCCGTGCCGCGAAAGCCCCGCTCCGTGCCGTAGACGCTGGCGTCCTCGATGTTCGCATCGCGCGAGAAGGCCCAGGAAAAATTCAGGCGCGTGCGCAGGATGCGCCCGTTCGGCATCCAGCAATAGGTCTGCATGTACCAGCCCAGCGTAGTCGTCTGCGCGCCGCTGCCGAAGCCGTCGCCGAGATGGTTGCCGAGGTGGTCGAACTTGCCGGTCGGCAACGACTGCTGCACGTTGAACGCCATCGCCGGCAGGCCACTGTCCGCGTCGAACCGGGTGACGCTCCATTGCGCCTGCACGCTGACGTCGCCGATGCCGACATGCGAAGAACCGGCACCGCCGTCGATGCGGTTGTAGCCGAAAGTCGGGATCATGCCGATGGTCAGGCGATCGGTGAGTCCGTAGTTGATGTAGGTCAGCGAGCCGAAGCCGTCGGAGTGTGGCGCCATCACGTCATAGAGATACGGCTCGACCAGCCAATGTCCCTGCGGCAGCGCGCCGGCCGACGGCGCCAGCATCGGACCGGTCCACCAGGCTTCGTCCAGCGACTGGCGCGCCGACGGCTCTGCAGCACCGGCGAGCGCGCAGACCAGCAGCGCCAAAAGTCCCGCGGTACGAACGACTGTCGATGCGAACGCCACGATCGAGCTCTCCCCCGCCAAAGTGCGCCTATGCTGGCCGTTGACCTGTCGACACGACAGGGTCACTGCGCGGCAAATCAACGGGGCCAATTCCGCATATGTCGCGGGCCCGTGCATCGCCGCGACCGCAGCCGCTACACTGCCGCGCATGACCGATCCGCAATCGTCCCGACGCAGCGAACTGCAGGCTTTCGTCGCCGCGCATTTTCCGCAAGATGGCTTCACTCTGGCCCCGGCCTCGGCCGACGCGAGCTTCCGCAGCTACTGGCGCGTCGACATCGGCGGCGAAACACGTGTCGTCATGGACGCGCCGCCCGACAAGGAAAACATCGCGCCGTGGCTCGACATCGGCGCGCGCTTGCATGATGCGGGCCTGCACACGCCGCAAGTGTTCGCGGTCGACCACGCACGCGGCTTCATCCTCATGGAAGACCTCGGCAACCGCACCTACCTGCCCGAGTTGAACGCGGCCAGCGCGGACGCGCTCTACGGCGATGCACTCGATGCGCTGTTGACGATGCAGACGCGCGTGTCGGCGGCGGGCCTGCCTGCATTCGACGAAGCCCTGCTCCGCACCGGAATGGAAAATCTGCCGATCTGGCTGTTCGAACGGCACCTCGGTTTCGTGCCCGACAGCGAGGATCGCGCCACGATCGAGGCGGCATTCGCCATGCTCGTCGCCAATGCGCGCGCACAGCCGCAGGTGTTCGTGCATCGCGACTTCCACAGCCGCAACCTGATGATCGCGACGCGCGGCAACCCGGGGATAATCGATTTCCAAGGCGCGCTGCACGGCCCGATCGCATACGACCTCGCCTCGCTGCTGCGCGATTGCTATATCGCCTGGCCGCGCGAGCACGTCGACGCGTGGATGCGCGACTACCACCAGCGCCTGCGCACAGCCGCGGTCATCGATGCCGATGCGGCCACGTTCCGGCGCTGGTTCGATCTCATCGGACTGCAGCGGCATACACGCCTGCTCGGCCAGTTCTGCCGACTCAACTATCGCGACGGCAAGCCTGACTATCTCAACGACCTGCCGCAGACCCTGCGCTACGTGCTCGACGTCGCGCGCGGCTATCGCGAACTTGCCGCATTCGCCGCGCTGATCGAACGCGCCGTCGGCGACCGCGACATCACGCGCCCGCGCGCGCAGGAGCAGCCCGCGTGATCGAGCGCGCCCTGATCTTCGCCGCCGGCCGCGGCGAGCGCATGCGTCCGCTCACGGACGCGACGCCGAAGCCGTTGCTCAAAGTCGCCGGCAAGCGCCTGATCGAATACCACCTCGAAAGCCTCGCACGCGCGGGCGTGCGCGAGGTCGTCATCAATACCTCGCATCTCGCCGAGCAGTTTCCGGCCGCGCTCGGCGGCGGCTCGCGCTGGAATTTGCGCATCCACTATTCGTACGAAGGCCAGACGCCGCTCGAAACCGGCGGCGGCATGCGCCATGCACTGCCCTTGCTCGGTGCCGCCCCGTTCATCGCCGTGAACGGAGATATTTTTACCAATCTGGATTTTTCCACTTTGCCGCAAAATCCATCCGGGTTGGCGCATCTCGTCCTGGTCGACAATCCGCCGCAGCATCCGCGCGGAGATTTCGTGCTGCGCGGCGGTTGGCTATACGACGAGGAAACGCCGCGGCTCACGTTCGCCGGCATCGGCGTTTACCGGCCCGAACTCGTCGCCGCGCACGCGCCCGGAAGATTTCCGCTCGCGCCCCTCTTGCGCGAGGCGATGCGAGCGGCAAGAATCTCGGGCGAGCATCACCGCGGCGTGTGGGCCGACATCGGTACGGCGCAACGGCTGGCGACGCTCGAAGCCGACATCCTGGGGGAGCAGGGCGTCGTGCGGCAGGACCCGCAGGTCGGGTAGTACCTGCAATCCACGCGGACCGCATCGCGGTGTGCGGTGGTGCGCTCGACCCGGACCAACACGGACTGCTCGCCGACAGGCTGTCGACAAACACGGTTTTCGGTCGTGGCGTCATCGCGGCGCAATCTGTCGCGGTTCAAATCGTTCGATTGACGCAAACATGGAGACCGTTCATGCCTCATCTCGCAGCACGCCGTCGTCTCGCGCTCGTCATCGCCCTGGCACTGGGCATCGGCAGCCCGCTCGCCATCGCCGCACCCTTGAGCATTGATTACGAAGACCACTTCGAATTCGACGCAAGCCTCGATGCTCCCTATGTCGCCGATGCGGCGCACAGCCGCGAATTCACGCTGCACTTCCGTTTCCCCGGCGCGGCCGACGGCAGCGTCATCGGCTGGAAGCTGGAAATCGTCGATGCCAACGGCGCCGTCGTGCGCACATGGCGCGGCGAGGAAACCCTGCAGCGCGGTTCCGTTGAAGCGCAGGTGCGCTGGTCCGAGTTCGACCCGCAGAATGGCGCACTGTCGAACGGCATTTACACTGCGCGCATGTCCGCGTACGCGTTGCCGTCTTACCTCGGCGGCGGTGACACGTACGGCACGCTCGCGCAGCGCGTGGATGCCGCGCTGGGCAATTCCTCGAACGACATCATCGAACAGGATTCCGAAGTCAAGGTGGGCTATGTCGAGCCGCCGCTGATGCCCGCATTCGCGCCGCTGCCGACGAGCGCTTCTACGCACGCATCGCAGCCGGACTCGACGGGCCCGCAATCGGCGCAAGCCGCTCGCCAATCGACGATCGACTCCACCTCGGCTACCGCAGGCCTGCCCTACACGGTCTACTACGGCAACCTGCACAGCCAGACCAGCCTGTCCGACGGCAGCGGTTATCCGCTGTCGAGCTGCAACAGCGAACAGAACCCGCAGAGCGGCACAGGCGGCAACGCGACGGCCGCCTACACCTATGCGATGAACCACGGTCTCGACTTTCTGATGACCAGCGAACACAACCACATGTTCGATGGTTCGACCAGCACCAATACCTCGGCCGATCCGACTTCGGTCAAGGCGCTGTACCAGTCCGGCCAGACGATGATGAGCAACTGGAATGCCTCCCACACCAACTTCCTCGCCCTGGCCGGCATGGAGTGGGGCGTGATCAGCAACGGCGGCCATATGAACGTCTTCAACGCCGACAAGCTAGTGGAATGGGAGTACAACAGCTCGAACCAGTTGCTCGGCGACATCTTCGTGGCGAAGAGCGACTACGCCAGCATGTACACGACGATGAAGAACAACGGCTGGATTGGCCAGTTCAACCATCCGGCGTCAACCGGTCAGTTCACGATCAACGGCACAGATCTCGCCTACACCGCCGACGGCGATGCGGTGATGGTCACCTGCGAGATCATGAACTCGTCCGCGTTCTCGAACGTCGAGGACGAGTCGCAGGGCGCGGGCAGCGGCTACGCGGCGGCCTGCAACAAGCTGCTCGAAGCCGGCTACCACGTCGCCTTCTCGTCCGACCAGGACAATCACTGCGCCAACTGGGGTGCCAGCTACAGCAACCGCACCGGCGTGCTGCTGCCGACCGGCCAGGCACTGAACCGCGCGAACTTCCTCGCCGCACTGCAGGCGCGCCACGTGTTCGCTACCTGGGACAAGACTGCGCAGATCGTGCTGACCACCGACGGCGGCCACATCATGGGCGACCAGTTCAGCCATTCGGGCGCACTTACCCTCACCGTCAACTATGCGCCCGGCACCGGCCGCAGCGCCTCGACCGTGAAGATTTACCAGGGCGTGCCGGGCAGCAACGGCACGGTCAGCTCGACCACGCTGAGCGGCAATACCTACACGACCACGCCGGCGAACGGCAGCTACTTCTACTATGCCGTGGTCACCCAGGACAACGGCACGCAGCTTTACTCGGCGCCGGTGTGGGTGAACCAGGGCGCGAGCAGCGGCGATACGACACCGCCGACGGTCAGCGCCTCCGAATCGGGCACGAGCGGCACGATCACGCTGTCGGCCACGGCCAGCGACAATGTCGGCGTGAGCAAGGTCGAGTTCTACGTCGACAACGTACTCGAGGCGAGCGACACGACCTCGCCGTACTCGTCCACGCTCGACTCGACCACGCTCGCCAACGGCAGCCACAACCTCGTCGCCAAGGCCTATGACGCGGCCGGCAATATCGGCACGAGCAGCACGGTTGCGTTCTCGGTCAGCAACTCGACGACCGACACGACACCGCCGACCGTGAGCGCCTCCGAATCGGGCACGAGCGGCACGATCACGCTGTCGGCCACGGCCAGCGACAACGTCGGCGTGAGCAAGGTCGAGTTCTACGTCGACAATGCGCTCAAGGCGACCGACACGGCCTCGCCGTACTCGTCCACGCTCGATTCGACCACGCTCGCCAACGGCAGCCACAACCTCATCGCCAAGGCCTATGATGCGGCCGGCAACGTCGGCACGAGCTCGACAGTCGCATTTTCGGTCAGCAACACGATCACAGCGACCGAACTGATCACGAACGGCGGCTTCGAATCCGGCAGCACCGGCTGGACGGCGACAAGCGGCGTGATCACGAACCAGACCGGCGAGTCGGCGCATGCCGGCAGCTACTACGCCTGGCTCGACGGCTACGGCGCGGCTACGACCGACACGGTCAAGCAGAGCGTCACGATTCCTTCGACCGCGACCACGGCGACGCTGTCGTTCTGGCTGCACGTCGACACCGCCGAAACGACCACGACGACCAAGTACGACACGCTCACCGTGCAACTGCTCAACAGCTCGGGCACCGTGCTGACGACGCTGGCGACCTACTCGAACCTCAACGCGAACTCGGGTTACACGCAAAAGAGCTTCGATGTGAGCACGTACAAGGGTCAGACCGTGCAGGTCTACTTCAAGGGCGTCGAGGACAGCGCGTACCAAACCTCGTTCGTCATCGACGATGTCAGCCTGAAGTCGCAGTAACCGGGCTAGCCAAGCGGCGCGCCCGCCGGACGGGCGCGCCGCGGCACGAATCCGGCGCGGCGTGCCAGTTCCGGAATGACTTTCCCCCACCCGCGCGGGAACACGATAGATCGGGGCGCTGCGGTACAATCCCGTCATGCGCATCCTCCTGCAAACCCAGCCGCAAGCTGCCGAAGCGCCACGCTACTATCAGATCCAGTTGCAACAGGATTTGCTCGGTGGCTGGACGCTGACGCGCGAGTGGGGCCAGCAGGGCGGACGCGCAAGCCTGAAGCGCGAGGTATTCCTCGAACGCGACGACGCGCTCGCCGCGTTCGAGCACGCGCGCGACACGCAGATCAAGCGTGGCTTTCGCCTGATGTTCAGTCAGGGAATCGATTCGCCGTACTCCTAGCCCCTCTTCTCCCGCCTGGAGAAGAGACCAAAAGAACCTTCCATGCAAAACGATCGTTTCCTGCGCGCGCTTGCGCGCCAACCCGTCGATGCCACACCAGTCTGGATCATGCGCCAGGCCGGACGCTACCTGCCCGAGTACCGCGCCACGCGCGCACGCGCCGGCAGCTTCGTCAATCTGTGCAAGACGCCCGAGCTGGCCTGCGAGGTCACGCTGCAACCGATCGCGCGCTATCCGCTCGACGCGGCGATCCTGTTCTCCGATATCCTGACGATTCCCGATGCAATGGGCCTGGGCCTGTCGGTCGACGAAGGCGTTGGTCCACGCTTCGCGAAGACCGTGCGCACGCTGGCCGAGATTGAAGCGCTCGGCGTGCCCGATGCGGAAACCGATCTGCGCTATGTCATGGACGCGGTTCGCCTGATCCGCCGCGAACTTGACGGCAAGGTGCCGCTGATCGGCTTCGCCGGCAGCCCGTGGACGCTGGCCTGCTACATGGTCGAAGGCGCCGGCTCGGCGAGCTTCGCGCGACCGAAGGCGCTCGCACTCGAGGCGCCGGCGACGATGCACAAGCTGCTCGACGTGGTTGCGCGTTCGGTCGCCGCCTATCTTGCCGCACAAGCCGCGGCCGGCGCGCAAGCACTGATGGTGTTCGACACCTGGGGCGGCCTTCTGGCGCCGGCGATGTTCCGCGAATTCTCGCTGCGCTATCTCGCGCAGATCGCGCAGACCCTGAAGAACGATGCCGTCGCAAAAAACTTGCCGCTGATTCTTTTTTCCAAAGGTGCGAACGGACATCTCGAAGCGCTCGCCGACACCGGCTGCGATGCGCTCGGCCTCGACTGGACAATCGGCCTCGACGAGGCGCGCATGCGGGTCGGTGCGCGCGTTGCACTGCAGGGCAATCTCGACCCGGCCGTGCTGCATGCGAGTCCCGAAGCGATCCGCGCCGAGGTCGGCCGCGCGCTCGCGGATTTCGGCGCGCATCCGGGCCATGTGTTCAACCTCGGCCACGGCATCACACCCGACGTCGATCCCGATCGCCTCGGCGTGCTGATAGATGCCGTGCACGAACTCAGCGCCGGCAAACTCGACTAGGCCGGCGCGGCTGCCGGCATCGGAATAGGCTGCGGCGCTGCCGGTTGTGCATACGGCGCGACATCACGCGCGATGTAGTTGCGATCGACGCCGCGCAGGATATTGCGCACGACGGAGATCGCCGGCGACGACTCGAACACGGCGGAATGTGCGCTGTCCTGCGTGTCGATGTAGTCGCTGACATCGAACTCGAACACGTTGTCCCAGACATTGCCCGGATCGGCGAGACCGCTGCGCCCGAGCCGGCGCGTGCCGAAGTGCTTGAGCCCCGCCGACATGCCGAGCACCTGGTCGAGGCCGGTGTACAACGCGGCGATGCGATAGCAGAGGTTGGCCATTAGGTTGCCGTCACTGCCAGATGGTTGGTCGCGCTCGAACAGGTCGTTGTCGACGTCGGCCGCGATCATGACGAACTGGTTGATCAAGCTGACGAGCTGCGGGTCGTTGAGCTGCTTCGACGCCGCGACGAGCGCCTCCTGCATCACGTAGTTGCCCATGCTGTGCGCGAGCACCGATACCTTCATGCGGCAGAACTTGCCCGGATCGTCGGTACGCGCGGCAATGCGCTGGCGCACGGTCAGGTAATCGCTGAGTTCGACCAGCAGCGCGGAAAGATCGGGTGCGCTGTCACGCGCACTCTCGCGATCGGGCAGGTAACCGGCGACGTTGCCTTTCGACGGCCATGAGTACAGCACGAGCTGGCCCATGTCGCCGGCGCCTTCCATGAGGCCGTTCTTGATCAACAGATAATCGTTGACGGTGTCTTCCCAGTCCGAGTTGTAGCCATGCACGAACAGGCAGAGCAGTTTCTGATCTTCGTGCTCAGCCTCGGGCACGATCGGACATTCCGTGCCGATCGCCTTCAACTGTGCGACGAAGGCCTGGCGCGTCACTTTGGTCCACGCCGCGAGCGTATGCAGTTTGCCGGGATCGGCATCGGCCGGCGCGGTGTAGAAACCCATCGTCGCCAGACGCGAACCGAGTCGGTCGTCCTCGCGATTGCGATTGCTGATCATCAGATAGGGGCGCATGGCATTGCCTCCGGCCGCAGTGATACGAAGCCCGATTATGCCCTCATGCGAATGCCGGTTTGATGACGTGGTTGACGCCTGACTGCAACGCGGCGCCGGTGATCGGTTTGCGCAAGAACGCATCCATGCCGGCCCCCAGGCACAGCGCCTCCTCGTTGCCGGCCGAGCGCGCGCTGATGCCGATCAGCGGCAGGCGCGGCGAGTCCGTCTGCGCTTCGCGCGCGCGCAGCGCGCGTGCGAGGGCGAGGCCATCGAGGCCGGGCAGGTCGAGATCGAGCAGGGCCAGGTCGAACGGCGCCGAATCGATCTCGGCAAGCGCAGCAAGGCCATGCTCGACACGGCGCACACGGTGACCCTGCGCATCGAGCAGGCCGGCGATCACGGCGGCAACGGTCGCATCGTCCTCGACCAGCAGGACGTTCAGGCTGCGTGCCGTGGCGGCTTGCGCCTGCGCGACGTCTGCCGCTTTTATACTTTTATCTTTTTCCACATCTTCGTGCAGCGGCAGGACGACACGGAACGTGCTGCCGACGCCTTCCTCGCTGGCGAGTGCGATCTCGCCGCCGCCCATGCGCGCGACGAGCTCCTGGCAGATCGCAAGTCCGAGGCCGCTGCCACCATGACGCCGCTGCATACCCTGGACCTGCTCGAAGCGCTGGAACAAGCGCGTGCGCGTCGATTCGGCGATACCGGGGCCGGTGTCGCGTACGCGGAACACGGCGGCGCCATTCGTGTCGCGTGCGAGGGCCAGCGCCACGCTGCCGCGGTCGGTGAACTTGATCGCATTGTTGGCGAGGTTGAGGAACACCTGCTTGATCCGTACCGCGTCGCCGCGTACGTACCGCGGCGCGTCGGATTCGATCTTGCAATCGAAGGCGAGATCCTTCCGCTCGGCGAGCGGGCGCACCAGATCGGCGACCTCGCCGACCAGCGCGTGCAGATCCAGTGGCGCATCCTCGAGTTCGAGATGACCGGCTTCAATGCGTGCCAGGTCGAGCGAATCGTTGACCATGCGCAGCATCATTTGCCCCGAGGACTGGATCGCCTCGGCGTAGCCACGCTGCTTTGCCTCGAGCGGCGTGCGCAGCAGCAGCTCGGTCATGCCGAGCACCCCGGTCATCGGCGTGCGAATCTCGTGACCCATCGTGGCGAGGAAGTCGCTCTTCGCTGCGCTCGCCGCTTCGGCGAAGCGGCGCTGCTGTTCGGCGAGCGCGAGCTCATGGCGACGCAGCAGGCGCGCGCGGTAGCTGCGGAAGATCGACCACCCAAGAAGCAGTGCGGCGAGCGCGTAGCCGGCATAGGCCCAACGCGTCGCCCACGGCGGCGCAGACTGGTCGAAATGCAGTGGCGCCAGCTCGCTCCACACGCCGCTCGCATTCGCCGCGCGCAAATGCAGCGTGTGCCGGCCGGTGGGTAGTTGCGAATATTCACGCTCGCCGCGATTGCCGGTGCCGACCCAATCGGCATCGACGCCGCTCATCTTCCATTGATAGCGGTTGGCCGCGGGATTGGCATAGGACAGCGCTGCCGCGCGCAAACGCAGGTCGCGGTCGTTCCAAGCCAGAGTTGTCGTTGTCGCACCCGCGTCGAGCGCAATGTCGTGCCCGTCTCGGCGCACCGTGAGGTTCTCCAGCACGAGCGGCGGCGGCGCCGGATTGCCGGTGACACGTTCTGGCACGAAACCAACGATGCCGCCCAACGTGCTGCCGAACACGCTGCCGTCGCGGCGCTTGAGCAGCTGCATGCGCGAGAACTCTGCGTTGGCGAGGCCATCGTGCGCATCGAACTGGCGCACCACATGCGTACGCGGGTCGAAGCGCCACAGTCCACGCGCACTGCTGACCCAGACCACGCCCGCCGCATCGACCTGCATGCCGCCGACGGCGAGCGCCGGCCAGCCCGACTTCGTGTCGATGCGCTCGATCGCCTCGAGGCTGCCACCTTGTTCGCGATAATGTTCGAGTGCGCCGGGCCGATGCAGCCAGAGCGTGCCGTCTGCAGCCCAGACGAACTCCATCACGCGCGATGCCGGTGCGCCGGGCACCGGAGCGAAATGCTGCACAGTCGTGTCGAAACGGTCGAGGCCGGCGCCGCTGGCGATGATGACCGCGCCGTCGCGATCGAACCCGATCTGATCGACTTCGGCGTTGCGCAGCCCCGAATTCTGCTCGTCGAAACGTTCGACCGCATGCGTGACCGGATCGATGCGGTGCATCGCATTGCCGTTGCTGCTGACCCAGATCGCACCCGAATCGGATTCCGCCATCTGCTGCACCATGCCAGGAGCGAGCGCATCACGGCGCTTGCGATCCACCGGCAGATCGCTGAACTTGCCGCTGTTTCGATCGTAGACACGCAGACCGCGTCCGTGGCCGATCCATATCTGGTCGTGGTGATCGGCAAGGATCGACCACAGCGCCTTGTCCGGAGCGGGCATGGAGTTGGTCATTCTCTCCACGCGGCCGCTGACCGGATCGAGGCGATCGATGCCGCCCCCCAGGTTCACCGCCCAGACCGCGCCCGCTGCGTCCTCGGCCAAGCCCTGCACGCGATTCGCCGACAGGCTGTCCGCATTGGTCGGATCATTTCGGTACAGACTGAAGTTGCGCCAGTTGGCCGGCAGTCGCGCGATACCACCCTCAGTTGTGGTGAACCAGAGGCCGCCCTCGTGATCTTGCATTGCATCCAGCACCATGTTGCCGGGCAAGCTTCCGGGCACGGCGGAATTTTCCATGTAACCGTGTAGACGTCCATCTGCATCAATGCGATCGAGGCCGTTGCGCGTGCCGACCCACAGTTCACCGGCTGCGTCGCGTACCACGGAATAGGCGTAGGCGTCATTCAGCCCGCGCCCGGCGACGACCGTTGCGTTGCCGTCTTTGCCGATGCGTAGCAAGCCGTGGCGCGTACCGGCGAGCAGGCTGCCGTCGCCGTCGTCGACCAGGCTGGTGACGTTGAAGCGCCCGTCACCTGCGACGCCGGAGAGATCGATGTGCTGGATCGCACCGTTCGCCTCGCGCACGTCGATGCCGACATCGGTGCCGATCCACAGGCGGCCGGTGCGGTCGAAATACAGCGCAAGCACATTGTCCGACGTCAGGCCAAGGGTGCTACCCGCCTCCTTGTGCAGATGCGCGATCTTGCCGCTCGCGGGATCGAGGCGGTCAACGCCACCACCATATCCGCCGATCCAGATGGTGCCGTCCGCATCGCTGGTGACCGCCCAGACATCGTTGGAGGATAAACTGGCTACGTCGCTCGCATCGTGGCGATAGTGGATGAAACGGTCGCCCGCGGACGGATCGAGCATCGACAAACCATCGTCACCGCCGCACCAGATGCGCCCGTCACGATCGACGTAGACGGTAGCCACGTCGTTGCTCGCAATCGACCCCGGATCACCTGCGTCATGCCGCCAGACGCGGAATGCCGCGCCGTCGTAACGCGCGAGGCCGTCACGCGTACCGATCCAGACGAAACCCCGGCGATCCTCGATGATCTTGTAGACGTGGCTGGACGGCAGGCCGTCGGCCACGGTCAACACCTGGAAAAACGGCGTGGCGAGCAACGCCGGTGCCGGCATGTCCGGCTTCGCCGTCGCATTGGCTGCCCCGGCTGCGACCGGCGGCGCTGCGACGAGCAGCGCGGCGGCAAACATCAGATTGGCGAACATGCGTCCCTCCGCGCCGTTGCTGCCGCGATCATGCCAGAAACGCCATGCGCTCCAGTAGAATCGGAGCACTCCCAAGCGGACCCCGCATGGCCAATTCCAGTCGTTCGCTGCGTCTGATCCTGATCGCCGTGCTTGCGCTCGTGCTCGCCGCCGCGCTATGGGCGACGATCGCCACACTGCGGAGCAGCATCGCGTTATGGCAGGAACTGCACGATCTGCCCGTGTGGCTGCAATACGCCGCGAGCGGGCTGATCGCCGCGGTCGTGCTCGGCTTCGCCTGGCTCACCTGGCGCCTGCTGCGGCCGCGACCGCGCAAGCCCGTCGTCGCCAAGGCACCCGAGCGTGCCGAAGTACAGGCGCGTCTCG
>Ga0207712_10000328_pt1 | contig 43549 bp, 60 predicted proteins | sample KBSS44metaG_FD_184402 | JGI IMG/M metagenome (GOLD analysis project Ga0207712, IMG submission 184402) | Switchgrass rhizosphere microbial communities from Kellogg Biological Station, Michigan, USA - KBS S4-4 metaG (SPAdes) (version 2) | ecosystem: Host-associated > Plants > Roots > Rhizosphere...
ATGCTCTTTGGACCAACCCAACGGGTGACGGCACCGACGCCCGGGTCGATGGCACGCAAAGAGCATTCACGGAGAGCATGTTGAAGACGGTGATGGCGAGCGTTTACACCAACAGCTCGGAAGACCTCGACGTGCTGATGGTGGGCGCCAGCAACAAGGCCGTCGTTTCGGGCTTCACCGGCAACGCCACGAAGATGGTGGATGTGATGGAGAAGCAGGTAGTCGCCACGGTCGATGTCTACGTCGGCGACTTCCACACGGTGCGCGTGATTCCGAATAGGTTCATGCGGACCAGAGACGCGTTGCTGCTCAACTGGTCATATTGGTCGATCGATTGGCTGCGGCCGATCCGGCAGATCGAGCTGGCCAAAACTGGCGACGCCGAGAAGCGGCTCCTGATCGGCGAGTACACGCTGGCGGCGAAGAACGAGGCCAGTTCAGGTCTGATCGCCGACCTCACGACGCCATAGCTTGCCGGGTTTCCCGCGCTAGGTGGCGGGGCAGGGTCTGACGCGCTGCCCCGCCGCCAACCTATGAGGAGAGGGATGACCGAATACCCGTCTGTGCGCCGGTTTGGCGTTATCGTGGATTGTTACGGAGCCTACACCGTGCCGTTGGATGACGTGCTGGCCACGGCGCCCAGGCGCGCCGACGGATGGTGGGATCAGCGAACGACTGCGGGCCGCCAAGCCGCTGCGAAGTTCCGCAAAAATCAGGCGGATCGGGAGGACGGGCCGTGACCGAATACCTGCTCGACCGCTACCCGGACGGCACCTACGAGACATTCGAGTACGACGATGCCACCGGCAACATCACGGTGCGCCGCTGGGCCGACGTGCAGCCGGCGATCGACGCCAACAAGCAGGCGCACCTCGACGGCGACGGCAAGACCGGCGACTTCTGGCTGGCGGCCCGCATCCCGGTGGAGGTAGCGGCGCTGTGGAAGCAGCTCTATGGGGTTGATGCCTACCGCGCCGAGCACTGGCCGGCGGTGAAGAAGCTCTTGGCCGACCCGGACTGGAAACACATGCGCCCGACCTCATTCAGGCTGTAAGCGATGCCGCTATCGACGTTCGCCGAATTGCGCGAATCCATTTTGGGGTGGCTGGCCAGGCCCGGCGACCCGCTGGTGGCGCCGGCGGTGCCCGACATGGTGCGGCTGTTCGAGGCCGAGGCGACCCGGCGGTTGAAGGTGGGCACGGCGGAGAAGATGGTGACGGTGACGACGGTTGCCGGGGTGCCGAGCGTGCCGCTGCCGAGCGATTTCGGGCAGCTACGGCGGGTAAGCCGCGACGGGCTGACCCTGGCCTATGTGGGTCCGACCTCGATCCCCGGCATGTCCGGGCCGCCCTTGGCTTACACGCTGTGGGGCGCCACCAACCTTTGGCTCGGCCCGGCGCCCGACACCGCTTACGAGATCGAGATCCTCTACCAGAGCGGCGTGCCGCCGCTGTCGGACGCGAACCCGACCAATTGGCTACTGGACAAGAACCCCGACGCTTACCTGTTCGGCTGCCTGGTTGAGGCCGAGCTTTATATCGGCCACGACGAGCGGTTGCCGCTCTGGGCGCAGCGGCGCGAGGCCGCCTTTGCCAGCATCGAGCAGGCCGACAGGAAGGCACGCTGGGGCAGCCCGCTCTATATCAAAGTGGATGGCATCACCGCGCCATCCGGTGGCGGCGGTAGCGGCGGCGCAAGCTCGGCGATGGCCGGCGTCACGGTTGGCGATGCACCTCCCGCCAACCCGCGCGCAGGCGACCTGTGGTGGGACTCCGTCGGCGGCAACCTCTACTTCTTCTATATCGACCCATCCGGCCCGCCGGGGCAGTGGACCGCTGCGACAAACCAGCCGGGCCCGGGAACCGAGAACGTCCTGACGGTCTACCCCGGAACCGGCGCGACGGTGACGCTGACCGGCGGCGCATCGAACGTCTATGTCGCGACTGGCCCCTTGGCGGCATTGACAGTAAGGCTCCCACCCGGCCCGGTAGTTCGCGACACCGCCCAATGCTGTTTTGCCCAACCGATAACCGTCCTGACGGTGCAGGACGCCGACGGCGCGGCGGTGGCCGGCGCCCCGACCTCAGCTTACGGGCCCGGCGCGGCGCTGATCTTCCGCTACGTCGATCCGGGAATGTGGGTGCTCTGGAAGTAGGCTTGTGACCATGATCGACTTCCCCGCTTCGCCCAGCGTCGGCCAGGAGCACACGCTCGGCACTTCCGGCATGGCCGGTTATGTCGTGTGGGTTTGGGACGGCGCGAAGTGGGTTGCGGGGCCGCGTACTGGCGGCGGCATATCGGTAACGCCGCCGGCAACCGGCGGCAGCATAACGGTTACCGGCACGACGAGCTTGCCGGTGGGGTTTGGCGGCTTTGTCAAAGTCGAGAATGCCGCGGCGGCGCCGATCAGCGTCTTTCTGCCGGCGACCCCGAACGATGATCAGGAGATTGAGATCAAGGACACGCTTGGTAACGCCGGCACCTATCCGGTTACGGTCGATGGCGTGGGTAAGATGATCGAGGGAGCGCCAACGATCGTGATCTCGTTCAATTACGGTTGGGTTCACCTGACCTATACCGGCACGATTTGGGCGCAGATATGAGGCGCCTCTTTGCCGCTTTGGGCCTGCTATTGGTCGCGCCGGCTTATGCTCAACAGGTGCCGCACCCGGTCGGCGGGCCCGACACCAGCGTTCCCGATAGCCTGCCGTGCTGGGGTAACACCACCGGCCAGGCGCTGAAGCAATGCACGACCATCACGGCGCCGATCACCACCTCGGCGACGATCGACGGGCTGGTCGATACGGCCCCTGGCGGGCCGGGGATCGGGGCTTTTGGCGGGTACGCGCAGAACCTGTTCCAGCTCCGCGGCAATGGCCACACGGTCGGAACTGCGCCCTACACCCCGCCTCTGGTCGCGCTGGAAGGCGACGCGATCTCGGAGACCGGCGGCACGACGTCCAACACGACGCATGTCGGCGTTATCGGCTACAGCTCGATGAACACGACGCCCTACACCTACAGCGCCGGCAAGCTAGAATACTGGATGGGCGGCTACTTTATCGGTGGCGCGACGACGACCTGCGGGGGAGCATTGCCGGCGACGCCGTGCACGATGATCTGGGGCATCACCAGCCACGCGACCTTGTATCCCCCCGCCGCCGCGGTGCTCCACCTGACCGGGGTTGAAGTCGACGTGGACAACAAGGCCGGGACGCAAACCGCCAACCGGGTCGGCATCCACATCGGCGACATCGGCGCCCTGCAAGCCGAGCCTGGCGGTTGGGATGCCGGCATCACGATCTCCAAGGGCCCGACCTCGATCGGCTTCCGCAACGGCATCGATTTCACCAATCTGGCCGGCGGCTTTGGGGTGGCGGCGGATGGTTGGTTGATCAATGCCACGGCGTCGGGCACGGTCGGGGGACTGATCAATTGGTTCAACGTGACCTGTACCGGGCCTTATGCGGTCGCCCTGCAATCCGGCTGGGGCGTGACCTGCGACGGCGGCATGGGGTTACCGGGGAAGACGGTCGCCAGCCTGCCGACATGCACCGGGCCGTTAGGCGGGCGCGCCTTTTATGTGACCGATGCGGCGGCGGCGCCGGTTTATCTCGCACCGACCGTGGGTGGTGGCGCGGCAAAGGTGCTCGCGGTCTGCAACGGCGCGGCGGGACAATGGCAAAACCATTGAGATGGATGCTGGCGTTGTTCCTAGTGCTGCTGGCGGGGACCGCATTGGCCCAGGCGCCTTTCGCCAGGCCGCCGTTGCCGACCGCCCCGCAGTCCTCACCATCGTCGCCTCCGGACCCGTGTGTACGGGGTGACGACCTCGACCGGCTGTCTTGCCAGTTGGCGCAGGCCAATACCTTGGCGATCCACCTGCAGCCGCAGCTCCGTTCGCTGGTCGGGGCACTGACCGAGATGCGCAGCGCCAACACCTGGTGGGCCGAATGCGTCGCCAAGCCGGCCTGCGTCGATTGGGCTAACGGCAAGTAGATGGCGACGGTCATTTTCACGGTATGTGTTTTGTACCTACTGGCCATCGTCATCGTCGGCGCCGCGCATGAACCGCGGCTGCGCAAGCCGAAGAAGCCGCCGGCATGACCGTCGCGCCGTGGCCGGAATGGCTACCCGATCAAGCGGTGTTCGGCAATGCCGGCAGCCCGACCATCAAGAATTGCGTGCCGCTGACGCCGCGCAGCTACGGCCCGATGCCGAGCGCGGTGGTGCATTCGGAGAACGCCTTGGACGAGCGGTGCCAGGGCAGCTACTCGGCCAAGGACGCCAGCAACAACGTCTATATCTTCGCCGGCGACCGGCAGAAGCTCTACCAGATCCCGCCCGGCTCCCGGACGCTGGACACCGCCGGCAGCGGCTTCGCGACGCTGCCCGTGACCTCGACCGGCGGGTTCTGGTCGATGACCAGCTACGGGACGAGGATCATCGCGACCAACGGGGTCGATCCGCCGCAGACACTGATGCTGGGCGACACCAATTTTGTCGATCTGCAGCCGGGCGATCCGGTCGGGCCGCCGATTGTGCCGGCGGCACCGCGCGCCCGCTTCTGCGCGGTGGTGAAAGACTTTCTGTTCCTGGCCGACACCACCGATCCGGTCGACGGCCATGTGCCTTATAGGACGTGGTGGTCGAGCAAAACCGACCCGACGAGCTGGCCGACACCTGGGACGGTTGACGCGCTCCAGGTCCAATCAGATTTCCAGGATCTGGTACAAACAGACTTAGGCAACATAACGGGGTTAATTAGTGGTTTTGCGCCAGGTAGTGATGTAGTTATCTTTTGTGAACGTGGGCTCTACACCGCCAGTTATACTGGGCCGCCTCTGCTTTATAATTTCCGGGTGGCCCAAGGCGCATCCGGCACGCTGTCGCCGCTCTCGATCGTGCAAGATCACGCCACCTCTCAGGCCGGCATCCGGCCGGTCGTCTATTACCTCAGCGAGGACGGCTTTGCCGCCTTCGACGGCTCGACCAGCTTCCCGATCGGCGCGCAGAAATTCGACCGCGCTTTCTTCCGCGACCTAGACGACGCCTACATCAACTATGTGCTGGGCGTCTCAGACCCGCGCAGCCGGGCTATCCTGTGGGCATATCCTAGCGTCGGTTCAGGCGGGCTGTTCAACCGGCTCCTGACCTACAATTGGGAACTCAACCGGGCCACGATCACGGAGCTGGAGCCAGCGCAATACCTAGAGTTTCTGACGACCGCGATGTACGGCCAAGCCTACACGATGGACAATGTAGATGCCTTGTACCCCGGCGGGATCGACCAGGAGCAGCCTGACCTGGACGATCCGTTCTGGACCGGCAATGCGGCGAGCCGCCTGACTATGTTCGACATCGACCACCGGCTCAACATCGGTGGCGGCCCGGCTCTGGCGCCGACCCTGGAAACCGGTGAGATGCAACCGCATGACGGCCGCCGCGCCTTTGTGCAGATGACCAGGCCGCTCAACGACGGTGGTGCCGCCACCATCGCGGTCGGGCACAGAGAGCGCACCACCGACCCGGTGACCTGGGAGGCGCCGGTCAATATCAACCAGATCGGCGAATGCCCGCAGCGTAGCTCGGGCCGGTATCTCAGGTTCCGCATGCAGATGCCGGCGGCGCAGGTTTTCACCCACATGCAGGGGATCGATGCCCAGCTCCTGCCGGAAGGCAAGCGGCGCTGATGGCGGCCCACAGCGCGGCTGCCAGCATCCAGCCGGTGCCGCCGGATCAGCCGCCGGAGGGCTATGCGACCTGGCTGCGGGAGATTGCTGCCGCGGTCAACCTGATCGGCAGCCAGATCAACAACCGGGCAGGATTGCCTGACGCCGCCAACGATGCCGCCGCCGCGGCGCTGGGCGTGCCGGTCGGGGGGGCCTATCGCAGCGGGTCCGCTCTTATGGTGCGGGTTGTATGAGCCTGACGACCTGGGAGTTGCACGGGTTCCTACCGCACCCGACCCCGGACGCCGTCCAGGTCGAGGTGCGCCTGCCGTCGCTCGAAGAGGTGGTCGAGCACTGGACGATCATCGGGCCGCTCTTGCACAAGGCAACCAGCCGCAACGGCTGCTATGAGCCATTGGACCTCCTCCAAATGGCAATGGCTGGGCAGGCCGGGATCTGGATCTGCGAAGTGGATGGCGAGATCCGGGCCGCGGTGGTGACAAGGGTCACCGTGTTCCCGCGGCGCCGCATCCTCGAAATGATGGCGGCCGGCGGCAGCGGTATGCGGCATTGGATCGAGCCGCTGCGGACCGCGATGCGCGCCCATGCCCGCGAGATCGGGTGCAGCCATATCGCATCTGTCGCCAGGCCGGGATGGCTCAGAGCCTGGGGCGCCACACCGACCGGTGACATCGGCATGGTGTGCAATATCGAGGACACGCCATGAAGGGCTCAAAGCCCGCCGGCCAGACCACCACCCAGACAATAAACCCGACCCAGCAGATGCAGGCGCCGTTCTTGCAGTCGGGTTGGAATGCGGCGCAGAACCTCTACGACACGCAGCCGCTGTCGTACTACCCCGGTCAGACCCTGGCGGATTACCGGGCGCCCGACCCGATGGTGGGGAACGCCTACAACAACATCTACAACGCCGGGCAGAACGTCGCTGCAGGCCTGCCCGCCTTCAACGCCAACTATGCCTCGATGGGGCAATACGCGCCGCAGATCGCCGGTTATGCCAACCAGGCGGCGCAGAACAACAACGCCGGGCTCAACTCTCTGATGCAAACCGCGCAAGGTGGCGGGCCCGGCATGGAGCAATTGGCCAGGTCGGCCAGAGGCGAATACCTCAACAGCAACCCCTACCTCGACGCCGCGATCCAAGCGGCACAAGATCCGACGATACGGAATTACCAGACCTCGATCGCGCCGACGATAGATGCCGCACTGGCGCAGAGCGGGCGCTATGGCTCGGGCGCGCAAGCCGGGCTTTACGACACATCGCAGCGCAACCTTGGCCGCGCGCTGGGCGACATCAGCACGAATATGAGCAACCTCAACTACAGCCAGGAGCGCCGGCTACAGGATGCCGCGGCGCAGCAATACAGCGGCCTCACCAACCAAGCCGGGAATGCCTACGGGCAACTCTACAATTCCGGTCTCGGCTTGGGCATGACCGGTCTCACCGCCGCGACCGACATCCAGCGCCAGATCGCCTCGCTGTTCCCGCAATGGGCCGCCGCGCAAGGCCTGCCGGCGCAGGCGGAACTGCAAGCGGGCCAAGGCCTGACCCAGCTCGGGCAGACGCAGCAGGCGCGCGAGCAGGCGCAGCTTGCCGACCAGAGGGCGCGGTGGGAGGGTAACCAGCAAGCGCCCTACGATACGCTCAGCCGGTATCTGGAAAACATCGGCGCAAAGAACCCGGTCACCGGCACCCGCAGCGAGTCGTCCCCGTATTTCCAGAACCAGGGCGCGAACATCCTCGGCGGCCTGGCCGGGGCGGCCGGGCTTGGCCGCAACCTCGGATTGTTTGGCGGCGGTGCGGCAGGAGCTGCGGCGCCCTTTGGGGCGTTAGCCGATGCTTCGATCGCGGCCGGTGGCCCGCCTCTGGCCTTAGGGCTGGGAACGACTGCGGGGTTGGAGGGTTTGGCCGCTGCCGCACCGGCCGCTGCCGCCTGGATCATCTGCACTGAGCTGATGCGCCAGAAACGGTTGCCAAAGCGCCACTGGGCCGCCGGGCTGCGGGTTTTCGAGCAATACCCGGAGATCGGCAAGCGCGGTTATTACGTCTGGGCAATCCCGAGCGTGCGGCATCTGCGGCGCCACCCGGACAGTCTCTACTCGCGCTTCCTCGGCGCCGTCTTCCGCTGGCGCGCCGAGGACATTGCCGCCCGGGTTGGCGTCAAAGGCGCCCGCAGGCTGTGGCGCGGCCGGGCTGTCACGGCTGCCTTGGTGCTGCCGTGTCTGGTGCTCGGCGTTCTCAGCGGCCCACAGGATTGGTCTCAAGTGTATGACAAGGAGCACGCTGCATGATGCCGTTCCCCGAGCCGCGTGGCGATATCCGCGTCCAACTGGCGGCGGTGATGGACCCGAAGCACCCCAAGCGCGCCTGTTTTGTCGTGCCGGAGGATGCGGGCCAGATCCCCTATGTCCTCAATGCGTTCATCGAGACGCGCGCCGAGGGCACGCTGGTCACGACGCGAGAGGATTGGGCCGATGCGTTTTACGGTTGGCCCACTGGGCAGCCGGTCCTGTTTGACCGAGCGATGGCAAAAATCCTGGGCTATCCCGAGGCCAAGGACGACGTCGTCAAAAACTGCGGCGGGCGCCCGGTGGCAAATGCCCGAGCCGTGCAGGTTTGGGATGCGGACGGCTGGGTGGTTATTGAGGCATTTGCCAGCCCGGCCGGGTTGCAGGCGACCCAGGACGAGTTGCGGCAGCATATCCCGCCCGGCGGCAGCATGGTCGTGCTGACCCCGATCGAGGCAATCGGCCGGCGGCTCTTACTGCGAGAAGCGGGAAACTGATCGATGGCTGACATCTCGGCGTGGTCGCCGGTCGACGAGTCGAATACCGCGGCCCCGCCTGCCGGTTGGCCCGAGGGCATGCCTCATTCCGCGGTGAACAACAGCGCCCGCGCGATGATGGGGGCGATCAGGCGCTGGTACGACACGATCACGGCGCAGGTCGCCAGCCTCACGACATCGCTCGGCAATTACCTGCCGCTCAGTGGCGGCTCGCTCTGGGGGCCGCTGTCGGTCAACGGCAATTTGTTTGTTGTCGGGCATGCCTATGCTACCAACATCACCGCCAGCGCCGACATATCAGCAACCGGCGGCACTGCGTATCTAGGCGAAGTGCAGATTGCCGGAGCCGTCGATGCCACCGGCGAGCTGTCGTCCGACACTTCAGTCAACACGGTTTTCTATCGGCTGCGGGGTGCGACCTTTGCCTCCGCGGCGGAGGACTTGTCCTCGGTGCAGATCGGCGACGGCACTGCGATCAACCTCAGCCTCTACGGCGGCGTCGCTGCAACCAACTATTACGACAACAACTCGCACTATTTCCGCAACCGCGGCGGGTTCAGCACCTACGCCATCTTTGCCCCCGGCGGCACGTTCAATGTGAACGGCACCTGGGGCACCATCTCGGACCGGGCTTACAAGAGCGACGTCCACGCATACGACCGCGGCCTCGACGCTCTGCAAAGCTTGGCGCCGGTCTCGTTCCGTTATTCCGGCGGGCCGTTCCGCTCGGAGCGATTCCACTACGGTTTGATCGCCCAGGACATCGAGGCCCACGTCCCGGAGATGGTGGAGACGGTCAACATCGACGGGGTCGGCGTCCTGACCCTGCAGCCCAGCCACGCGATCTGGCTCTTGATCAACTCGTGCAAGGAACTCGCGGCACGGGTCGAGGCCTTAGAGCAGCGAGTTCTCTAGGAGGAAAGCAATGTCCGACTTCGGTGCAGTCTACGATTACGCCCTGATGCTCGAGGCGAGCGTCCCGGCCGGGATGATGGCGCAGTTCGAGGCGATCCGCCCGGCCGTGTTGGGCATGACCCCGAGGCAGAAAGAGGAAGCCGAGAAATTGGCGGCGATGTCGCCGGAAGACCGGGCCAAGGCGCAAGCTGAGATCGCCAAGCGGAACGAGGAGGCCCGCGCCAAGTTTGAGGAAGAGGCGGCCAAGAGGGCAGCGGCGGCCGCGCCCAAGCCCGCCCCCCCGCCGGCAGCTCCGCCCGCCCCGGCAGCACACCCGGCACCCGAAAAGAAGTAGTCAATACGGGAGAGTACGTACATGGCCGGCTTGTTTGAGGGCCTCCTGGGCGGCGGTAGCGATCCGTATGAATTGTACGGCGATCTGCTGAACGACACCCAGAAGGCGGCGCTGCGCGATCAGCAAACAACCCGTGGATTGCTGCAAGCGGCGGCTATCTTCTCCAAAGCTGGCCAGGCTAGCCGGTTGCCGGTCTCGATCCCGTGGGGCGAGGCCGCTGCCGCATTCGGCGGCGGCCAGGATGAAGCCCTCAAGGGCATCATGACGGCGGCTCAGATCCGCGAGTTACAGTCCAAGGCCAAGATCCGCGATCAGATGTTCGGCCCCGAGGCGAACGCCAAGATGGACGCCTTGCTCAAGGCCTTTGGCATGGGCGGTGGCAGCACCGGAACGCCTGCCGCTGCAAGCGGCCCATCGCCCGCCGGGACGTACATCCCCGACCCGGCCAAGCCTGCGCTGCCGATGGTTAACCCCGCATTGGGGCCGGTCGAGCTTGATGCCGGCGGCACGCCAGCGGCAGGCATGCCGACAATCCCGCTCGACGCCCCGGGGCCGCAAACAGGGCTCTTGCCGCCGCCGGATCAAGTTGCCGGACTGAGCGGCCCCGGAGTCTTAGCCAGGATTGCCGCGATGCAACAGGGAGGCGGCGGAGGGAGCCCCGCCCCTTTTGGCGGCGACCAGGCATCTTCCCTTCGTTTGGCTAGTCATATCAACTATGGCGGAACTGGCGCGTTGGGCAATCCGGCTGAGGCGGGGTGGCGCAGTAGCAATATTGTTCCGGTGCCCGCTCCCGGCGGCGCATCGTTTAATGTCCACCGCGCTGCCGCACCTGATTTTGCCGGCTTTCTGCAAGACCTGAGTGCGCTTGGCTACAAGATCGATCCAAAAACTTCCGGCGGGTACAACTATCGCAACATCAGAGGCAGCAACTCGTTGTCAGAGCACGCCTATGGCACGGCGATCGACATAAATTCCAATGCCAATCTGTACACGCGGGATGGGCGGAAAGTAACGGATCTGCCGCCGGAGGTGGGCGCCCTGGCTGCCAAGCATAACCTCGAATGGGGCGGGAACTGGAAAGATCCCGTCGATACAATGCACTTCCAGTGGCGCGGGCCGGGAGGCGAGGCATCCGCCACCGCAACGCCCGGCGGGCAAGATCAAGTCATCCCATCCGGTCAAGGCGTCCCGGCAAACATGCTCCGCACCGTTGCCGACACCGGCGGCGGCGTCCCCGGCATGCCGCCGGTTCCGGTGCCGCCAGGCGTCAACCCTGCCGCGATGAACGGGCTCTTGATCGAACTGGCACGCCGCAACGCCGCCGCGGAAGCGCTCGGCATGGGCAATCCCTACGGCAGTATGCTCAGCGTGTTGCAGGGCTCGCCGCAGTACAAGGCGGCGATCGAGACCGCCACCAGGGGTGCGGGCCTGCCGTTTGTCAGGCCGGAGGCGGCAGAGAAAGCCGCAGGCGCCTTCCCCTTCGACATGGCCGGGAAACAGTACCAAGCCGCGCTAGACCGGGCGACCAACGAGGCCAAGATGCTCGGCGAGGCCAGGAACGATCCTGCCGAGATCAAGGTATCGGACGGCAAGGGCGGCGAAGTTATCGTGCAAGGAACCCGCGAGCAAAAGGTCAGGGCAGCGCAAGGCTTGCCGGTGCCGGAGCTTGGTATTACCGGCATATTCCGCCCCGGCGCCACGGGGCTTCCGCCAGCCGGGTCTCTTGCCACCACACCTGTTGATCCGCCGGGATACGCGGAAGCCACCACCATTATGTTGAAAGAGCGGCGGCCTAAAGCTGAAGCCGCGGTGAAGAGCCTCAATTTCAACGAAACCGCCCAGCGTCTCCTTGATGCCGGGATTATCTCCGGCTATGGGGCGGGGTTCCGTCTCGATGCCGCCAAGGCAAAGGCCTTGCTGGGATGGGATGACCAGCGGATTGCCAATACTGAGACCTTCCTCGCGACCCAAGCACGGCAAGTTGCTGCCATCTTAGGGTCGGGTGACTTTGGTTCCGGCGCCAGTATTACTGACGAAGACCGGCGACAGGCCGCTAGGATGGCTGGCGCCGACAGCGCTCTCGATGAGAAATCATTGCGCTTTTTGGTCCGCCTAAATGGTACTGCGGCGAATTGGGAAATCGATCGGTACAAGGCTGACGTAAAGCGCCACGACCCTAAAGGCCGGTTGCCAATCTTGCAGATCGATGTGCCGCCAAAGGCAGAAACCAAACCATCGGCCAATCAACCGACCCCAATCGGCCAATCGAAAATCGGTGACAAATCTTACGTCAAATGGTCCGACGGCCAGTGGCGCCCGGAAGGCGAATTGCCGGGCGAGGAGAAGCGATAGATGCCGGTCACCGACAAATTGCTATTGGATCAACTGGAACGCTCGCTTGCTGCGCCGCAGGCGGGTGGCGGCTATGCCACATCCGATGATCCCGCCTTTAGCGGTGGCCCTGCCGTGACCCCGGATATGGCAAAACAACTCGACACCCAAGGAACGCAATACCGCGGGAACATTCTACCGCTCCGCGTCGATCTAGCTGGAAAGACGCATTTCGACCCAGAGGCAGGCGTCCTTGGCAGCCTGATCTCTGGGCTGACCGCGCCAGGCGATGTTTGGCGCGGCAATGTGCCGGTGTTCAACGCGCGCGGCGATATCAATCCCGAAATGAACCGCCGCGCCGCTGATATGGCGGGGTTGATCGCCCTTCCAAGCCCCGGAGCAATGCAAGGCAGGGTGGCGCCGATGCAAGGCCCGAGCGCGCACCAGCTCGAAGGCTCCGGCGGGCGCGGATACAACGCAGTGCGCGACAGTGGCTTTGAGTTCAACCCGCAAGTGGTGGTCGACACCACCAATCGTGTTGCTAATCAATTAACCCGAGAGGGTTTTGGCACCCAGGTCGCGCCGGAATTGCACAACATGTTGGAGCCGCCCGGTTACATCCCGCCTGGCGCCATCGCAAACGCCGATACGTTGCAGGCTATCCGCAGGAACTTGGCCAATGCCGGAAAAGACCGGCAGGGACGCGCCGCTTCAGGCATGGCGGTTGGCGAGTTTGACAAAATCCTGGAAGAACTGACGCCAGAGAACGCCCGATTCCGGCCCGATACCCCAGGCGCCGCCACGATCCCGGCGACACAAGCAGACATCGACGCGTTGGCGGCATTACAAAGAGAGGCGCGGCAGGATTGGGCCGGAGCGCAGCGAGTTAATAAGCTATCGGGTGAATTGGATGCCGGCATCACCGGGCTTCAAGAGCGCGGCGACGTTCGGGCAGCGGCAACCCATTCGGGGATGAACCTCGATAACGCATTGCGGCAAGAGGTCTTAGCTTTCCTCAAAAACAAGAATGCCATTCGCGGCTTTCATCCAGACGATCTCAAGGCGCTTAGAGATTTTGCCGAAGGCAATGCTTTACGCAGTGCATTGCGGTTGAGCAGCAATGCACTTGGGGGCGGTGGTGGTCTGGGTGCGCTTGCTACCGGGTTTGCCGGGGTTAAAACCCTTGGCAACGCCTTGGGATCATCTCTGCCGGTTCTCGGCATGTTTCTCAAGAACGCACAGAATACCCTGGCCAGCCGTGAATTGGAGGCGATCCAGCGGACGATTGCACAACGCACGCCGCTCGGGCAGACCTTCCGCGATGCGACGCCAATCATCCCCGGCATGAGCACTCGTGATGCAGCGGTCTGGCAAACCGTGATGCCGGGATTGCTGGGAAGCGTGCCTCGCCCAGAAGAGCTACGCCCGCGCGGCGTAGGGCCGGTTATCTAGAAGAGCGCTCTGACGATAAGGCACAGCAACAGCGCCGGGATGACCAACGGGGCAATCAAGGCGAGCAGCATGCCCGCCAGCCGGAGCAAAATTTCCCCTAGCGGCATCAGCAAAACGATGATGAGGGCAAAGACGATCGGCCATAGCGGAACCGCCATTACGTCGCCTCCACCAACCCAAGCCGCTGCTCGATCCGGTCACCAGTGCTTGATGAGCATCGCGACGGTGGCGGCGGCATTAATTCCAACCGCCCAGAACACGACCGTTAGCTTGCTTTCAAGCCGGTCCACGCTAGCATCGAGCTTAGCCTCCAGCCGATCAATGCCGGCCTTCATGGTAATGCTTAGCCCATCGATATCGGCCTTGGTCGCAACGTCCTCGCCCAGCGCCGCGTTGAGCGCCTCGGCGGTGGCGTCAGCCGCTTCCTGGCTAAATCCGCCTTTGGCGTGCAGGGCGCGGGACAGCTTCAACGTGTCGATGATGGCCATCATCCCCAACCCATAACCCGAGCCAGCACCGCCAGAAATCCGGTAAGGGCGCCCAGGACAGCCGCGAGAGATAAGAGCGGCGCCGTCCACCGGTCACGGTCGAACTTGGCCGCCTCGGACATCAGCTTGCGCTGCTCGGCAACGAATTTGTCGCTCTCGGCAAGCCAGCGGCGGATCTCGATCTGGGACCGGAAGGCGTCATCGCTCATAGGGGCATCACCGCGGAAATGCGGGTGTGGTGCTGGCTACTGCTGCTGCTAAAATCCGGTAAGCCATGATCGAACCTCATTCGTTCGGTGTGGTCAGGCGTCGGGCGGGGAGATGCAGACCCCGTTCGGCGCCGTTCTTATGTGGGGGCTCGGCAACCTACGTGTCCAGCGAAATAGATGGTTAACCCCGCGTGAGCCCGGACGAGATCCCGCTGCGCGACCGGCTGATCGCGATCGAGCGCGACGTGGCGCATTTGCTGGACGAGTCGCGCGCGATCCGCACCACGCTCCACAGCCTGGTTGCCGGCGCGATGTCCGAGCATGCGCAGGCGATCCAGGCGTTGCGGGCGGCGCACGACCAGCGCACCGGCATCTGGTGGACGGCCGCGTGGATACTCGGCGGGCTGGTGGTTCTCGTCGGCGCCGCAGCCTGGTTGCTCGAGCACCAGTTCCAGATCATCATCAAGCCGTAATCTATGGGGGACGACGGCGAGTTTCTGAATGGGCGCATAGTTGGCGCGGCCCGCGATGAGTGATGAAATGATAAACCCGACGAGCAAGCCGACCACCGACCAGGAACTGACAGCGCGGGTTGAGGCGCTGGAGAATGAGGTCGCGGCTTTAACCGAACGGGTTACAGCTCTGGAGGGGGAGGAGCCGCCTGTCGAGCCACCGATTGAGATCGAGCCCCCGGAAGAGATCACTGGCGATCTGTCAGTCGAGATCACTCTGCCGGGCGGCACGCTGCACTTCCGTCAGGCTGATGCGACCGACCTCGGCGCCTATATCGGGGATTTTGTGCGGCAGCACTGCCGGGCGCAGCGGCAGGGCGCCTGGACGGTCTTCTTCCGGCCCGACGTGGACGGGCGGCGCGACGTGGGTGCCGGCCGCGACGAGGTCGTCGTGGAGTACGGCGCCTATGATTTCTCGGTGTCGCCGACCGTGCCGGTAGGGCAGCGGGCGCATATTTTGCAGCCGTTCACCGCAACCATCAAAAGTGGTACTGCGCTCCTGGCAACCATCATCGTGCCAAAACAATACTGGCTGACCCGCTGGCGCTGGCAGTCGGCGCCGCGCCCGATCGTGCGCAATCACGACGATCTGGTGGCGATGAAAGCCATCCTGCCGCTGAGCGAGGCGGCGGTCTGGAACAATCCGCCGGATACCTCCTCCGCATCGGCGGTGTGGTCGGGTCCAATGGGTACGGGCGGGTTGATGGTAGCGATGGGCACCACCGGCGACCGTCAGGAGCTGGGGCCGGTCACCGACCTCCAGGGCTCTTACCTAGTACGCGGCAATGAGGCGGCGCTGACCGGCATGCTGGCGCAGGCTGAGGCGGTTGGCAGCTTCCCGTTCTGGCTGCGCAGCGACGGCGACAACTTGCTCGATGTGTTCGCGCATCCATACGAGGGTCTGCAATTCACCAGCGCCGCGACGGGGCACCCCAAGCTATACCCGGCCAACCCACCCAACGACGCGAATTTCTTCGAGCTCGATGCCGCCCACCACCCCGCGGTCGCTTATATCCCGTGGCTGCTGACCGATGACCCCTTTTTCCTCGAAGGCGCGCAGATGCAGGCGATCTACGCCGCCTGCAATGCCAACTATCATCAAATCAACCAGGAGCTGCCAGGGCTTGCCGCCCCGTCGCAGAAACGAAGCTGGGGCTGGGGCACCCGCGACATCCTGCGGATGTCGGTAATGGCACCGGAGAACCCGCCGCAGTGGCTGCGCCCTCGTAGCTACTTCCGCCGGATGGCTAATGACAACCTGACCTACGTTACGCGCCACATGGAAGACCCGCAGCCGGCCTGCCAGATCTTTCATCTCTGCGCTGGCCTCGACGCGGTGACCAGTTGGGAAGAGGGTTATACCCTCAGCGGCTTTGGCTGGCTGCGCTGGAACGGGTCGCTGCCGGAATGGGATATAGCCGTCGACTGGCTGGCGGGGACGTTGCTCGGTCTCTCCGACCCGGCTCCAGACGCCTGGGAACGGCGCTGGCCGGCGCCCTACCGGGCCTATCTCTATACCTCCGCCAACTGGGGCGAATTGTGGGCCAACTATCAGGCCGAGATGACCACCCCAATCACCATCGGCCCCGACGATAAGATTTACGAAAACCGCACCGACAACCCGGCAACCTGCCCCTCTGGACCACATTATCACGAGGTGATGCTGGGTGCGCTCACCGCGCTGGCGCTGGGTGGCGTGCCGCAGGCCCAGGAGCATGCCGACTGGATGCGCGCGAGGATGCAGCCGGTTTACGTCTCGTACAACAACCAGCCGTCGTCGTTTCGCTATGCTTATGGGGCTACCCCGGTCTAGCGGCCCGCTGGCGGCGTGGGGTTACACCCTCTGCCACCGCTCGCCGATATTAGCGCGGCCAAGTGGCGGGTCGGTAGAGACTGCGCGCGAATAGGAACCCGACTGCGTAGCCGACCAGGCAGCCAGCGAACCCGCCGATGAGAAGCGCCTCCTCGGGGCCGATCACGCCGGCAGCTTCTGCCACTGCTCGGCAACGATCCGCTCCATTTCGGCGCGGTCGGCCGGCGCCAGCGCGGCGCGCGCCTCTTCCAGATTAACTTCGTTGGCGCCGAGCAGATCGGCGAGCTCGTCCGAGGCGCCGCAGCGGCGCACCTTGGGCCCGAACAGCGCCAGCGCCCAGGTGCGCCAGTCCGGTTTGCCGTTCTTCAGAGGCGCCGCGATCTCCAGCCCGCTGGGCTGCGGTGGCGGCGGCTCGGCCGGCATGTGGTGGTCGACCTCGGCCAAGCCGAAAGGATCATCGTCAGCGGCGCCCAGTGGCGCGTGGGGCGCCTGTTCCTCGGCGGGGGCCTCGGCTGCCGGCGCGGGCGTTGCCTGCTGCTGGCGCGCGCGGCGTGCGCCCCGATCCGGCTCGGCGCGGGCTGCGGTAGGCGCCGGCGCCGGATCGGGTGCGCCCTGCTGGCTTGAGGGGAATGAGCCACCAGCAGGTTTCGGATCGAATGGGTTGACGGCGGCGGCGGCGATCTTCTGGTAGCCATCCAAACCGGGCCGCAACACGTCCCGTTCATCTGGTAACAGACCGCTCCGCCAAAACTCCCGGAACGCCGTTGTCCCGCGCTTTGCGGCCGCATGCGCCTCGGCGAATATGTCACGTGCCGGAAAGTCCTCCACTTCACCCGTGCCGGCCGCGAATTGGTCGAGGTCGGCAGCGGTGTCGGAAGCGCTGGCGGCGGGGCCTCGGATGGGAATGTCATCGACTTCCGTTTCATCCAGGAATCCGAGGCCGGCGATGGACAGCGTCACGCGGCGTTTCGCCTTGGTGATGCACTTCAGGGTCGCGTTGGCACGCGCTTCGCCACGCAGGCCGGCGATGCTGACAACACCGAAGTCTTCGTCGCGGCGGCCGGTTTTGTCACTCGCCCGAACGTGCACGGTCAGCATGTCGCCGTCGACTTTCTGGGACACCACCTCAACGGATATACCGTTGATTTTGCGGAGCTGATCGGCGGCGTCGCGGCGCGCGTACAGCACCAGGCGGCCGGATAATGTGATGAACTCCAGCGGCCTGGTGAGCGGGTTCAGCCCGACGCTGTCACATACGGACTTGTAATACTGCACACGCTCTTGTGGTGTCAGCCGGGCTAGGTCGCCTTTGGTTATGACCTGTTCGATGATGTCGCCGCCGTGCAGCGGCACAACGTCATTCTGTGGCATCGGTTACCTCCTGTTCATCCACGGCGCGCACCCAAAGATGGCGCCATGTTTCTCCGCGGCGGATGCGGCTCACCTGGGAGCGTCCAAGACCAAAGCGCATCGCGACATCGTCGCAAGTGCCCGGCGCGTCATGCACCCGTCGCACCACGTCTTCGGTCAGGTGCGCGAGAGAATTCGCCTCACCGCGGGGTGCCCGTCCTTTCGCGACTTTATCGCGGGTGTTATCGGCGTTAGTGCCAAGGAACAGGTGTGCAGGATTTACGCACACTGGATTGTCGCAGCGGTGCAGGACGTGTAACCCGCTCGGGATTGGTCCGCGGTATAACTCCCAAGCCACCCGTGTGGCGGTTAGGGCTTTGCCGTCTACGCGGATCTTCGGTTGGAAGTACGGGGTCTGATTCCCGCGTCGGTGCGTGCCCTTTGCTGCCGTCCACGGCCAGCAATCGTCAGCCGCGCCTTGGATAAACTTTTCAGAGAACCGTGCGGCCAGCGACAGAGGCAGAGCCGCAAACTGGCCATGAGGTCCGCGAGGCTGCTTCATAGCTCGTCACCTTCTTCTGCTGTGCGTTTAATCCGCAGAACTCTTATGTCTTTGGCCGGTATGATAGTTTCGCGGCGATGCTGGGTACGAAATGAGAGGTTCCACCCATCGCACCACGCCGTGCTTGCCGCACCGAGACGTTCCTTTATGGAACTATCAATCTCATCAATGCGCTGCTCGGCATTACGGCGCACCGGCACGAGGTCAGCACGCTCATGGAGCAATGACGCTAGCTCGTTGTTACCGGAAAAATCCTTGTGGCTGCCGTCTGATACAAGCTCAGCCAGTCCAGATGAGGATGCGGCTGGGATGGGGAATGCGCCGACATCAAACGATTTCCAGAACTCGGCGACAGCATCGAGGATGCGCGCCTCGGCGGCCGGGTGCCGGTTCACGTCGAACAGGTACAGCGGAAAGGCCGGGCTGCGGACCATGATCGCGAGCAGGCCGCGGGAGCGCCCGCAGACGAGCATTTCGGTGAGGGTCTGCAACACATAGTGCAGCGGTCTCGTGGCTCTCCACTGCTCCCAGACGGCGGGAGAAACGGTCTTTAGCTGCACCAGCAGATCGTCGGCACCCCAGGCGTCCGGTGTGCAGCCGATGCGCAGCTCGGGGATGAGATGGAAGGTTGTCGCCCGAACGACTTGCAGCTCGGGCCGCTCCTCGTTGATGGCCGCGATGACGGCGGGTTCGAGGATGCGGCCGGCGCGCATGCTGGCGTTGTCGCCTTCGCCGCGGCGAAGGCCGCGCTTCTCGGCAATCATGTCGTCGAGCGAGACGTGTGGGTGGACGCCGAACAGCGCGCCGATGCTGGAGGCAGTGACGAGCGGCAACCGCCATTGCAGCCACTCGCCGATGGAGACAATCTCACGGACCTCTCGCGCCGGCTCGCTCATGGCGTGTCCCACGGCCCGGTGCGGGCGGGCTCGCTCACAACTGTGGCTCCCCGCCGCCGAGATAGATCCGCAGCCGCGCCTCGGCTTTGATGTAGCCGCGGACGATCTGGGCAGGCGCCTCGACGATCGCGGTGACGACGGCCCCACGATCCAGGGCGCTTGCCACCGGCATGTTGGCCTGGCGCGGCACATACCCTACGTGCATCCCACGGTAGTGGCAGGCGACGGCCCAGGCGTCGTGCTTGTTGCCGCTGTCGCGCACCAACTGCACCGTCTCGCCCGGTTTCATGCCGGCAATCGCCGCCAGCGCCCGGTCGCCGCGCCAGCGGGTGCCGACGATCACGGTCGGGATTTCGGCGGTTTCGAGTAGTGTCGGCATCCCCTAATCCTCCCTTCCGTCGAGCGCCACCAGGCGCCAAATCGCATTGGCGTGATGCTCCCAAATCTCGCGACGGAAGGCGGCGGTAGCGTCTGGGCCGCTGGTGGTCCGGTGCCCAGCCAGCCAGGTCGCGGTCAGGTCCGCCAATACCGCGGCCTGCACGGTGCTGCCCTTACCAGCCAGCAATCTCCCGATTTGTGCGCTCAAGGCCTCGATCTCACACATGATGTCATCGTCGGACATCGGCTCGGGCTCCTCATACATGCCGCACTGGTCCTGCCAGTCGCGGTCGGAGTGCGCGTTCCAGTAACCGGGCATCAGATCGCCATCGCCAGCGCGAGGCCGGCGAGCAGCAGGCCGACCAGGAACGCCTCCAGGCGCGTGGTCACGGCGGCGTTTCCAGCACGCGCGCATGCACCGCCCGCAGCGCGGCAAGCTCGCGCTCCTCGGCTTCGGTGTTCGCGAGGATCTGGCCCAGCGTGGCGATGATGCCGCGGCGCCGGTCGATCTCGTGCTCGAGCACCCGCAGCGCAGCATCGCGGCTGATGTCGGCCGGCTCGGGGAAGACATCGGCCCAGGTCAGCGGCGGCGGCTCGTGGTCGGGTTGCTCGTGCCACCCGCGCACCACCAGCACGGTTGCCGCCATCGGCCCCTGACGCTCACCGGCCAGCACGCTGCTGCAGCACCAGCCGGCCCCTTGCGCAATCATCGCGCGCACGATCGGCTCGATGGCGGTCTCCAGCGAGACGCAGGCCGGCACCCACTCGACGACGCGGTAGGCGGCGGCGGTCATCGGCGGCCTCCGCAATTATGGCCCTGAATGCAGTCGCTGCCCGGCAGGAACGCCGAGCCGCGCTCGCAGCGCATCGCGGCCGGCGGCCGGTCGGCCAGCCAGCGGCCGGCGGCGATGGCGTCCCGCGCGGCCTCGCAGGTGCGCAGGCTGGTGGCGGCGACGACCTCCTGGTGGTCGGCGCCCCACGACAGCAACAGCAAGTGCGGGTCGAAGGCGAGCGCCAGGCCGGCGGCGAGCAGCATCGAACCAAGCCGGAACGGCTGCATGCACTGCACGGATTTTGCACGGATTGCGCCGGTTTTTGGCCACCTTGCGTGGCCTTTTTGTTCGTTACAGCACTCGCCTGGTTTTTCGTAACGTGCTGTTTTTATAAGGAAGAATTCGGTGCTGCCGCGGGGGCTCGAACCCCGGACCTCCCCCTTACCAAGGGTGCGGTCGCTCATCATCCAACCCCTTGATCTTGTACGCGCTTGCCCGGATACGGCCGGGCCGACTGCACGGATTTTGCACGCGAGGGCAAGAGCGACACCGCCTCGATCGCCGCCGGCTGCGGCACATGGGCATAGCGCCGCCCGGTCAGCGACGAGCGATGACCCATGATGGTTTCGCGCACCTCTTCCTGGACCCGGGCCAAGAGGAGCCAAGTGGCGAAGGTGTGGCGCAGATCGTGAACCCTGAGATCGGCGATGCCGGCGCGCTTGGTGGTCAGCCGCCAGGCGGTCTTGATATGTCCGCCGCCTTCGCGCTCGGCATAGGGCAGGCCCGCCGGGGTCAGAAAGACAAACCCTTCGCCCGAGCGCGGTCGTGGCAGGTTTGCCAGCATCACGACGAGTTGCGGATGCAACGGCACCCCGCGATCCTCGCCCGCGAGATGACCGCGCTGACCGCGCTTCGTGTTGCGCAAGGTCGCCCATCCGGCGCCGAGGTCGACATCATCCCATTCCAGCGCCAGGGCTTCGCCGATCCTGGCACCCGAAAGCGACAAGAACAGGATCAGCCGCCACAGATGCGGTGAGGCGGCAGCCAAGAGCCGGTCGGCTTCCTGGTAATCGAGCCAGCGGGTGCGGCCCCGGCTGAGTTTCCCGGCCGGTCGATCGAAGGCCGGCACGTCGCACCATTTGCGCGGGCTTCGGGCCGCCCAATTGAGCACTGCCGTCAACGGCATGATCAACGATCGCTGGACCGTTGCCGGGCTGCGGCCCCGAAAGCGCTGACGGATCACCTTGTCGAGTGCCGCCTGATCGATCCGGCTGCACAACATCGCCCCGAAATCGGTTAACAGGCACGCCGACAGCTTGCCGTCGCTGATCCGTTCCCGGCCGATGATCGCATCCCTCTGCGAGCGGCCCGGGTCTTTTGCGTCGAGATAGCCTATTGCGGCCTCGTCAAAGGTACGACTGACCCTGGGGCCGAGGACGCTTTCGTTGAGGATTTGCGCCTCGCGCTTGATCCGGATCGCTTCGGCAAGTTGCGGGTTCGAAGTTCCTGTAGTTTCATAGACAGGGACACGCCGGACCGTGCCGCGGAGATAGAGTTGCTCGGTTCCTTTGCGGCTGATGACCTTGAGCGGCATTTGCGGCGAGCCTCGATGATCACAATGATGTCTTCGTCGGTGAAAAGGAGCGTGTCGCCGCCCTGCACCGCCTGGAAGCCGATCGAGCGCAGAAAGCGCCGCATCGTCTGCGGAGTTACATGCAGTTGCGCGCACAACTCGGACAATGGGTGCAGGGCTGGGGGGACAGCCATCTTGCCTCCGATTGGATTGGGTGCGCGTGTCGCGCGGGGTTGCAATCCCATTATGGGGGACAAAATATCCGGGTTGGCAAGCGTCTTTTTTGCTTGTCGCGATAAGCGTCGGCGTGTCCTATAGACGTGGTTAATGCACATTCTCGGAGAGGAGAAATGGTCCCCCGGTTGCTCGGATAATTAGGCACAGGAACAGGGAGTCAGGGATGCCCGAGGTCTGCCAAAATCTACGGTGGTACAACAACGGGGAGCCGGTTCCCTGCCCGCTCGAGGAACTCGGGGCCTGTGTGGTCGAGACCGAAAGCGGCGATCTGGTCTCGCCCTCGCATTACGATACCGATCTCGGATGGGTGCGCAGCTTGGATACCGAGTCGATCGACGGGGTACGCCGCTTTGCGCCGTATCAGTTGCGATCGTCGCCGGCCCCCTCGGTCGACGATCCGGGCGCCGCGCGGAGCGACTGAACTCCTTCCAGCCCGGCCGCCGTCAGCACCCGTTCGGCGATGCCGTAAACGTCGCCGGCGCCCCGCTGCGCAATCTGCACCATTTCGATGATGAGCTTGCCGAGCCACTCGCGATATTCGGCCGTGAGTTGTCGCTCGCGATCGATCCCGCGGGGCCTCGGCGCCTCGGCTTTGCGCCCCTTCTGCCGCGTGATCGGGTCGTCCATGTGCCAGCCGCAGAGGTAGGCCGGTGAGACGCCAAAATAATCCGCCAGTACCATCAACTGGTTGGAGTTGCGCATCTCCATGTCGCGGTCGGCGTAGTCGACCGTAAAGCCGGCCTCGCGCATCGCGGCGCGCACGGTCAGCCCTCGCTTCTCGGCGAGCATCAAAACCCGATTTCGGAAAATGCCGTCGTTCCAAAGTTGGGCGTGCGTGCGGCGCTTTCTGCCGGCAGGCATGTCCGTCTTCGCCATCTCTATCCATCCTCGCCCGTGGCCGCCAGGCGATCCACTGAGCTTCGCCTTTATCGCCCTATGATGGCCCGCGCGCAACGATTTTGGGCGGAAAAAAATACGGGCAAAACACTTTATCGCACTAGGGCTTCGGCGCCGGTTGGATTGAAAGCGCGTCATCGCGGGCTGTGGTTGGATTTAAACCCTCTTGGCGGGGCTAAAAAATCGTCTTAGCCTTCACCCATGCTGTCCCCCGGCGACCTCCTCAAAGTGGCCCAAGCCTATTGCAAAGCAACGGGTTTGAGCCTGCGCGGGGCCGGCGATCGAGCCTGCGGCGAGCAGAACGGCCGCGGCCTCCTCCGGCTGGCCGCAGGCAAGGGCATCACCACCCGCACGCTCGAGGCCGCGGAGAACTACTTCCGCAACCACTGGCCGGAGAATGCCCGCTGGCCCAAGGACGTGCCGGGCGGGCCGATCGTCCAAGTGCCGAAATTCACCGCGCGAGGGTTCATCCCGCCGAGCCGCTCCCGCGCGGCATCATCTCTCGTGGAGTAAGAGCATGGCCCAATCGCTGTCAGCCGCCGCCGAAGCTAACCACCTCTCCAACAGCGCCGCCCGCGCCGACACGATCCGCGAGGCGGTGCAGTGGCTCGCCGAGAAAGAAGCCGAGGCGAAAGCAATCAACGCCGAAATCAACGAGTACAAAGCGAAGACCATAAAGGGCTCGCTCGGATTCAAGATCGCCGATTGGAACGCGATCTATCGCGTCAGCCAGCTCGAGATCGAGGACCGCGACACCCTCTTGGAAACCATCCGCGAGGGATTTGCTGCGCTGCACATCGGCGGCGTCATGGATTGGGTGGCGGCGGCGGAAACTGCGGCGCGGCGCGGCGCCAACGGCCACGCGGAGCCAGACGGCAACGGCAGCGGTCACGCGAACGGCGCGGGGGAAGCGGCGCCCAAGCGTGGCCGCGGCCGGCCGCGCAAGCCGCGCCAGGAGACCGGCGCGGAGGCTTAAGCCGTGGCCGCGCCGCTGCGCATGGTCAATGCGCGCACCGCCGAGCAGTGGGCCGAAATAATCCGGGGCCAGTGGCAGGACGGCGTGACCGGCATCATGAATGTTGGCCTGTCTTTGAACAATTCTCGCGAAGAATTGGGCAAGCGTATTTTTACTAAGATGGTTCGTGAAGACCTACGGTATGCGACGAGTACCGTTAGGCAACTTATCCAAATAGGTACAGATACCCGGTTGATGGATGTTGCCATGGCAACACTTCCAGCCTCATGGCGCACGCTATACGCCCTCAGCACGCTGACCGACGAACAATTCCAGCGCGGCCTCGACAGCGGCGTCATCCACGCCGGGATGGAGCGCAAGGACGTCGCCCAGCTGAAGCCGCCCAAGGAACCGCGTGCGCTCAAAACGGAACCGGCACTGCAGGGGCGCGAGCTGATCGAGCGGCGCACCCTCGAAACCCGCAAGCAGATCGTCTCGGTACTGCGTGAACTCGATGGTGCGGAGCAGCAACTGGAGTTCATCGCTCTGCTGCGCCTCCAGCTGGATGATCTCGAAAAGCCACGGCAGGAGGCCGCCTAGATGCACATCGGTCCGAAATCCCGATACCTCTATTCGGTCCGCGCCGACCGCGGCGACATGGTTCGGGTTTGCAGCGAAGCGGTCGACAATTCGCTCGATGCCCTGGCGCACAATGTTCTCATCGCGATCAGCAACTCAGAAATCAAATTCACCGATGACGGCATCGGCGTGTTGCTGAAGAACTTCCCGGCTCTGTTTACCCTCGGCGATCACGTCCAGCTGACAAGCACCAGGCTCGGGCGGTTCGGGGTCGGCATCACCGCCCAGGCAATCAATGCGGCGGACATGATGGAGGTTCGCTCCGTCTCGGCCGATGGGTGTTTCTTGTCCCGGGTGAATTGGCGCGATGTCTTGCGGTACGGTTGGGATATCGACGATCCGGTGCGCTTGCCACTGATGGTCGGAACCCCGACCAGCACAATCATTAAATTATCCACGCTGCGGAAACTGAAGCAGTTCACCATCAGCAAGGTGGTGGACGATCTGGCCGAGCGTTTTTACCCGGCGATTGCCGAGGGGCGAACGATACAGGTCAACGATATCCCGGTCCCATTACTCGCCGATCCGGCGATGGTCGAGGTCATCGAACAAAGTTTCGAATTCTCGAATGGTCGCACCGCAGAGCTGCGTGCGGGGCTGCTCGCTCAACCCTCAAAGATGAATCGTGTTCATGTCGGATTTGGGCACCGCGTGATCATGCCCGCCAGCCCGCTCGGCTGCGGCAGCTATACCGGGCTGAACAATATGTTTGCCAGAGTTCAGCTGGCAGGCGACGCCTGGGCTCTTAGCTCCTTCAAGAATGACCTCACCAACGAAGACCAGCGCGAGGAGCTGGAGGAAGCGCTCGAGGCTGCGATGTCCTCGATCTTAAAGAAATGCGGCAACGTCTCAATCGAGGCGCGGGTCGTCGCTATCGGCGAATTGGTGAACGAGATGCTATCCGAGGAATTGGCGGCTGCCCGGCCGCGCCGCACCAAACGCAAAGAAGCCGCGCCATCAGGCAAGCGGGAAAATAAAAATCCCGGCACGGTCGAGGCCGAAAAATCGGATGAAGCAGAAAGCGGCCCGGCAAGAAGCCGGCGCGCCCAAAAGGATCGTCTGATTATTACCTTTGAGGGCAAGGCGGCCGAACATGGCATTGGCTGGTTTGAGCCGGGGCGGCCCAACCGGGTGAACCTCTCGCCCGATGCTCCGCAGCTCGCGCGCCTGCTTCGATGCAAGGATGATGAAGTTGTGGCCTCGGCGATGTTGGTCATTGCCGTGCAGCTATTCGAACAGGGGCGGACCGAGCAAGATGCTCAACTCAAGATGCTGGAACGATCCTTTGGTCTGCGGGTCGCGCAGCATCTGCTGACCAACAATATATCGCCCGTTCCAAAGCAGGCCGGATGAAAGCGCTGGCGCTAGACCCCGGCGGCCTGTGCGGCTTTGCGGTGGGCGACTTCGCCGGCGAGCCGCGCTGGGGCACGCACCGCACCGCGCGCGGCGCCTCGACCGGCGAGGCGCTGTCGTCATTCGCCGGCTGGCTGCGCGAGCTGCTCCTCGCCGAGCGCCCCGACGTCGTGGCATTCGAGTCGCCCTATGTGCCGCACCGCGGCGCCGAGATCCCGCGCAATGCCGCCACCGTGCGCCGGTTGCACTCCTACGCCGGAATGATCGAGGCGGTGTGCTGGCGGCTGAAAATCCGGGTCTACGAGGCGCGCCCCAGCGAGATCTGCCGGCACTTCACCGGGCAAGGTTCCTGGGGCGGTCGCGACAAGAAGAAAGCCGCCACGGTGCGGTGCGCGCTCGCCTTCGGTTGGGATGTCGCCGGCCAGGTCGACGCCGCCGACGCGCTCTCTCTGTGGGCCTACGCCGAAAGCATCCTCGACCCTGTCGCCGCCTCGCAGCGGCGGGCCCGCCTCGGCATGGAGCTGTCGCTGCATCCCGAAACCAAGGACGCCCCGCAGCGAGGAACTGCGAGGCGTCGGGGGATCGTCCAACCACCAAAACGCCGGGGAGTGGCGCATGGCAATCGCAAATCAAATACGGCAGCCACCGGCAAATTTCAATTCGCCCTTAAAATGAAACGCCGGCCAATGCCGGCCGGCGCTTCGGGGAGTATGCGACATGCACCGTCGCAAGCTCTCGCTGAGGATTATCGTGATTCTGCGCGTCAGAATCAAGATCGTCCGCTAATCAGCGAGGATGGTCAACCCGCTCTCGGGCGGGTTGGCCTCCCCCGGAGCCGGCCGGCATGATCGCCGCGCTCTTTGTCGAACCCGGCGGGTGCTACTTCGGTCTGCCCGACGTCGACCCGTGGGACAAGACGCGGGACGCGCGCCTCTACGCCGGGCCGTGGCCGGTTGTGGCGCACCCGCCATGTGAGCGCTGGGGCAGATTCGCGACGCGGGGCGGTGCCCGGTTAGGTGACGATGCAGGATGCTTCGATGCAGCACTGGCGGCAGTCCGTCGTTGGGGCGGCATTATCGAGCACCCGGCTGACAGCGGCGCGTGGAAGCGTTTTGGCCTACCAGTGCCTGACCGTTACGGATGGCGACGAGACTTGTTCGGGGTGTCGGTCTGCGCCGTTGAACAGGGGCATTACGGGCATCCTGCCCGCAAGGCAACGTGGCTCTATCATGTTGGCGTCAGTTATCCGCCAGACCTGATCTGGGGGGCGTCACCGCAGCGGTTGCCGGCGAAGCGACTGGCTGAACGCGGGTATGAAAGTGCGCGCCGTTGCGGCGCCTGCTCCAATCTCAGCAGCCGGCAACGGCAACGGACGCCTCCACTGTTTCGCGATGTGCTGCTTGCCATCGTCAGAACCAGCCTACAGCAGGAGCGTGCCGCATGAGCGCCTCGGAGAGCCCCGGCAAGGTGGCGGCGCCCGGCCGAAATCCGGCCCGGTTCGCCAGTACATGACCTGGCCCGCCGCATACCGCATCGCCGACGCGCAAGTCGCGTACTGGCAGCGCACCGGCATCACCGCCGACGAGGCCCAGCGCGCGCTGCAATGCGACTTCCCGGCCGCCTGGGACGACGTGCGCCGCAGGCTCGCCGCCTGGGCAATGGCGCATAAAGACCGATGGGAGGAGTGAATGGCAGGCGCAGCACACGACAACAACTGGATGCCGCTCTACATCGGCGACTATCTGCGCGACACGACCCGTCTGACGGTTGCCGAACATGGCGCTTACCTGCTCCTCATCATGGATTACTGGGTCAACGGCCCGCCCCCCGACGACGACCGCGAACTCGCCAGGATCTCCCGAACACCGTTGAACGTCTGGCGGCGATATCGGCGTGGACAGCTCATCAAAATGTTCACCTGTGAAGGGGGTACATGGATACACAAACGTGTTGAGATCGAGCGAGAGCGCGCACGACAGTTTAATGAGAAAAAACGCAACGGTGGTCGAGCCTCAGTTTCGAGCCGCAGAGCCAAAAAAGGCTCAGCACAGCCCGAACACCGTTCGGACCCGGAAAATGCTCAAAAAGCACCGAAAACAGCAACCAAGAGCAACGTTCCTCCCGAACACCGTTCCGAACGCGTTCGGGATTCTGTTCGAGCACAGTTACACAGTAAGAAAGAAGGATTAGCCCCTTACGAGGCTAATCCTGTCTTCCTTACTGCGCGCGACGCGACGCCGCCTCTGCCGTCGCAGGGCGACGGCGACGCCGCTCTGCGCGAAGCGGAGCCAGACCCGCCGACCGTGTTCGACGATGCGGCGCTGAAGGCTGACGCCATCGCCGCCCTCGACCGCTGCAAAGACGCCATCCGCGGCAAGCGCGGCACGCTCGACAGCCAAGCCACCTCGCCGCCGCCGCCAGACCCGCGGCTCGTCGAGTTCCGAGCCTGGCTGCAACGCCTCAATGCACTGGCCGGCGAACACCTCGACGGCGATGCCCGCTGGCAGGCATGGGAAGTCCTTGCCCGGGCCGAAGCCCTGGGCGACCCCAACGCCATCCCGCCACCCATGCTCGCCGAACTCGCAGCGATCGAGAGCCTGGAAGCCTATGCGGAGGCCGCCGAATGAGCGAGTTCAGCTACGCCAAACTCACCGAACCACAGCGCTGGCAGTGGCACGCCGGAGTGTACGCCTTCCGCCGGATCGTGCTGGGCGTGCCGGCGGCAGAGCACACATCGCCCTGCGACCCGAAGGGCGAGTGGTTCGACCAGCATGCGGTAGCCTCGGCCGAGGCGGCGATGCGGGGCCGCATTGCCGAGCAATCCCAGCGCTGCGCCGCCGACACCGCAACCCGAAACGCCATCCGCATGGCCGCCGCCGCCCTATGGCGCGAGCAGCGCTATGGCATCCAATGAGCCAACCCCGCCGCCACCCGCCGGAAGCCCTCGCGCTCTACGCCGCATACCGCGACCGCCGCGAACCGTACCGCCCGCTCGAATGCCACCACCCAACCGGTGGCAGCCCGTGCTGGGTCGAGGACGGCCCGCCGAGCATGACCACCGCCGGCCACGGCAACCGCTGCACCGGCTGTGGTGCCCCGCCGCGGCCGATCGGCCGCCGAGCAGGAAGGGAACGCTGATGGACCGACAGCTCGAAATCCTGCGCCAGATCCAGCACGCCGCCGGGCTCGACCCCGACGCCATGCTGCGCCGCGCGCTGAGGTTGCCGTGATCGCCCCTACCCCAGAACGCCTCGCCAAAGGCCCCGTGCGGCGAGCCGCGACCACATCCCAGGACACCCTCGGCCGCATCGCCCACCCCTGGCATGCACAAAACCTGCTCGACGCTCTGCTGACCAGGAACGACATCTCAGGCGAACAACATGCCGCAGGTATCCAGTTCGCCGATACATTCCAACGAGCCGGCGTTCAGCAGCTCCGCGCAACCAAGCTGGAATGGCAACCCCACGGCAAAGCCATCGCAGACTTGCCATCCGCAGAGCGCGCCTACAGGAAACTCGGAGAAGCGCTCTGCGCGCTCGGAGGCCTAGGCGCACCCACAGGCTCCATCGCATTCAGTGTACTGGGCCTCGGCGATAGCCTCACCGAATGGTCAAGGCAGCAGCACTGGACAACCACATCCTCCGCCGCCGCCAAAGGCGTGCTCATCGCTACGCTGGAACTGCTCGCTCAGCATTTCGGCTTGACAAAACGCGCATAGCGCGAAATACGAAACACCAGCATGGTAAAATCTTCGCCTGCTAAGACAACCGGAGGCCGCAATGGCGGCACGAAGATATTCACCCAAAAACTGTTCGAGCAAATCTGCGACAGGCTGGCTACCGGCGAAAGCCTTCGGGCCATCTGCCGAGATCCGCATATGCCAGATGAAAGGGCAGTGCGTAAATGGGTGATGAAAGAGGGCGCTAACCTCGGTCCGCAGTATGCACTCGCGCGCGAAATGGGATTTGATAGTCTAGCCGAACAAGTGATTGAGATTAGCGACACGCCTTGTCTTGGGCCTGACGGTTTTGTCGATAATGGAGCGGTGCAGCGGGCGCGTTTAATGGCTGATAGCCGGCGCTGGTTCCTGTCGAAGGCAATGCCGAAGAAATACGGCGACAAAGTCACCCAGGAGATCACCGGTGAGGACGGTGGTGCACTGATCACGCGCATCGAGCTGGTGGCTGTGGATCCGCGGTCTCGTGAACAGGCGATCGAGCACCACGACATACCCGAGACAAGCTCGCGACATGGCCTAAAAGGCCAGCAGAAACCCTAGAGTTTCAGGCTGACGCACGGATATGCATTCCGCTAGTCGTGCTGGTCCTACTGTTTCCTGCCAGCATGGCATGGTTTCGCTGACCATCGGGCACGAGGTCATCCTGCTCACGATCGAGGAGGCGTGGGAGCTATCCGACTACCTCGCCATTGCGGCGGACGAGGCGGAGAACGGCGTATCCGGAAGCCAGGTGGAAGCCCAGAATAGCAGCTCTCGCATAGCCCAGCAGAAACCCTAGCCCTTCCAGCCTATGCCTACCGCCTCGATAGCGGTAGCTAGGCTGAAAGGCCGCAGAAACCCTAGCCTCTCGCCCCCCCCCGGCCCCACCCATCAGGAAAATGGGTTCCCATCGCGGCTGCGGTGGCCCCGCCGCACACAGCCGTCGCTGCTCTCTGGCGGCATTTTTTTTTTGCAAATTCCGCCAACTTTTTTTTGCGGTTTGTCATTCATGACGGTGATTGCGTGTCGGGGCGGGGTTATGGCGGCGGACAGTGCGGTATGGGCGGGGGATATATTTTCGGGCCACGATCGCAAGATAACCCGGCTGGCGGACGGTCGGTTGGTGGGTTCGGCGGGGTGGCGTCCGGAGATTGAGAGATTTCTGCGATGGCTTGGGGGTAGCGAAGCGAAGCCCCCGCCGGTGGGGGAGTGTGATTTTGCGGCGTTGATTTTGGCGCCCTGCGGCATTTGGCGGGTAAATCACAAGTTTGACCTATACCGGCACATAGGGGATTGGGCGGTTGAGGGGGCGCACGACGAGTTTTTGTTGGGGGCGTTGGCCCAGGGGGCTAGTGCAGCTGAGGCGGTGAGGTTAGCCATTATTTATTGCCGGCGGGCTGGTGGTGAGGTTCAGGTGGAGTGTTTGTGATGCGGAGCATGCTGGCGGTAATGGGGTTGGCGGCGTGTGGGGTAATCGGCTACGCCGGTGGGGCCCTGTCGCAGGTGCCGTTTTTGCCTGGCGGCGCCACGGTAACGCTGGCCGTCACGGGCACCACCTCTCGGGTACAGGTTCAGGCGTCGGCTGCGGCGAAGGCGATGCGTCTGTACAACAGCGGCACGGTAGCGGTGTTCGTCACCTGCGGGGACGTGGCGAGCGTAGCCACGGTGGCCACCGGCTTGCCGGTAGCGCCTGGCAGTGTTGAGGTGATTGGCTGTGCGCAGCAGTACATAGCGGGGATCTCCGGCGGCACGGCGGCCACCCTTTACGTGACGCCTGGTGACGGGCTGTAGCATGCGGCGCATAGCGGCGGCGGCGCTGCTGGTATTGCTGGCGGCCAGCACAGCCGACGCCCGGCAGCATTTTCCGGCGCGGGGGCATCGGATATTGCCGGCGTCCAGTGCGCCGCTGGACGCATTCACCCAACCGAGCGGCGCCTACAGTTTCCGCAAGCTGAAGAGCCCTTACGCTGGCCCGGCGGTTCGCCTCCGCCGGGCCGGCGACAACGCCGAGACGGACATAAATTTCCTAGGTTGCACGGGGTTTACGGGGTGTCCGTGGGATGAGGCGGCGGCCATCGCGCATTGTGCGGCGACGAGTTGTTTTGTGAAGACCCGGTACGACCAGTCTGGCAATGGCCGGGACCAGACGCAGGCGACGGCGGCCAACCAGCCGGCCTTGGTATTCAACTGCCTGAACACCTCGCTGCCGTGCATTGAGATGACGTCGGCGACTCAGTCGCTCTCCAGCGGCAGCTTGACGCCGGCGACCGGGGTCATGAGCCTCAGTATTGTCGCCAACCGGGTGACGGTAGCGGTCGGCCAGTGCTTGTTTCTGTCTGGTGACGGCGGTTCGGGCAACCGGATCGTCAGCAGCAGTTCCAACGCTAATCAGTGGAACCTGATCAGCCCCGGTGGTGGTGGCATTAGCCCGGTGGCTGGGGTGACGAGCAACGCCTGGCACGCGGCGCAAGCTGTCGTCAACGGCGCGGCGAGTAATTTCAAGATAGACAGCACGGACAATACCGGGACGGCGACGGGTGCCGTGACGGCCGGCGGGATCCTGACGAGTGGCGTGGCTGGGCTGACGTGTCGCGGCGCCGAGGTGATCGTCTGGGACAATTACGCACTGACAGCCGGCGAGGCGACGGCGCTGGCGGCTAACCAGAAATCGTTCTGGGGCACGCCGTGAAGCGCCTGGTAACAGCATTGGCGGCGCTGGTCTTGCTGCGGGCGGATATGTACCAGGACGCCTCCAATGCGAAGCAGCCGCAGGCGCAGGCTAATCTGGGCGGCACTGCGGTCAACGTGCAGGGTTTTGGCGCCCTGCCCGATGCCGTTCGCCTGCAATGCGCAGTGACGACGTTGGCGAGCAATGCGGCGGCAACCATCGCCGCGCCGTGCGCCTTTGCTCCCGCCGATGTTGGTAAGCCGATTGTCGTTTGGAATGCCGGGGCCACGGCGGCGGCGCCGCTGGCGACGACGATCCAGGCTGTTGCCGATGCCACCCACATAACCCTGGCAGCGCCTGCAGGCCAAACTTTGGCAGCCAGTCCCCAGTATGTTTCCTGGGGCACCGACAACAGCGCGGCGATCGCGGCGGCTTACGTCCAGGCGGCGAAGCAAGCCGACCCGGCCGGGCAGCATGGCTACGTTTATTTTCCGCCTGGCATTGCCGAGGTTGGCGGGGCCAAGACGACGCGGTGGTACGGCACGACGGCTGCCGTGGGGGTGGCGCCAAACGCTTACCGCATCGGCACACTTGGCGCCGGGCCGTATAACAGCCGGGTGCTGGCGCTGGCGCCGATCGCCAACACGGCCGGGCTGGTGTTTGAGAGCGCTGGTTACGATAACGGCAACGTCATGCGCGACGTGGGTTTTGACGGCAACATGCTGGCCGCCAACGTGGCGTATCTGGCGTGCAGCCCAAACGGGCGCCTCGACAATGTGGCGTTCTCCACTCCGGCGGCAGGCGGCATCATTCTGAAGGTCGGGCAATCCGGCAGCAGCAACTGTCCGGGTCTGGTGGCGACGGCGGTGCGGTTCGACAGCACATTGGCGACGGACCCGGCGCAGTACCCGGCGAAGCAACTGGAGATCAACTCTAGCGACACGACGTGGCACAGCCCGTTCCCGAGCGGGCCGGCAAGCCAGTACGGCATCCACGTTGCGAGCACGGCGGCCAACACGGCGATGTTTGCGCCGCACACGGCGGGGCTTTACGGCACCGCCGCGATCCAGACCGATGCGACGGTGGTGTGGCTGGACGACCCGCAGATCGACAATGCCGGAGCGGGCACCCTGACCGGCATTGTCATAAACGGCGCCAGCAACAAGGTAATCGGCGGGCGGATGAACCTGCCGGCGGCGGCCAGCGTCGGAATCGTGGTTAACGCCAGCAAGGCCGGGGCGTATGTCAGCGGGTTCGACTGCAACCGCTTCAGCACCCCGGCGAACTGCATCCAGCTTAACTACCCGCTAGGCGCCAACCCCCAGATTTTTGCCAACGGCTCATCGACCATCGCGCCGGCGGCGGCGCAGAAGCTGAACCAGTTTCCGGCTGGCACGACCAATACGACTGGGGTGGCGATGGGGATGAGCCTGCAGATCACGCCGGTGGTCAGCGGGTTTGTCGAGATAAACTTTCAGGGTAACGCGAGCAACAGCGGGGCCGGCAACGGCAGCAACGTGAGTGTGCGCTACGGCACCGGAGCGGTGCCGGCGAACGGCGACGCCTGCACCGGGACCGGCGGCGCGGTGCTCAAGGCGACAAGCGGCGCAGCGGGCGCGCAATTGCCGCTGGGCGGCACGTTTCTCGCGACGATGACGCCGGGGACGGCGCATTGGGTGGATTTGTGCGTCGCGGCGATCACCAGTGGCACGGCGACGATTGCCAATGCTGACTTGAAGCTCGTCGAACAGAACCGATGGTGACGGGACGGGCCGGGCAGCTCGCGCTGCCGCGGAAGTTGGTGGAGGTGTTTTCGGGTGAGGCGCTGTACCGCGGCGCATACGGCGGCCGCGGCTCGGCGAAATCGCGCAGCTTTGCCAAGATGGCGGCGGTGTATGGGCTGCGGGCGGCGCAGGCGAAGCAGTCGGGGGTGATTGTTTGCGGCCGGGAGTTTCAGAACAGCCTGGACGAGTCATCGATGGCGGAGGTGAAGCAGGCGATCGAGAGCGAACCCTGGCTTGCTCAAAACTATGAGATTGGGGAAAAGTACATACGCACCAAAGACGGCAGGATTGATTTCACCTTTGTTGGGCTTCGGCGGAACATCGAAAGCGTCAAATCCACGGCCCGCATTAGGCTTTTATGGGTCGATGAGGCGGAACCCGTTTCGGAAGTGGCGTGGCAGAAAGCCATTCCTACCGTTCGCGAAGAGGGCGCCGAGATTTGGGTGACTTACAATCCTGAGAGGCGGAACTCCGCGACAAATCTAAGGTTCAGGATAAACCCTCCGCTAAATAGCAAGATTGTCGAAGTTAACTATAAAGACAATCCTTGGTTCCCGCCCGTTCTAGAGCAAATCAGAGCGGAAGACGAGCGGCTGCGGCCGGAGCAATACGGCCATATATGGCTTGGAGATTATGCGGTTGCGCATGTGGGGGCCTATTTCGCCAAGCATTTGAACGAGGCAAAGGAAGAGGGAAGGATCACTAAAGTAACAAGAGATCCGCTGCTAAGTGTCAGGGTGTTCTGTGATCTCGGTGGAACCGGCTTAAAGAGCGATGCTTTTGCAATGTGGGTTGTTCAGTTTGCCGGCAGAAACGCAATTCATGTTTTAGACTATTATGAGTCGGTTGGACAAACGCTGGCGGCGCATGTCGATTGGCTTAGAGATAGCGGGTGGGGTAAGGCGCAGATATTCTTGCCGCACGATGGGGCGACGCACGACCGGGTTTACGATGTAAGTTTTGAGAGCGCGTTCAGGTCGGCGGGGTTTGTTGCTGAAACTATTCCGAACCAGGGCCGCGGCGCCGCTCGGATGCGAATTGAAGCAGCTCGTAGATTGTTTCCCAGCATTTGGTTCAACGAAGAAACAACCGAAGCTGGCCGAGATGCTTTAGGTTGGTATCATGAGAAAAAAAGTGAAGACGTTAGAGATGTGGGCCTTGGGCCGGAACACGATTGGGCGTCGCATTCGGCGGACGCCTTCGGTCTCATGTGTGTTGCATATGAGATGCCACAAGGGAGGCCAAAGAAACTTAAGTATCAGGCCATGGGTATAGTTTAGTTAGAGCAATATCATTTGCCCGGTAGTTGGATTGCGTAAGGTGGCTTGTTTCCTGATATTGCATGGCCGGCAGGCGCAACAACTGTTGGCCAGCGTGTTGCCGCCACCCTTGGATAGAGGAATGACGTGGTCGTGGGTTGGTCGCAGTTTAGCGGTGAATGGCGTTTTACACCAATGGCAGTGCTTTGAATGGGAGATGAGGGTTTGCCAGTCTTCTTTCGTGAAGGTGTTCTCGGCGGCGGCTTTGCGGGCGCGCCGGCGGTGCTCGGACATGATTTTCTGTAATCGTGATTTTTCCAGATTGGCGGCTTTCCAGGCTTTGCCGCGCTTAGTGGCCGGGGCGCGCGATTTCTCTCTAAATACGGGATCGTTGGCCCAGCGGTTTTTCATATATTTTCGATTGCATTCGCGATCACGTTTCTTTTGTTCTTCGCTGCGTACTCGCCCGGCGCGCTTTTTGTCGTACTCACGCTGATATTCGCGCAATCGCTCGGCGTTTTCGAGGCGCCATTGGCGCATGTATTCCTTCTTGGGGTCGGTAATGGTCATCGAGATCCTCTTTATCATTTTCATGGTGCTGTGGCTCCTGACCTTCTTCCCGAGCGGGGTGCAGGCCGGCTACCCGTGGGCCAACGGGGTGTTGGCGTGGTTGTCGGTCCTCATGCTGGGGATATTCCTGTTCTTACCGATGGTGCGATGATGAGTAGCAGTGACAGCGCGATGTTTGCCGAGCTGGTGGTGCGGGTGGAGCGCCTGGAGGCGCGCCTGGCCGAGGTGATCGAGCGGCTCGATGGCAAGCAATTGCACGGCGAGCTGTACGGGCCTGAGGTCGACCACACGGCGGATCGTGAGGCTCGGCGTGGGCCGGGCCGGCCGCCGGGAAGGGCGGCGTGATGCCGAAACGTTCGACGAAGGTGAAAATGCAGGGTGGGAAGGAGTTGCGGCGGTCTCAGCTGCGTGCGGCGAAGGCGGAGCGGCGCAAGAGCGGGGGCGATGTGACTTTAGGAACGAGACTTGTCCCGAAGCAAAGAAAACGGGGGCCCGGCAAAGCGGGGGCTGCCGATAGGGCGAAGATGGATAGGAAGAATAAGTAGATGTTCAAGGATCTGTTTAAGTCGCAGAAGCGGAAACCCAAGAAGGCCAAGGGCGCGTCAGCCAAGGAAGCCGCGGCCGCGGGCGAGCGCGAAGACGCGCAGGAACGCGCCGGCAATGCCGCTTAAGCGCGGCTCCAGCCGGAAGACGGTGTCGGCGAACATCAAGACCGAGATCGCCGCCGGGAAGCCGCAGAAGCAGGCGGTGGCGATCGCGCTGAGCCAGGCGCGGCGGACGGGGAAGAAGAAGTAGATGAGCGACCTCGCCTACCGCGGCGCGGCCTTTTCCGGGGACGTGCTGGACCGGCGGCATGTCTATGAGCCGGGCGAGCGGCAGGAGGTGGTGCAGGGGCTGGAGCTGGATGGGCTCGACGAGGAGCACGTCAAGAACGTCATCCGGCAGGAGCTGAACGACGCGTTGGGGCGCGACGGCGGGCAGCTAAGCGCTGATCGGTTGGAGGCCTTGCGGTTTTATAACGGCGAGCCGTTCGGCAACGAGGTGCCGGACCGCAGCCAGGTCGTCATGCGGACCGTGCTGGAGGCGGTGGAGTGGGTATTGCCGGCGCTGATCCGGATATTTACCGCGTCCGACCAGATCTGCGTGGTGGAGCCGCCAGCGCCGGGGGCCGAGTCTCATGCGAAGCAGGCGACGGAATATGTGAATTGGATATTCCGCCAGAACAAAGGGTTCCTGTTGCTACACGACTGGTTCAAGGACGCCCTCCTCGAGCGCCTGGGCTGGGTCAAATACTACTGGGACACCCAGCGGGCCACCGAGACGCAGAGCTATACCGGGCTCACGCGCGAGCAGTACGACGCGCTCTTGGGCGGCGACACTGACGTCGAGGTGGTAAAGCTCACTCGTTATATACAGGACACGGACGAGTTTGGTCTCGACCGAGCTTACGTGCCGCCGCCTCCCGGGCCCGGGTCCGGGTCAATGCCGCTGCCGCCTGGTCCCACGCCGCCTGGGCTGCGTCCAGGGCCTCCACCAGGCGCTGGATTGCCGCCGGGGATGGGGCCTCCTCCCATGCCGCCAGGGCCGCTCGTATCTCCGGGGCCTTTGCCTCAAACGCCTTTGCCGGTGATGGCCGCGCCATTCCCGCCTCCTCCGGTTGAGCTTTACGACTGCACGCTACGCTACACCCGAGAAAACGGCGTGGTCACGATCGTCAACGTGCCGCCGGAGGAGATCCTGTTCTCGCGGCGGGCCAAGCGCGACGAGATGCCGTTTATCTGCCACCGCCGGCGCTGGACCTATAGCGACCTCGTCGAGCAGGGCTACGACGAGGACTGCCTGGACCTCGTGCCGTCCGACGACAGCATGGAATACAACTCCGAGCGGGTCGAGCGGCACCGCGAGGATATGGATTGGCCCGATAGCGCCAAACAGGGCCCGATGCGGGAGATATGGGTCGAGGAGAACTACTGCCGCTTGGGGCTCGAGGAGGACAGCAAGACCACCGAGCTCTACAAGGTGATGACGGCCGGCAACGGGCTGGTGATATTGACCAAGGACGGCAAACCGGCGGTCGAGGCCGTCGACGAGCCGGGGTTTGTGTCGATCTGCCCGATCCCGGCGCCGCACAAGCTGGTCGGCCTCTCTCTCGCCGATCTGACGATGGATCTGCAGCTCATCAAGTCGACGATCATCCGGCAGATGATCGACAACGCCTTTCTGTCGAACTGGCCGCGGATCGAGGTCGCCGACGACAGCGTCAACGATAACACCTACGACGATTTGTTGACCTTGCGCCCCGGCGGGGTGGTGCGGACCCGGCGATTGGGCGGCATCCAGCCGATGATGATCCCCTTCACCGCCGACAAGTCGTTCCCGCTGGTGGAGTATCTCGACCAGACGCAGGAGGTGCGCACCGGCGTCGCGCGGCACAACCAGGGGATCAACCCGGACGACCTCAACAAGACGGCGACCGGCGTCAGTTTGTTGCAGCAGGCTGCGGCGCAGCGGGTCGAGCTGTTTGCCCGGATCTTTGCGCACGGGGTCGAGCAGCTGATGCGCGGGGTCATGCGCCTGGTGCAGCGGCACCAGCAGCAGGAGCGGGTGATCCGGGTGACCGGCGGCTGGCTCAGCGTCGACCCGCGGCAGTGGCGCCAGGAAATGCCGGTGACGGTGTCGGTGGGGCTCGGCACGGGAAATCGCGACCAGATACTCCAGCACCTGATGCAGATCATCAGCCTGCAAGGCACCATCGTGCAGCAGCAGCAGGGCGTCGGCGGGCCGCTGGTCTATGCGCAGAACGTGTTCGATGCGCTGAAGGCGCTGCAGGAGAATGCCGGGTTCAAGTCGAGCTTCTTTGCCGATCCGAGCCAAGGCCCGCCGCCCGGTACGCCGCCGCCACCGCCGCCGCAGCCGAGCCCCGAGATGATGAAGGCACAGGCGAGCATCCAGGCCGAGCAGATGAAGGCTCAGGCCAACAGCCAGGCAATCATCATCAAGGCGCAGGCGGCCGAGAAGCTCCTAAACGAGAAGGCGCAGATGGACGCCTTGATCCAGCAGCAGAAGCTCAACCACGAAAAAGAGATGGCCGCGATGAAGGCCAACTTCGAGGTGGAGCTGGAGCGCACCAAGGCCGAGCACGAGCTTGCGGTTGGCATGGCTCGGGTCAAGATCGAGGGCGAGGCCAAGCTGAAAGAGATCGAGCTGAAATACGCCGCCGGGGCCTACGACCAGACGCCGCGGGTGCCGAACGGGCAAGGCGGCCCGCCCGGCTGATGGCGGTGCTCGACTGGCTGCAACAGTTGCTGGGCCAGGAGCAGGACCAGGGCGCACCGATGGCGCTGCAGAACCGCCAAGGCGGGGTCGATCCCTACACACCGCAGAAGCCGCCTGACGCGCTCGAACTGCTCTACGAGATGTCGGGCGGCAAGGATATGTCGCAGGCATACAAGGCCTATCAGCGTGGCGAGTATCTGCCGGCCTTTGGGCAGGGCGCATGGGGTGCGGCGCAGGCAGCTTCGCTGGCTTATCCGGCGCTGAAGGCGGGCGGCGCGGCCTTGCGGGGTGCGGCGCCGCTGGCGCGCGAGGCGGCCGGCGCGATCCCGGCGTTAATGCGCGACGAGACCGGCGCGATCCGGGCTTATCACTACAGTCCAAATGATTTCACAAAGTTTGATTCAGCGAAAATTGGGAGTTCGACCGATCCCGGTCTGATGGGGCAAGCGTTGTATTTTTCGACTGATCCGGCCGTGGCAAAGGCCGGACCGCACCGTTACGAAGTAGACCTGAATGTTCAGACGCCGCTTGCCCTTGAACATGCGCCTGATTGGCGTACCAGCACTAAATCGGATCTTTCGGGTGAAGCGCTGGGGATACCGCCGCCAGAAGCCGGGATGCTGGCGCTGGGCAAAAACTCGCCAACTTTGCCGGAATGGCAAAAATGGTCTGCCGCCATAGCCGAAGAAGCCAGGAAACGCGGCCACGATGCGGCTGTGCTGGATTACAGCCCGGCCGGATACAAGCATCAGGAGATCGCGGTTTACGATCCGTCGATCATCGAGATCCGGCGCAAATACGGCATCCTGCCGCCGCTGGCTGCCGGCGGCTTGCTGGGCGCATCTGAGGAGTGACCGTCACAGGCCGGCTGAACCGCCTAACCGAATGGTACTGGCGGCAGCCGACGCCGTGGGCCTCGACCCAGGCGCCGCCGGAGGCTGCGGGCGAGCTGGGCGAGGAAGCCCGCAAATTGCTCGACAACCCGGTGCTGCACGAGGCCCTGCACCGGGTCGAGCGCAAGCTGATCGAGACCTGGCGGAACACGCCGGCCGGCGACGAGGCTGGCCGCGAGGCCGCCTACCGGCTGCATTGGGCGGTGGAAGCGCTGCGGGCCGAACTCAGGGTGATGATCGCGAACGCAGGCATGGCGGGGCGGAAATGATTGCTGATGCTTTTGCTGAACGTCGGTTTGGGCGTGTCCGAATTTCGGCGGTCATGCTGCGTCGCGACTTTACTGGGGTTCAACGCGTATGTGCTGAACTCGTACCGCTTAGGGTCGAGCATATGCTGGTTGACGATCAGTTGGTAATCGAGGCCGCGTCGTCACATTTCGATGCTGTGCCCCCGGGCGAGCTAATGCCTGATTACGTAGTCGCTATTGATGCAGACAGCGTGCGATTTGAGCGGCGGCAATGAACGTGCTCGGTCTTACCAACCGCCAGCTTCTGGTGCGGGCGCTGCGCCGGCTGGTGCAGGAGGTCGAGACCGGCCTGGTGTCGGCCGAGGCGCTGGAGTGGGCGCACGATGCGCTCGGCGAAGCGGTGCGCCACAAGCGGCCGGAGAGCATCGCTAAGCTGAAGCCGACCAAGGTCGTCTAACACAAATACCGCCAGCGCTGTGAAGCGCCGGCTTTCCCGGAGATGGAATAGATGAGCGACACCGGCCAGCCCGGCGGCGGCGAGCAGTTTGTGCCCGCGCCGGGCCGCGAGATGTCGGAAGCCGACGTCATGGCGGGCATTGAGGGCCTGCTGGACGAGCGGCCCGCGAAGCGACCACCGCCGCCGCAACGGAACCAGCCCAACCGGGCCTCCGATGTGCCGGCGGAGACGGAGGAGCCTGGGCCCGATCCCAGGCCTGGACCGGAAGACCCGGCCCCCAGCGAGGAAGAGGAGGACGACGACTACACACCCGACCCGGACAACGCCGCCGACCAAGGCGACGATGTTGCGGACCATCAGAGTGTAGAGCCGCCTAACAGTTGGAGTAACGCAGACAAGGAAGTGTTCCGGGCGCTCCCACCCGAAGCCCAGGCGGTTATCGCCCGGCGGGAGAGCGAGCAGAACAAGGCCTTTACCCAGAAAACCCAGGAAATAGCCGAACATCGCAAAGCGCTCGAAAGCACCTTTCAGGAAATCCAAAACGAGCGCGACGCTTACGCTCGCAACCTTCAGCAACTGTTGTTTGTGGCTGCGCCCGAGGCCCAGAAGTTTGCCGAGATCGATTGGCAACGGCTGGCCTCAGAGCAGCCGGCGGACTATGTCCGGCTGACCGCGGAACGCGACGCACTGCGCGGCCGCATCGGCGGTATCCAAGGCGAACTGCAACGGGTGGCTCAGCAGGCGCAGCAAGCGCAGGCCCAGCAATTCGCGCAAGTCCGCCAAGCCGAGCAACAGCGCCTGATCGAGGCCCTCCCCGACTTCGGCGACCCGCAAAAGGCGCCGCAGAAGGTGGCTGAGATGCGGGCCTGGCTGAACGCCAAGGGCTTCAGCGACCAGGAGATCGGGCAGGTGGTGGATCATCGCGTGCTCCTCGTGGTCGACGAGGCGATGCGGGCCGACCGGACCAAAGAAGTCCGCCGGCAGGCCGAGACGAAGCGTAACGGCGCAGCCCCCCAGGTGCAGCCGCCCGGTGCGCCGCGGCAACGTGGCGATACCCAGGCGGCCCAGCGCCGCGGGCAGAAGATGGCCGCCCTGCGCAAGAGCGGCAGCGAGCGCGATGCAATCAGCTACCTCCTGGAGGTTCTGTGACACCGCCAACACCGCCTTAGGCAAGCGGCACCGCCAGCGCTGTGAAGCGCCGGCCATCCCTCTGATGGAGCCTAATCAATGGCAATTATTACAGGTACGGCGACGACATTCTCGGGCAGTCCGGGAATGCAGGGGCTCAGGGAAGACCTGAGCGACATGATCTACAACTTGAGCCCATCGGATACACCGTTCACATCAAATGTCGGGAGAGGAACAGCAGACGCAGTCCTGCATTAACCACCATTTGTGCAGGTTAAATCTGGCTATATGCGGGAACACCCTAAAGCCTGCTGTGCTTCCAAGGCAAAAATCAGCGGGATGGACCAATGGGCAATCCGCAGGAAAGACTACAGGATATTTGCTGGTTAGCTGGGCTTACGGATGGCGATGGATGTATCGCCGTTCAAAAGCAGAGCAATAACGGCAATGGGCAACTCGTTCCTGAGTTGACGATATCCACGACGTGCAAGGTGACCCGCGACCATCTCGACACCCTATTTGACAGGATCGAGGTGGGGCGGCATTGGACTGAGCGCACAGTTACAAATCAGCCAAACTGGAAAACCCGTTGGGTTCTCCAGGTGAGGGGCATGAAGCGGATGAAACCGCTGTTAATGCTCCTGCTGCCTCATCTCGTCACGAAACGGCGAGAGGCTGAACTGTTGCTTCAGTTCATTGAATCACGGCTGGACGCGCCTATGACGCGCGGATACACGCCGGAGCAGCTGGGCGCGATCGCGGAGATCAAGGCTCTGAAACGGGAGCGTAACGGTAACCTGTAAGAATCCTCAGAGACTAATACGCCAGACGCCGTTGAAATGACGGTGATGATAGAGTCCGACCCCCGACCGAGAGGCGGGGAGGCCGGCAGAAATGACCGGCCCACGGCGAGCAATCGCCGGGGTAACAGCGTAGGAATGGCAAACCGATACTCTCGCGGCGGCCAATACTGCCAACGCCCAGTTCCAGGGCGACGACATTGCCACTTTCACCGCGGCCTCCGTCACGGCGCGCCTGGGCAACAGAACCCAGATCAGCCGCAAAGAGGTGATCATCTCGGGCACCTTGGATGCCGTAAACAAGGCGGGCCGGCGCACTGAACTCGCCTACCAGATGACCAAGCGGGCCAAGGAGTTGAAGATCGACATAGAAGCGATCTGCTTGTCGAACCAGGCCAAGGTGACGGGCGCCGCAGCGACGGCACCGAAACTGGCGAGCGTGCTGTCGTGGATCAAGACCAACGTCAGCCACGTTGGGACCAACCCAACGGGTGACGGCACCGACGCCCGGGTCGATGGCACGCAAAGAGCATTCACGGAGAGCATGTTGAAGACGGTGATGGCGAGCGTTTACACCAACAGCTCGGAAGACCTCGACGTGC
>Ga0207712_10000332_pt1 | contig 43130 bp, 37 predicted proteins | sample KBSS44metaG_FD_184402 | JGI IMG/M metagenome (GOLD analysis project Ga0207712, IMG submission 184402) | Switchgrass rhizosphere microbial communities from Kellogg Biological Station, Michigan, USA - KBS S4-4 metaG (SPAdes) (version 2) | ecosystem: Host-associated > Plants > Roots > Rhizosphere...
CCTGGCACTGAGTCGCTGCGCGTCGCCGAGCAGGCCGGCGCGAGTTTGCGCCGCTAGCGCATCCGGGGTCGGCAGCGAGGCCGGCGTCGCTGCCGTCCGTCCAGGCGCCTGAGGCAGCAGTTGGGCGTAGTCCGCGGCCATCTGCGCGAGATCGCGGGGCAAGACGCTGGCGAGTGCCGTGCGTGCCGCCTCGATCGCCGCGGGATTTCGCGCGAGCCGCTCGACGCAGCTGGCGACCGCCTCGACCTGCGGTGCGACCAGCCAGCCGCTCGCTCCCTCTTCGATGCGCTCCGCGAGCGCACCGAGCCGGGTAGCGATGACCGGAATGCCGAGGCTCGCCAGTTCCGACAGCGTATAACTGAAAGTTTCGGCGACGGTGGGCAGCAGCAGCGCCGCATCCGGCCGGATGCGTGCGAGCAGGGCTGGCAATTCCTCGCGTCGGTAGTTGAGCACGACGTGCACGTTCGCTTCGCCGAAGAACTGTTCGCCCTCGGCGCCGGCGCCGAGCAGGAAGATGTCGGCATGCTCGCGCATCATCGGCAGCGCAGCGCGCAGCAGTTCCGCGCCCTTGCCGCGGCGTACGCGACCGGGCACGACCAGGCGCAGGCGGTCGCGTTCGGGTGGCGCCGGCGTCGGCACCGGTGCGCCCGTCGGCCATGACGCGATGCCATGCGCGATCACGCTTGCGACCAGCGACGCGAAGCGTGGTTCGATGCGCAACAGGTTGGCCAGCGCCGACCGGCTCGGCGCGACGATGTGCGCCTTCGCGGCGAGCACGGCGGCGACGTAGGCATCGCGCAGGCTGCGCCAGTAGTCCGCGTCGCGCTCGGCGAATTCAAAATCCGCGCGCGAGTTACGCAGGTCGGCGACGAGTTGGGCATCGTCGAAGGCGAGACCCGCGTCGCCGAAGTCGCGATGCAGGATCGGCCACAGCGGATAGTAGTCGTGGGTGACGAGCACGGTCGGCAGGCCGGTGCGCAGCGCATCCAGGCTGTGCCCGATCAGCGAGGACACCATCACCGCATCGACCTGGAAATCGCCCAGCAGCGCATCGAGGAACGCTTTGTACGTCGCGTCGCCGAGCGTGGTGCTGCGGATCGGGTCGGGCAGCACGAGGCTGCGCAGCGCTGGCGTGGAAAACGCGCCGTCGACGAGATCGAGCGATTCGCCATAGCATCGGCGCTGAGAATTGCCTCGCGCGCACAGAACGAGATGGTGTCTTGCCGAGTCGATTCCTGCGAGATCGCGCACGAAACGCTCGGCACCACCGCCCCAGCCGTGCAGCACGTGCAGCACGACGGGCTTGCCGTCGAGGCCGAAGTAGGGTGGCAGCGGGTCGCGTCCGGGTTGCGCGTTCCTTGCCAGCGCCGCGGATACCTTTTCGCGCAGTTCGCCGAGAGGCGAGGGTGGCTCCGCATCGCCGCCGGGCGGCAGCGGCGCCGGTCCGCGCAGCGCACGCGCGGGGTCGGCGACATAGAGATGGTCGAGGACCACGCCGCGCAGCGGCGCCAGCGTTTGCGGCAAAGTATACGACTGTACTTTTTCCGCGCCGGCCTGGCGCAGGCGCGCGCCGCTCCAGGCGCTGAGCAGCGGTGACCAGCCCGAAGTCGCGATCGCGCGGCCGCGGCCGTAGGCATGGCAGAACGCGTCGATAGCCGCAGCGTCGGCGGCGCTGTGCAGGCCCGTCGTCAGCGGCGATCGGCCCGGATCGACATTGTCGAGCGGAGAGGCCACGAGCACATCGTCGATGCTGATCGCGCGCGTAATGCGGACGAACCAGTGCGGTGGCAACACGGCATTCGCGCGCAGCAGGACCAGATCCTCGCCCGGCCACGCACTCGCGGCGGCGCGCAGCACGGCCGCGGCATCGTCGCTCGCGCTGCCCGCCGCGGCTCCGGCCTGCGCGCGCGAGGCGCCGAAAAGCTCGAGCTCCGCGTCGGCGATGTCCTTGCGCAGGCGTGCCAGCCATTCCGTGCTTGCGGGCTGCGCGCCAAACACGCACAGGCGCAGTCGGTGGGTGGATTTGGATTCGGTCAAAGCAAAGTCCGTTGCGTGCTGGGGGCCGCGGAATCGACGCGCATGGAAATGCGGCTGCGATCCGATGGACAGGAGACAGAGCACATCTGCGCAATCCCGGGCCGAATGTGGCAAAACTGCGAAATTATCGCGGATGCCGCGCGCAAAGTCATCGCGGCGGCTCGGCATTCAGGCGAATCGGGTAGACTTTTGCTTGTTCCCACCGAGCCTGAAGCGCGCATTGTCTTTTCTCTCCGGCCTGTCCCAAACCCTGGGTATTCTCTGGCGCTTCGTGCGCGTGCCGTTCTGGCTGATGCTCGGCTTCGCGCTCGGTTTCCTGCCGTTATACGTGCACAACCTCGATGCGCAGTTGCGCAGCCGCTTCGACGATTTCTCCTGGGATCTGCCCAGCCGTGTCTACGCCCGTCCGCTCGAATTGCGCGCAGGCACGCCGATGTCGGCCGATGCATTGCTGCTCGAACTCGAGGCTGCACGCTACGAGGCCGATGCAGCGGCGACGAGTCCGAATGCCTTCGCCGGGGCGGCGAAGGCGCCCGGCACCTACGCGCGCAATGGCGCGAAGTTCGTCATCGCACGACGCGCGTTCGTCGATGCGCAGGGTGCGCAGAAACAGCGCCGCGTTGCGGTGACGCTGGCGGCGAACACGGTCGCCAGTGTCAGCGACGCCGATTCGGGCGCCGCACTCGATTACGCACGCCTCGATCCCGCGCGCATCGCCACGCTCTATGGCTCCGAGCAGGAGGAGCGTCGCGTGGTCAAACTCGAACAACTGCCGCCGCTGCTCGTCGCCGGCCTGCAGGCGGTCGAGGACCGCGAGTTCAAGCACCATCACGGCGTCAATACGTTCGCAATCCTGCGCGCGATGCTCGCCAACCTGTTCGCAGGCCACGCCGTGCAGGGCGGCAGCACGTTGACCCAACAACTCGTCAAGAACCTGTTCCTCGACAACGGCCGCAACTTCTCGCGCAAGTTCAACGAAGCGATCATCGCGCTGCTGATCGAGGCGCGCTACGACAAGCACCGCATCCTTGAAACCTACTGCAACGAGGTGTTTCTCGGCCAGCAGGGCGGACAGGCCGTGCATGGCTTCGCCGCGGCGGCGGAGTTTTACTTCGGTCGCGACGCGAAGGATCTGAAGCCCGCCGAGATCGCGCTGCTGGTCGGCATGGTCAAGGGGCCGAGCCTGTACGATCCGCGGCGCAACCCGGAGCAGGCGCTGACTCGGCGCAACATCGTGCTCAATTCGCTGTTCGAGACCGGCCTGATCGATGCCGACACGCTCAAGTCCGCACGCGCGGCAGCGCTCGGCGTCGCCGATACGCCCGGCCTGCCGCGCAACCGCTTTCCGGCCTTCCTCGACCTCGTGCGCGCGCAACTGGCGCGCGACTATCCCGATGCGCAGCTGCAACGCGCCGGCCTCGTCATCTACACCACGCTCGCGCCGTCGACGCAGGCGCTGGCCGAGCAGGCGCTGGTGAAGACGCTCGACGGCCTCGGCAAGAAGCAGGCCGAGACGCAGGGCGCGATGGTCGTCACCGGCGCGCGTGACGGCGAAGTGCAGGCGCTGATCGGCGCGCGCGATCCGGCCGATCCCGGCTTCAACCGCGCGCTCGAGGCACGGCGGCCGATCGGCTCGCTGGTCAAGCCGTTCGTCAATCTCGTCGCGCTCGCGCAGCCGGACAAGTACTCGCTGGCGACGCTGCTCGACGATTCGCCGGTCGACATGGCTATGCCCAACGGTTCGCGCTGGACGCCGCAGAACGACGATCACGAAAGCCACGGCAACGTGCCGATGATCGACGTGCTCGCGCATTCGTACAACCTTGCCACCGTGCACCTCGGCATGGCGCTCGGCCTGCCGAAGATCCGCGGCCTGCTCGAATCGTTCGGCCTCGACGCCGAGATCAATCCGAATCCTTCGCTGCTGCTCGGCGCGGTCGACCTGTCGCCGTTCCAGGTCGCCCAGCTCTACCAGTATTTCGCCGCCGACGGCCACGCGCTGCCGCTGCGCGCGCTGCGCGGCGTGGTCGATGCGCAAGGCAAGGCGCTCGCGCGCTACGGCGTCAAGCCCGGCGCGGGCAACTACATCCAGCCGGCGCGCCTGGTCACGTTCGCCATGCAAGACGTCGCCGAGCACGGCACTGCGCATGCGATTTCCGACCAGGGTCTCGGCAGTCTGCATGCTGCGGGCAAGACCGGCACCAGCGACTCGCAGCGCGACGCCTGGTTCGCCGGCTTCACCGGCTCGCATCTGGCCGTCGTCTGGGTCGGCCGCGACGACAACAAGGTCACCGGTCTGTGGAGCTGGAGCGGCGGCGTCGCCGCGTGGGTCGCGCTGTTCAAGAAGCTGCCGAGCGCACCGCTGGACGTGCCGCTGGACGGCATCGAGATGGTCACGGTCAATCCGCAATCGGGCCAGCGCACCGAAGCGCAATGCACCGGCGCGCGCCAACTGCCGTTCATGGCCGGCTTCGCGCCGACCGAGACCGATCATTGCGTGATGCAGGAAATTCGCTCGATCTTCAGCGGAACGCCGTAAACTATGACCGCTGTCATCCCGGCATCGCTCGCCGGAGTGAACAGACCCCACGTCGTCGCTCGGTAGTCAGAGTACACAAATGAAATTTTCCAGATTCGCGATCGTCGCAGCCGCGTCCGGCGCGCTGCTTTCCGCCTGCTCCCAACCCGCACCGCCGGCCAAGGCCGCGGCCAAGCCCGATCGCGACCCCACTGCCGCGGTCATCGCGATCCGTGCGGCCGGGGCCAAGGTCGATTCCGCGCTCGAGGTGAAACCGCTGCGCGACCCCGCGGTCGAAGGCCTGCTCAAGCAGGCGCGCGACCTCGAAGCGCAGGCACAGCCGGCGCAGGCGCTCGAGTCCCTGCGCAAGGCCGAGAAGGTCGGCGGCGCCACGCCGGAAATCCTCCAGTTCGAAGCCGAGTTGTTGATCCAGCTGCGCGAATGGCGCCAGGCCGGAGAAGCCGCGCAGAAGGCCTTCGACGCCGGCCCCAAGGTCGGCGCGATCTGCGCACGCAACCAGCAGACTCTGGTCGAGACGCGCAGCGCGCTCGGTGACACCGCCGGTGCCGAACAGGCGCGGGCGCAGGTCACGGCGTGCAAGCAGGCGGCGCCGGCGCGTTATTAACACTTGGCGCTGCGCTTGGCCTTTGTTCGTCATTCCGGCAGGGACTGCCGGAATCCAGGCTGCATGGATGCCATGCGGTATACGCTTTCAACATTCGATGGCGCGTTCCTTCGCTTTTCCGCGCGCGTCCGGCGCGCGGGTGACTTTCTCTTGCTCGCCCAAGAGAAAGTCACCAAAGAGAATGCGCCCCAGAGCATTGCGCCCTTTGGGCATCCTGCCCAAAGGATCCGCGTCAGCGGCCTGGTTCGGCTGACAGCACATCCATGTCCTGGCAGCCGAATGAGCGCGATCCCTCGCGCTCACCCTGCGGGCGTTTCCGCCCGCTGCCGCCGCAATGCAATGGGGACCCGGAAGAGCCGAAGCAGCGCGCTCCTGCGCGCAGAAGCAAAAAGCCCTCCACGCCGTGCTCTTGATTCAGCTCTTGATCTTCGGGTCCCCGTTTGCCGCGGCGAGGGCAGGTCGGAAATGCCTGAAAGGTCGCGCGCACGATGCGCGCGAGTTCGTTGTTTGTACACGGACGTACAATCAACGAACCCCGGCCTGACCTCGCGCACCGCCGCAGGCGGCGCGGCATCCGGGGGGTGTTCTCTTTGGTTACTTTCTCTTGCACAAGCAAGAGAAAGTGACCCGCGCGCCGGACGCGCGCGGAAAAACGAAGGGACTCGAGTAAGAAGAGACAAAAGCCGGATTCCGGCTTTCGCAGAAATGACGAGTCAAGAAAAGAGCGCAGCCGCTGATGGTCAATAGCCAATCCGCGCGCGAGCTGCTCGGCCCCAACGGCCCGTTCGCGCACGAAGTGCCGAACTTCGCCGCGCGTGAATCCCAGCAGGTCATGGCCGAGGCGGTCGAGGAGGCGATCGCCGAGCGCGAGACGCTGATCGCCGAGGCCGGCACCGGCACGGGCAAGACCTTCGCCTATCTCGTGCCCGCGCTGCGCTCGGGCAAAAGAATCATCGTGTCGACCGGCACGAAAACATTGCAGGATCAGCTCTTCCATCGCGACCTGCCGCGCGTGCGCGCGACGATCGGGGCGCGGTTGAAGACGAGTCTACTCAAGGGGCGCGCGAATTATCTGTGCCTGTACCGCACTGACCAGGTCGCGCGCGACGGGCGACTGACTTCGCGCGAACAGGTCGCGCATCTGCAGTCAATCCGCGCCTGGGCGAAGCGCACGGGCTCCGGAGATCGCGGCGAGTTCGCCGAGGTGCCCGAGGATTCGCCGCTGTGGCCGCGCGTGACTTCGACCGCGGAGAATTGCCTCGGCGCCGAGTGCCCGATGTTCGGCGACTGCTTCGTCGTCAAGGCGCGGCGTGCAGCGCAGGAGGCCGATCTCGTCGTCGTCAACCATCATCTCTTGTTCGCCGACCTCGCGATCAAGCAGGAGGGCTTCGGCGAGATTCTGCCGGGCGCGCAGGCTTTCATCCTCGACGAGGCGCATCAGATTCCCGAGCTGGCGGGCGTGTTTTTTTCCACGAGCATCACCTCGCGCCAGATCACCGAACTCGCGCAGGACGCGCTGGCCGAATGCGCCTCGGTGACGGGCGCACTGGCCACGTTGAAGGAACCGATCGAGGCAGTCACGCCCGCGCTGCGCCGCACGCGTCTCGCGCTCGATAAACTGCCGGCGAAAGGCGCGTTCGCCCTGATCGAGAACGACAGCGTCGCGCAGAGCGAGCTGCACGAAGTCGAAGAAGTGCTGCGGAAACTCGCCGAGGCGCTGGCGCCGCATGCGGAACGATCGCGCGGGATGGATTCGCTACAGCAACGTGCCGAAGGCATGTGCCAGCGCCTGCATGCGGTGCTCGACGGTGGTGCGCACGACGCGGTGCATTGGTACGAGCTGTTCCAGCAAGGTTTTTCATTTCATGCGACACCGCTCGACCTGGCGCCGCCGATGCGCGCGCTGCGCGAAGCCTCGCACGCGAGCTGGATCTTCACTTCGGCGACGCTGTCGGTCGCCGGCGATTTCCAGCATTTTTCGCGGCAGCTCGGTCTCGATGACCCGGTGCGCCTGAGTCTCGACAGCCCGTTCGACTACGCACGCCAGGCCCTAGCCTATGTACCGAAAGGGCTGCCCGATCCGAATGCGCAGGATTATACCGAGCGCGTGATCGCAGCGGCGCGGCCCGTGCTCGACGCGGCGCGCGGGCGCACGTTCCTGCTGTTCACCTCGCATCGCGCGCTGCGCCGCGCGGCGGAACTGCTTGCCGATTCCACTTTTCCACTTTTCATCCAGGGCACGGCGCCGCGGCATCAGTTGCTCACCGAATTCCGCGAGTCGGGCAACGGCGTGTTGCTTGGTGCGGCGAGCTTCTGGGAGGGAGTCGATGTCGCGGGCGAGGCACTTAGCTGCGTCATCATCGACAAGCTGCCGTTTGCCGCACCCGATGATCCCGTGCTCGTCGCGCGCCTCAATGCGCTGCGCGACAGCGGCGCCAATCCGTTCTTTGACTGGCAGGTGCCGGCCGCGGTGATCGCGCTCAAGCAGGGGGCGGGGCGATTGATCCGCGATGTCGCCGACCGCGGCGTGCTCATGCTGTGCGATCCACGCCTGACGACCAAGGCTTACGGCAAACTGTTCCTGCGCAGCCTGCCGCCGATGCCGCTGACGCGCGAGCTAGGCGACGTGCAGAATTTTTTCGCGATTGCGACGACGCCATGATCAATCGAGATTTTGTTGAGAAGTGCGGTCAGGTACGGCCGCTGCTTGATCTTCGCGCTCATGGATGAGCGCATGAAAATCCTATTGAACGGCGAGCCGGCAAGTGCCGACGACCTGCGTCATCTCGTGCAGACCAACTACGGTCACTTCACCGCGTTTCGTGTCGAGGATGGAAAGGTGCGCGGTCTCGACCTGCATCTCGATCGCCTGCAGCACGCCACGCGCGAACTGTTCGGCAGCGAGCTTGATCGCGAGCGTGTGCGCGGCTACCTGCGCCAAGCGGTCGCCGGCGAGGCGCGCGAATTGTCCGTACGCGTCAACGTCTTCGCGCGCGCGCTCGACCGCGAGCGTCTCGATCAGGCGGTCGAAGCGGACGTGCTCGTGATCGTCGCGCCCGCATCAAGCCGTGCGGCCACACCGGTACGCGTGAAATCGTTCCGCTACGCGCGTGAGCTTCCGTCGATCAAACACGCCGGCACGTTCCCTCTGTTCCACCATCGCCGTCTCGCCCGCCAGGCGGGATACGACGATGCGTTGTTCGTCGATGCCGACGGCCGCATCAGTGAAGGCTCGATCTGGAACATCGGTTTCGTCGATCGCGCCAGCGACATCGTCTGGCCGGATGCGCCACAGCTCGACGGCGTCTCCATGCAATTGCTCAAGGCGGGTCTCGCGCGCGCGGGCATCGGCAGCGTCGTACGCACGGTCCAGCTCGCAGAAATCGGCGAATTCCGCGCCGCGTTCTTCACCAACGCCAGCGTGCCGGTGCGGCCGATCGCTTCGATCGATGCGAGCGAGTATTCGACCGACGAGACGCTGTGCAAGCAGTTGCTGCGCTGCTACGAGGCATCCACGCCGCAACTTCTCTGACGCTAGCGCCACGGCATCGCCTGCTTCCGTCTCCGTTTCGCCCGAATCCCACCCTACACCGCGCCCGCACCAGCGCTGCAATGCCATTCGACTTCCACGGAGACGGGCGATGGCACTGAATCTTCCGCAATCGATCACGTTCAAGGTGCTTGGCATCGGCTTCCTAGCGCTGCTGATGCTGATCCCGCTGGTCCAAGTGCAGAGCCTGATCGGCGAGCGCAGCGGCTTGCGCGCGCAGGCACTGGCCGATATCGCGCAACGTTGGGGCGCAGCGCAGAACGTGGGCGGCCCGGTGCTCGCGATCCCCAAGCGCGTGCGCGTGCAGACGTCGAACGGCTGGATCACGCAGGACAGCACCGAGATCCTGCTCGCCGACCGGCTCAATATCGACGGCACATTGGCAACGGAGGTACGCAGCTACGGCATCTATTCGACGCCGGTGTATACGGGCGAGCTGAAAATCTCCGGACAGTTCCTCGCCCGCGACCTGCGCGCGCTCGAAGGACGCAAGGCTGCGCCCGACGAGACCCGTGAGACGACATATCTCTTCGATCGCGCCGAGCTGCGCCTGCCGCTCGCGGACGTGCGCGGCATCCGCCGCATCTCGGCGCTGAAGATCGATGACGGCGAACACGCGTTCGGTCCGGCCAACGGCAACGGTGCGATGCGCGCGATCGCGCTTCCGATCGATCTGTCCGGTTGGCTGAAGACTGCAAAGGACGACGAAGCGCATCGCTTCGAGTTGAACCTGACTCTCGCCGGCACCGGCAGCCTGCAGTTCCTGCCGCTCGCGCGCCGAACCGAAGCGCATCTCGCCGCGCCGTGGCCGAATCCCGGCTTCGGCGGCGCGTTCCTGCCCGCGCAGCGCGCGGTCGACGAGAAGGGATTCTCCGCGCAATGGCAGGTGCTCGATCTCAACCGTAGCTACGGCCAGCACTGGCAAGAAGGCGAGGGTGGCGTCGATCCCGCCGCCGCGGCATTCGGCGTCAACCTGTATCAGCCGGCGGACCTGTACCAGCAGAACGAGCGCGCGGGCAAATACGGCGTGCTGTTTGTCGCGCTGACCTTCGTCGCGTTCTTCCTGTTCGAGGTATTGAAGAAACTGCGCGTGCATCCGGTGCAATATCTGCTTGTCGGGCTCGCGCTAACGACGTTCTACGTTGTGCTGCTCGCGCTGTCCGAACAGATCGGTTTCGCCTGGGCCTATCTCGCCGCCGCGGCGGCCGTGGTCCTGCTCGTCGGTGGTTACGCAGCAGCCGTATTGCAGGCCCGCAAAGCGGGAGCCATGCTCGGTGTCGCGCTGGCGCTGATCTACGCGCTGCTCTATGGTCTCGTGGTCAGCGAGCAGTATTCGTTGCTGATGGGAGCGATCGCGCTGCTCGCCGTCGTCGCGGTGCTGATGTATCTGACGCGGAAAGTCGATTGGTATACTTACGCCGCCGCAACGAATTGATGTTTCCCCTGTCCGCCGGGAGAGGCGGACAAAACGAGAATTGCCCATGAACCTGCTCGCCATCGATACCGCCACCGAAGCCTGTTCCGCCGCATTGGGCTTCGATGGCAAGATCATCGAGCGCAGCGAGCTGGCACCGCGTCGACACGCCGAGCTGATCCTGCCGATGATCGATTCATTGCTCGCTGAAGCGGGACTCGCCCGCCGCGATCTCGACGGCATCGCGGTTGGGCGCGGCCCCGGCGCGTTTACCGGCGTGCGCCTGGCGATTTCGGTCGCGCAAGGCCTCGCGCTCGGACTCGACCTGCCCGTAGTGCCGGTATCCTCGCTCGCCGCGCTTGCGCTCGATGCGCCCGATGACGCGGCACATCGCGACGCCCCCATTCTCGCCGTGATCGACGCGCGCATGGGCGAGGTCTACACGGGAGCGTTCCGGCGCACGGCCGAAGGCTTGGTCGAGGCGATTTCGGACGAAGCGGTCGGTCCCGCGGAAAAGTGGATTTTGCCGCAAAATCCACAAGTTCACGAGACGCAGTGGTGCGTGGTCGGCAGCGGCTGGGATGCCTATCGCGATGCGCTTGCGGCGCGCCTGCCTGCATCGCCTTCATTCGCCGACGGCAAACGCTATCCGCAGGCGCGCGCCGTGCTGCGCCTCGCCGCGCCGCGTTTCGCCCGCGGCGAAGGCTCCGCGCCCGAGGCCGCGCTGCCGGTCTATCTGCGCGACAAGGTGGCGCTTACCCTGGAAGAACAGCGAGCGCGTTGAGTGCTGCCGCATTCCGCGGACAGCCGCTACAATGCGGCGTCCTAACGCAGGGAAGGGTTGATCTCATGACATATCGGGCAGGCGGCGCGCGGCCCATGGCGGGAATGCCGCAGCATGTGCCGCCACAGCACGGCACCAGTCCGTGGTGGACGCTGCCGGTAATCTTCCTGCTGCTGTTCCGCCTCGGCAGTGAGCCTTCGCTCGCCCTGGACCCGACTTGGTCCGAGGTACTGCGCTGGGCGCATGTGCGCGGACTGAAGTGGGGCAGCGATATCGTCTTCACTTATGGACCGCTCGGCTTTCTGACGCCGCTGGCCGCTTACTACCCGGGACACGATCGGCTGTTCTCCATAGCCCAGATCCTGCTCGCTGCGGGACAAGCCGGCGTATTTGCACTGGCCCTGCGCGCGGCATCGCGCTGGACCGCGCTGGCGGCGATCGCCATGCTCGTGATCTGGTCGCGTTGGATTGCCGGCGATGTCGCCTGGTATGCCACGTATGCGTTCGCCTTTGCGCTGGTCCTCGCCGGTGCAGACCGCGCCGCTCGATGGCAATGGTCGACATGGTTGCTCCTGGATGTGCTGCTGGCGGCGATCGCACTGATCAAATTCACCTCAGCCGTGGTGTTCGGGATGTGGACGGCGTGCCTGACGATTTGGCTGCTGTGGCAGCGGCGCCGGGTCGACGCCGGCGTCTTCATTGCAGCCGCTGTTGCGGCGTGGCTGGCGATGTGGACGGCTTGCGGGCAAACGTTGCGCGGGCTCGTCGATTATCTTCGTTCCAGCTTGGAGGTGGCTGGTGGCTACGGATCGGCGATGGGACTGGAACCGGAGCGAGGTCTACAGGCTCTTGGTATTGCGACGTTGCTGGGAACCGTCTTCGCCGTGGGCTGGATCGTCTGGAAACGGTACCCTCGAAACACCGCTTGCATGGCCTTCGTCTTCCTCGCCGCGCTGAGTTTCATCGTCTGGCGCGCCTCGTTCACGCGCGTCGACCATTGGCCGATGTTGTTCGCTGCGTTGAGCCTGTTTCCATTGGCCGCGTTGTGCTGCGATAGAAGGAGCGGTGCCGAACGTGGGTGGAGTCTTGCGGCGTGGGGCGTCGTGGCGCTGTCATTCCTGACGTTTCTTATCGGCATGCCTGCGGCGCCTGGCGGCATCCTGTCGACCGCCGGGTCGAGCGTCGCGCAAAACCTCCGCGTATTGCATAAGTTGCGGCGTTTTGAACGTGAGCGCCGTGAGCAATGGCACGCCCTGCAGACATCAATCAAGTTGCCGCGCATCGCGCAAATGGTCGGCAGCGAATCGGTAGACCTGCTCATGGTCGACCAGGGCATCGTACTCGGCCTCGGGCTCGACTATCGCCCGCGTCCGGTGTTCCAGAGCTACTCGGCGTACACGCCCGAATTGCTGCGTCTCAACGAGGCGCATTTTGCTGGCGCAGCGGCTCCGCGTTTCGTCATCCTCAAGCTGCAACCGATCGACGGGCGCTACCCGATGCAGGAAGACGGTCTTGCCCTCGCGATGCTGCTCAAGCGCTACCGGCCACGGTTCACTGAGGCCGGCTATCTATTGCTCGAACGCAGTTCGCTCGATGCTTCGCCCATCACGGCGCCGCCGACTTCGGCCTACAGGGAGCTGCGCTTGGGAGAGCCTATCCAGCTACCGCAATCGGATTCGCCGTTGTTGATCTTCGCCGACGTGCAGTTGAGCTGGCTGGGTCGTCTGCGTGCATTTGTCCTGCGCGAGCCGGCGCTGGGTATGAATGTGCAGACGCATGCGGGGGAATCGTTGAACTTCCGCCTGTTCCGACGCGGAGCACAGAGTGGATTCGTGATCGCTCCGCTGTTGCTCGACGCGCGCGACTGGACACGCCTGCCGGAGGCGAATGCGGATCGACGTGCAGCGCAGGTAAGCATAAGTCCGCTCGATTCCGCCCAGATTGGCCTGTTCGCGCCGGAGGTACGCATCGCGGTGGTGCCGCTCGGCGGACCTTTCGCGATGGAAGATCATTCCGTTCTGGAAGAAAGCTCCGCCTATCCGGGTTTCTCGCAGCCGGCGAGCGATCAAAGTGCGGTATTCGACGTGGTGGAGGAGCGTGGCCATCGCGCGGTATTCATGCACGCGCCGTCGTGGATCGAATTCAGCCTCGCGCCGGGCGACTATCGCCTACATGGAGCGGCGGGTCTGCTCGAGCGTACGGTGACGGACGGCGGCTGCATTGCGGGGCATGCCGATGGCGTGATGGCCGAGGCGAGCCTCCGCGAACTCGGCATTCCGTCGCGCAGCTTGTGGCAGGCGCACATCGATCCTTTCGCCGCGCCTGTCGACGGTACGGAGCGTATGTTCGCCATCGATCGATTGCATCTCTCACAGGCTGCCACGCTGCGCATTGCATTCGCGATGCGGAGCAACAGCACCTGCGACTGGAGCTATCTGCGCGATCTAAAAATGGAACCCGTTCCCTGAAAAGTGCTGCGAAGGGGCTCGACCGGACTGGTTCGCTATTGGAAACTCTCGCTGTGTTTCACATTTCTGGAATCCGCGCATGAATTTCGCAAACATCAAGGGATTGCTTGGTCGCGGTTTACGAAAGGAGCCTGCGGGAACCGTTGCTGCCGACCGAAGGTTGGAAGACGAATGGCGGCGCGGGCTCAAGACTGCGCTCTACGCGTTCGTTCTTTCGCGCCTCTTGATCCTGTTTGCTATGGGCATTGCATTCGGCTACGCCGAGCATCGTGTGGATCCGCAACGGCCCACCGAGACTGTGAGAATCTTTTCGCCCGCGTTCTTCGAAAAGCTTAGCGGTGTTGTTTTGCAAGGTGATGCAGGGTGGTATCTAGGCGTCGCTGAGCGTGGTTATGAGAAGCGCGCTTTCGATACGACTCAAGGGGCGAATTGGGCGTTCTTTCCTTTGCATCCGAAACTGTGGCGCGCCGTAATTCGATTGGGGTTTGCACCACCGCTGGCCGGTGTGCTGCTCTGCAATGCGTTGTTTTTCGCTGCGCTGGTGCAGATATGGCGCTGGGTGCGGCGCATCCTCGACGAAGATGCAGCGACGCGTGCCGTCCTTTGCGTCGCGTTGTGGCCGACCTCATACATCTTTTCGCTGCCGCATACGGAGTCGTTGTACTTGTTTTTGCTCGCATCGAGTTTGCTCGCGATGCAGAACGGCCGCTGGGGGTGGGCAGCCTTGTTCGCAGGGCTGTGCTCGGGCACTCGCGTCACCGGCATTTTTCTGACGCCACTGCTCTGGTGGCAGTCGCGGAATAGCCTGCACCTGCGCAAACGCATTGCGCTTGCAGGCCTTGCGACGTTCGGCTTGCTGGCATTCATGTGGATATTGTGGCGAAAGTGCGGCGACCCGCTCGCATTCGTTCATATCCAGCCGGCCTGGGGCAGGGCGAACGGTAACATGCTCGGGTCGCTCCAGCGCTTCGTTGCCGATCCCCTGCTCATCGCGGAACCATGGAATTCGGTATGGATCAGTATCGCCAGCATAGCGGTGGCCTTGGGTGCAACGCTGTGGCTATGGCGCAATGGGCAAGTCTCCCTGGCGTTGTTCACGCTCGCGAGCGTGCTGTTGCCGTGGCAAAGCGGTTCGCTCATGGGCATACCGCGTTACATGTCTGTCTGTGTGCCGATCTTCCTGGCGCTTGCCGCTGGGCTGAAGCGCCCTTCGCGGTATCTAGAATGGCTGCTTGCCAGCGCATGTCTTCTCGTCGCGATGAGCGCGGCCTTCATGATGGGCGAATCGTTCGCGATGACGTGACGGCGGTCAGAAATGCCGGCTGCGCACGTAGCAGAACGCGCGCTCGTCGCCGGTGTCCGTCGCCGGATCGGAATTTCCCGTGTTGCCAATCGTCATGTAGTCGAGCACGTCCCAGCCGGTGCGCTGCAGGATGCGGCGCAGGCCGGCATCGGTGAACATCCAGAAGTTGGTCGCATCATTGTTGGTTTCGTCCGCTGCGACCAGGTAGGCGGCGGGGATGCTCGCGATTTCGACGCGCTGCTGGTTGGTGCCGGGGTACGGGTTTTTGGCGGCGTCCGCGATGTTGTAGCGCGCCACACGCGTGCTGATGAACGCGTGGCGCGCCCGCCGCGCAAGGGATTCAAGCACGAAGTAGGGGTTCTTCAGGTGATAGAGAATGCCGAGGAAGAATGCGAGCGAATACTCCTGTGCCGGCAAGGCAAACTGCGAGTCGAGGTCGGTCTCGAGAATTTCGACATTCGAGCCGAGAGACTGCTTGAGCAAGCGGATGCCGCGACAACTGTTGTAGTTGGTCGGCGGGTAGTCGATCGCGTGCACGCGATAGCCAAGCGATTCGAGGAAAAATGCGGAGTCGCCGTCGGCCGCGCCGATGTCGGCGATTGGCCCCGCGTCGACCGGCGGCAGCGGGTTGCGGCTCGCATCGCCGAGCAGGCGCTCGAGGATGGGGAAGTTGTGCATGGTGCCGTAGGGATACCAGCCGAATTCGGTCGGTGCGAGTTCGCTTTTCCTGGCGTCCAGCGTTTGCAGGAATTGTTGTGAGCGATTGGCGAGTTCGGTTACGTCCATTCAAGAAGCTCAATGTAGGGATGGGGGAGTTTAGTGCACGATGCGCTCGGAATTTGTTCTCGATCCGTGCGTGGTGGGTGGGGGGTAAGGGAGCGAAATTGTATTCGTCACGACGCCGGTGGCGATGCGGCAATATCGGCCAGGAGCATCGCCCGGCTCTGCCCCCGCGGCAAGAATACGAGTCGGTAACGGCTGTCGCTGTGATAGTTGCGGATATAGCCGTCGAAACCGCTTTTGCGCGGCGTGTCGTACAGCAATGCGCTGTCGCGCACGATGTAGCTGAACTCGGCAAGGCCGACGATGCGATTGTCTTCGTCGAGCACGGCAAGCTGGCCTTCGCGCTGGATTTCGGCAGCGCCGGCATCGACCTTGCCCTCGAAATGCGCGGCATGGATCCCGGACAGCGGGTCGTCGAGCGTGTTGTAGACGTGCGCTTCGCCCTTGAGCTGGGTGGAAGATTCGACCGGTCCACTCCAGGTGCTGTCGATCTTCTCGAACGCGGGATCGGCAAACATCGCCAGACGCCGCTGCTTGAACAGCGTGAGGCTGCGCTGCACGTCGTCGGCGCTTGCGTCGTCGCCGCTAGGAAACAACCCGGCTTCGAACAGGCCGCTGCGCACGATCGCTGCCGCCTGCTGCGAATGGCGATAGACGATGCTGGCCCAGCCGGCGTAGGTGTACTGGGTCGGCAGTGCGACGAGCGGCAGCAGGATCAGGAATGCCGAACCGGCTAGGGTGAGCGTCCTCCAGTGCAGGCGCTGCGCTTCGACTATGAGAAGGATAGCAAGCCCGCACCAGAACAGGTTGGGCCAAACGACGTAGCGGTCTGCCCACACCTGCTCGGGATATTTGACGAAGTAGTCGAGCCGACCAAGGCTGATTACCGTGGCAGTGGCGAGTGCGAACAGACCGAACATGAGTGCCAGCGCCTGCAGACGCGTCGGCTTCGCCTCGCGCACGAAAGTGAAGCGGGCGAGCAAAAAGAGGAACGTTCCGATGCCGGCGAAGCCGACCAGGCGTGAGAGCATGCGCCATGACAGGCCGCTTGCACTTTGCAGCCAGGTCGCGCTGGCGACGACCTGCTTGCCGAAGCGCGCGTACGGCATCGCATTGGTGAACGAATCGTCGAGCGCCGGCGGCGCATGGCCTAGCCAGAGCCGCACCCACGGCGAGGAGATCCAGTCCGCGGCGACGAGAAGGCTGTCGAGCGGGCGGAACGAGAGCACGTTGCGCACGCTCTGGTCGCCGGGCAGCGCGATCAGGTACAAGAAAAGGCAAAACGCCAGGACGGCCGCCGGAATCGCATACCAGCGCGCCGGCAGGCGCAGCGCGAAAGCGAGGACGATCACGGCGGGAAAGCTGGCGACGCCGGAGCCGAAGCAGAACATCGCGACCGTGCACGCGGTACAGGCCGCCAATAGCCAGCGCCATTGCTGCCGCCGCCAGGCCTCGAACGTGGCGATGCCGGCGAGCGCGACCGACAGCGTGAGCAGGTAGACATGCAATGATTCGTAGCTGTGGAACAGCATGCGCCCGTTGACGAGGCCGAGCACGCCGAGCGTGCCGAGCATTATGCAGGCCGCGCGCGCTGCGGGTGTCAGCGTGCGTTCGCGCCAGGCACACAACGCGACGGCGAGCGCGGTCAGCACGGCGCAGAACAGGCCGAAGACGAATTGCAGCGAGTGGTCGGCGGCGAACCAGCGGTTCTCCGCTTCAATGATGAGGTTGGGAAAGATCGGACGGTGACCGTTGCCCGGCTGCAACACGTTGGCCGGAAACGGCAGATTAAGAAACGTTTGATAGTTGACGAACTCGTCCGAAAACGGCTGGCGCAGGCTGAAATTGATGATCGCGCAGATCGAGGTCCAGGCGAAGAAGATCGACCAGCCGACAAACCAGGAAGTCAGCAGATAACGGTTTGCTATGGCGGACAGCGACGCGAGCGGCGGCAGCGATCGGTGCGCCGGCGAATTGGGCAAGCTGTTGATTGCCATGGTCTCTTGCTGTACGAACGGTCGCGTAGTCTAACCCAATCCGAATCGGGTTCGTCTGCCGCGATCTGCCCGGCGGCCAAGTGCGATCGGGTATGATTGCGCCCCTTTCGAGTTCATTCCGGCCTCGCTTCATCCATGTCCGCACCTGCTCCTTCCGTTTCCGTTTGCATGCCCGCCTACAACGGTGCGGCGCATCTGCGCGCGGCGATCGACTCGGTGCTGGCGCAGACGCACGCGGATTTCGAGTTGGTCGTCATCGACGACAATTCCAGCGATGCCACAGCGGAAATCGTCGCGAGCTATGCCGATCCGCGTCTGCGCTATCTGCGCAACGCGCGCAACCTCGGTCCGCAGGGCAATTGGAACCGTTGCCGCGACGAGGCGCGCGGCAAGTATTTCAAATTGATGCCGCAGGACGATCTGCTCGAAGCCGATTGCCTCGCGAGCCAGGTAGCCGTGTTCGAGCAGGATGCGCAGCAGCGCCTCGCGCTCGTGTTCGGTGCGCGCGATTTCGTCGATGCCGACGGACGCAAGATCATGCAGCGAGCGGCATTCGGCGCGCGCGATCGTCATGTCGATGCTCACGATCTGATCGTTTCCTGCATCCGCAAGGGTACCAACTTGATCGGCGAACCCGGCAACGTGCTGATACGGCGCGAGCTTGCCGAACGGATCGGGCCGTTCGACGGCACCTACGGCTACATGATCGATCTCGACTACTGGTTTCGTGCGCTGCGCGCGGGCGACGGCTATTATCTGGCGCGTCCGTTGTCGTCATTCCGCATCTCGCAGGGCTCGTGGAGCGTGGCGATCGGCGAGGCGCAATGCGCGGAATTCGCCGCGTTCGCGCGCAAGTACCAGGCACTGCCTGAATACCGCATCGGCAGGGCCGAACTGGCACTGGGCATCGGCGTGGCGAAGATCAACGCGCGCCTGCGTCAGGTGGTGTATTGGTGGTTGTTGCGGCGGCAACGCTATGGGAACCTCTAAAAACCTACTGCGCTCGATAATTTGCGCGCCGGCAGTGCTCGGACTGCGAAGGCAGGATGCCGAGGCGAACGGCGAAGCCGGCCCGGAGGGCGAGTCGCGGAAGCGGCGAATCATGCTCATGTACTCATATGTACACTCCGGGTCCTGTGCTCCGGCGACGCGCAAATTCTCTTCGCTCGCTATGGTTTTTAGATGTCCTCCGTGAACAGGAACTCGATGTGAGCGATTCGACACCGGAATTCGGTTCGGCCTATGCGGCGGAACAGCTGCGCCGCAGCCATCACCCGCTGCGGCGCCTGATCAAGAAGTTCTATCTCGATCGCGTGCTGAGCGAAGTCGAGGCAGGGCCGACGATCGACTTTGGCTGCGGCGCGGGCCAGCTGCTTTCGCGTCTGCCGGCCGGCTCGGTCGGTCTCGAGGTGAATCCTCACCTGGTCGAGGCGCTGCGCCGCGAAGGACTCGATGCGCGCCTGTACGATGCCTACAGTGACGACTTCTCGCTGAGCCAGCTCGAAGCCGGGCACTATCGCTCGTTCACGATTTCGCATGTGCTCGAACATTTCGACGACACGCCCGCGGTGATGCGCAAGCTCTGGCGCGCCTGCGCGCGCCTTGGCGTGACCACGATCGTCGCCATCGTCCCCGGTGCCAAGGGCTATGCCTCCGATGCGACGCACCGGACCTTCGTCACGCGCGACTGGGTGCGCGACAACGGCCTCGATCAGTGCGAAGGCTACGCGCTCGAGCGCGCCGACTATTTCCCGATCGACAAGGCTTCGGTCGGCGACTGGTTCGTGTTCCACGAACTGCACCTGGTCTATCGGCGGAAAGCCTAAGTGGCCGCAACGGAGAGCTTCTGGGCGCGCCGCATAGCGCCGCTGCTGCGCCCGCAGTTCGTGCGCTTCGTGCTCGTCGGCGGCGCCAACACCGGCTTCAACATCCTCGTCTACTGGGCGTTTCTCTGGATCGGACTGGCCGTGCCGCTGGCCAGTCTCGCCTCGCTCGTCGTTGGCATTCTGATCAATTTCACCACGCAGAGCCGCTTCGTCTTCGACAACCGCAATCCATGGAAACTGCTGCCGTATTTCATCGTCTGGGCGATCCTGTACGCGTTCAACCTCGGTCTGATCTGGCTGTTGATGCGGTTCGGTGCCGACGCCTACGTCGCCGGATTGCTGTCGACGCCGGTGACGGTGCTGCTGTCGTACTTCCTGCAGAAGTCGTTCGTGTTCCGTTCTACACCGTCTTCTCGATGATGTAGCGCGGCCGGCGTTTGGTTTCGAGATAGATCTTCGAGATGTACTCGCCGATGATGCCGATGCCGAGCAACTGGATGCCGCCGAGGAAATAGACCGGGATCACGGTCGACGCCCAGCCCGGCACGTTGCCGCCGAAGAACACGCTGCGCAGCAGCACCCAGCCGCCGACCGCGAAGCTGAAGGCCGAGACGATGATGCCGAACATGGTGATCCAGCGCAGCGGTCCGGCGGAGAACGAGGTAAGGCCGTTCCACGCCAGCGAGAGCATCTTGCTCAACGGGTATTTCGATTCGCCCGCGTAGCGTTCGGCCCGCGCGTAACGGACTTCGGCGGTGCGGAAGCCGAGCTGCGGAATGATGCCGCGCAGGAACAGATTGACCTCGTCGAATTGCGCGAGCGCTTCGATCGCCGCGCGGCTCATCAGGCGATAGTCGGCGTGGTTGAACACGATGTCGACGCCGACGAGGCGCATCACGCGGTAGAAGCTTTCCGCCGTCCAGCGCTTGAACCAGGTATCGGTGTCGCGCGCGCTGCGGATGCCGTAGACGATTTGCGCGCCGGCTGCGTGCTCGCGCACCATCTCGCGGATTGCACCGAGGTCGTCCTGCAGGTCGGCGTCGACGCTGATCACCGCGTCGCCATCGACGTTGAGCAGGCCGGCGATCAGCGCGTTCTGGTGACCGCGGTTCTTCGCCAGCTTGATGCCGTGGATCGAGGAATCTTTTGCCGCGGCCTGTTCGATGATCTGCCAGGTGCGGTCGCGCGAGCCGTCGTCGACGAAGGTGATCGTCGAGGCGTCGTCAATCAACTGCTCGGCGAGCAGTTCGTGCTTCAGCGCGAGCAGACGTTCGATCGTCGTCGGCAGCACCTCCTCTTCGTTGTAGCAGGGCAGGACGAGGGCGAGTTTGGTCATGGCGTGACGAGTCCGTTTGTCGGGGTTGCGAAAGCGCGCTCGCCGCACAGCGTCCGCTCCCAGCGCCAGGCGTGCCGGAGCAGCGTGTCGAGATCGGAGAGCTGCGCCTTCCAGCCGAACGCGGACTGCGCCTTGCGTGGATCGGCAAGCAGACGATCCGGGTCGCCTTCGCGGCGCGCGGCTTGTTTCACCGCGATGCGTTTTGTGGTGACCCGTTCTGCAGCACGGATGACCTCGGAAACGGTGCAACCGGTGCCGGTGCCGAGATTGAACGCGCCACATTCGCCGCCGCCAGCGAGGTAGTCGAGCGCGGCGCGATGCGCTTCGGCGAGATCGGTCACATGCACGTAGTCGCGCTCGCAGGTGCCGTCGCGCGTGGCGTAGTCGTCGCCATAGACGGTGACCGCTTCGCGTCGGCCAGAGGCGGCCTGCAACACGAGCGGAATCAAGTGGGTTTCCGGATCGTGGCATTCGCCGAGTTCGCCATCCGGATCCGCACCGGCCGCGTTGAAGTAGCGCAGGCTTGTGTAGCGCAGGCCGTAGGCGCGCGCGTAGTCCTCGAGGATCTGCTCGATGACCAGCTTGCTGCGCCCGTACGGATTGATCGGCTGTTGCGGATGCGTCTCCGCCATCGGTGTCGATTGTGGCAGGCCGTACACCGCCGCAGTCGAGGAAAACACGAAGCGCGTGATGCCGGCCTCGCGCATGGCATCGAGCAGGCGTAGCGTCTCGGCGACGTTGTTCGCGTAGTACTTGGCCGGATCCGTTACCGATTCGCCGACCTGGATATGCGAGGCAAAATGGACGACGGCATCGACACGATGCGCTAGGAACGTCTCGCGCAGCATCGGCACGTCGCCGGCATCTCCGACCACGAGCGATCCGTATTTGACCGCGTCCGCGCGGCCGGAGCAGAGGTTGTCGAGCACGACGGGCATGTGGCCGGACTGAGCCAGGCACTTCGCAAAATGCGAGCCGATGTAGCCGGCGCCGCCGACCACGAGCACGCTCACGAAAATTCTCCGCGCAGCGGCATATGTTGCAGGAACGAAGTTCGAATCATGGTGAAATCATAGCGAATTGCGCGGCGTTGCGGGCCGTGCCGAGGCGTACGGCACCGCGATCAATGGCGGCCTCAACGCGTCGCCTGCGGTTTGCGCAGGCAGAAAGCGGGGGTCAGATGCTTCCAGGTCCGGGTCGCGTTGCCGCCGTCACCGCTGCTGTCCTTGCGCCGCAGGACCGCAAGCATGTGTGTCGGCGTGATGTTGCCGGCGAGGATTTCAGCCTCGTCGCGCGCCTGCACGCGATCGATGAAAGCGCGGTCGGTCGGCGAATCGGCGTCGAAATGCGGGCCGAAGCTGCGGTCGATGAACGGGTCGATCAGGTTCGAATGGGCGAGGAATAAATCGAAATCGAAGCGTTCGATCAGCAGCGGCAGGATGTCCTGTGCGCGTATGCCTTCGAAGCCCTCGCGTGAGCAATCCCAGTCGCGGAATGTCTTCTCGCGGCGGCGTAATTGCAGGTTGTAGCGATAGTCGATGGGCAGATCGCGCCAGAAATCGCGCACGATGGCGAGCGCTTCGGGCCAGCGCTGATGGCCGTTGCGACCGATGATGTCCGAGGTGACGAAGACGCCGCGTTCGGATATCGCGTTCGCGATCGCGTAGAACAGGCCTTCGAGATTGACGACGTGATGCAGGCTCTGGTTGGCGATGACCGCGTCGTATTGGCCTTGCGGCTGCCAGCGGTTGAAGTCGCCTTCGGTCGGCAGCACGTGCTCGGATAGGTCCGCCTCGCGCGCGAGTGCTGCACCGCGTTCGCGCATCGAATGATTGAGTTCCAGACATTCGATGGTGAAATCGGCGATGCCACGTTCGCGCAGTCGCTGGGCGATGCGCACTTCGGCATCGCAATTGCCGGCGCCGATACTGACGAAGCGTGCGCGCCGAGCGCGAACTTCGCGCGCGGCCTGCTCTAGCGTATTGGCGAAGAACTGGTCCGGATCGGAGAAACCGAACGTCTCGAGCCTGGGACGAAGATACTTGTTCGACCAGTAGTGCGCGATCGCAGGCAGGTCGTGCACTTCGGTCTGTGCATCGAAACGCGCCTTCTCGTTTTCGACGTGGGCGAGATACGCCGCATCATCGATGCGGCCTGTATGTGCGACCGAGCGTGGCGCGAACGCGCGCCACACCTCACGCAGCGGTTCCTGCAGCGTCTGCGGCAAGTACCGGGCGAGCGGAACAACGTGGCGGCGCAGGAAGGGGCGGATCATGGCGTCAAGCCGCGGCGCGATCGGGCCGTCAGCCGCCGCGGAAGCGCCGCAGCGCTATGCGCGCGACTTGACGCAGCCGTCCGAGCCGACCAGCGTACAGCGCTGCCTGGACCTGCTCGAAGCGCGCAGTCATCGCGGCAAGATCGCGGTAGATACGCTGGTTGTGCTGGTCGCGGCGCTCGATGAGGGCGCGCAGTTCGTCGATGTCGGCCTCCTCGAGCGTGTGCCCGGCCTGGATGCGTGCGGGCAACGGTGCGTCGACGTAGATCGTCGAATGCGTACCCGCGGTCTCCTCGACGGGACGGTCCTTCGTATAGAAGTACAGCGCCACTGACTTGCGCGTCAGCGCTTGCTTGTCGGTCGGCAGCGCGATGCGTGGGAAGCCGTGCCAGCTGGTCTCGGTGGTCTCGAAGATCACCGCGCGGTTGAACCTCGGGGTGATCGTGATGATGCGGTCGTCGGCGCTGCGTGGATCGCTATGCAGCTGCAGCGATCCGCCGTATGCGTCATTCCACTCATGATTGAGGTAGACGATGAGATTGAGGCGACGGTGCCAGCGGTTGGCCGGATGACGGTTGAAGTCGACATGCGCATCGAGGTCCTGACCATTGCGGTTTTCGTGCGTGCCGCCGCCGAAGTACCAGGGGTCGTAGAGCAGGTCGTCGATGCCGGTGATGCGCCCGATCAGGTCGAGGAATTCACGCGACTGCACGAGATCGTCGAGTGCGGCGTAGGCCGCGCCGAGGCCGCGAATTTTTTCAACGGTCGACTTGTTGCCGAGTTCACCCGCTTCGTTACGCGCATTGCCGCGTTCGAACGGCGGGAACTGGGCAAGGATCTGCCGCGCGTATTCGTCGCGAAAAAAATTCTCGATGACGACGTGACGGAACGGATCGCGCGGGCGAAAGCGCACGGCGAGCTCATCCTGTCTGGCGAGTACGTCCGGATTGATCTGGCTGGACATGGATGCGGTGGAAAGAACGGAATCGCGACGATGGGCTCGATGCGGGCTCAGTGCTGCAGGGTTTCGAGTACGCGTTCGATGCCGGCACGCGACTGCGCGCGCAACAGGGCCTTGCCAGCATGGCGCAGCTTCGCGTGCTCGCTGCGCGCGATCGCCTGACGTACTTCGAGCAGTGACGATGGATGCATGGAGAATTCGGTGAGGCCAAGTGCGAGCAGCATCGCCGTGTAGCGTGTGTCGCCAGCCATTTCGCCGCAGAGCGCAACCGATTTCTTGGCGCGCTGACCGGTCGCGATGACCTGCGCGAGCAGCTTGAGCATGGCCGGATGCAGCGGGTCGTGCAGCGGCCCGAGTGCATCGTTGCCGCGATCGGCGGCGAGGATGTACTGGGTCAGGTCGTTGGTGCCGATCGAAACGAAATCGAGATGGCGCAGCAGCGTGGACAGCGCGATCGCCGCCGCGGGCACCTCGATCATCGCGCCGAACTCGTAGTGATCGGCGATTTCATGACCCTCGGTACGTAGCTCGCGTGCACATTGCGCGGCGAGTGCGCGCGTGGCCACGACCTCTTCGGCCGTCGTCACCATCGGCACGAGAATGCGCACCGGGCCGTAGCGGCTCGCGCGCAGGATCGCGCGCAACTGGGTCGCGAACAGGTGCGGGCGCCGCATCGACAGACGCACGCCACGCACGCCGAGCGCGGGATTGTCTTCGTCGGTCAGGGCGATGCCTGACGAATCGGCCTTGTCGGCGCCGAGATCGAGCGTGCGTATCGTCACCGGCAGGCCGCCCATGCCGAGCACGAGTTCGCGGTAGGCGTTGAACTGCTCTTCCTCGCCCGGCGCGTCGCCGCGTTGCAGGAACAGGAACTCGGTGCGATAGAGGCCGACGCCGCTGACGCCGATCGCGTGTGCCTGGGCGATGTCCACGGGCTGTTCGGCGTTCGCGTAGAGGCGAATCTCGACCTCGTCGCGGGTCAACGTGCGTGCGCCACGCAGGCGCGAGAGCTCATCCACGCTGCGCGCCTGTTCGCGCTGATAGTGGCGATAGACGGCGAGGTCCTGCGCGGTCGGGTGGACCACGACCTGACCGCTGCGACCGTCGACGAGGATCAGGTCATCGTCGGAGATTTCCTTGAGCGCGTCGTGGACGCCGACCAGCATCGGCATGCGCATCGAGCGCGCGAGGATCGCGCTATGCGAGAGCGGGCTGCCCGCGGTCGTGACCAGCGCAAGCACGCCGGTCTCGCGCATCTGCGCCAACTCGGCCGGCGCCACGGTGTCGCTGACCAGGATGGTGCCGACGCGGGCGGCGATCTGGCGCTCGGCCGGCGTCTTGTCGCGCGTCAGCTCGCCCTGCACGCGGCCGATGACGTGGTCGACGTCCTCGCGCCGGCTGCGCAGGTAGGGATCGTCGATCGCGTCGAACGCGGCAACGAGGCGGTCGCGTTGTACCTTGAGCGCCGCGCTCGCGCGCAGGCGCGCCGTGCGGATCAGGTCGTAGAGGCCGTCGACGAGTTCGGGATCATCGAGGATCATGCTGTGCGCGTCGATGAATTCGCCGACCTCGTGCGACAGCGCTCCGTGCAGCTTGTCGCGCAGTACCGCAAGTTCGGAGCGCGCCGCGGCGAGCGCCGACGCGAGCTTGGCGACTTCGGCTTCGACTTCCGCGGCCGGCAACGGGCGCTCGTCGACGCTGATCTGGCTCGGCTGGACCAGGCGCGCGCGGCCCAGCGCCATGCCTCGCACGGCCGGGGTTCCAACGAGGACGAGGCGGCCGCTCATCGGATCACGCGCCCTCGTCGAACTTGCGGTTGAACAGGTCGACCATTGCGTCCATTGCCGTCTCTTCGTCGGCGCCGTCGGTGCGCAGCGTGATCGGGTTGCCGACGCCGGCGGCGAGCATCATCACGCCCATGATGCTTTTCGCGTTGACCTCGCGGCCCTTGAAAACCAGGAACGCATTGGACTTGTAGCCTTGCAGTAGTTGCACGAGCTTGGCCGAGGCGCGCGCATGCAGGCCGAGCTTGTTGCTGATCGTGATTTCGCGTTCGAGCATCCCTGGTCCTTGCGTGCTCAGTCGATCCGGATGCCCGCCCGGCCGCCCTGTTCCGCGGTCTGGGCGAGGTCGGCGAGCGACTGCTCGGGATAATTTAGCACGCGCAACAGCATCGGCAGATTGAGGCCGGAGACGCGTTTGGTCGCCACGCCGGTCGGCGCGATGCGGTCGAGCACGTTGCTCGGCGTCGCGCCGAAGACGTCGGTCAGCACGAGTACGCCGGCGCCCGAATCGAGCGCGCGGATGCGCGCGGCGGTGGCCTCCATCGCGAAGTCGATGTCGGCGCCGGGCGGAATCGCCAGCGCGTCGACCTTGAGGCTGATCTTGCCGAGCAGGTGGCGCGAGGTTTCGATCAGCGCGTCGCCCATGCTTTCGTGAGTGAGCAGGAGTATGCCGACCGCCTTCATTCGAGCTCCCGATGGAAGGTGAGCACCTGTTCGCGCGTTGCGCGAAAGTGTTCGGCGAGTTTTTCTGCAAGGTAGACCGAGCGGTGGCGGCCGCCGGTGCAGCCGATACAGATCGTCACGTAGGAGCGGTTCTCCGCCTCGAAACGCGGCAGCCAGGTGTCGAGGAAGGTGGAGACTTCGCCCAGATACTGCATGACTTCGGGCTTCGCTTCGAGCCACTCGCGCACCGCGGGGTCGCGGCCGGAGAGCGGGCGCACGCGTGCGTCCCAGTGCGGGTTCGGCAGGCAACGCGCGTCGAAGACGAAGTCCGCGTCGGCCGGCACGCCGCGCTTGTAGGCGAACGACTCGAACAGCAACGACAGCTCGCCGCCGACCATGCCGAGCTCGGTCGCCATGAGCCGGCGCAACTGGTGCACGTTGAGTTCGCTCGTGTCGATCACGCGGTTGGCGATGACCGAGACGGGCTTCAAGCGCTTGCGTTCGAGCGCGATCGCCTCGTTCAACGACAGGCCGTCGCCGGTCAGCGGGTGGCGGCGGCGCGTGTCGGAATAGCGCTTGAACAGCACCTCGTCGCGCGCATCGAGGAAAATCAGCTCGTGCTCGATGCCTTGCTGCGCGAGCTCGGCGAGGATAGTCGGCATGCGCTGCAGGTCCTCGCTGCTGTTGCGCACGTCGATGCCGACTGCGAGGCGTGGGTGTGGGCCGGCCGCACCCGCGGTCGCCGCGGCGACGAATGCGGGCATCAGCGCCGCGGGCAGATTGTCGACGCAGTAGTAGTCGAGGTCCTCGAGCGCGCGCAGCGCAATCGTCTTGCCCGCGCCCGACATGCCGCTGATCACGACGAGGCGCGATGCGGCATGCTGCGTTTTTTCATTTTTCCTGTCGTCGGATGAAGTCATTGCAGATATGCCCTATCGCGCCCGGCAAAACCGTAGCGAGCGAAGCCTGATTGCGCGACGCCGGAGCGCACGAAGCGGAGTGTACTCATTACAGTACATGAGCACCGCTGGCGTGCGAGCTGGCGAGCGCAGTAGGTTTTGCCGGGCGCGATCACCACGGCGACTGGCGCAGCATCTGGTGTGCCTGGCGGTCGAGAAAGGTCTGCGCCGGGTCGATGCCCTTGGTCTTGAGCATGTGGTTGCGCACGGCAGCTTCGACGAGCACGGCGAGGTTGCGGCCGGCGGCGACCGGGATCGTAGTCTGCGGGACTTTGGTGTCGAGGATCTCGCGATAGCTGTTGTCGCCGTAGATGCGACCGAGGCCGGTTTCGTCGTTGTCGATCTTCTTCGTCGTGGCGAGGTGGACGATCAAGCGCAGATACTTCGACGGCTTGACCGCGGTCTGGCCGAACATCTCGCGCACGTTGAGGATGCCAAGGCCGCGCACCTCGAGCAGGTCCTGCAGGATCTCCGGGCAGGAGCCGTCGATCACGTCGGGCGCGATCTGGGTGAATTCGGGCGCATCGTCGGCGACGAGGCGATGGCCGCGCGTGATCAGTTCGAGTGCGAGTTCGCTCTTGCCCGAACCCGATTCGCCGGTGATCAGCACGCCGATCGAGTAGACCTCCATGAGCACGCCGTGCAGGGTCACGCGACGCGCGAGCAGGCGCGTGAGGTGGTACTGCAGGTAGGTCAGCAGTTCGTGGCCGCGCTTGGGACTGTGCCAGATCGGCGTGTTGCTCTCGTTCGCCGCGGTGAGCACGTCGGCAGGCACATCCTGGTCCTTGGTCACGATCAGCGCAGTCGGCTGGAAGGCGATGATGCGCTCGACCGCCTCCCAGCGTTCGCGCGTGTCGAGACCGTTGAGCCAGTTCAGCTCCTCGGTGCCGATGATCTGGATCTTGTTCGGATAGATGATATTGAGATAGCCGGCCAACGAGGGGCGTCGCGCCTGTTTCTCCGCCGGGGCGATCGCACGCTTCTCGCCGGCTTCGCCTGCGACCCAGCGCAGGGCCAGGCGTTCGGACACCTTGTCGAACAGTTCGCGGGCGGTTAAGCGTTCCATGACTTGGATGGTGGCTGCGCTGGGGTCATTTTGCCAGTTTCGTTGCGCGGTGTGTGTTTCCGCGTCCCCTCTGCTGCGTTGTTCTCGCTCGTCATTTCAGCGCAAGCCGAAATCCAGCTTTGTTTTTGGGGCAAGAGCTTCCACTCGTCCTGCGGACGAGCGGGTGACTTTCTCTTGCTCGCCCAAGAGAAAGTCACCAAAGAGAATGCGCCCCAGAGCATTGCGCCCTTTGGGCATCCTGCCCAAAGGGTCCGCGTCAGCGGCCGGGTTCCGCTAATTGCACGTCCGTGTGCAATAGCGGAATGCGCGCGGTCCTCGCGCGCACCCCGCGGGCCTGATCGACCGCTGCCGCCGCAATGCAATGGGGACCCGGAAGAACTAAAACGCGGCGCGCATCCTGCGCGCGGTTTTCTGTCGGTCCCCGTTTGCCGCGGCGAGGGCAGGACGGAAATGTCCGCAGGATCGCGCGCACGATGCGCGCGAGTTCGTTGCACGGACAGGGACGTGCGTTCAACGAACCCCGGCATGACCTCGCGCACTGCCGAAGGCAGCGCGGCATCCGGGGGGTGTTCTCTTTGGTTACTTTCTCTTGCACAAGCAAGAGGAAGTAACCCGCGCGCTGGACGCGTGCGGAAAGGCGAACGGACGCGACTAGATTACTAGGCATCCGCACCACGGCCTCCCTGCAGTCTGGATGCCGGCACTCCCTGCCGGCATGACGAGCCAGAGCAGTCAAAGCCGGAAGCTTTCGTGCGGGATGAATCGCGCGTCGCGCGTCCCTGCGCGACGGGAAACACCTAATCAGCTGGCGTAGCGCGCCTCGCGCACGACTTCGCGATGGTGGTTCTGGATCTTTTCCTTGTGCTTCTTCACCTGGCGATCGAGCTTGTCGGCGAGGCAGTCGATCGCGGCATAGAGATCAGCGCCGGTGGCGTCGGCGTGGATGGTCTTGTTCATCGCGCAGTGTACGGTGGCTTCGGCTTTGTGGAACAGCTTCTCGACGGAGAGGACCACAGCGGCATCATGCAGGTGCTCGAAATGTCGGACGATGCGTCCGAGCTTGCTTTCGGCGTAATCGCGCAGGGCGGGGGTGACGATGATTTGATGCCCACTGACAGTGATCTGCATGACGAATTCCTCTGGTATTGAAGTTTCACGAGGTCCGCCCGACGAGGCGGACAGAAATTCAGACCGATGCTCTAGTCGTTGGTTCCGTGCCTCCTGTCTTTGAATGGATGCGGTTTCGATCATAGCGCAGAGGCCGCCAAGCACAAGCGGCCGCGCTCAGAAGATGAAGGAATATTCATACCCTCGCGGTACTTAGCCACGGTACGCCGGGCGACCTCAATGCCGCGCTTGTTCAGCTCGGCGGTCAAGGCCTGGTCCGACAAGGGTTTGCGCGGGGTTTCTTCGTCGATCAGTTTCTTGATCATCGCCTGGATCGCGGTCGAGGAGGCCGCGCCGCCGTCGACCGTGCCGACGCCGGAGGAGAAGAAGAATTTGAATTCGAACGTGCCGCGCGGCGTATGCAGATATTTGCGCGTGGTCATGCGCGAAACGGTCGATTCGTGCATGCCGATCTCGTCGGCGATGTCGCGCAGCACGAGCGGACGCATGGCTTCGGGGCCGAAGTCGAGGAAGGCGCTTTGCGCGCGTACGATCGCGCTGGCGACCTTGAGCATCGTTTCCGCGCGCGTGTTCAGGCTCTTGATCAGCCAACGTGCCTCTTGCAGCTGGCCGCGCAGGTATTGCGCATCGTCGCGCTGGGCGCGCGCGATCAGGCCGGAGTAATGGCGGTTGATCGACAGGCGCGGCTGGCAGTGCGGACTCAGGGCCACGACCCAGCGGCCGGCCTGACGTCGTGCGTAGGCGTCGGGCGCGACGAATTCGGGCGTGGTCGCACTGAATTGCGCGCCTGGCTTAGGATCGAGCGAGCGGACCAGGGCGATGGCGGCATCGATCGTCGCGGCATCGGTACGCAGGAGCTTGGCCAGACGCTCGCGATCGTTGCGCGCGAGCGTTTCCAGATGGCTGGCAACGACTTCGCGCGCGGCCTGCAGGCCCGGCGTACCCGGTTCGAACGCGTCGAGCTGGACACGCAGGCATTCGCCAAGGGTACGGCTGGCGACGCCGATCGGATCGAAATGCTGGATGCGGTGGCGCATCGCTTCGATTTCCGCGAACGATGCCGCGTGGCCGTTGATCGACGGCAGGCCGGTCAGCGAAGCGCACAGCGACTCGGCGTCCTCGTGCAGATAGCCGTCCTCGTCGATCGCCTCGATGATCGTGGTGCCGATCGCGCGATCGCGCAGCGACAGCGAAGTGAGATTGAGCTGCCAGAGCAGGTGGTCGCGCAGATCTTCCGGCTCGGGGTCCTGCTTCTCGACGCCATCCTCGTCGACCGGCTTCGGGCTGCCGTAGTCGTTGCCGTCGTCCTCGAAGTCGCCAGCAAGTTCGAAATCGTCGACCTCGCGCGTTTCGTCCGTGGCGCTGGAATCGGCGCCCTCCTCGCTGGCCTCGCGCTCGGCTTCGACGGATTCGGCGGCAGCGGTTTCGCCGTCGAACTCGTAGTCCTCGGCGCTTTCCGTATCGTCGTCGTTTCCGGCCTCGCTCAACTCGAGCAACGGATTGGATTCGAGCACCTGGCGCAGCTCGATCTCGAGCTCGACGCTGGACATCTGCAACAGTTTGATCGCCTGTTGCAATTGCGGGGTCAGCGAAAGCTGCTGATGCAGTCGGAGTTGTAGCGCGGGCTTCACGGTGAAGAGGGCAGATTGAGGTACACGGCAAATTCAGCATAGCGCCAAATCGCCGCAGAGGATCAATCCCCGGTCACATATTTTTGCCGCCGCACAGGGCCGGGTTAGGCCAGTGGCAGAACAATCTCTATCTCCAGCCCGCCGCCGTCGGCGTTGCTGGCGCGGATGCGGCCGCCCTGGCGCTCGACCGCGCGCTTGGCGATCGCCAGGCCAAGTCCCGAGCCGCCGCTCTTGCGCGCGCGCGCGTCGTCGGTGCGGTAGTAAGGTTCGAAGATGCGCGACAAATCGGCCTCGGCGACGCCCGGGCCGGAGTCGGCGACGCGCAGGCGCGCCTCGCGCTCGATGCGATCCAGACGAATGCGTATGGTCGAGTCGGGGCGGGTGTAGTTGACCGCGTTGCGCATGATGTTCTCGATCGCACTGCCAAGCAGGTCAGCCTCGGCCTGCACCTGCAGCGGCGTGCTCTGCTGGATCAGCAGCGAACACTGACGCGCCTGTGCCTCGAACGCGGCGTCGGCGACGATATCGGCGACCAAGGTGTCGAGCGCAAGCGGCTCGGCCTTCGAGGGTGTGGTCATTTCCATGCGCGAGAGCTGGATCGCCTGCGCGATCATCTCCTCGAGCCGCTCGGACTCGCGCTCGATGCGGTCGAGCTGGAGCTTGGCATCGCCGGCCGGCACCTGCGCGCGCGCGAGTTCCAGCGCGACGCGTTGGCGCGCGAGCGGCGAGCGCATCTCGTGCGAGACGTCGCGGATCAGCCGGCGCTGGCCCTCGACGAGCTCCTTCAGGCGCGCGGCCATGCTGTCGAACTCGCTCGCAAGCGCGAGCATCTCCGCGCTGCGCCCGAATTTGAGCTTGCCGACCCTGGCGTCGAGATCGCCGCCGGCGACGCGCCGCGCGCCGGCGCGGATGCGCGACAGCGGCGTGGCGACGTAGGCGGCGAGGATCAGCGAAAAAATCGCGCTGATGATGCTGGCGATGACGACCTGGTCCCAGAAATAGGTCGGGCGTCGGTAGAGCATGCGCAGCATAGTGGAATGCAGATAGGCGGCGACTGCGGTGTAGCGTTGCTCGTCGTCCAGCGAAATGGAGCGGATGCGGGTGCGCCGCGAATGCAGACCCTGTTCGTCCGCGACCGCACTAGCGACTTCTTCCGCGATGCCGGGCGCGACCGTGTTGCCAAGGATGTCCTTGTTGTTCGCATCGAGCACGTACAGGGTGATGCCGCGATCGTTCGCGCCGCGTTGGACCTGGCGCAGCGCCTCGACGCCGCCGGCGTGCAGCGCGCGGCTCGCGCCGCGCAGTTGATCGTTGAGCACCGACTCCATGCGGGTGATGCCGAGGCCGGGGATCTCCTCGTTCTCGAACGTGTACGAGGTGCTCCAGGCGATCGCGAGGATCAGGACCACGGTGCCGGTCCAGAACAGGGCGAAGATGCGCCAGAACAGACGACGCATGTCAGGCCGTGGCGGACGCAGGGACGCGTCGGCGTATCGTTCGCATCGGCGCGGCTTTGCCGCGTCCGTTCGCGCGCACGTCGCGGCAGGATGCCCGATCATGCGTCATCCGCACACGGATGCGCGGACGAATCGGCTTTGTGCGATTCGGCGAATGAGGTACGGCTTTGCCGCGTCCGTTCGCGCGCATGTCGCGGCAGGATGCCCGATCATGCGTCATCCGCACACGGATGTGCGGACGAATCGGCTTTGTGCGATTCGGCGAACGAGGCACGGCTTTGCCGCGTCCGTTCGCGCGCATGTCGCGGCAGGATGCCCGATCATGCGTCATATGAATCACCCCTCGACGATGCGGAACAAATAGCCGCCGCGCTGGATCGTGTGGATCAGCGAATCGCCGTCGGCCGCCGGGCCGAGTTTGCGCCGCAGCTTGGAAATGTGCACGTCGATGCTGCGGTCGAACGGACGCAGGGTGCGACCGAGCACCGCCTGTGCGATCGCATCCTTGCCGACCACGCGGCCGGCCTCGCGCATCAGCATGGCGAGGATGTTGAACTCGGTACCGGTCAGTGCGATCGACTCGCCGCGCACGCTGACCGTGCGCGCAGCCGCGGCGAGCTTGACCGGGCCGAGGCTGAGATCGCCCAGATGCGTCGCATCGGCCTCGCCGCGCGTACGGCGCAGGATCGCGCGCAGGCGCGCAGCAATCTCGCGTGGATTGCACGGTTTGGGCACATAGTCGTCGGCGCCGAGTTCGAGGCCGAGGATGCGGTCGATGTCTTCGCCGAGCGCGGTCAACATCAGCACCGGCAGTTGCGATGCCCGGCGCAATTCGCGCAGCACGTCGATGCCCGATTTCTGCGGCAGCATCACGTCGAGGATCATCGCATCGTAGTCGCCTTCGGCGAGAGTGCGCAGGGCCGAGTTGCCGTCCTCGGCGACATCGACATGGAAGCCTTCGCGCACAAGGAAGTCGCTGAGCAGCTGACTCAGTTCCTCGTCGTCGTCGGCGAGCAGGATTTTGGCGTCGCTCATGACGGCACTATACCGCGGCAGCGCGCGCTGTCACGCCGGTTGGGTGGATTTTTGCAATTGGTTACATCCGCTAACAGGGTATGTGCCTTTCGCTCGTTACCCGCTGGCTTTCGCTTTTGCTGGTCAGTCCTGCATGTCCTTGGTGAGAATGCTCCGGTCAAAGCGAGACGACGGGCTCATGCACCCGACGGCATTAGAAGCAGCAGCAATACCCCGAGGACTATTCGATACAGTGCAAACGGGGTGAAGCGGTGCGTGCGGATGAAACCGAGCAGCCATTTCACCGCGATGAACGCGACGACCATCGAGACGATGAAGCCGAGTGCGAGCGCGCCCCAGTCCTCGTGGCCTTCGCCTGCCTTCATCGCCTTGAGCAATTCGTAGCCCGACGCGGCGAACATGGTCGGGATGCCGACGAGGAAGGCGAACTCGGTCGCCGCCGCGCGATTGCTCGCACCGGCGAGCATGGCGATGAAGATCGTCGCGCCGGAACGCGAGGTACCGGGGAAAATTGCGGCGACGACCTGGGCCAGGCCGACAAGAATCGCCACCCTCCAGGTGATCGTCGCCGAGTCGCGCAGCTTCGCGGCGAAATGTTCGGCCGCGATCATCCACAGGCCGCCGATGATGAAAGCCCAGGCGATCGGAGTGATGTCGTCCTTGAGCTTGAAACCGAGCTTGGTCATGGCGAAGCCGAGCACGCCGGTGATCAGAAACGCGACGATCAGCTTCAGCGCGTAATCACGGTTTTCGCGCTGGTGGAAATTCGTCGCGAGCTGCCAGAGGCGCTGGCGGTAGATCAGCACGACGGCAAGGATCGCGCCGGCCTGGATGACGACGTTGAACATCTCGCTGCGTTCGCCGAGCCAGTGTTCGGCGACGAGCAGGTGGCCGGTCGAGGAGATTGGCAGGAATTCGGTGATGCCTTCGATGATGCCGAGCAGGACAATACGGAGAAATTCGGGCATGGCGATGCGAATTGGGTAAGTAGAATTAGTTTGGCTTGACGATGTGGAAAATTTCTCTTGCGCAAGGGGATTTGTGCTGCAATCTCCGTATCGGCAAGGGCGCCGCACGTCACGTTATGGCATCATACGATACCTTCGTTAAATCCCGCTTCCCGAACTCATGCTGATCTTCGAACTGTCGCAACCCGGCCGCGCCGCGGCTGCGCAAATTCCGGCCAAGACTTCCACTCCGGCCGATCTTCCCGACCAGTTCCGCCGCAAGACGCCGATTGGCCTACCCGAAGTCTCCGAACTGCAGGTCGTGCGTCATTACACGAATCTGTCGCGCAAGAATTTCTCGATCGACACGCAGTTCTATCCGCTCGGCTCGTGCACGATGAAGTACAACCCGCGCGCGTGCAATTCGCTGGCGATGCTCGACGGCTTCCTCGCGCGTCATCCGTACGCGCCGGAGTCGAAGTCGCAGGGTTTCCTCGCCTGCATGTACGAGTTGCAGGAAATCCTCGCCGACGTCACCGGCATGAAGGGCGGCGTCTCGCTCGCACCGATGGCCGGCGCGCAGGGCGAGTTCGCCGGCGTGGCGATGATCATGGCCTACCACAAGCATCGCGGCGACCTCGAGCGCACCGAGATCATCGTGCCCGACGCGGCGCACGGCACCAACCCGGCGACGGCGACGATGTGCGGCTGTACGGTGCGCGAGATTCCGACGCAGGCCGATGGCGATATTGACGTCGAAGCCTTGAAGAAAGTGCTGGGCCCGAAAACGGCCGGCATCATGCTGACCAATCCGTCGACGATCGGCGTGTTCGAGCGCCGCATCGTCGAGATCGCCAAGCTCGTGCACGAGGCGGGCGGTCTGCTGTACTACGACGGCGCGAACCTCAACGCGATCCTCGGCAAGGTGCGTCCGGGCGACATGGGCTTCGATGCGATCCACATGAACCTGCACAAGACCTTCTCGACGCCGCACGGCGGCGGTGGTCCCGGCGCGGGTGCGGTCGGCGTGTCCGAGCGCCTCAAGCCGTTCCTGCCGATTCCGATGATCGAGAAACGCGCCGACGGCAGCTACGGCTGGATCCGCAAGAAGGACCGTCCGCTCTCGATCGGCCGCCTGACCAGTTTCGCCGGCAACGCGGGCGTGCTGCTGCGCGCCTACGTCTACGCGCGCCTGCTCGGCCGCGAAGGCATGCCGCGCGTGGCCGAGTACGCGACGCTCAACGCGAACTACCTCGCCAAGCGCCTCGCTGAGAAGGGTTTCGACCTCGCCTATCCGAAGCGTCGCGCGAGCCACGAGTTCATCGTCACCGTGTCGAAGCAGAAGAAGGATAGCGGCGTGACCGCGCTCGATTTCTCCAAGAGCCTGCTCGATCGCAACATCCACGCGCCGACGAACTACTTCCCGCTGCTGATTCCCGAGTGTCTGTTGATCGAGCCGACCGAGACCGAGGCCAAAGAGACGCTCGACGAGTTCGTCGAGGTGATGGGCGACTTGATCAAGCTCGCCGCGAGCGATCCGCAGAAGATGAAGGACGCGCCGATCACGCAGCCGGTGCGTCGCCTCGACGACGTCAAGGCAGCGAAGGACTTGGACATCGCCTGGCGCGGACGCACGCACCTGCACGCCGCCGATACCGCGGTGACGACCGGCGTCTGATGCGCCGTCGTCGACAGGGGAGGGACGATGCCGAGTACCGAGCCGCGTGGCCCGAAGCAAATCTACAAGGCCTTCATCTGGTCGATGAAGGGGCTGCACGCGAGCTGGACGTTCGAGGCCTCGTTCCGCCTTGAGGTCTATCTGTCGATCGTATTGTTTCCGCTCGGTCTCTGGATCGGCCGCGGCGCGGTCGAGAAAGCGATGCTTGTGGGCTGCCTGATACTCGTCCTCGCCGCGGAGATTTTGAACTCCGCGATCGAGGCAGTAGTCGATAAAACGACGCCCGAATTCCACGAGCTCGCCGGTCGCGCCAAGGACATGGGCTCGGCGGCCGTGTTCCTGCTCATGCTGAACGTGGCCTTGTGCTGGGGCTTGATCCTCTGGCAGCACGCCACGACCTAAATGTGGTGCTCGCCGTTTTCCGAACGAGGCTGAACGAGATTGGACGCTGAACTCTGGATTGCCCTGTTCACCTTGTCGACGCTGGAAATCGTGCTCGGTGTCGACAACCTCGTCTTCATCTCGATCGCGGTCAGCCGCCTTCCGGCCGAGCAGCGCGCGCTCGCGCGCAAAGTCGGACTCGCCTTCGCCTGCCTCACGCGCATCGCCCTGCTCGTCACGCTCGCTCATTTCGCGCGCATGGACGACAAGCACATGCCGCTGTTCAGCCTGTTCGGCAAGGTCATCTCGGTGCGCGACCTCATCCTCGGTGGCGGCGGTGTCTTCCTCATCGTCAAGGGCATCATGGAGATCGTCGATGCGATCCGCGGCAAGCACACCGAGACCGTTGCCAACACGGCGGCGGCGAGCTTCGCCTGGGTCATCGCCCAGATCGCGATCATCGACATCGTGTTCTCGATCGATTCGGTGATCACCGCGGTCGGCATGGTGCGCAACATCCCGGTCATGGTCGGCGCAATCGTGCTAGCCGTGGCGGTGATGTTGTTCGCGTCCAATCCGGTCGGCGAATTCATCGACAACAACCCGGCGATTCGCATGCTCGCGCTGGCGTTCATCGTGCTGATCGGCATCGTGCTCGTCGGCGAATGTCTCGACGTGCACATCCCGCGTGCCTATATCTACGGCTCGATGGCGTTCTCGGCCATCGTGGAAGTGCTCAACCTGCTCGCGGCCAAGAAGCAGAATCCGCCGGCCTGATCCGCCCCATGCGGCGGCGCCGCTTGCGCTGCCGGCGGGCGTATTCGGTATGATGCTCCGGTTGCCATCCATCGGAGGGGTAAGACCATGCACCTGCAACGCATCGCATTGCTGTTGATCGCCGCGTTCGTCCTGTCCGGCTGCGGCTACAACGCCTTCCAGTCCAAGGACGAAGCCGTCAAGGCTGCCTGGTCCGAGGTGATCAACCAGTACCAGCGTCGCGCCGACCTCGTGCCGAACCTGGTCAATACGGTCAAGGGCTACGCCGAGCACGAGCAGTCCACGCTCGAGGCGGTGACCAACGCGCGCGCCAGCGTCGGCAAGATCACGCTCAACGCCGATGATCTCACCGACGAGAACAAGATGAAGGCGTTCCAGCAGGCGCAGGGCGAGCTCTCCAGTGCGCTGTCGCGGCTGATGGCCGTGTCGGAAAACTATCCCAACCTCAAGGCCGACGGCCTGTTCCAGAATCTGCAGGCGCAGCTCGAAGGCACCGAGAACCGGATTGCCGTCGCGCGCAACCGCTACATCACGGCGATTCAGGACTACAACACCTTCGCCCGCAGCTTCCCGCAGAACCTCACCGCGATGATGTTCGGCTACAAGGCCAAGGCCAACTTCACCGTCGACAACGAGAAGGCGATTTCGACCGCGCCCACCGTCGACTTCAACAAGCCTGCGGCGCAGCCGGCGCAACCGCCCGCACAACCGGCGCACTGAACACAGCGGTGTGAAAAGCACCAGGGGACACGGATTGACATGGATGCGAGCGGATTTCTCTTCCGCTGGCGTCCGGGTTGATCTGTGCCTGGTTTTTGTGTGCCTGTTATGCCTGCTCGCCCCCGCGGTGCGCGCAGCCGATGGTGATCCGCAGCCGATTCCGCCGCTCAAGGCGCATGTCACCGATCTCACCGGCACGCTCGACACGCAACAGCAGCAGCAACTGGAAAGCGAACTGACTGCGCTCGAGCAGAGCAAGGGCTCGCAGCTCGGCGTGCTCATCGTGCCGACGACGCAGCCCGAGGACATCGCGCAATACGGCATCCGCGTCGGCGACGCCTGGAAGCTTGGGCGCAAGGGCACCGACGACGGCGTGATCCTGATCGTCGCCAAGAACGACCGGCGCGTGCGCATCGAAGTCGGCCGTGGCCTCGAAGGGGCGATTCCCGATGCCGCCGGCGCACGCATCATCCGCGAATACATCACGCCAAAGTTTCGCAGTGGCGATTTCTTCGGCGGCATCCACGACGCGACCGATGCGTTGACCAAATTGATCCAGGGCGAGCCGTTGCCGCCGCCGTTGACCGATGAGCACAAGTCCTCGTCCGGCAACGGCGATCCGTTCAATACGGCCATCTTCGCCGTGTTCGCGATCCTTTTTGCGCGCTCGCTGTTCGGCGGCCTGTCGGCTCCGCCGCGCGGCGGCCTCACCGCCCTCGTCGGCGGCGGTACCGCGTGGCTGCTGTCCGGCGGCGTGCTGCCGCTGACGATCGGGCTCGGCATCGTCGGTCTTGTCCTTGGCCTGCTCGGCGTTGGGGTTGGCGGCTTCGCCAATCGCGGCGGCTGGGGTGGCTTGTCGGGCGGTGGCCTCGGCGGCGGCAGTTTCGGAGGCGGTGGGGGAGGCGGTGGTTTCAGCGGCGGCGGCGGTTCGTTCGGAGGAGGCGGCGCCTCGGGGAGCTGGTGATCATGCGTTGCGCAGACGCAACTGCCCCGAGTAGTTGCCTGCGACGATTGGCGTCCACATTTTCAGGGAAACTCTGCCGGGCGATCGCACGGTCGGTCGCCGTTGCCTTCTTCTTCGCGTTGACGCTGACAGGCGCGATCGCGCAGGACGGTCTGCAGGCGATTCCGCCGCTTGCCGCGCGCATCACCGACACGACGGACACGCTGACCGCGCAACAGACGCAGGATCTCGAATCCGAACTTGTCGCGCTCGAACAGCGCAAGGGTGCGCAGATCGCCGTGCTGATCGTGCCGACCACGCAGCCCGAGGACATCGCGCCGTATGCGACGCGCGTGTTCGAACAGTGGAAGCTCGGCCGCAAGGGCATCGACGACGGTGTGTTGCTGATCGTGGCCAAGGACGATCACCGCGTGCGTATCGAAGTCGGCCGCGGACTCGAAGGCGCCATCCCGGACGCAGCCGCGGCGCGCATCATTCGCGAATACATCACGCCCAAGTTCCGCGACAGCGATTACTACCTCGGCCTGCACGATGCTATTGCGGTGCTGACCACTCTCATCGACGGCGAATCCCTGCCGGCACCGCTCGACGGGCCGGCATCTTCGGACGATCTGCGCGCGCCGCCACTGTGGCTCACGATTCTTTTCTATATCTTCCCGATCGCGCTGATTGGCGCGGGAGTGGGGGCAGCAGTCGCGGTGGTGTTGAGCGTCATATTCGGCATCTTTCCAATCCGGATCGTGCCGATCGGCGCGCGGCACGCGAGCGGGTTGCTCGTCGGACCGGTGGTCGTCGCCGCGCTGTACCTGTGGGCAAAGCGCGCAGGCGTTGAATTGCCGAATGAGGTGCCGGCGTTCACTCCGACAGGCGTCGCCGGCATTGCGATGATCACCGCCTGGATCGGTTGGAAGATCGCTCCGAACGGCGCGTCGCAGAAGTGGATCGGCGGCATGACCTGGGGTGAGCTATTCTCGAATCTCCTCGGTTTCATTTTCAGTTTGCTGCTGGATATATTGCTCGGTGGCGGAGGGGGCAGTAGTTCGAGCGGCGGGGGCGGCTTCAGCGGCGGCGGCGGGAGTTCGGGTGGCGGTGGGGCATCGGGCAGCTGGTAGGAGAACGGTATGCGTTGGACCAGACATCTCGTGGCACATACGCGTGTCAGCGCGCAGTTTCCGCGTGCGGCGCTCGACGCGATCCATCAGGCGATTGCCGCTGGCGAGCGGCTACATGTCGGACAAGTCTGCTTCGCGATCGAACATGCGATGCCGTTGCGCGACCTCGCGCGCAAGCGCACGCCGCGCGATCGCGCACAGGAAGTGTTCGCGCAGCTGCGCGTATGGGATACAGAACACAACAGCGGTGTTTTGATCTACGTGCTGCTCGCCGAGCGCGCCATCGAAATCGTCGCGGACCGTGGCATCGCCGCGCGCGTTGCACAATCCGAATGGCAGGCGGTCTGCGATCGCATGCGCGAACGGTTCGCAGCGCGCGATTACCAACGTGGCGCGGTCGAGGGCGTCGAGGCGGTCAGCGCCATTCTCGCCCGACATTTTCCGGCTGATGGCAAGCCGCGTTCGAACGAACTGTCGGATGCCCCGGTGTTGCTGTGATCCCGTTGCGCTGGGTCCTGTTCGCTCTTTGTCTCGCCGTCGCTTTGCCGCAGGTTGCCGTGACGGCTGAGTTACGACCGATTCCGCAACTCAGCGAGCGCGTCACCGATCAAACGGCGACTTTGGATGCGCAGCAAAAGCAAACGCTCGATTCCGAACTGGCTGCGCTGCAACAGCGCAAGAACTCGCAGATTGCAATACTTCTCGTTTTAAGCACGCAGCCCGAGGATATTGCGCAGTACGCGATCCGCGTGTTCGACCAATGGAAGCTCGGCCGCAAAGGCGTCGACGACGGCGTACTGCTGATCGTGGCGAAAGACGACCATCGCATGCGCATCGAAGTCGGGCGCGGCCTCGAAGGTGCAATACCGGACGCGGCCACCGCACGAATCCTGCGCGACTATGTCAAACCGAAATTCCGCGAAGGCGATTTCTATGGCGGCATTCACGACGCGACTGGAGCGCTTATCAAGTTGATCGACGGCGAAGTGTTGCCGTCGGCAGATGAGCCGGCGAAATCGAATATCCGATACAACAAAGACATCGTCGGCAATCCGCTATTCATCGTGTTTGTCGTCCTTTTGCTGTCGATCGTTCTGCGTTTGCTATTGTTCTTTCTGCCGCCGCTGCCCGGCGGACTCATTGCCGGCGGCGCAGGCGCCGCCGGTGCGTGGTACTGGATGCAGGCAATGGACTGGACGACGCTGCCGTCGTTTTTCACGGCATGCGTCAGCTTTCTGCTTGGGTTGATCCTCCGCCCGCAGTTTGGCGGAAGCTATGCACGGGCGGGCGGCGACGCCAGCTCGTTCGACAATGGCAGCGGTTCCAACAGCAGTTCCAGCAGCGACAGTGGCTCCAGTTCCAGCAGCGACAGTTTCAGTGGTGGCGGTGGCGAGTCCGCGGGTGGCGGCTCCTCGGACAGTTGGTAGCAATCGGCGGTATTCCCGGTGGCGAATCGGTGGTACAACCGCGCGTAAGCGACTCTTGAATCCGACATGGCGGCAGGTGAGCATGACGATCCTCGTACTCGGTCTCATCCTCTTTCTCGGCGTACATTCGGTGCGCATCGTCGCCGATGGCTGGCGCACCCGCACGATCGCGCGCATCGGCGCGGCACGTTGGAAGGGAATGTACACGGTGGCATCGCTGATCGGGTTCGGGCTCATCGTCTGGGGCTTCGTGCTCGCGCGGCGCGAGGCGCATTTGCTCTACGTGCCTGCACTGACCGCCAAGCATGCGAACGGACTGTTCACCCTGGTCGCGTTCGTGCTGTTCGCTGCGGCCAAGGTGCCGGGCAATCACTTCAAGTCGACGCTAGGCCATCCGCAGGCATTGGGCGTGGCGGTCTGGGCGGTCGGTCATTTGCTCGCCACCGGCATGCTGCACGATGTCGTCCTGTTCGGCAGCTTTGGCGCCTGGGCCGTGGCGTCGTTCGTCGCCGGTCGCGCCCGTGATGGTCGCGCCGGAACGACATATCCCGGGGGCACGTGGCAAGGTGATGCGAAGGCGCTGGCGGGAGGTCTGCTTATTTGGGCGCTGTTCGCGTTCTGGCTGCACGGCTGGCTGATCGGTGTTCGGCCCTTCGATTGAGTTGTCGATCTTGCTACGCTAGGCGAAGCGCGCTTGCGTCGTGCAGTGGCGCGTCGCACTGCGTGCCGCGGCAGACGTAGGCGACACCGCCAGCGATGTATGTTTGCGCGGCAATCGCACCCGACAGATTTCCGGCATGGTCCGGGACGAAATACGCATCGACGCGGCGCGAGTTGCCGGCGGCGACCAGTGCGGCCTGCCATGCGTCGTTCTCTTCGACGGAGTCGAAGCGCACGACGACGAGCGTGCGCGGATGCAGGAAATCGTTGAGCGCGCGCTGCAGTGTTGCGCAGGCGGCCGGCATCTGCGTCATCGTCGCGTACGCGGCGCGCAGGGCGCGCTCGGCCGCGTCCAGATAGCGCGTTTCGCCAAGCAGGTGGCCGAGCCGCAACAGCGCGCGTGCGGCGACGCCATTGCCCGAAGGAAGCGCCTCGTCGGCGAATGGCTTGGAGTGCTGGATCAACTTTTCGTGATCGTGTGCGGTGAAGAAAAAACCGCCTTGCTCGCGATCCTCGAAGCGTTCGAGCAGCGTGTCGGCGAGCTGCGTCGCCCAGGTGAAGTCACGATCGCTCCAGCGGCACCGCAGGCATTCGAGCAGTGCGTCGAGCAAGAAGGCGTGGTCGTCGAGATAGGCCGGAAATCGTGCCGCGCCCTCGCCGGCGACGGCGTACAGGCGCGTGTCGCGCCACGCGCTCGCGTGCAGGCAATCGAGCGCATTGTCTGCGAGGCCCATCAGTGGCGGCGCCGAGAGCGTGCGCGAGGCACGCGCGATGCCGGCGATCATGAGTGCATTCCACGCAGTCAGAATCTTGTCGTCGAGGCCGGGGCGGACGCGTTGTGCGCGCGCTGCAAACAATTTCGCG
>Ga0207712_10000334_pt1 | contig 43010 bp, 38 predicted proteins | sample KBSS44metaG_FD_184402 | JGI IMG/M metagenome (GOLD analysis project Ga0207712, IMG submission 184402) | Switchgrass rhizosphere microbial communities from Kellogg Biological Station, Michigan, USA - KBS S4-4 metaG (SPAdes) (version 2) | ecosystem: Host-associated > Plants > Roots > Rhizosphere...
GGGTGGCGGAGGCGCAGATCGAGACGGCGTCAGGCCACGCGGGCGAGGGGACTAACAAGCGCAACTACCGGCACTTGCGACCGGACGACCTCGCCGAGCTGATCGAGGCTGTCGAGAGCCTCTGGGCTGACATCGACGCCTTCACGCACATTCATCGCCGCACGCGCTGACCGAAATGAACCCGCCGCGACGGCACGTTGCGGACCCAGATTATGTTAAATTTCGGGCATTTTGCGGACCCAGACTTCACGTTTGCGGACCCAAGGATTTCTGCGGGTTTGAGACCTGTCGGCCGGCGAAAAACGGGCCGAAAAGGCCGTTTTGCGGACCCAGATTATGTTAAATTTCGGCGTTTTTGCGGACCCGGGGACTTGCACCAGGGGGACCCATGGCCCTTTGGTTGCAGTTCGAACTGGAAAAACCGAGTGATTTCAATGGAGCGGTGTTGGTGGAGCTGAGGGGAATCGAACCCCTGACCTCTGCAGTGCGATTGCGATGAATCTCGAGGAAATCAGCGCTTTTGAGGGTTTGTTCGAGGAAATCGGTAAAACGCCAGATTTGCTGCAGGTTTCTTGGCTTTTTCGGCGTTACTGCGATCCGCTCCCAGCGGTCCGCAGCCGCAGGGTGGATCTGCACATGGTCTGATGCATGCACCGCGGTTGATGGCTTCGTGCCGTTCTTTCGGGGCATACCCAATACCGGATCGGTTAAAGGAATGATCGGTGGCAGGCGCCACCCATCGAGGCCGCCGAGCACTGTACATCTTGAGATCACCGTGCCGTTACGATATGCAGACGACGCTTCATCACGCGCTCGCACGTGCCGGACAGGATCCGACAAGTGGCTTGCATCATATTCCGCGTCCATGATGCGATCCATGAGCGCCTGATTGAGCGGCCGCTAAAAGCGAATAGCACGCCTGCGACAAGCCGTGGAGGTCGCCTGGAGCGATCCACAAGCGGTGACCAGGACTCGGCATGATCCATCCGCGTCGCCTCAAAGGCACCGCCACCAACGTTGCCCGCTATTATACGGTAGGCGACTACTACACCAAGGGGGCCGATGAGCATTCCGAATGGGGCGGCAGGATCGCCGCCGAGCTGGGCCTGGAGGGCAGGGTCGATCCGGCTGTCTTCAAGGATCTTCTGGCCGGCAAAGTCGGTGACCAGCAACTCGGACGGCACCGCAAGGATGGGACGATCGAGCATCATCCGGGATGGGATCTTGCCGTCAACGCCCCGAAGTCGGTGTCGATCATGGCGCTGGTCGCCGGTGATGAACGCATAGTCGATGCCCACGAGAAGGCGGTCGGTACCGCGCTCGATTATCTCGAGGAGCATGCCGAGCGGCGCTACCGCAATGATGGCGAGATCGTCCATGAGACGACTGGGCGGCTGATCTTCGCGCGCTTCACCGAACATGCCTCGCGCGAACTGGATCCGCATCTCCACACCCATGTCGTCGTCATGAATATCACCAACCCTCGGGATGGCGACCCCATGGCCAGCCTCGAGACGCGCGCGATGTTCGCTGAGCAAATGACCGCCGGTCAGGTCTATCGCAACGAACTGGCGCACCAGTTGCGCGAGGTCGGCTATGAGATCGACTTCGATCCCCGCAAGGGTCTGTTCGAGATCGTCGGCGTGCCGCGCGATCTGATCGCGGCGATGTCGCAAAGGGCCGAGCAGATCGATGCGCATGCCAGGGACCATGGCCTGACCGGTCAGGCTGCTCGCCGGAAGTCCTTCTACGAAACCAGACGGTCCAAGGACAAAGTCAGCCTCGAGGCGCTCCATCAGGGCTGGACGACACGGTCGGCACCATTTGCCGAGGCGCTCGCCGAAACGCGTGATCGCGCCGATGCACATGTACCCGGCGATCTCACACCGGATGCCCGGCTGTCGGCGCGGGCGATGCTGTTCGGCATACGTCAGGCGGAAGTCGGCGAAGCCGTCAACAATCTCGGCCGCATGCTGCGCCATGGCCTCGCGGCGCATGTCGGTGAGGTCCGGCTGGCTGACATTCGGCCGCTGGTCGAGCAGCATCAGGAACGCGCCAAGCTGCTGGCGACCCGGCATGAAACGGGCGACGCTGTGCTGACGCGCGGCCGGACCACCCGACGGACCGCTCGGCTCGAACTGGCGCTGTCGGAACATCTGTCGCTTTCTCTCGATGATGCGACGCCGATCACGACGGTCGATCGCTTGAAAGCGGTCATCGCCACTTCGGGTCTCAACCCGGCGCAGGAAGCGGCACTCCTGCACGTCGGCACCAGCGCCGATCGCGTGGTGGGAGTGCACGGCGTTGCCGGTGCCGGCAAATCGACATTGGTCGCCGCTCTCGTCGAGGCGGCCGGACCGGATATCAGCTTCATCGCGCTGGCTCCGACATCGTCCGCCGCTGACAATCTCGGCAAGTCGGCAAGGATCGAATCCAGAACCGTGGCGAGCATGGTTGCAGGCGGTGGCAGGTCGTTGACCGACAAGGATGTGCTTGTGCTCGACGAGGCCGGCCAGCTCGGCAATCGCCAGGCGCTCAAGGTGCTGGAGATCAGCCGGCAGACCGGCGCACGGCTGATTCTGCTCGGCGACAACAAGCAGACCGGCGCAATCGAGCAGGGGAAAGCCTTCTGGCTGCTCCAGCGGCTCGGACTGCCGACGGCGGAACTCACCGAGTCCGTCAGACAGGAGACCCGCCAGATGAAAGCCGCGGTCACCCAGGCGCGCCTCGGCAACTATGCCGCCTCGCTCGACAATCTTGACAAGGTTGTAAGCGGCGGTGATGCCGAAGGCTTGGCCAGGCAGATGGTCGGCGAGTGGACCAGGCTGAAACCCGAGAACCGCGCGACCACCAACATCCTCGTCCTGGAGAACGCCACCCGTCTGGTCGTCAACAGCAAGATCAGGGAGGCACTCAAGACCGAGGGCGGCCTTGCAGCACAGGATATACGGCTGTCGGTGCTGACGCCGGCCGGGATGACCGACCAAGAGAAGAAGTTCGCTCAATTCTATGTGCCCAATCAGGTCGTGATCTTCTCCCGCGACAATGTCGATCTCGGGATCGCGCGCGATGCGGAGTATCGGGTGGTGGGCGTCGTCCGGGGCCGGGGCGGACGCCAGCTTGTCCAACTGGCCGATGAAAACGGGCGCACGATCGATTGGGATCCGCGGCTGGGTCGCGCTTCGCATGTCACCATATTCCGCAGCGAAGAGCGCGACCTCTCAACAGGCGACCGTATCCAGTGGCGGCTCGTGAACCATGCTCTCGGGTTGAAGAACGCAGAACGCGGCACGGTTGTTACACTGGATGGTTCACTCGCGACCATCCGCTGGGATCGCGACGGGCGCGTGCAGACGATCGACCTTGGCAAGCACAAGAACTGGGATCACGGCTATGCCGAGACGGTCTATTCCGCCCAGTCCAAAACCTATGCGCGAGCCTATGTCCTGGCACCGGTGAACTCGGCGCTGGTCACCGGCCAGAACTATTACACCGCCATCACAAGGGCCAGATATGGCGTGAAGCTGTGGACGGAGGATTCCAGGCGGCTGGTCGAGAAGCTCGAGCGCAGGTCCGGGGAGAAAACATCGTCGCTCGAAGGGCTGGGGCGCCTCGATCGCGATAGTCATCGCGGCCGGTTGCCGCGTCATGGCGAACGATGGGAACAATTGCGTGCCCGGCAGCGCGAGGATCGTGAGGCACGCCGCGAGGGCACGGTGCGAGGAGCGCAGTCGTCACCCCGCGGCCCGCTCGTCTCCATCGCGCATGGCCTGGCGGGGCGGGCGTAGACGGTCCTCCAGACCCTCGATCAATATCTTGAGCAGGTCCTTTCGCGCGGGCAGGGCGGTGCCGTGGCGCAACCAGGCCGCGACCATGATCCAGCCATGCCACCACATCTGCCGGAGCGGCCGGCCGGCCTCGACCATTGAATGACGGAGAAGTGTGATGACCCGATGGGCTCTGCCAGAGCGACGCATCGCCCCACATGTTGCCACTGCCTTGCTTGTGTTTGCTGCGCCCCCTGCCATGGCCGAGGTCAATCCGTCGCACGAGCAGCAATTGATCGGCGAATGCATCGCGAAGGCTGCCAAGGGCCGGATATGGCTTGAGCGCACGCTCTGGGGACTGAGAGACCAGGAGGGAGGTTGGGTCGGCGCCGAAATCGCAAACACCGATGGCAGCCACGACCTCGGTCCCTTGCAGGTCAACAGCTGGTGGATTCCGCGCATCGCCAAAGCGACGAAGCGGCCTCCAGCCGTTATCCGCTACTGGCTGAAGCACGATGCCTGCTTCAATGTCGCCGCGGCGCGCTGGATATTCCTGTCCGGCATGACGGTAACGCGCGATTACTGGAAGGCGGTGGGCGTGTATCACAGTCCGACCTTTTGGCGCCAGCGTGCCTATGCAGTTCGGGTGGCTGGGCATATGAAACGCCGATTCGGTCATCGCGTTTTGGCGCCCGAAGGCCGGATACGGTCCCAGTGATCGACGAATTGCCGACGTGATTTGAAAGGAACGATCGGCTTTTGCGTTGGGAGAGCGTATCGATCTCCCAGAAAATTAAACCTCTGATCTCTGCGATCGGAGGGCAGCGTTCATCAATCCATTTGGATAAAAGAACGAGTTTTTCTGTGGATATTGCGGAGGAGCATCACGCAAGTCATCCTGATCTTGAAAATCGAAATGCCCGCTTGCGATACCAATGCGATACCAGAAATTTGCTAAAGGGATGTCGCGGCGAGGGCAGGGGGAAGTGGTTGACATGACCGGTCCGTTGATTACGTCGGTTTAGCAAATCTCCGGGAAGCCCTATCCGTCGTACAATTGACCAAGCCGAAATCCGCAGAAATCTGAGGATTTTTTCTTTCTAAAGCCTATGCCATTTTCGTGCAACATCGAATTTGGGCACAAACGTGGGCACCATTCTCCCGACCTCAGTTTCGGCGGAGGGTAGCGACCATCCGGAGTAGCAATGAGAAATCCACTGTTCTCTGTGGTTGGTCACGCTAAACCGCAGTTCCCGCACGTGACGCGCAGCACCCGCGCCGTCAGATAGGCCTCATGCTGGAAGAAGTTGAGATGACGCCACGTCGTCTCCTCGGTGTCGTAAGCCGCGCACCCTGACGCCTCGCACGCCGGGTACGCAAACCGACTCCCACGCGCGAAATCCAGCTTGATGTCGAGCCGCCTGGCCGGCGCATCGAACGTGCTGCCCGCTACGAACCACGGCGCTTCCAGACCCAGCGCCAAACCAAACAGTTCCCTGTCCCGCATAGCCATCGCTCCCGCGCAAAACACACGCGAAGGACATGCCAGCTCTCGCTAAACCGTCAACGCCCCCTCCATCCCGCCGAGCCCTACCCACTCCAAACAGCGAGGAGCCGCTTCGCCTGTCTATGCTCCAACAGCAAGTCGCTGAACTTCGACGTGGTGAACTTTGGCACAAATAGTTGCGATTTTGAATAAGTTAACCAAGCTAATGGACTCATGGGGGAGATGAAAGTGGATCTGCCGAAGTCGAATGATTAGGTTATTCGCTTTGGCCACTTGCTTTTGAATTCGGGGCGCCGTATACGCATCTCGGCCTCCTGGCTGCAATCACCAAAAACACAACCGGTCGCTTTACTATCAACGGGGCGGCACCATGCGTGTCCGTCCCGCTAGAGGAAGGGCACCAGAATGGTTGAGATCCCGACCCCGACTCCCGAGCGCACTCTGCGCGGTGGTTCTGCCGATGCCGGCCGCACCTGGATTGCCGTCGCGGCTGGAGGGGAACGCGATCCGCATAGCCAGATCAATCGCAAGCAGCGGTTGCACGCGCGTGGTCCTGCGCGATGGATTGGTGCGTGGCCTTCGACCCCGAAGCATCTTCACACCCGGACAAGGATATAAGCCATGGGCTGGAATCCCAACCAGATCGACAGCGAGATCCTCGCGGTGCACGCCGCGCTCGTCCCCAATGGTCCGCAAGGGGAAGTCGTCCTGTTCGGCGGCGACGAGCACTGGGGTGCGCAAGCCGAAAGCGCGGGCAACGATTTGTGGAAGAAGACTCGCGTTTACAACGTCGCCAGCCACTCGCTGGTGGCCGGGCAGGTCCAGTCGCCCGATTCGGACGTGTTCTGCGCGCACCATGCCTTCATCGGCGATGGCCGTCTGCTGATCGCGGGGGGCACGAGCAAATGGCCCGAGGGCGGGGACGGGCACGCCCATACGCTCGACTTTCTCGGTCACAGCCGCTGCTGGCTGTATAATCCCCGCGCGCGCGAATGGGTCGAGACGGGACGGCTCAACCGCAACCCCGACCAACCCGACGAGGCGCGCTCCGGGGGGCGCTGGTATCCCGGCGTCGTTCCGCTCGGCGACGGGTCGGCAGTAGCGTTTTTCGGGCACCTCGACCAGGACGACTTCCGCCACCGCAACACGCTGCCCGAGCGGTATTTCCCGTCGCGTGCCGGCTGGATCAATCTCCCCGGGGAGATCGGTAACCCCGGCGAGCCCAATACCGGCGGTCGTCGCTTCCTGTTCTTTCCGCGCTGCTACACGCTGCCGAGCGGCAAGCTGTTCTCGGTCACACCGCTGCCGCACTCGTTCGCGGGTCTCCCGGGCAATTCGGACGGACCGCACTCCTCGACCGCGTTCGATCCCGACGCTGGGACCTACACGACCCCGCGGGCCGCGAGCGAAGACGGGGTTGATGGCGGTTGGAACTGGCCCGCGGTTCTGCTCCCGCTGCTTCCCCGCGACGGCCAGTACAACGCGCGCGCGCTGTACTGGAACGGCGCCACTCCGCGCTCGATCGACATCGACGCGGCAAGTCCCGCCTGGAGCAACGCCGGCACGCGTGATGCCGCGGTGTCGGCCCGGCTGCGGCAGTACTGCAACATGGTCCTGCTGCCCACAGGACAAGTCTGCGTGGCCGGGGGGATGCATGTCGTCGGGTCGTTCGACGACCCCCCGGTTGCCGAGGATCCGGTCAACCAGGTCGAGCTGTTCACACCCGACATCAACTGGGCGACCAATGCCTACGCCAGCACCGGCGGCAGCTGGAGCCTGGAGCCGGGTAACGCGATCAACAATCGCAATTACCATTCGACCGCGCTGCTTCTCCCCAACGGCAAGGTGTGGGTGGCGGGCGGCAGCGTCCGCGCGTCGTCGGGCGATCCGGCAACCCGCGGCATCCGCAAGATCGAACTCTACGAGCCTCCGTACATTGCGGTCGCCAATCGCCTCCAGATTCTCTCGGCCCCCTTGTTGCTGCCCTACGGCGAGGAGTTCGACGTCGGGCTCGACCGCGCGGCGACCGACGTCGCGCGCGCAGCAGTCATTCGGAACGGCTCGGTCACCCATTCCACCGACAACGACCAGCGCTATGTCGGCCTCGAGATCGTCTCGCGCAACGGCAACAGCATCCGCCTCAAGGCCCCGCCGCGCGGCGAGGTCGCGCCGCCGGGCTACTACATGCTGTGGGTCGTCGACACCGCCGGCAACCCGTGCCGGGCAGCGCCATTCGTGCGGCTGGGGCATCTCTCGTGCCGGGTGATCGCCAACAACAGCACCTACTCCGAGGAGCAAGTGGCGGCGACCGGGGGCGGCAGTCTGGCCAGCTTCGCCAAGGCGCTGCTGGTCGATTTCGACGGCTATCGCGACCCCGAGCTCGTCGGGATGCCGTCCGCCACGCTGACCTGGGCCGATGACGGTACTGCCGTCCCCGGCTTCCAGATGAGCCTCCTGTTTGCCGGCCGCTACTCCGAGGCGAGCCCGCCGCACCCCGATATCCCGACCCGGATCACTTATGCTTTCGACGTGATCTTCGGCACCATGGGGGCGTTTGCCGGCTGGCTCGACCGGCGCGATGTGATCGTCCGCTTCAGCCACAACGGGCACGACTGTGAGGCGCGGCTCAAGCTGAGCAAATCGCCCAACCCCTACATGATCGACGTCGATTCCAGCGGGACCAACCCTTACTGGCTGTCGACCGACGTCCGGGTGTTCAAGCTGCGCGCCGGCGATACCCGGTTCGGCGGTACGATGGGCCTGGGCGGGAACGCCCCCCAGACTTACATCCGCGGGCTCATCGATCGCCTCGGCAACGGCTCGCAGAGCTTCACCGCCTTGCCCGACAAGCAGGCGGACTCGGTGCTCGACGGAGCGTTCCTGGGCGGCTTCCCGCTGATGCCCACGTTCAACTTCGCGGTCGCGCGGGTCCGCTACCGCGCCACCGCAACCACCGCGCAGCAGGTCCGCTGCTTCTTCCGCATGATGAACGTCGCGACCACCGGGCTCGAGTTCGACACCGCCACGGTCTATCGCGCGACCCCGGGCGCCAATCCGGTGCCGCTGCTCGGCACCGCGGGCGGACAGCTCGCCAGCATTCCGTTCACCAACGAGGCGCGGATCGCCACGGTCACCGGCCAGGCGGGCGCGGCGGGCCTCGGCGCGCAGCCGCTCAACACGGCCTACGACATCAGGGACATCGCGCCAGGCTCGGGCGGAGCGGAAGTGTCGGCGTATTTCGGGGTGTATCTCGACATCAACGTGCCGACCAAGCGGTTCCCCGCCGCGCCTGCCGGGGACGGACCCTATCCCGATGCCACCTCGCTGCCGATCCGCGACCTTCTGCGCGGTTGGCACAATTGCCTGGTGGCGGAGATCCGCTTCGGCGGCGATCCGACCGACCCCGGCTCGACCCCGGCCAGCAGCGACAACCTGTCTCAGCGCAACCTCGCGATCATCGGGCTAGAGAACCCCGGCCTCGCCGCATCGCGCACCGTGATGCACAGCTTCGAGGTCGCCCCTTCGGCGGTCGGCAAGGACCAGCCACTGTTCAACCCGACCCGGCCGGATCTCCACGGCGGGTTCGAGCGCCAGCGGCTGCACTATCCCGACGAGCTGTTCTTCGACTGGCACAACCTCCCCGCCGACGCCGAGGCGACGCTCTACTTCTCCGACATCGACACCGCCGAGATCGAGCGCCTGCTGTCATCGCGCATCTCGCCGCCCGCGTTCTCCGTGCTCGACGTGCACACCATCCGCTTCCGGATCGGCGACTGCGCCTGGCTTCCGCTGCCCGGGGGACGCCAGGAGCGCATTCCGGCGCTGATCGCGGTCGGGCTGCCGGGAGGGATCGTCGAAGGCCAGGTCTACAAGGCGACGGTCCACCAGGTGAGCGGCCGCACCAACGAGATCATCGGCAGCTTCACTCTCGAGATGCCGGTAACCAAGGCCGCGTTCCTGCTGCCCGAAGCTAGGCGGCAGCTGTCGTTCCTGGGCCATATCCTGACGACCCTCGATTTCGGGGACCGGTGGCGTCCGCTGTTCGAGCGCTGGGTGATGCACCTCGGCGCGCGGCTCGACGCCCTGGGCGGGAAGTCGAGCGACGTGCGTCCCAATCCCGATGGGTCGGGCGAGCCTTACCAGCCGAGCAACTGGAAGCCGGGCGATGCGTTCCCGCCGGGCGGATTCCATTCGGGCGATCCCTGCCGGGATCCGTGCGAGGATGACCGGGGGCAAGAGGCGTGCCCGTCGCGGCCAGCCTGGCTGATCGCGCTGGTCCTGGGCCTGGCGCTGTTCCTGTTCGGCATCGCCGGCCCGACGCTCGCGTTCGTCGCCGTGGCCGTCGCGATCGTCTTGAGCCTCGTCGTGGCCCTTTGGCTCAAGCGAGCCTGTCCCGCTTGCGCACTCTGCGCCTTGCTGCGCGGAGCGCTGTTCGGGAGCGCGCTGGGCGTCCTGCTCTGCGGTATGATGCAAGTGCTGGCAGCGGCGCCGGTCAGACCGGTGGCCTACCTTCTCGCTGGCGTGCTGGGCTTGGGATCGGCCATCGCGGCTTATCTCGGGAGATGCTTCTCCGATCGATGCTGACAGAGGTCTTGCGACGCGCGTCGAAGGGTTCGGCTGGGGAGGAAGCATCCTCCCTGGTCGGAGACTGGGAGCCGGTCTCCTCTACACCCTCCTCTGCGGGGCTCGCGCCCCGCAACGCCCCACATACGGAGTGGGGCTGTCGACGCGCTCTGTTCCGCAGGCCTGGCGGCCTGCTCCTGAGGGCGCAGCGATGCCCTATGAGATCGAGGAGTTGAACGCGATCGAGATCTGTGCGCCTCCCGTCAAGGATGAGCTTGAGCACTTCTACGTGTGCGAGACGTGCGGCCAGGCGGTCGACTCTCGGCAGCTGGGCGACATGCTCTATCACGAGATCGAGGGAGAGGGGCATGCGCCTCTGACCCGGCAGTGAAGCGGCAGCGCCGGCAGGACTTCGACGACGATATCGAAGAGCTCAACGCCTTGGACTTCGACCATTTCGACGTGGATGACGAGGAGGACTATTCTTCAATTGCGCGATCTGCGGGCAGCTGGTCGACCAACGTCGGCTGGGAGACATGCTCTTTCACGCACGCCCGGAGCACGTTCAGGGCAGCGCCTCGGCGGTCTAGCGCACTGCGGGAAAGGTCGCACGGCAGAGGGGTCAGACCGACTGGTCCATCGGCCTGACGCCCCACGATCGGAGGATTGGCCCAAGCCGCTCTTCGGTTGCCGCCAGAGGGTTGGCTCGTTCTGCGTCGAATGCAAGATCGTAATACTGCTGGTGGTCTGCCTGGGCGTGCGGCGTGATTCGCTCGAACTGCAACCATGTGTTATCGTGGTGTATCGCCCTCGCATATGCCGCGAGCATGAGAGCGACCGAGAGTAGTAGCGCTCCCGCTTGCCAGTCGGAGTGCTATTCATGGCGCATTGGTCATCGATCGAACATCTGAGGATGCGTGAAGCGAAGGAGCGCGCGAGCGCGGATGCTTCCAACATTCCCTTCATCAAAAACGTGCATTTGTTTCAGGCGGAACGGTACGCGCAGCTGATCGCGGTGATTGGGCCGGCAGGCCACGGTGAAACCTAACCAGTTCATCGCGTATCAGGAGCGCCGGCTTCGTCGATCGCTGACGGCCGCAGAGCTTGAGGCCGTGAACGATGCGCGACTCAGCTGCGTAGGGGACCGGCTCGCGACGGTGAACGCGATGTGGGCGGCGCTGCGGCGGTGTGCGGCGCGGAACCAAGGCGTCATAGGGCCATTACCGTGATCAATCCCTGCGCGGCCTAACCTCTCCCTGGCCGCGCCCTCGGTGCAGCCTTCGGGCTGGGCCCTTTCTTCGTCAGCCCGACGCGGCGGGTGGAGGGCGGCCCGCTACCCTGCGCCACTCACGTTACCTTCACTGCGTCGTCCCGTTCCCGCTGCCGTTGAGGATCACCCCGCGGCGTTTCGAATCAGGAACCAGCGCTGGACCGCGAGTAGTTCCATGTGCTCCATCGCGTCGCGTACCTGCCAGTCAAGCACGTGTCCGACCCTGTCGCCGAACTCGGCGACTATCAAGCGCGCGGCCTGCCTTGTCTCGGGATCTTCATTCGGGTCGACGCCCGGCGGCACTGGCGTCGCCGCGGTGGCCGCCCCAGATAGGGTGCCTCTCCGACATGATCGCGCGCAAAGCTGCTGCTGCACGCGCTCCGGAAGAAGCCTTCCCGCCCGCCCACAAAAGCGGCGATCAGCGCGCCCTTCGTGGTCGCATCCCGGTTGAGGCCGTAGCAACGGCGCTGGGTGGCGACGATGGAGAACCCGCTTTTGCTCTGGTCGCCCCTAGTCAGCGTTTTTTTAAGGGCACGTTCAGGGAATAGGGCGGCCGCTACCAAAGTTATCGTGCAAAATCAATAAGATTTGGCGGAGACGGAGGTATTCGAACTCTCGGCAGGAGCAATCCCCCTATGGCGGTTTAGCAAACCACCGGGACTTCACCATGCGTCGCATTAGCATAACCGGTTCGGCGAAATCGGGGTGCGAGGCGAGCACGATGCCGAGTGTGGACCGGTCTGCTTTACCGTCTGTGAGCCTCTTCCGTGCCGCGGCGCGCGGCCGAGGCGAATGCCGCGTCGCAGGAAAGTTATGACTGGCAAAGTTGGTGCGGCGCGGCATCCTGCGAACGGACTGGATGCGGGCAATCAGATCGAGATAGCCGGGCGTGATCGCCGCGAGCAGGGGAGGGGCAAGCGTTGAGCTCTTTACAGAAGGGTAGAAAAGCTGTCGGCCCCGCGCAGTCAGGGGTAAAGTCGACGTCGCTGCGTCACCCGGTCACTGGCGAAGGCGAGCGGCTGCAGCTTGCCGCCCTCCTTCACAACGATTGATCGCAAATTTCACTCGTTTGGACGAATTGTCCCAAAATGTCCCAAAACCGCTCGTTAAAGCTTTAAAATTGGACGGTATTTTTGTTGGTATCGGCCGTCATGGCTAAGCTTAATGGTTATAGATCAAGCGGTTATTTCGATTCATCGAATCCTGCCGCCGGATCGGCGCCAAAGGCGGATCGCAGTGCGCCAGTTTCGTGGACGAAGCCGAAGCGCGCCCGCCTCATACAGGCGATCCTCAGACGCAGGGCAGGGGCCCCAAAGCGCCTCGGGGTGGCATATCGTACCCGGACTCGCTCCTGACTATGAATCGGCGTCGAGACGGGACCCCGCCACTTTGATATCTACAGCGTTGTTTTACTACATGAAATGCTCTCAAGGCCGGGACCGGGATCGGCGCCGATGGGGACCCCGGAAAATGTCGAATTCCAGCGCGTTTTCGGTGTGGTAGCGGCGTTTGTCGGGGGCTCCGCTTCAACGCCGATCCACTAGCTGCACCGCCCCGATTTGCGTCAGCCAAGTCAAAATAACATGATATCGTGTTATATCAACAGTTTATCGCGCAAAGACCTCGATTTATTACGCAATTTCAACGACTTGCTTAGCGTCACTTTTTGCACCTAAGTTACGAGGACCCCCTGACGGGCTCACTTCGAACCGCCCAGCAACGGACCGCGCAGAACTGCCACTTTCAACCGCGCGGATCATGCGAAGTCGTAAATCTTGGGACAAGGGTGCCGTCATCTCAGCCTCGCTGATAAAAAACACTCTCGAATCAGAGGCGTCGATTCTACGCAACCCTAAAATGCCCTAACCCTGCATAGAGGCCCATGCGCGTCACTTCGCGCTGGGCCGGTCATCGGCATCCAGATCACCCGCCGCATATTGTATGCCGGCGAGCAAATGCTGGAGAACCTTCGGCATGAAGAGAACATGTTCGCTGTGGCCGAGCGCATTGTAAAAGACGCGGCCTTTGCCCTCCCGGCGAATCCAGCTCAGCGCATAATCCCCATCGGTCCGCCTGGTTTCCTTTGGCTCTTTCTCTTTGTCCTCGGCGCTCATTTTCGAATAATCGACGCTGGTGAGCACGTGAACATTCTTGCGTGAGAAGGAATCCTGAGCGAAGGTGTAGATCTCATCGTGGATGATGAAAGGGTTCCCGTCGAAGCCGGCGTTCAGGCGAGATTTGGGATCATCTATCTTTACGGTGACTTGTTGCGGATAATACCAGTGCCATTTGAAAAATCCGCCCACCATCTTGTTATATTCCGGCCACAGTCCCGTCGCGCCTCTGTGATAGGAATCGCCTGATGCATGAGTCAGCACCAGGCCATGGCCACTGCGGACATAATCAAGTAAGGCAGCCTTGCGGCGCTGGGTGCGCGCCGGATCTTCCGGATCGTCCAGATAGGTGCCGGTTGTGTTGTTTAGCACCAGAACATCATATTGGGCGAAGGTCGCGGCGTTGAAGTCTTCAAGACTGTAGGTGATGGTCGTCGACCAGGCACCCGTCCTGTCACCGAGTTCCTTGATCGTAAACGCCGTTAACGGAATGTTGGAGTGGGCATATCCCTGGGCACGGGAATAAACGAGGATCTTGCGCGGCTTCTTGGGCTTTACAGCTGCGGCGTCGGGCAGCGCATCAAGGACGGCGAAGACATCCTCATACTGCGGCGTCGTGATCTGAACACCGTTCACTACACTCTGAGGGCGGTAGCCAGGTATTGCGCCCCCGCCCGGAGGGGCAGGCGGGGGGATGGCACCGCCAGGTCCGGGAACGAGCGGCGCAGCTGGTTCGCCCGCGTGCTGGGCAGGGGACGGCGTCTGCCCATCGGCGCGCGCCTGCGCCAGCAGAATGGACGAACCCGCCGCGCAAAGCAGCAGCGCGGCGCGACTTATGAAGGTAAGATTGATGCGCATAATCCAGATCGTCCTCAAGCATGGGCACGAAACGCACCCTTCGCAGCTACACTGGTCAACGGCCTGCCGCGGTCGCCCTCCAATCCCGCTTCAGTCTTAAGGCAATCCTGTCGAGACCCGCCTTGCCGCAGGCTTCGTCGAGATTGCCGTTCGCCGCGCCGGAGACCGTAATCACACCGATCAGTTCGTCGCCGACGAGGATCGGAAGTGCGCCGCCATATCCCTTGCCTACGTCTTCACTGATAGCCTCGGCCAGCACGGGGTCGTTCTTGGCAAGTTCGACGGCCCTCGAACTCGCAAGCTTGTGACGATAGACCGAATATGGCTTGGGTTTCATGAGACGCAAGGACCGCAGGCCAGCGCCATCGCCACTGAGCAGCACGACGATCTCGCCAGCGGCGTCTGTCACCTGGACTGTAGGGCGATAGTTCATTTTTTTGCATGCCTCGACGGCGGTGGTAGCGGCCTCGAGGGCCAGCGCCAGAGAGGGCGCCGCTGCGCGTGGCGCATCGACGTAGCGGGGATCAACCGGAGGAGTGGGCCGCGAAGGCATTTCCGCCTGGTCGGGCGCCTGCGGCGGCTCGGCATTCGCGGCTGCCGCGGTCAGTCCAAGCACGATCACACCAAGAAATGAGTTACGAAACATATTGCCCTTCTTCATCATGGCACCTGTCTCCTAAATAGCCCGCATCTTTTCTACAGTTTCGTCTTCCAGGGTCTGGGTGTATATTTTGCCAGACCGGGCGGTGTGACCTGGGACACGAAAAATGCGCCATCGGCTGCGGTGATTCCCTCCATGCCCGATGTACCGCGCAACGGGTTCCATGGTGCCGGATTGCCAAGGGGATCGGGAATGAAAGCGGTGAGCTTGCCCGTTTTCGCGTCACCGATATGCGCCCCTCGCATGAACCGGTTCTCCTGTCCGATGCCGGACATGGAGTCCACGGCGTACAGCACGTCATTGCTGTCGATATAGAGGCCGCTGACCCGTCCCCAATGGGTCCACGATTCCAGTAGCTTGCCCTCAACGTTGAATATCTGGATCCGGGTGTTCCCGCGGTCCGCGACAAACAGCCGCCCCTGGGAATCGATCGCAAGATCGTGCGGGCAGTTCAACTGATCCGGCCCGGAGCCCGTCGACCCCCATGCTTTGATGAACTTCCCGTTCTTGTCGTAGCGGACTATTCGATTGTTGGACGGCGCACTATCATGGCCATCGGCGACGAAAATGTCGCCGTTCCGTGCTACGACCACTGCCGAAGGTTGGCTCAGATGTGTGTCGTCGTTGCCGTAAACGCCGGGCGTCCCGAGCGTCAACAGCAACTTGCCCTGCGGGCTGTACTTGCGCACCACCGCGCCGTTCGGGGCCGCGCCCGGAATGCGTTTAGCGGACTGGTCCCCTTGCTCATGAGTGTTGGTACGCAGATCCGTCACCCACACATTGCCGTCGCGGTCGACCGTCATGCCATGAGGATACACGATTTGACCGCCGAGCAGGCGAGCGACGATTTTTCCCTTGGCGTCGAACTTGATCAAGGGCGGGTCGTTCGACCCGATACAGTAATCGTAGGTGCCGCAGCGTTGATAGACCCAGATTGATCTGCCGTCTTTATCCATGCGGATGCCGCTTGCGCCGCCGAGCACCGGACCGTCCAGAACCTGGAAGAAAGTCTCGTCTCGCGCCCACATATTGGGCAGGCTTTTATCCTCCGCGGTGCGTAGGCTGACGTTATAGTCTCCGGCCGGAACGCCGGGACTTCCTGGATAGGCCTGCACCGTCGCCGGTGCCGCCGCTTGCTGACCGGGGCGAGAGCTGGGGACCTGCGTCGACGCGGTCGATGGGAGGAGAGCGGCGATCGCAACGGCGCCGAAACCCAGAAGCTTGCCTTGCACGTTGGTCATCATGCCTCCCTAAACCGCTTCATTCTGGCGGTGTAGCTGAAATGCTACCCGATTTCCCAACGTGACAGGAGAGCGCAGCAGCATTTTCTTTCGTTAAGTGAAAGCCCTTTCGTCGACGCGGTCATTTCAGGTGAAGGTCAACGTGAGATCCGGTTGCCCCGACAGCGAGACGACAAATCGATCCCCGCTCTTGACCGGGAGCATCTTCGTCATAGCGCCCGATATTATGACGTCGCCCGGCGCAATCGACACCCCCATCTCTCCCAGCCTGTTGACGAGCCAGGTTGTGGCGATCGCAGGATTGCCCATGACGGCGTTGCCCATGCCCGATGCGAGCACATCCCCATCCCGCATGATTTTCATCTCAAGGGAATCCGGGGCCGCCCGGGGCAGATCCCGGTCCCATGGCCCAAGGGCATATCCTCCGAACGAAGCATTGTCCGCTATCGTATCGACCAGCGTGATTTTCCAGTCCGCGATGCGGCTGTCGACGATCTCGATGGCCAGGGCGCAGGCTTCGGTGGCAGCGAGGATCTGCTCCGGTGTCTTCCCAGGTCCTTTCACTTCATCGCGGAAAAGGAAAGCCACCTCCGCTTCGATCCTCGGGTCGATGAACCGGGAAAAGGGAACGGTCACTTCGCCGTCGCGCGTGGGATAGAAATCCGAGTCCCAGAGATCGCCATAGTCCGGTTCGCTGACGCCAAGCTGTCTTTGAACAGCGATGCTCGTCAGTCCGATCTTGCGGCCTAGGATCCGATCGCCCCGGGCTCGGCGAAGCGCGGCCCATCCCGTCTGGATTGCATAGGCATCTGCCACCGTCAGGCCGGGCCGTTGCTCGCTGATGGGCCTGATGCCGATCCCTGATCGCCACGCTTCGTTCAGCGCGGACACTAGGTCCGCGAACTCATCAGTCGGGCTAGTGGAAACGTTCATCATGGTGCTGCTCCGTGATGGAAGGCTGGTGCCGGCTCTGCGACTTCCGACGTTGATATCGCTCTATCGAGGCGCTCTGGAGGGATGGTACGACGCGTCGCACCCATCAGGAATGCGGCCGCGGACGCGGCGAGCGATGGTATGGCCGCCGAAAGGATGATGGCCTTCGGACTCCAGTCCTCCGCAAGTAGGGCGCCGGCGATCAGCGGACCGGTGATTGCCCCGATACGCCCCACACCGAGAGCCCAGCCCACGCCGGTGGCGCGAATCGCGGTAGGGTAGAGCGTCGCCGCGAGGGCATTGGATCCGATCTGGCCGCCGGCAGCCCCGAAGCCGGCCAGCGCAGCGGCGACCATCAGAAAGCCGGCGCTGGTCGTCCCATAGGCGACCATGGCCACGAACACCGCGGTGGCCGCGTAGGTAAGGCCCAGGATGAGGAACGGGCTGAAGCGGTCGAGCAACCGCGCGAGCACGATGGCGCCGACGACGCCGCCCAGGTTGAGGGTCGCCGTGCAGATGATCGCCAGCGACAGCGGCAGGCCCGACGCCTTGATAAGGGTCGGCAGCCAGTTCACGAGAAAATAATAGACCAGCAAGCTCATGAAGAAGATGACCCACAGCAGGATCGTGCTGGTGGCGCGGCCATCGGCAAACAGCTTGGGCACTGTCAGCCCTTCCTGAGCGCCGGTCTTCTCGGCGTGAACGCTTGCGATGAACTCGGCGACCGATGCATCGGGACTGATCCGCTTCAGGATGCGGCCGATCTGCTGCTCCGTCCCGCCGCGCACCGCGAGCAGGCGTACCGATTCAGGCAGGGAGAACAGCAGCAGCGGCAGTAGCGCAAGCGGCGCCACGCCGCCCATGATGAACACCGCCCGCCAGCTGTATGCCTCCATGAGCGGAGCCGAAATCAGGCCTCCGATCGTCGAGCCGAGCGGGAAACCACAGAACATCACCATGACCGCCGTCGCCCTCAGCCGAGCCGGCGCATATTCGCTCGTCAGGGCGATGATGTTGGGCAGGACCGCGCCCAGGCCGATGCCGGTCAGGAATCTCAACAGCAGCAAATGCTGCATCGTTTCCGCCAACGCTGTCGCCAGCGCCGCCAGGCCGAAGGCGGCGGTAGAAAACAGGATCACTTTCCTGCGGCCGACCTTGTCGGCAAGTGGGCCGATTGCGAACGCGCCCGCCATCAGGCCGAACAAGCCGGCCGAGAATATCGGCCCGAATGCCGACGGCTTGATACCCCATTCCTCGGCGATATTTGGCGCCACATAGCCGATCGCCTGCGTGTCGAAGCCGTCGAGCAGGGCGATCAGCGCACAGAGTGCGATGACGCCGAGCTGCATGGGACCGAGGCGACTTGTTTCGAGCGGGCCTGCCTCCGGCGCTTTCGATGTGATGTGCATAGACCCCCCTTCGGTGACAACTTCACCTTGTTCTCTGATCGGGCCGAGACATCCGGTAGAATCCGGAAGTCACGGACTGGCGGTGGCGCGCCGGTCAGCCACCGGCAAGCGGCGGACATTCGGGAAGGCGCTGCCCACTATTGGGCGGAGAAGGTGGCAGCGGCTTGCCGTTCTCGTCCACATTGACGTTGAGGGATGGCCCATCGCCGGCGATCAGCAGAATGACCGGCTCGTCCTTGGCCCCATCCCAATGGATTGTTCCGGGTTCGTCGCGGACCACGGAGCCCGGGCCGAGGGGATAGGTCTTGCTGATGTCGTACACCGGGCTCGAGCTTACCCACCAGGTTCCTGAGATAACCACGATGCTGCGCGTATTCTGATGGAAATGCGGACGGCTGAACGAACCTGGCCACCATTTCATCAGCTGGAGATACGGGCCCGGCTGATCGACCTTGCCGAACAGGTTGTATTGTTGATTGCCCTGACCGTCGATACCGGACCATGGCAGGGCGTCGAAATTGGACCATGGAATGTTTTTTGGATCTGGAAAGAAAGCTTTCGCGGCTTCTTGAGCGGGCGTGAATTTGGTCACCGGCGGAAATGTCCCCGACGGCGCCAAAGGCGCGCGCGCAGGGGCGCATGTGGGGACAACAGGCGCTGGGGACGACGGCGTCTCAGCGATCGCGAGCGTCGGCGCGAACAGCGCCGCGGTCGCGCTGACGAGTGTCTTGACGAAGCGCATGGTCTCTCCTCATCGATTGTCGCGTATAACCCTACGGGTAAAGCTCGGCCGTTCTCAAATGTTAATGCGGTGGCGTCGCGCGATCCTTTCAAGCAGTGAAAGAAGTTGGTGCAAGCCTCCCGAATCCCTGCGGCAGGCTCCTATCGGGATGTCCGAACGGGGGGCAGGTCCGGTGGCGACAGCGGCGTCGTGACGTTCACCAGGAATACCGACACCATGGTCAGGGTCGTCTTCACATCCGCGATCTGATGAGGCAATCCTGCCGGAATGTAGACAAGGTCGCCTTTGTTCACGACGCGCGTCACCCCGTTCCTGATGGCGGTTCCCGCGATTGTGTTGCCACGAAGCACGGGGTTTACCAGTTCTCCGCCGGACACGACGGTCCCCGACCCGTCGGTGACGAAGAAGAGCTCTCCGCTGCGGATGTGGATCGAGGGCGGGGTGGTGCCGGCGATACGCTGCTCGACCTTGCCGGCGAAGGGCGCCTGGGCGAAGAGGGGCGTCGATATCATGGGAGCGGATGCATCGGTACCGCGACCGGCCATGGCGGCGTTGGTGATTTCCTCAGACGTCATGATCGTCGCTGCGGCCGTCTCGTACGACGGCCGAAGGTCGGCGCCAGCGACCGATTGGCCTTGAATGATCCCCGATGGAGCGGCGATCCCTATGATATACACCGCAGCCATGCCTATGCGTGTCAATATTGCGGAAGACCTGATCATGGAACTCTCCTGATATGCAAGTCCCGCTATTATTTGGAATATAGTAAAGGCAATCCCTTTACCAAGGTAGGAATGCGGTAGACATATGTCGCGCCCGTGATGAACAGGGCTCGATTATCTGCTCCACCGAAGGTGACGTTCGACGTCTGAACACCTTTCACCTGTATGACTCCTAGGTTTTTACCCTCTGGAGAGATCACATTGACGCCGCCGACGCCGGTTGCCCAGAGATTGCCCAGTTCGTCAATCTTAAGGCCGTCCACGCCGCCACGTTCGCCTGGGTGCATCGGCCAGACGTAGAAATCACGTCCGTTGGCGACGGTGCCATCCTTCTGGATGTCATATGCCTTGATCCGGGGAGATGGCGTTGCCGTGGATATGTAGAGTATCCGGCCGCTCGGCGAGATGCCGATGCCATTTGGCCGGGTCAGGTCCTTGACCACGGCCTGCAGCTTGCCGTCCTTGTAGCTAAATACGCCTTCGAAATGCAATTCGCTGTTCGGACCATCCATACCGCCTGGCAGGCTGTAGGCCGGATCGGTGAAAAACAGCGTGCCATCCTGAGCGTACACCATGTCGTTCGGGCTGTTGAAACGCTTGCCCTCGAACCGCGACAGGAAGGAGTAGAACCTGCCATCAGGCGTCATCCGGCCGACATCACGCAGACCCTGGCGCATTATCAGGACGGCGCCGCCTTTGTCCGGCGCCTGGCCGTTGGGCCCCTGGTTGACCGTGATGGCAGGATCGGGCTTCACCCCGGTGTTTTCCGCTATGACCGTCTTGGTGCCTTTGTCATCGATCGCATAGACTTGGCCGGCCCGCTGATCGGATACCCATAGCCTTCCGTCGCGCCACATCGGTCCTTCGGTCGAATTGAAGCCCTCTGCCAGGATTTCAGGAACGGTACCCGGCGCAATGAGCGTATCGAGCGCTGAATCCCGGCGGATGACCCCGTTGGGCTGGGTCGGCCAAGGCGGGTGCTCCAGCCCGATTGTCCGGTTTCCGGTCGGTGAGCCCGGCACTGGGGCCGGGACGGCGGACGGCGTCTTGGCGACCGTGATGTGCGGCACCACAAGGCAGACCGCCAATAGCAATCCATGCGCGTTCTTCAACTGTCCTCTCCACTCGCAGTTCGTTAGCAAGATCGTGGGCGATGAGTCATAGCGAAACCCACATTGCCTGCGGCCGACCGCACACAATTGAAGACGCTGGATTCCATCCCGCCTCCCGAAAGGGCCGAACGCGATCCGTCCTCATCGCTGCGCCAATCTAAGTATCAACCGGCGCACGCTGACAAGGCGGGCGGGCGGCCGTCACGCTTCGAACCTTTCGCTGAGTGAAAGAATTTCGAACAAGCGCCGTGACTTTCTTCGGATTTAATGGCCTGAGTATTGCTATTCACATCGGTATCGCTGGATCCACCGCTCGTGGCGTTCTTCCCGGATCGCAGCTCGACAAGCTGGCCCCGCATCGAACGCGCGGGCAAATTCTGCGTGAACGTGCTCGCAAGCCCTCAGCAGAATCTCTGCCGCCGCTTCTCGGCCAAGGTCGGCGACAAGTTCGCCGGTCTGGAATATCGTCTGTCCAATAACGGTTCGCCCGTGCTCGACGATATCGTCGCCTGGATCGACTGCGCGCTCGACGTGGTGCACGAAGCCGGTGATCACTTCATCGTCCTGGGCCGTGTGATCGAGCTGGATATTGCGCGTGCGGATCAAGCGCCGCTTCGCGTAATGCCAGTCGACGTTCGGCCAATTCCAAGAATTCGGCGACGCGGCCGGTGCTCCCCGACATTGTCTCACCGCGCAAATTAGCGTGATTGCGATATTTCCCCGCCCTAGGGGGGCGGCCACTAAGCGATATGACCATGACGAAGGTTCTGCGTGATCTTGGCCATGAGAAGGTAACGGTGCATGGCTTCCGAAGCAGTTTCACCGACTGGGCCGCCGAGAAGACCAAGACCCCAAAGGGGTCGTCGACAAGGCGCTTGCCCACAAGTTGGTTGATCGTGTCGAGGCGGCTTATCGGCGCACCGATTTCTTTGAACGGCGACGGCGGTTGATGAACGCATGGGCGCACTTCGCGGGTAGTGGAGCGTAATAAATTTCAATGGCAGCTTACGGTACGAATCCGACGGGGACAGCCTTCGTGGCGACTACGTGCCAAGCAGGAGGATGGCTATTTCCCTGTAATCTTCGCGCTTACCGGTCTTTTGATATTTGAAGAACATTCGGGGGCGTTTCGCCCGCGACGGGCGCATGATAACGATTCTTCTTACGCGCCTTGCACTTGATACTGATTTCGTTTGAGTTCAACTCCGTTGCCGGAGAGGCTCGACAGGGCATTGCAGCGGGGATCGTCAAGCATGTACGAAATTAGCATCGATATGCACAATAGAATCATCTACGATAGACTAGTTGGCTATTGGGACGCCGCAACCGCCGAGCGGTTTTGTGAGGAGTTTCGCGCTGCGATTCAAAAGGTGGCGGCGAATGGCCCTGGTTGGAAAATATTGGCCAATCATAGCGAGTTTGAGACTCAGTCGCCTGAGGTTGCCGCAATGCTTCTGAAGACTGCCAGCTACGCAGAGGCGAACGGCCTTGCCAAGGCGGCGGTATACACGCCGGGCGCCCTAAAACGCTTGCAGATAAAGCGTATGGGAACGATCGATAAATTCGGACCTATGCGTCGGAAGATGAAGCACGCGCCTGGCTTGACGAATGAAACGATAATCAGGCGCCATGCGAGGCGGGCCAGGCGACGCGTGGCGTCGCCTCTATAAATCACCTTCGGTGCATTCGGACGGTTCCGCTTAAATTTGCCGCAGCGCTGGTGATAACCGTTGCGCAGAAATATGAGCCAGCGCCATATCCTTCAAAACATTCTTCTGAACCTTTCCCGTACCGGTTTTTGGAAGTTCGGACTCGGCGATAAACCATATGTCTCGTGGCGGAACCTCGGTTTGCCCATAGCTTGTGAATATCTCTTCGCAACCGAAGGTCTTCTGGATATCGCGCCAGACCCAGCTGGGAGTGGGGGCCGCAGCGCTGTGGATCGCGGTCAGTGACGTGAGGTCATAGAATTTGACCTTCGCCTGTTCCAAAAGCGCAATCGTCATCGTCGGGACACCCATCAGATAGGTGGCGCGGTGGCGCTCGGTCGCCGTCAGGATGGCATCGGCATCGAACCTGAGGAGCGGTACGATGGCACCGCCCACGACCATGCCCGACAGCAGGCCGACGACCAGCCCGAACCCATGATAGAGCGGCAGCGAAAAGACCGCGCGGCGGCCATCCTCAAAAGCCTGATGATAAGCGCCGGCATAAGCGGCGCGCAGGAGATTGTCGTGCGTCTGCATCACCCCATTGGGGGCTCCGGTGGTTCCTGACGTAAACATGATCACTGCCGGATCATGCGGCGCCGCCCTCTCGAGAGGCGCAGGTTCGCCGGCAGGAAAGGCCGCGAAAAAATCCTCCGGCGCTTCCGCATCATATGTCATTCCGCCACGCAATTCGGGAAGGTCGGCATAGTCGCCGGTACGCCAGCCCGGCAGCTGCTCATCGAGTTCCCTGTCGAACCGGCGGGAGCCGAAGCGCGCCATGCTGATAAGGAAGCCGCAGCCCGCCTCCCGAACGACATATTCGAGTTCTTTGGGGCCATAGAGCGTATTGATGGCCACGGCGATTGCGCCTGCTCGCCAGATGGCGAAAAGAAGCGAGACTGTTACAGGATAGTTGGCCAGCAAGAGCCCGACGCGGTCGCCTCGCTTGACGCCGAGCGCAGCGAGACCGGCTGCCAACCGCTCCGCCTCCGCGTTGACCGCCGCATAGTCCATGGTCTGTGCGTCGGTGATCACGAGAGGGCGTTCGGCGAAGTGGTCGAGCGAGCGCTCGAGATGCGCATCCAGTGTCATTTCCAGCCAGTCCGGGTGCCGATCGGCGATCGCCTGACGCCGCGCTGCGATGGGCTGGTTCACTTGAATTTCCTCTCTGACCTAATCTAAATTATCATGTCATCTACTCTAAAATCCGTCAAGGAGCGAGGGCGCGCTGCCAGTTCGACACTTTTGAAAAGCGCTCAAAATCCCCGAAAATATCGGGGAAATAGCAACATTTCTGGTCCATTATCGCGCCGCCTCCCATTCGGCGGCAATCCGGAACCCATCTGGCCGGGAGAGATATGAAAGGAATGATTGCAAAGTCAGCCTAATGGAGATTAGGGTACTTTGGATGATCAGATATGGAGGCACGCATGGAAGTGGGCTTGGGGCTGACGTTCCAGAATTTGAAGGACACGGTCAGCGATGTGGACGTCTTCCGCCATGAGCTATAGCTGGCCGCCCGCGCGGAGGATCAGGGTTTTGATTCCGTGTGGACGCCGGAGCACCATTTCACCGGCTACATGATGACGCCCAACGTGCCGCAGTTCCTGTCCTGGGTCGCGGGCCAGACCAGGCGCATCAAGCTCGGGACCACCGTTACGGAATTGCCCTGGCAGAACCCGATCCGGATCGCCGAAAGCTTCCTGCTGCTCGACCAGCTCTCCGATGGCCGGGCGATCCTCGGCATCGGCCGGGGTCTGGGCAAAGAGGAGTTCGACGGCTTCGGTGTGCCGATGGGCGAGGCGCGCAAGCGCTTCCGCGAATATGCCGAGGCCTTGCTCGAGGCGCTGGAAACCGGCGTCATGGAATAGGACGGAGACTATCTCAAGCAGCCTCGTGTCGAGCTGCGGCCGCGGCCTTATGCAAGCTATCGCGGGCGGGTCTTCGCCTCCGCGGTTTCGCCGGAATCCGTCAAGCTGATGGCCAATCTCGACGTCGGCCTGATGATCATCGCGCAGAAGCCGTGGGACCGGGTGAAGGACGATATCGACAGCTATCGCGAGCGCTTCTTCGCCATGCAGGGCCGCCCGGCACCCAGGCCGGTGGTTGTCGCGTTCGTCGCGGTCAATGAGGATGCCGCCAGGGCGCAGGAGATGCGCGACAAATATCTTCTGGAATATGCCCGGTCCACGTCCTCCTTCTACCAGTTCGGGAATAAGGAATTCGAGAAGATCGAGGGTTATGAATATTATGGCGCTTTGGCGAACAGCGTCGAAAAGCATGGCATCGAGAAGTTCAACAATTTCCTGGCCGATCTCCAGATCTGGGGCCGACCCGAGGAGGTCGTCGAAAAGCTCAAGACGATGGTAGAGCGCTTCGACGTCGGCAGCTTCATCATCTACACCCAGTTCGGCGACATGCCGTTTGATGTCGGGCGCGAGAATTATGAGCTGTTTGCACGCAAGGTCCTGCCGCATCTGAAGGACATCGACGTTTCGGCGCCAACGGTCGCGCCAGCAAATTTGTCACCGGTCGCCTGACGGATGACATGACGGAGGTGAGAATGGCGGACGACGAGAATCTGATCCTTTACGAGGTTCGCGACGGCACGGCTTGGATAACCCTGAATCGCCCCGAAAAGCGCAATGCCCTGAGCGAGCCGTTACAGGAGCGGTTGAACCGGCTGCTTTGGGACGCGGATGAGGATAACCGCGTCCATGCGGTCGTCCTGAAGGCGGCTGGTCCGAATTTCTGCTCGGGCTACGATCTTCAGCGTTATGACCAGCCAATACCGGGGCAGGTCGATCATCGGCGCGGTCGCGCAAAATTCGATGACGACAGCTGGTATCAGGAGCGCGCGCAACGGCTGCGCATGGCGCTGTTCGATATGCACAAGCCGGTGATCGCGCAGATTCATGGGCGTTGCCTCGCCGGCGGCACCGATCTCGCCCTGTTGTGCGACATGGTAATCTGCGCGGAAGACGCCTTGTTCGGCTTCCCCCCGCCCGGTCGCAGGGTTCGCTGCCCAGCCATATGTGGCTCTATCTGGTCGGCCCGCAATGGGCGAAGCGTCTGCTGCTGACCGGCGATTCCATCCGGGGCGATGATGCCGCCAAGCTCGGCCTCGCCCTCAAGGCCGTGCCCGCCGAGGAGCTGGACGCGGAGGTCGCCGCGCTGGCCGCCCGGCTGGCGATGATCGATCCCGATCTGCTGAGCGCGAACAAGCGGATCGTGAATATCGGGCTGGAATTGTTGGGCGCGCGCACAGTGCAGCGCATGGCCGCCGAAATGGACGCGCGGGGCCATCTGGCGGAAAGCCGCAGCCGCTTCAATCAGACCGTCCGCGAAGAGGGGCTGAAGGAAGCCGTGCGGCAGCGCGACGCGCCGTTCGGGGACTCGATCGTCAAACTCTGAAACAAGCACATTAGGAACGAGGTCATGATGGAAGGTGAAGACTGGCGCTGCCTGTGGGCTGCGAAGGCGATCCTCGGTGAAAGCACGATCTGGGATGATCGGGACGGCTGCATCTACTGGGTCGATATCGAAGCGCCCAGCATCAACTGGTATCATCTGGAAAGTGGCGAAAAAGGCACCTGGGCAACGCCCGCCTGGGTCAGCGCGATCGCGCCGCGGGCCAGCGGCGGATTCATCGCATCCTGCGCCGACGGCTTCGCGCATGTCGATCCGAAGCGACAGGTCTATACGCCTTTCGTCCACCCCATTCCCAATCCCAAGGTCGCCCGCCTCAATGATGGGGTGACCGATCGCAAGGGCCGTTACTGGTCGGGATCCTGCGATTCCAGCCAGTGGGACGAAAGCACCACGGCGGTCGACAAGGAGAGCACGCTCGGCAATCTCGACGTGCGCAACACCGGCGAACTCTATCGCATCGACGCAGATGGTACGATCAGCACGCAGGAGCGCAACATCGTCACGGCCAATGGCCCCGCCTTCACCCCGGATGGTCGAACGGCCTATGTCAACGATTCCATGCCGCTGGTGAGCTGGGCTTATGACGTGGCGGACGATGGCGCGCTCAGCAACCGGCGCGATTTCCTGACCTTCATGCCGGCCGATGGCTATCCTGATGGGATGGCCGTGGACGTCGAAGGCTGTATCTGGATGGCGTTCTACGAAAGCTGGATGCTGCGCCGCTTCGCCCCGGACGGGGCGGCTTCTGGAAGAGCGGCGCCTGCCCGTACGGCGCGGCCTGCGGCCCGCATTTGGCGGATCGGACTATTCCCGTCTTTTCCTGATTACCGGCTCGCAGGGATTTGCCGACGAGATATTCGCGCAGCAGCCGCTCGCCGGTGGCCTGTTCGAAATCCTCGATCCGCCGGCTGCAGGCGTGCCCAACACGCCCTTCGCCGGGTGAAAGATTGAAGGTGTGTCACTGTCCGGTCTGGCGCCGGCGACTGAATGGAGATTAGCTGTGAGTTTAACGGGCAAACGGATCATTGTGACCGGTGGAGCGCAAGGCATTGGCGAGTCAGCCGTGCGCGCCTTCGTGGCGGCCGGCGCGATGGTATTTTCACTCGACCTGAAGGCCGATATGGGGCGGAGGCTTGCAAAAGAGCGAATGCGGCCGGCTCGGGATCTGCCCAATTCATAAAATGTGATGTGAGCGATCGTGGGCAGGTCAATAGCGCCTTCGATCAGGCGGCGTCGGCGATTGGCGGTCACGATGATGTCGTCCACATTCCCGGCCTCAGGCGCATTGCTCTGAGCCCAAACAGGTCCGCTGGCAACAGCAAATAGCGAGGCCGCGGTGGCGAGAAGCACGTCCCTCATTTCATCCTCCTTGATGATCGTTTATCGGTCGTAAAAACAGACAATCTCCCCGATGGTTGACTCGTCGCCAGTATTGGCGGCGTTTGTTCGCCTTTTAATGTCGCGCCCAATTGATCTTTTCACATAGTGGAAGGTCCTTGCAGCCCCGGCCTTGATCCCGCGGAAGCGACAGTCTTAATTGCCCTAATTCCTCTATATTAGCGGCGGAACGATCTATGTCCTCGTTTGTCAATCGTTCGAAAATGAAAGTCGCTATCGTCGGCTCCGGAAACATCGGCACCGATTTGATGATTAAAATCATTCGGCATTCCGACGTTCTGGAAATGGGCGCATTCGTCGGCATCGATCCTGGCAGCGACGGTTTGATGCGTGCGGCCAAAATGGGTGTGCAGACGACACATGAGGGCATGGATGCCCTGACCAAAATGCCCATATGGGACGAGATCGAGATCGTTTTCGATGCGACGAGCGCGAATGCACACAAGCATCACGCCGAGCTGTGCCGGGCGGCCGGAAAGGTGATGATCGACCTGACCCCGGCAGCTGTCGGTCCTTACGTCATTCCCGTTGTGAACAGCGACGCCCATCTCAAGGCGTCCAACGTCAACATGGTCACTTGTGGTGGGCAGGCGACTATACCCATCGTCGCTGCCATCTCGCAGGTCGCGACCGTTCATTATGCGGAGATCGTAGCCTCCATCGCCTCGAAATCAGCCGGCCCGGGCACCCGTGCCAATATCGACGAGTTCACCGAAACTACGTCTCGCGGCATAGTCGAAGTGGGCGGCGCCGAAAAAGGCAAGGCCATCATCATCCTCAATCCCGCCGAGCCGCCGATGATTATGCGCGACACGGTGTTCACCTTCTCTTCGGGCGCCGGCGAGGACGCGATCCGGGAGGCAATCGAGGCCATGGTCGAAAAGGTACGCGCCTACGTTCCTGGATATCGTCTCAAGCAGGAGATTCAGTTCGAGCGGTTCGGCTCGAACAATCCCGTGCGAATTCCCGACGTCGGCGTGTTGGAAGGGCTCAAGACGACCGTTCTGCTGGAAGTGGAAGGCGCGGGCCACTACCTGCCGCCATATGCCGGCAACCTGGACATAATGACGTCCGCTGCCCTGCGCACGGCGGAACGAATTGGCCTTGGCAAGACCGAGCATGAGGGCGCCTGACATGACATTTAATCCGGAGACCGATCGCCTCTATATCCAGGATGTCACCCTGCGGGACGGCATGCACGCCATCCGCCACAACTATTCCATCGAGGATGTCGCGCGCATCGCGAAGGCATTAGATGAAGCGGGGGTCGATGCCATCGAGGTGGCCCATGGCGACGGGTTGAGCGGATCGTCGTTCAACTATGGTTTCGGCGCTTTCACCGACTGGGAATGGATCGAAGCCGCCGGCAAGGTGATCAAGAACGCCAAACTGACCACGCTGCTCCTGCCCGGCATCGGGACAGTCGAGGATCTGCACCGTGCGCGCGACCTGGGCGTCGCATCGGTGCGTATCGCCACGCATTGCACCGAGGCGGACATCGCCCGGCAACATATCGGCGAAGCGCGTCGAATGGGCCTGGACGTATCGGGCTTCCTGATGATGAGCCACATGAGCGAACCTGCCGCACTCGCTCAACAGGCCAAGCTGATGGAGGACTATGGCGCGCACTGCGTGTATGTCACCGACAGCGGCGGCGCGATGGACATGGAAGACTGTCGTGCTCGGCTGGAGGCGTTCGACGCGGTTCTGCGGCCCGACACGCAGCGCGGGGTACATGCACATCACAACCTTTCGCTCGGTGTCGCCAACTCGATCGTTGCGGCGCAATATGGTGCGGTGCGTATCGACGCCTCGTTGGCGGGCATGGGAGCCGGCGCTGGAAACACGCCGCTGGAGGTCTTCATCGCCGCGGCCAATCGCAAAGGCTGGTCTCACGGCTGCGACCTGTTCAAGCTCATGGACGCAGCGGATGATATCGTCCGTCCGCTGCAGGACCGGCCCGTCCGCGTCGATCGCGAGACGCTGAGCCTGGGATATGCGGGCGTCTATTCATCCTTCTTGCGCCATGCCGAAAAGGCGAGCGCTGAATATGGGGTCGACACGCGCGCTATCCTCCTTGAACTTGGCAGGCGCCGGATGGTTGGCGGCCAGGAGGATATGATCGTCGACGTCGCTCTGGATCTAAGGCGCCAGCAACTCGCTCGCGAAAGCTGATATTCGCTCGACCATCCTCGACATAGCGGCTGCAAATGCGTCTTTCGTCAAGGCACTTAACGGAATGGAATCGCTACAGTGAAAAGCATCTCTAGATGTGGCATGGTGGCCTTGATGGCGGCGATCGGGCTCATTGACGGCGCGATTGCTAGCACGTCTCGGACGGGACCGACTGTCCAGCCACCGGCCCCTGCCGCCAAGCCGGTCCATCAGGCGCCCCCGCCGGCCGTGCCGGCCGTTCCCACTGCTGCCCCCGACATCGCTGCTGGCAAAGCATTGTTCCAGGAGGTCTGCACGGCTTGCCACGACCAGTCCATGGTAACGGCCCAGCGCAAGACCCGGGAAGATTGGGCGGTCACGGTCGACACGATGATCGGCCGCGGTGCCCCGCTGACGCCGGAACAGGCGGCGCAGGTCGTCGACTATCTCAACCATAGCCTGGGCGCCGACGCCAAATAGTCGTCCTTGCGGTCAGCCTGACCGGGCGACTTTAAATTTACCTCATTTCGTGATCACGAACGACGCGAAGCGATCCATGGACAGCCAGTAGACCGCTTCGCGTCGTTCGCCATGACAATCGGGCGGCTCTGCCTAATTGTCACGTTCCAGCTTCTTGATGTCGTTATTGACGTTGTCACCGACATAGATGAAGCGTTCATCCCGTGACACCGTCATGAAGTGGGCCTCGCCGAAATCATTTTCGCCATAGCCTACCTGGCCGATCCAGCCCAGAATCTTGCCATTCCAGTCCAGTCGCAAGATGATCCCATCCTGCCCCGTGGACATCCATAACCCATTGTTCGCATCGACGAACAGCGCGCAGACCAGATTGGTCATCTGGATTTCGCGCAACGGTTTTCCGTCGATGTCGAACACACGGATGATTTTAGCTTCCCGGTCGCCGACATAGACTTCATTCTTCGGGCTTATCACCACCGTATGAAGCAGCGGAATTGAACCGTCGGCGTGAACGACGCCCCAGCTGGTTATGAATTTACCATTTTTGCCGAAGCGGACCACGCGCGGATTGGGCACGCCGTGGCCTGTTGTGACGAATATGTCCCCGTTTGCGGCGAATGCGACATCCGTCGGCTGGTTGAAAACCCGTTCCCCTTTCGCTTCGTCCCAGTTGCCCGCCTTTCCCGAGGTCCCGATCGTCATCAGGACTTCGCCATTGGCGTTGAGCTTTTTGATGACGTTGCACTGCAGGTCGGTGATCCAGATATTGTCGCTCTTGTCGATCCGGAGGCCATGCGGCCGGGCGGCGATGTTGGAACTGATCGTGCGCAACAGCCTGCCGTCATCGCTATATTCCATGAGCTGGAACATCGGCAGACGCTGAAAGGCCAGCAGCCGCCCGTTTTCGCGCAGGGCCACGCTGGTGACGTTGGCAAAGCGCGCGGTGCCACGGGGCGGCTGCGGCGGCTCGACGAACCGGTAATTCAGCTTCGGCGCATCCGGGATGACGATATTGCGCAAATCCGCGCCGGACGCGCCCAGATTGCTGTTCGGCGGGGCTGGCTGAGGAGATCCATAAACCGGCATCGGCGGCACTGGTCCGGGCGTCGGGGAACCTCGGCCGTAGGGAAGCGCCGGCGGCCCATGGGGCTGCACCTCGCCATAAGCGGTAAGCATATCACAGGCAGGACCCGGGCCAGAATCCGTACCGCGCGCGTTCGGGACGTTCGGCGGCCGAAGGGGTTTCAAATTCTGCGATGGCTGGGGCGACTGGGGCTGCTGCTGGGCGGACGTCGCGCTGACCGAGAGGACGAAGAGGAATGCCGTAAGACCAATCGTTCTAAGCACGTCCAACCTCCATATCATATCAGATGCCGCCCGATCACCGTCTGGGCGTCCGGATTTTCCCGTCACCGGCCGGACGGCGCGATGGCTGATTTGCATTGACGCGTCCCGATCCCGCGGACGGCCTACTTTTGCGCCGCGACCGGGACGAGGCGAACGACCCGTCCGGGTGTCGAGGCAGCCAGCGGCAGTCCCGTGCCCTGGCCGGTGGGATCTTGAAGAAGCACGTACAACAGACCGTCGGGGCCGGTCGTGGCGGCGCGGGCGCGCCCGAAGCGGTCGAACAGCACCTCCTGCTCAACGACCTTCCTTCCCTTGATCTCCAACCGACGCAGCTGCTGTCCGGCAAGGGCTGCTATGAACAGATTATTGTGCCATTTCGGGTAGCGACGGCCGGTGTAAAAGTGGATGCCGCTTGGGGCGATGGTCGGTGTCCACCACGCCACCGGCTGCTCCATGCCTGTTTCGGCAGTTTTCGTGATACCAGGCTGTATCCCCATCGAAATCTTTGCCCAGCCGTAGTTTTTGCCCTTCTCTATCAGGTTCAGCTCATCGCCGCCGGTGGGGCCATGTTCGGTCTCCCACATATATTTGGTTACGGGATCGAACGCCAAACCCTCCGGATTGCGGTGACCATAGCTCCAGATCGACTTTATGGCGCCGGGACTATCAACGAACGGATTGTCGGCCGGGATCGAGCCGTCGTCGTTGACGCGATGGATCTTGCCGAGCGGGCTCGAAAGATTCTGGGCATTGGCTACGTTGCCGCGTTCGCCGATAGAGAAGAACAGATGCCCGCTATGGTCGAACAGGAAGCGACTGCCATAGTGTGTGACATTGGCCGTATAGATTGCCGGGTCAGCCCGGTAGATCTCCTGCGTATCCGTCCACTCATTACGGTCGTTGATACGGCCCCGGATCAGAACCGTCATCGAAGGAGGGATGGGCTGGGTCGGCGCGGCATCTTGCGGAGCGCTCTGACCGGGCTGAGGCGCGACAGGCGCCGGCGGCTGATATCCGGGAACGACATCCGAATAACTTAGATAAATCCAGTCGTTGTGAGTGTAGTCCGGATGCAGGGCGACATCGAACATCCCGGCATCCTGACGCTCCCACACCTTGGGCGTCCCGCTTACCGGCGGCAGAAGGCGCCCATCCTTGGTCACGATCCGCAATCGACCAGGCCGCTCCGTCACTAGCATCTGCCCGGAGGGCAGGAACGTTATTCCCCACGGCGTTTCAAGGCCTTCGACGACCGTCTCGACGCGAAACGCCTGTTTGCGACTTTGGATGATCTCTCCATCGGGCTTTCCAGCGAATGGTTTGGGCTTGAGGCTGGAGCCCTGAATCCGGAGGAATGCCAATATCTGGAAGATCTGATTGTCAGTAAATTTATTCTTGAAGCTGTGATCGGGAACATGAGGCGGCCCCGCCTCGATCGCTGCCCGCAACTGCTCGTCGCTGCGGGCCGACAAGAGATCAGATGTGAAGAGGCTTTTCGCGCCGGTGCCGCCAGCCAGGTCGCTTCCATGGCAACTCGCGCAGCTATCGGCGAAAATCTGCGGCCCTGTGCGTGACGCGGGAACGGCGGGCGATTGACTCTCCTGGCCAAAGAGAACGGCAGATCCGAACAGCACGAAGCAAAGCGCAGAAGTAGTTCCTAAAAGTCTCAGCATCTCTGCAATGCCTTTTCAAAAGAGATGGGGACGTGCCGCCTTGACGGCAGCAACGATGATGTCGATCGGATTCAATATTCGCACGAGGAGATCGCGACGGATTCCGATCGCTGGGATGGTGCAAACTTACGATTCACCCGTCGGCGCGACATGATATCCTGATGGCCGGCAAGCGCCATCCCACTCTCGACAACGGACTTGATACCGCCGGCATTCGGAGAGATTTTGGCGGTAAGCGCGGCAGACGCTTCGACAAGACCAGCCAACAGTGCCGCTCGGCGCTCGTGCGTCATCTTGGCGGCTGCCTCGGTGGCTGAAAGCGCGGCGATCGTATGTCCATTCCTGTCACGAACGGGAACAGCCACGCAGCACGTGTCGATCTGTGATTCCCGGTCGTCGAGAGCATATCCCACGCGGCGCACCACTTCGAGCTGGTCTCGCAATACCTTGCGATCAGTGATGGTCTGCGGCGTGAGGGATATCAGTTCATCGCCGGAGATCGCCGCCTCACATTGTGCAGGCGGCAAATCCGCGAGCAGAACTTTGCCCAGCGCAGAGCAATAACATTCCAGTTGGGTTCCGACCCGGGTGTGCGCTGCGAAGGACGTGTGCGTTGTCGCCTTCACCACATAGGTCACCATCTCGTCTTCCAGGATTCCCAAATGGACCGTCACATTCAGCTTTGACGAAAGCTCGGCCGTGATCTGTTGACTCACCTCTCGCAGCACATCGCCGACGATCACATTGTGAGAGAGCGAAACGAGCAGCATGCCAAGGCGATATTTACCCCGGGAGTTGCGAGTGACCGCACCTATTTCAAGCAGGGTCTGGACCAGGCGGTAGCATGAAGGTCCCGGCAGATTGGCGCGTCGGGCCAACTCGGAGTTCGCGAGCCATTCATGAGGTCCGTCAAATGCGTTCAGGAGTGAAAATGCCCTTTTTACAGACTGATTATGCAAACCCATCCAACCCTCCCAAGGCTAAATAAGCGATCCGATGACCATGGCCGTCGATCGCCTTCGGCTTTACTGTCCCGTCCAAATCGGCTTCCTTCCCTCATTTGCTGCAATTTCGCCCTCATGCTTGTCGCGGCTCGTGGCGTATCGTTCGATCGGCTCGAACCGTGTCGCGAGCGCGACATCGAGGGGATGGTCGAGCCGGCTGAGCGCTGCAGCCTTGGCCGTCTGATTGGCCAGCGGGGATGCGGCGTTGATCTTCTCCGCCCAGCGGGCGGCGGCCGCGGCGAGCTCGACTGGCGCGACGACCTCGTTCATCAGCCCGTACCGCTCCGCGGCATCGGCCTTGATGCGGTCGCCCGTGAGGATCATCGCCAAGGCGATATGGTGCGGTAACTGGCGCATCACGCGGTGAACGACCCCGCATTCGCCGATGATGCCGACCTTTGTCTCAGGCAAGCCGAACTGGGCGGTATCCGCAGCGACGATGATGTCAGCGCACATCGCCATTTCGAAACCGCCACCGACGCAATAGCCCTGGACGGCGGCGATCAGCGGCTTGCGCAACGTCACCAACGGCCCGCCTATGCCGGTCAGCCCGCCACCCAGCGCCATGCGCCGCGTGCGGCCGGCGCCCGACGACATGTCGGCGCCGATCGAGAAAGCCCGATCGCCATCGGCTGACAGGATCGCACACCAGATGTCCGGATCGTCGTTGATGCGAGCCCAGGCCTGCGCCAGCAGATCGTCCATCTCATTGGTGACGGCGTTGAGATGCGCCGCACGGTTGAGGCGCACATGCGCGATCCGCCCCTCGCGCCTATACTCGACGTCCGCCATGTCAGGCGTCCGTGGATTTCGCCCAGGCGAGATGGACATTGTCCACCGCCGCGATGATGCCCGAACGGAAGAGCGGGCTGGTCCCCGGCCTGACGTGGAATTCCGGGATACGCTTCAGCCATTCCTGCAAGGTGACGATGGCTTCCATGCGGGCGAGGTGCATGCCGGCGCAGCGATGCGGGCCCGCGCCGAAAGTCGAATGCACCACCTTCTTGCGATGGATATCGAGCGTCATCGCATCGGCATTCTCGCCTTCGTCCAGCCCGTGCATCGCGGTTGGGATGAGGATCATGTCGCCGCGCTTGAGCTCGACCCCGCGATAGGTCTGGTCCTTTGCCACCATCCGCGCCTCGGCGATCACCGGGAAGCGGCGAAACATCTCCTCGACGCTGCGCGCCAGCAACAAGGGATCGCTGCGCAGTTCAGCTACGGCTTCCGGATGCTTCGCCAGATGCAGCATCATGAAGCTGAGGAAATTGACGACCGTGTCTAGCCCGCCGAGCAACAGCAGGGAGATCAGCCCGATCGCTCGTTCGCGGCTGATCGGTTCGCCGTTGATGTCGTTGTTGACCATGACCGTGATCAGGTCCTGCCCATCACCGCCGCGCCGCGCGTCAACGATAGGCTCGACATAGGTGTCAAAGCCTAGCTGCGCCGCCTCGAGCGCCGCCGCCATTTCGTCGGGGGTCGCGCCGGAGGGGCGGGTCATCTGCTCGGCAAACTCGCTGAGCATCGGTGCATCCGACATCGGCAGATCGCACAGGGCCATGAACACCTTGACCGGAAATTGGCGCGCATATTCGGTCGAGAATTCACAATGCCCCTTGGCGACCATGCCCTCGATCAGCTCGATGGCGATAGTGCGGACGCTCTCTTCGGCGCGGCGCATCTGAGCAAGATTCAGCCCCTTGTCGAGCGTCTTGCGATAGGGGGTGTGCTCGGGCGGATCCATCCGCGTCGGCACCATCAGATATTTTTCGCCCGCCTCCTTGGGCAGGAAGATGACCTCGCTCGAAAAGCGCGTAGGATCGGTATAGATTTCCTTGATCAGCTGACCGCGCGTGGCGATCCAGTGGCCGCCGGTGAACGGCGTCCATACGAGCTCGGGCACGTCGGGGCGCTGGAGCGACTGCCACGCCTCATGATAGCCGCGATCAATCCCTTCAGGGGCATACATGTCGATTTCGCGAACGAGATGATCGGGGACATGCGCGGGCTTGGGTGTCCGGTGGGGAGCGATTTTGGGGTCTGCTTCGGCCATTGCGGCTATCCTCTCTTCTATCTAGAGCGTGGGATCGATGATGGCCTTGACGACCTGGCCATGCTTGACCGCGTCGAGCGCCTTGGCCGCATCGCCGATGGCGAAGCGGTGGCTGATAAGGCTGGCTAGGGGAAACCGATCCTGAAGGCGGGCCGCCAGATGCATCGCGGCATAATAATTTTTGGGCTTGGGAAAGCTTGCGCCACTTACCTGCAGGTTCTTGATGGTGAGATCGCGCGGACTGATCGGCTGGGTGCCGATCGCGCCCCATAGACCCAGGATGATGTAGCGGCCATGATTACCCGTCAGATCGACGCCTTCGGGAAACGCCGGAAGGAAACCCGCGGCTTCGACGACAACATTGGGGCCATTGTGCCCGCAAAGATCATAGATCTGCCGCCGCCGCTCTTCGGGTGAATCCTTGAGGGAAACGGTCGCGGTCGCGCCGAGCAGCTTCGCGGTTTCCAGGCGATTTTCGTAGCCGTCGATGACGATGATCTCGCGCGCGCCGGCAACCGCCGCGACGAGCACCGCGGACAGGCCGACCGGCCCGGCGCCTTGCACCACCACCGTTTCGTTGACCCAGACAGGGCCGCAGCTTTCGAAGCCGCGCAACACCGTCGGCAACGCGCAGCCAAGCGCGGCGACGGCCTCCGGTTGCGCCCCGTCAGGTAGCCGGAAAAAAGCGAGGCCGTTGGGCAGCCAGGCATAATCGGCGTAACTGCCCCAATTGGGCTTTTCCGCATGCTCGAAATATTGCGAATTCTCGCAGGGAGTGTCCTCCAGCACGGTGCAGGAGTGGCAGCGATGGCACAGCGCGATCGGCGCCCAATATACCAGGTCTCCCACCTTTACGGGGACGCCGGCATAATCCTTCGTCACACCTGCGCCGAGTTTTTCTACCTGCCCCACGCCTTCATGGCCGAGGATGATCGGGAAGGGCATGATGCCCGCTTCTCCGGTCATGATATGAACGTCGCTGCCGCACACCCCGCCGAGGACGACAAGCACCAGCGCGCCACCGGCTTCGGGCTCGGGGACGGGCACGTCTCAGGTTTCCAGCTTGTTCGGTGAAACGAGAACCGTTGCTCTACCCCTGGCCATTCATGCTCTCCTGCATTTTATCGTAGAAGCTGTGCCGCCGCAGGCCGTCGTTCGCGGGGACGCCCCGCGGCCATGGTATCGGCACGCATCGGACCATCGACCCGACAGGCAAAGGCTATTTGGCGGGCGCCCTCGAAGCCGGCTTGGCAAACCCGTCCAGGAAGATACGGCATGCTTGTCGCGCGATGGCCGGTATGTCCAGGGGACCCGGCCGATACCATTCCACCGTCGAGTCCAGCATGCTGATCAGGAATTTGCGGGCCACCGTCGGATCCAGTTCGTCGCGCGCCGCTCCGCTGCGACGCACCGCCACGATCAGATCGCGCCAATAATTGTCGAAACCCGCATAAGCCGCCAATACCCGCCGCTTCATGTCCTCGGGCAGTTCCTGGAACACCCGCGATACGGCCGAGGAATATTCGTCGCCCGTCAGCAGGAAGGTCAGATGTGCGGTAATCGCCGTTTCGAGGCGCTCGATCGGCGACGCCTGCGGCCCCAGCACCTCGACGCGACTCACGATGAAGAAGGTGTTGCGATGACAGCCTTCGACCAGCACCTCCTCGACGATCTGATCCTTGGAATCGAAATGATGATAGAGGCTCGGCGCCAGCATTCCCGCACGCTTCGCCACATCCGATAATTTGGTTCCTCGCAGGCCGCGCGTGCGGAGCAATTCTGCCGTAGCATCGAGAATGCGCGACCGCGACGTTACTTCTTCCATCATTACTGCATCGCCGATTGTCGCGCCAAAGGAAAGAGCACGCGATGATCTCTTCGATCCAGCCTTCGTCGCGCGAACCGCCATGTGAGATGCTCCGATCAGGTTGCGAATGCGACATCGGACGTTCCGTTGACACCGCGATTGATGATCAGCACCTCGACACCTCCCGAACTTTGAAAGCCGCCTGCTCCGGCTACCCACCGTTAGCCTAATTTAAATTAGCTTGCAAAGGCAAAATTTTTCCCATACACTGTTTTATAAGCTATTTTTGGATAGACCTATCCGGATTATCTCAATAATGCAAATTAGATTATGTGCCTCTGCTCCTCACTGACGACGCACATAGCTCGAGCTGGAGATGGATCGGTGAACGGAGAGATTTCAACGGTCGAGGACATCCTCACCGATGCGCGGGATGGCCTGCCCTATATCCTGATCGATGCCGACGATCGGGAGAATGAGGGCGATGTCATCATCCCGGCGCAGTTCGCGACTCCCAGCCAAATCAATTTCATGGCGCGTCACGCCCGTGACCTCATCTGTCTGGCAACGACAGCCGAGCGCGCCGGACGGCTGGAACTGCCGCCGATGACCACGAACAATCAATCGGGACACGGCACCGCCTTCACCGTTTCGATCGAGGCGCGCGAAGGTGTGACTACGGGGATTTCCGCGCAGGATCGCGCGCATACGATTGCGGTGGCGATCGACCCGAGCAAGGGCCGCCGCGATATCGTCACCCCCGGCCATGTCTTTCCGCTGGTGGCGAAGGAAGGCGGCGTACTCGTCCGTGCCGGCCATACCGAAGCCGCCGGGGATATTTCCCGGCTTGCGGGCCTCAATCCCGCCGGGGTGATCTGTGAGGTGATGAACGATGACGGCACGATGGCGCGCTTGCCCGAACTGATCCGATTCGGCCGCGAGCATGGGATGAACATCGGCACGATCGCCGATCTGATCGCCTATCGCCGCCGTTCCGAACGCCTTCAACACCGTCATTATCGGCGAATCCCGTACGATCGGCGCCGAACTTTCGGTGAAATTCTAACAAGGACTGGTTGGCGCCGACGCCCCGCAAGAGGAGTCACAGCGAGAGAGTATTGATAGCAGAGGGAGGGCAGCATCACCGCTTGCCGCACCAAATGCGTCGGTGCGCGAACGTCTTTCACTCAATGAAAGAGTTGGGGAGGGTTGCCTTGTACTTCTTTCGACAGCTGCTCTAGCACGCCAGCATGAACTCGTGCCTCGACCTGCGGCCATACTGAATGGCAGGTCAGGATGAGCCATAATAATTGTTTGTATGTCGCGATCTGCTTTTACCCATCGACCGATAAACGATAATCAAGGAGGATGAAATGAAGGAAGTGATTCTCGCCACCGCGGCCTCGCTATTTGCTGTTGCCAGCGGACCTGTTTGGGCTCAGAGCAATGCGTCTGAGGCCGGGAATGTGGACGACATCATCGTGACCGCCACTCGCCAGTCCACGCAGCTGTCCAAAACGCCGATCGCCATGTCAGCAGTGACCAATACCGCGCTGCGGGACGCGGGCATTATCGACGCTCGGGCGCTCACCAACGCGGTGCCCAATATTTCCGTAACCGAGACCGGGCAAATCACCATAAGAGGCGTCACCAGCTCGGACGGGACGGAAAAGGGTGACCCATCGGCCGCCTATCTTCTCGACGGTATTTATATCGCCCGCCCGGACGAAGTGCTCGGAGCATATTATGACCTCGAACGCGTGGAAGTGTTGCGCGGTCCCCAGGGGACGCTTTACGGCCGCAATACGACGGCAGGCGTCATAAATGTCATATCCGCCCGACCGACGAACGCTTTTGAAGCGTCGCTCGATGGTCGCTATGGCAACCTCGACATGATCGGCGTCACGGGCATGATCAATGTCCCAGTCGGGGATACGCTCGGCGTTCGGGCCGCCGTAAACTACGATCGGCGAAACAGCTATCTCTTGAAGGGTGTCCCGTCCAACATTTCTCTCAACCCCAATCGTGACATGTTGTCGTCCCGACTTTCCTTCGGCGGCACATTGGGTGATAATTTTACGTTCGTTGTCAGGGGAGATTTCACGCAAGCAAAGGGGGCACAGTTGAATTCGGTGCCGACGCGGGTTTTCTTTCCCGGCGGCGTAACCGTCGGCGTGGATCCGATCTATGTGGGGGGATCTTCCAAATATTTGCGCACGCTTCCCTATGCTCAGCAATTTCCGAACAATCGCAACAACAAAGCATACGGAATCATGGGTGAGTTTACCTATGATTTCGGCCCTGTTCAGTTGACATATCTCGGATCTTATCGAGAGACAAAGCGCCGGGCTAATCAAAACTACTTCCTTTTCGGAGCGCTGAACAACCCTGCGACATCCCATGGAGACTTTGAACAGAATTCGCATGAGTTGCGGGCGGCGTTCGGCGCCGGCAACCCCCTTCATGGTCAGGCGGGAATTTATTATTTCAAGGAGGAACTGTCTCTGGAGCTTATTCTCGGCAATCCGCTCGCGAGCCTCGTCGCGCCTGGGGCGATCGGATTTGCGTTCCCTCAGGGGCCGGTGGTTGCTCGATCCGAAGCGGGTTTTGGTCAATTGACCTATGATATCACGCCGGATTTGCATGTGACGGGCGGCATTCGCTACACGAAGGATTTCAAGTCTCGCGACGGCGGGACTGTGGCTGACTTTCCGAATACGGCCTCAATTCCTGCATCCTTGCTTCCCAAATGCACGGGCCTGCGATGTGTCCTTTCCCAGAACATCGCGGCTCAGAACTACAAGAAAACCACCTGGAAATTTGGCATTGACTATGACGCGCCAGGTCTCGGTCTATTCTATGCGAGCGTCTCCAGTGGTTACAAAGCCGGCGGCTTCAACGACGGATGTGTAACCGGACATGGTTTGGGTTGTGGGCTGAATGAATCCCAACTTTACTATAATCCGGAAACATTGACCGCCTATGAGGCTGGCTTCAAAGTAAAATTGATTGAGAATGCGCTGCGCCTGAATGTCTCTGCATTTCATTATGATTACGGCAATCTTCAGTTGAGTCAGTCGACGGTCGTTGGCGGTGTTCCCCAGGTACTGACGCAAAATGCCGGTACGGCAAAAGTCGACGGCGTCGAGTTCGAGGCTCTGATAAACCCCAGCGACAACGACAGGGTCGAGTTGTCGTTCAACTATCTCGACGCACGCTATTCCAATTTCACGCCCACCCTGGCCAGCGGTGCGTCCCGGAACTTCAAGGGGCTGCAGCTGGATCGGTCTCCTAAATATACCGCTGTTGCGGGCTATACGCACACGTTCCAGATCGGCGACGGTGGCAAGATCGATGCAGCAGTCCGGACGCATCTGAGCGCCGAATATCATCTGCAGGATCTGGGTGCGCTGGTGCAATATCGTCAGCCCAGCTTCACCAAGACGGATGTCACGCTGACATATACCGCGCCAAAAGGCAGGTGGTATGTGCAAGGCTTCGCCAAGAATCTTGAAAATGAGATTACCTTGGAAGCGGCTTCGTCGGGCATTGTGGGCGCCGCGACGATCGGCGAGCCGCGGACCTTCGGCATACGCACTGGCATCAAGTTCTGACATTCTGCATGCATGGCTCCCGCTCCACGTCATATGGCGGGAGCTCATGCTGCGGATCTCGAAGTTTAAGCATGAAAGGAACCAGGGAAATGACGGCAGGCCGGCTCGTGGCTTCATGTGTCGCTCTGATGTTGGGGGCATCGCCGCTGGCTGCGGCGGAGCGGTATCGTGTCCTTGCTTATACGATAGCGCCGGGGGATTTGGGCCACCCGTCGACCACCATCGCTCAGAAGGTTCTGCCGCACTGGGGCAAAAAGCGGGGTATCACGATCGATTTTGCGACCGAGCCGAGTGTGTTCAACGCAAAGAATCTTTCCCGGTACAAGGCTGTGGTGTTTGTCAGCGTTGAAGGCCAGAAATTGTCTGGCAATCAGCGGAAGGCATTTGAAGACTATATACGGCGCAGCGGCGGTTTCGTGGGCATACACGCTGCCGCTGGCCTCGGGCGCGAAGCGGAGTGGCCATTCTACTACGGGCTGCTGGGTCGCGTCCAGTTTGTCGCGCACACGCCTAGCTATATCTGGTCGACGCCGCCGCTCGCGCCGGGTCAGGTGCCCATGGGCAAGACGCCGGTGACGTTTCGTGGCCCGCTGGACCAGGCCCCCCCCGATGCGGAACCGGGCGAGTTCTGGCACATGCCCGGTGCTGCCTCGCTGAGCTGGACACCTGGCCGTCTGGTCGTAGAGGATACGCGATCCGAAGCGATGAAAACTCTCCGAACGGGCATGCGTGTCGAAGAATGGTACGGGTTTGACGACAACCCCCGCTCACGCGTCCATGTCCTGGCGTCGGTGGATGAGAATAGCTATGTGCCGGTGGGCTCGTCGATGGGAGCCGATCATCCCATCGCATGGTGCCATGAATATCAAGGCGGTCGCGCTGTGTACACCGCGCTGGGCCATCGTCGAGAGACATGGGCGGACGATGCGGGCTTCGAAGGCCATGTCATGGGCGCGATCGAGATGGCGGCCGGGGCAGCGCCTTTCAACTGTAAAGTGAACAATCCGCCACCGCCTGCCGCGCCTCGCATATGGCACTTCCATGCGGTGAGTCGGTCCACCCCCGCTGATGGGGGCTCTCATTCTGCTTCGCCATCACGGGACCGCTGAAAATGGGAATGGATCAACCGGCGCGCCGTTCCAGGAAATCGGTCATAGTCGCGTTGTTGACGCTGTCCTTGGTTGGAACGATGGATTACGCTGGCGCATCCAGGGCGGGCCAGGGACCCGACGCCCATAGGTGGGCCACGGCTGGCGGAGATCAGGGGTTCAGCCGCTTTTCGCCAGCCGCACAGGTGACGCCCGCGAATGTCAATCAGTTGCAGCCCGTCTGGAAATTTACGACAGCCGGCTTGCACGGCCGCTGGTCAGCAACACCGATCGTGGTCAACGGCACGATGTTCAGCGCTATGCCCGACGGCAGCGCCGTTGCGCTGGATCC
>Ga0207712_10000336_pt1 | contig 42617 bp, 47 predicted proteins | sample KBSS44metaG_FD_184402 | JGI IMG/M metagenome (GOLD analysis project Ga0207712, IMG submission 184402) | Switchgrass rhizosphere microbial communities from Kellogg Biological Station, Michigan, USA - KBS S4-4 metaG (SPAdes) (version 2) | ecosystem: Host-associated > Plants > Roots > Rhizosphere...
ACGTTGACGTGCTGCATGAAGTTGCCGGCGGCATCACTGGACAGGTCGGTGTAGAACGCGCTGAGTCCATCGGACAGGCTCTGCGCCTGGTTGCCGAACCAGTCGTAGCTTTGCGTCGGATTGCCCTGGCCGACGTGCGTATCCCAATTGCCGAGATCGATCGTCACCGCGCGCAGCCCGAGGTTCAACTTGATCATCTGCGCGATGTTGCGCAGCTGCGAGCCGAAGCCTCCGTTGTAGGCGATGTTGTAGTTGGCGCCGCCGGAAGGCTGGTAGCCGTTCGGATGGTTGGCCGCGTCGTACGGGTTGAAGTCGACCGGACGCAGCAGCGCGAGCGAGTTCAGCGTATCGGCTCCGGCGAGCTCGAGCTGTGTGGTCGCACCGCCCCACAGGTTGTTCATGCGCGAGACGCCGCCGACCAGGTTGTTGGTCGGGTCGTCGTTCTGCCACGACCAGTGGAACGTATCGAGGCGGAAGTCCGAGCCGCTGTTCATCGTGATCGCGTCGGTGCTGCCGAGAAGGCTGCTCGCCGTGATGCTGCCGAGCGAAGTGGCCGGCAGCGGCACGTTCGCGGGCAAGCCGCCGCTGGCGAGGTGCCGCGTCAGCCAGCCGATGTTGCTGCCGGTGCCGCCGCCGAAGCCGAATTCGAGATTCGACTGCGCCTCGAAGTGGCTGCGCACGACCGGGTTCGGCTGCAGCTGGCCGGCGGCGACGACGAAGGCGGCATGGCCGGCGTTGTAGAGGCTCTGCAGCCCCGTCGCGCGCGGATGCAGCATCCACGTCGTGTTGTTCAGCGCGAGGCCGGCGCCTGCACCGGTGGACGGCACGCGCGTGTTCGTGCGGTTGATTTCGTAGTCGGCCCGGTACGGGCTGTTCGGTCCCGGCGGCAGGAAACTGAGGCCGTCCATCGCGCCGCGCAGGAACACGACGACCAGCGTGTCGTTGGTCGCCGTCGCCGGCAGCAGCGGCGGCGGGGCGAAGTAGGCATAGGCGCGGCTGCCGCTGCCGGCGGCGACGGCGGTCGCGCAGCAGCCCTTGAGGAAATCGCGGCGGTCGAATCGTGTCATGGCGATCATCCTCTCAGCGGCGCAGGAATTCGGGGGAGCACAGGATCAAACCGATCGCCACGCGCAGGCGCGCGATCGTGTAGTGCTTGGACAAGGTATTGGCGGGATTGAGATGCCACACGCCGGTGTGCTGCGGTACGCCGCTGCTGATCGTATCGGTCGTCAGGTCGAGCGCGTCGGTCGCTGCGGCTTCCTGGCGGAAGAAATCGACCGCGACGCCGTGCGTCGGCTCGGGCCGGTAGCCGAGGAGGCGATCGCACCAGTAGCCGATGACGTTGGCGGCCGAACGGTCGGCCGCGTTCGGGAACGCCGCCAGGGTCTGTCCCTGCACGTCGATCAGGAAGTCGTAGCCGTTGTTGTAGCTTTCGACCTGGTGCATCTCGAGCAGCCGCGGCAGCATGCGCATCGTCATGCCGAGCGCGCCGGTGCTCGACCACGCGACCTGGTTGTCCGGGTAGCCGTTCGGCGCGGGCCAATAGAACAGGCGATGCCCGGCGCTCTGCAGGCGGCCCATGAATTCTTCGGTCGGCGTGTAGGTATTGGTGTTGTCGGGTACCGGCGTGAAATTGGCGCCCGTCGAGCGCAGCGCGCTGACCGCGGCGAGCGCCGGGCGCTTCATCTTGGTGCCCCAGCTCGATTTGAATTCGTCCGACTGCAGGATCAGGGCGAGCACCTGCGCGATCTGGTTCTCGTTCGCCGGTTGGCTCGGGTCCCAGGCGGACTGGAACAGACTGGCCGCGTTCTGCACCAGCGCTTCGCTCGCGATGTCCCCGACCAGGCGCCGGCACAGCTTTCCGGCGACGAAATGCGCGGTGCCGGGGTGCTGCGCCAGCATGTTGAACAGCGTGATGCCGTCGCTTTGCGCGCCGCCGGCCGAGAAATTGCGATGCAGGACGCGTTTGACGCCGGCGTCGTGGTACGCATTGACGTACTCGAAGGTTCCCGGGTTCGGGTCGTTGCGCGTCTCGTAGGTGCTCTGCGAAATCGTCCAGCCGGTCAGTACGCGCGCGGCCTCGTAGACGTCGTCGTCGACGTACTGCAGGCGCTCGATCTTGCCGTCCCAGGCGATGAAGGTCGGCAGCGCCGGATCGTCGTCCGGATCGTCGACGATGCCGGCGTAGTTCTCGGCGCCGAGCGTGTGCAGTTCGTGCAGTTCGCGCGAGTAGTTCTCGTTCGGGTGGCCGGCGTAGCTGGTGTACAGGTCCAGCATGTACATCATCGAAGCCGATTCGCACACGGCCTGCAGCATCGTGCGGAAATTGCCGAGCACGTTCGCGCGAATGGCATCGCGATCGAACGCGACGAACATCGGACCGCCGTCGTAGTCCCAGCCGAACACGCTGAAATGGTCGTGCCAGAAATCGACCATGATCTCGTACAGCTGACGCTGACTGTAGGTCTGACGGATGATCGTCATGCACTCCGCTTCGGAGATCGGCAGCATGCGATTGAAATAGTTCGTCGTATCGCTGTGATGGTCCGTCCAGAGCTGGCCGGCCGACTTGTTCAGCGTGACGAAGTTCGCGCTCGCGATGCGCGCGTCGCAGGCGCCGTCGTCGATCGAGGCGGGGGCCAGCTGCTGGGCGATCCATGCCGACCAGCGCGCGTCGTCGCTGCCGCCGAGCGCGTTGAACGCCGCCAACGCATCGCTCGTGTAGCCGAAGGTGCCGCGCGAAAGCCAGCGCACGGGGCCGGGCGGAAATGAATTGGAATCCGGGCTCGAGGGGACGTCCGGATCTTGCACGCCGCTGCGGCCCGGGCGGCGCATCGACAACGAAGGATCGGTCGAGGTGCCTCCGACGCTGGCGAGCAGGGCGCCGAAAAGGCGTCGACGCGAAGCGACGAACGCGGTGTTCGCGGTGGCTGCAGTCATGGTTCACTCCCTGGATGGACCGCGCCCGAGTGCGTGCATCGAACCGTGCAGCGCGCCGGGGCAGGATGCCGTGGATTATCACGGCTTCCTCACGACTTCCTTCGTGACCCACGCCACGAAAAGCAGCGCAGCGGCTGCATTCAGGCGATGAGCGGTTCCGGTTCGAGTGAAATTTTGAAACGCTCGCGCACGCCGGCCTGCACGCGCTCGGCGAGCGCCCATAGTTGCGCACCGCTGGCGTGGCCGTGATTGACCAGCACCAAGGCATGCTGCGCCGAAAGTCCCGCATCGCCTTCGCGAATGCCCTTGTAGCCGCAGGCCTCGATCAGCCATGCGGCCGAGAGCTTGACCGTACCGTCGGCGGCCGGCCACGCGGGAAGCGCGGGATGTTCGCTCCGCAGGCGCGATGCGGCGTCGGCATCGACCAGCGGATTCTTGAAGAAACTGCCGGCATTGCCGATCAGCGCAGGGTTGGGCAATTTGCGCGCGCGGATGCGTGCGATCGCCTCGGCCACGGCGGCTGGAGTCGGCTCCGCGACGCCGAGCGCGGCGAGTTCTTCGGCGACGCCGGCATAGCCGATGCGCAGTTCGCGCCGGCGCGGCAGCTCGAATTCGACGGCGGTGACGACGTACCGGTCGCGCTGGCGCTTGAACACCGAGTCGCGATAGCCGAATCCGCAGTCGTGATTGGAAAGGCGCGTCAGGCACCGCGCCTGGCGATCCCAAGCTTCGACATGGGCGACGAATTCGCGCACCTCGACGCCGTAGGCGCCGATGTTCTGGATCGGCGCCGCGCCGACGGTGCCGGGAATCGAGACGAGATTCTCGAGGCCCGCGAAGCCGTGCCCGAGCGACCAGCGCACGAACTCGTTCCAGTTCTCGCCGGCCTCCACGCGCACGATCGCCGAGTCGCCGCGACTTTCGCGGACACGATCGTCGAGGACGCGAATGCCGAGCGCCGCAATTGCCAGCACGACACCGGGCCAGTCGCGCGTGAACAGCACGTTGCTGCCTTCGCCGAGCACCAGCAGCGGCTGCGTGCGCAGCATCGCGTAGCCGAACAGCTCGGCCAGCGCGGCAGGTTTGCGCACGTCGATCAGCAGTTCGGCCCGTGCCGGGACATGGAACGTGTTGCGGCCCTGCAGCGAGGCCCGCTCGACGATCGTGTAGCCGTCACCTTGGGCGATCGCGGCATCGGGTTTGTAGTCGCTCATCGAGGGGCCGGCCTTCACGCGCCGCGCTTCGCGCGCATCGCCTCGACGCATTCGCCGACCAGACCCGGTCCGCGATAGACCAGGCCGGTGTAGAACTGCACCAGCGTCGCCCCGGCCTCGATCTTCGCCGCGGCATCGCCGCCGCCGCCGATGCCGCCGACGCCGATCAGCGGAATGCGGGTGCCGAGGCGCTGCCGCATGCCCCGCAGCACGGCCGTCGACTTCGCGAAGACGGGCTTGCCCGAGAGGCCGCCGGCTTCGCCTGCGAAGCGGTGGCCGGCGACCGCGGCGCGATCGATCGTCGTGTTCGTGCAGATCAGTCCGTCGATGCGCGCGGCGAGCAGCACTTCGGCGATCGCGTCGAGCTCGGCCTCGGCCAGGTCCGGCGCGATCTTCAGCAGCATCGGCTTGCGCCGGCCGTGCTGCGTGGCCAGGCGTTCCTGCGCCTCGCGCAGCGTGCCGATGAAGCGGCGCAGCGTCTCCTCTTCCTGCAGGTCGCGCAGGCCCTGCGTGTTCGGCGAAGAGATGTTCACCGTGATGTAGCTCGCGCGCGCGTACACGCGCTCGAGGCCAAGCAGGTAGTCGTCGATCGCGCGCTCGTTCGGCGTGTCCTTGTTCTTGCCGATGTTGATGCCGAGCACGCCGGCGTACTTCGCGCGCTCGACGTTGCGTACCAGCGCATCGACGCCGCCGTTGTTGAAGCCGAGCCGGTTGATCACGGCCTCGTGCTCGGGCAGTCGGAACATGCGCGGCTTCGGATTGCCCGTCTGCGCGCGCGGCGTGGTCGTGCCGACCTCGATGAAGCCGAAACCGAGCGCGGCCAGCGCGTCGACGTGGGCCCCATTCTTGTCGAGCCCTGCGGCGAGACCGACCGGGTTGTCGAACGTCAGCCCGAACGCTTCGGTCGGCAACGGTTTCGGTTTCGCTGCGAGCAGGGGATTGAGTCCGCTGCGGTACGCTGCTTCGATCGAGGTCAGCGCGAGATCGTGCGCACGCTCGGCGTCGAGGCAGAAAAGAAAGGGTCGGGCGAGGGCGTACATGATCATCCAACCTCGCCGATGTAGAGCACCGTGTCGTACGTCAGCGTCACGTGGCCGTCGATCGCATGCTGCTCGAACAGCGTACGCAAGGCCGCATGCAGCGGCTCGTGGGCCGGGTCGCCGGGCTTGGGCGCATACGAGGACGAAAGCACGCGGCCGAGCAGGCCGTGGAAGGGGAATCGTTGCGCATTGGCGAAGATCGCTTTTTCGAGGAAGCCTGCGCCGAAGAATTCGCGGACCGATCGCTCGTCGGCACGCCGGCTCGAATCGGCCTCGGCGTAGCCGGGGCAGTGAGCGAGCAACACGGCTTCGTACTCGCGCATGAAGCCGGCGGTGCGTGTGCGCAGGTTCCAGAATAGCGCGACATGGCCGCGAGGGCGCAGGATGCGCTCGAACTCCGCGCGTGTGGCGTCGCGCTCGAACCAATGGAAGGCGGTGCCGGCGGCGACCAGGTCCGTACTTGCGTCGGGCAGAGCGGTCTGTTCGGCGCGGCCGTCGACGAGGTGGAATCCTTGGCGACCGCCGAGCAGCCGCTGCGCCGCCGCGCGCATCGGTGCGTTCGGCTCGACCGCATGCACGATGCATCCGGCATCGAGGAACAGCGCGCTCGAAATCCCGGTGCCGGCCCCGATGTCGGCGACGATGCAACCCGCCGGCAGCCAGCCGCGCTCGCGCAGGTGGCCGGTCAGCGCGGCGGGATAGCCCGGGCGATAGCGCACATAGTCGTCGACGCGGTCGCCGAAGCGCTCGGTCGGATCGCGCGACGCGGACGATGACTCCATTCCGCTCAGTGGCCGAAATGGGCGAAGAAGGCGAGGCCGCCGAGGAACACGAAGACCACGAACACGCAGGCGATCACGACGAACAGATGCGCCCAGCCAAGCAGCAGACCGGCCAGCGCCATGCCGTCGCCCTCGATGGTGCCGGGCGGCGATCGCCGGATCTCGCTGCGCGCGCTGTGGCCGAGGACGACGGCGAGGATCGCACCGATGAAAGGAAGCACGATCCATGACAACACGCCGAACACGAGGCTGGCGACCGCGGTGCCGCTGGTGCGAGGGTAGGTGCTCATGCCGCAATTCTAACCGGCCGCCGCCCGTTGCGGCGACCGCCGCGGCGAAGGATCAGTGCTGCGCGATCGAGGCCGGCGGCGCGGGAAAGCGCACGACCGGACCGGCCGGCTCGACGCCGGGCGGCAATGTCGCCGGTGCCGGCTCTCCAGCGGGGCCGAGCGAACGCACGTAAGCCCAGAGCGCTTCGAGGTCGCGATCGCTCATCGCGTTGACCGCCCAGTACGGCATCGGCGGGCGCGCTGTGAGTGTGCGCGCGTAGACTTTCCAGGTCGCCAGATCCATCGCGCCGATCTTCAGGCGCAGGTTGCTCGGATAGGTCGTGCCCCAAGGTCCGGCGAAGCCGACGCGGTCGCCGGTCAGCCATTGCGTTTCGGGAATCTTGCCACCGCTCGGCGCGAAGCCGGCGGTATGGCAGTCGTTGCAACCGGCGATGCGCACGATATAGCGACCTTGCTGGATTTGCGCAGGGTCGATGTCGGAGGCTGATGCGGAACTGAAAGAAGCCGCCAGCAACATGGCGGACTTCAGGAGGAGACGGAACTGCTCGATCATGTCGGTAGAGTGCGTTTCCCGCGGGACAATGGCGCGGGTTCGCTATCCAATACGCGATCGCGTCCTATCTCCTATCATCCGTCGCGCCGGGGCGGCGCGGCGCGGCCGGCTTCAGTGCACGGCATCGTCCACACAGCGACCGGGCGCAGGCGATTCCGGAGCGATGGTTCGCACGCTGATCAATCCAGTGTGGCCCATCGATGCGGTGTCGATGTAGCTCTTCTGCGCATCCGCGATGGAGTTGACGATCGCGTTCCCGGCAACTCCCAGCATGGGACCCTGTGGCCGGCGCGTGTCGACCTGTTGCAGCGGTCGCGCGATCGAAGGGGAGAACACGACGTAGAGGGCCTCCCGAGGCGTGGCGGGCGTCCGTAGCCACAGCGCGGGCACTCCATCGACCAAACCGATGCAAAGCGTCGGGTTGCGGATCGTCGCCACCTCGTGGAACTGGCCATCGAGGTAAGTGATGTCGGGACGCAGGAAGAGGCGATCGTCGAGCCTCATCCAACCCGTCTTGCGGTCCGCATAGCTGACGAACTCCAAGCGGTAGTCCGGCGTGAGGGGCGGCAATCGAAATCCGACGACCGCTTCCGCGTGGTCGCCGAAATCGCGACGCTGAGTGCCGGCCGCTCCGATTTGGACGTCGGTTGGCGCCGCGCTCAGCGACCGCGAAAAATCCACATCCTTCCAATCCCGGCAGCACGGCGTGAACGTCGTCAATTTGGCCGCGTCGGCGGCGACCAAGGTCTCACGCACTTCCGGCCGCATCGGGGTGGGCGCGCATGCGGCAAGCGATACTGAGAGCAACACTCCAGCGGCCAACGTGCGCATCGCGCGTCCCCTTTCAACGAATCCGGCTCAAAATTCGAACTTGATGCCCTGCGCCAGCGGCAGCGCGTCGGAGTAGTTGATCGTGTTGGTCTGACGGCGCATGTAGACCTTCCAGGCGTCCGAGCCGGATTCGCGGCCGCCGCCGGTTTCCTTATCGCCGCCGAATGCGCCGCCGATCTCGGCGCCGCTGGTGCCGATGTTGACGTTGGCGATGCCGCAATCCGAGCCGGCCGCGGACAGGTACTGCTCGGCCGCCTTCAGGTTCTGCGTGAAGATCGCCGACGACAAGCCCTGCGGCACCTCGTTCTGCAGCGCGATCGCATCGTCGAGCGACTTGAACGACATCACGTAGAGGATCGGCGCGAACGTCTCGGTCTGCACGACTTCGTCGGAATTCTTCAGGCCCGTGACGATCGTCGGCAGCACGAAATTGCCGGGGCCATCCGACAGCGCAGCGCCGCCGGTGGCGATCGTGCCGCCGCTGGCCTTCGCCTTGGCGACCGCGCCGAGGTACTGGTCGACGGCGGCCTTGCTGTTCAGCGGCCCCATCAGCGTCGTCGACTGGGTCGGATCGCCGATTTTGGTCTCGACCTGCTTGTAGGCCTTCACCAGCGTCGCGACGACGTCGTCGTGGATCGTCTCGTGCACGAACAGGCGGCGCGTCGTCGTGCAGCGCTGGCCGGCGGTGCCGACCGCGCCGAACACGATCGCCGGAATCGCGAGTTTCAGGTCCGCGCTCTGGTCGACGATGATCGCGTTGTTGCCGCCGAGTTCGAGCAGCGAACGGCCCATGCGCTGCGCGACGCGCTCGCCGACCGCGCGGCCGACCTTGGTCGAGCCGGTGAAGCTGATCAGCGGGATGCGGCGGTCGTCGACGAACGTCTGCGCCAGCTCGGTGCCGGCGTCGTTGAAGAGGAAGAAGATGTCTGGGAAGCCGCCGGCTTTCAGCGCCTCGTTGCAGATCTTCATCGACGCGATCGCCGACAGCGGCGTCTTCGGCGACGGCTTCCAGATCGTGATGTCGCCGCAGATCGCGGCGAGGAAGCTGTTCCAGGCCCACACCGCGACCGGGAAGTTGAACGCGCTGATGACGCCGACCAGGCCGACCGGGTGCCATTGCTCGTACATGCGATGGCCGGGGCGCTCGGAATGCATCGTGTAGCCGTACAGCATGCGCGACTGGCCCACCGCGAAGTCGGCGATGTCGATCATCTCCTGCACTTCGCCGTCGCCCTCCGGCTTGATCTTGCCCATTTCGAGCGCGACCAGGCTGCCGAGCGCGTCCTTGTGCTTGCGCAGCGCTTCGCCGCACAGGCGCACGGCTTCGCCGCGACGCGGAGCCGGCGTCGTGCGCCAGATCTTGAATGCCGCCTGCGCGCGCGCGATCAGCGTTTCGTAGTCCGACGCGCTCGACGCGTGCACGTCGGCGATGACTTCGTTCGTGCTCGGATTGACCGACTGCACGAGGCCGGCGTCGGTCGTCTTCGACCATTCGCCGTTGCCGAGGTAGGTGCCGGAATTGGTCGGGCCGAGGCCGAGTGCCTTGAGGATGGGGGCGGACATGGAGGCTCCAAAGATGTAACGGGTCTAGGTATCGCCGGGCGAGGCGTTCAAACGGTTCTTCGACGTCATGCCTGCGCAGGCAGGCATCCAAAGGCTTCAACGGATTCCCGCTTGCGCGGAAACGACGACGGGGTAGGGCCCGTCTCGCAATTCGCCGGCCATGTTCAGCCGCCTATTGTAGCAGCGGGGCGGCCGGCGAGCCCTCGGGCACGACTTCAGCCGAACTGGAACGCCGACAGGGCCTTGCCGAACAAATGGTCGTGATAGACGCGCCGGCCCGGGTCCGTGCCGGCGGCGCCCGCGGCGACCATCAGCGGCAGCAGGTGCTCGGCCCGAGGGTGGGCGGCGAGGGCGTCCGGCATCTGCTTCCAGGCGGCCAGCTGCGCGTCGCGCTGCGTTGGCGACGTGTCTTCCACGACCGCCGACAGCGCCGCGTCGAAACGCTCGGCGGCCTGCATCGCCGCGTCGCCTTCGGAGAAGAACTCGCGCAGGTTGTGATAGCTCATGCCGCTGCCGACGATCAGTACGCCTTCGTCGCGCAGCGGCGCGAGCGCGCGGCCGAGCGCAAGATGTGCTTGCGGGTCGAGGCCGGCCTGCAGCGACAGCTGCACGATCGGCACGTCGGCCTCCGGATAGACCAGCAGGAACGGGACGAACACGCCATGGTCGAGGCCGCGTTCGCCGTCGCCGTCCGATTCGATACCGGCGTTGCCGAGCAGCTCGCGCACGCGCGCCGCCAGTTCCGGTGAACCCGCCGCCGGATAGCTCAGACGATACGTGTGCTCGGGAAAACCGTAATAGTCGAACAGCAGCGGCGGCTGCGTCGCCGTGTTCACCGTCGGTCGCGCCGCTTCCCAATGCGCCGAAATCACCAGCACGGCGCGAGGCCGCTGGCCGAGGCCGGCATCGATGCCGCGCAGATACGCCGCGAGCCGGTCCCACAACTGCGGCGCGGACGGTGGCGGATCCATGAAAAAGCACGGGCCGCCGCCATGCGGCATGAACAGGGTCGGCAGGCGGGCGGCGGAGGTCGGCATGGCGTCACTCGAATCGGCAAACGAGGCGCCCTATGTGGCGGCGGCGGTGCACGCTTGCAAGAAGGGCCGATGGGTGTCGACGTCCTACTTGAATTCCGTCGGCAGGGCGCGGAAGCTCTTCATCCCGCTATCCGGGGAGGACATCGACATGACGCATCCGAGAGTGACCATCGACGATCCGCTGGACGACGATCTCGACTTGTCCGAAGACGTGCTCGAAAGCCTCGAGGACGTGCCGGACGACGACTACGGCGACGAAACCCAGGACGACGAAGAACGCTCGGCGATCGACGGCCTGGAGCAGGACGACTTCATCGATCCGCGCGGCGAAGACGAACGCGGCGACGACGTCGACGACTGAAGCGGGTTTCGTTCACCCGGCAGCACGGATCGACTCGGTACGAGTCGGCGCATCGAGCCGGGCGATCGTCCGCGGCAGCGGTTTCATCCGCCGGGCGCGTCGGCCACGACGATCTTGCGCGCTTCGTCGAGCGCGATCGGCCCGCGCCACTGACGCAGCACCGCGACGAAGAAGTTGATGTCGGCACCGCTCGCCGCATTGGTCACTTTCGGCAGCGCCGTCCATGGCAGATGCGGGTACGCGTGGTGCACGCGGTGCAGCGGGAAATTCAACAGGTACAGCCGCAGCCAGGCCGGCGCATGCATGTTCAGCGCGTACTCGCGCTTGTCCAGCGGCGTGCCGTGATGCGGCGCGTGATCGAGCTGCGAGGCGATCAGCGCGCGCACGCCGAGCACGGCCGCCAGCCAGGGCCACTGCGCTCCGTACAGCGCGAACGCGCTGCCGTACAGCGCCAGTACCGCGACCGCGTCGATGCGGATTTCACGCAGCGGCGCATCGCCCAGCACGTCGCGGTCGAGCATGCGCTGCATGCCGGCCGAACCGTCCGGCAAGTCCGGGCTCTGCCCGCCGAGATGGCGGCGCAGGAACGCGGCCGGCAGCCAGCACGCGAACAGCATGGCGAGTTCGGCCACGTACAAGCCGACGGTGATGCGCAGATAGTGGAACGCGTAGGCCAGCCAGCGCGGCTGCGCGGATGGATCGTAGACTTCCTCGCGTCCCCACGGCGTACGGCTGTAGCGATGGTGACGCAGATGCGCGAAGCGCAGCGCACGGAACGGCGCGCCGAAGGCGATCGCCAGCAGGCGTCCGACGGCGCGGTTCGCGCGCGGCGAGGCGAACAGCAGGCCGTGGATCGCTTCGTGCACCAGTGCCCACAGCATCGGGCTCAGCAGCGCGATGGCGGCGAGCGAGGCGGCTTGCCAGCGCGTTGACAGCTGTAAGCCGGGCGCGATCAGCAGCGCGAACGCGTGCGCGGCGAGCAGGCCGGTGGCGAGAGCGATGTTCGCGCGCAGGGGCGGTGCGGCGCGCGGAATGGGCGGAGTTGAGGTCGTGGGCGGCATGATCGATGGCGATCGCGGCAGATGTGCGCAGGGTACACGAACCGCCGTTCATTGCGCGCAGTGCACCGGGCCAGCGGGCGGCCGCTGTGGAAACGCCGCTGCCGACCGGGTGGGCAACCGCCGATCCGCCCCAAGCCGCCTTCGGCTCCGTTCCATCTGTGAAGAGGTGGAAAAAGAGATAAAAATACTCGTTCGGCTTTTGCTGGCGAACTACTTGCATAGGAAGGGAAAGTGCGGAACGATAGTCTCCGCTACAGGGGCGTGCCGTGCAGTGGCGATTGAGCGGTGCAGGGGGATTCTCCCCGGATAGTCCGTCGGAAGCGCGCTTCCGGCACGTCGCTGGCTGGCTCTTCGGCGGACTCATCGCGACGCTGCTCCTGCTCGGCGTGCAGATCCAGCTGACTTCCGACCGCTACATCACCGAAGTCCGTTCGATCGCGCGTTCGCGCAACATCCAGGTCGCGCTCACCGACCTCGTCGCCGATGCGCGCTCCGCCGAGGCCGACCTGCGCGGTTTCCTGCTGTCCGGCGATCCGGTCTATCTCGACGGCCACGTGCTCGCGCTCGACACCTTGCAGCGCAAGCTGCGCGATCTCGGCACGCTGATTGCCGACGACAAGCAACAAGCGGCTCATGCGCGAGCGCTGATCGAACCTGCCGCCGCCATGCGCCAGGACGCCGGCGAACTGCGCCGCGTCTTCGCGACCGAAGGCGCCGACGCGGCGCGCGGCGCCTTCGCGCATGCCGCGCCGAACGCGAAGCGTCGCGTGTTCGAGCAACAGGCCGAAGCGATGTTGGCCGAAGAGGCGCGGCTGCTCGAAGGCCGGCGTGCGCATGCTTCCGCGACCGCATCGAGCACGCGCTGGCTCGGCATCACCGCCGTCGGCATCTGCCTGTTCGAACTGGCGTTCGGATTCTGGTTCCTCTTGCGCGAACAGCGGCGGCGTACACTGGGACAGGCGCTGCTGGAGCGCTCGAACGCGGATCTCGCCGCCACGTTGACGACTTCGCGCCGGCTCGCCGATTCGATGCGCAACCTGTCCGAGTTCGGCGAAATGCTGCAAGGCTGCCGCAATCTCGACGAAGCGATCGTCGGCGTGCGCAGCACGCTGATCCACCTGCTGCCGGGTTGCGCGGGCACGTTGAACCTCGTCAATCCGTCGCAGAACCTCGTCGAGGCGATGACCAGCTGGGGCACGCATGCGGTCGAGACGAGCCCGCTGTTCGCGCCCGACGATTGCTGGTCGCTGCGCCGCGGACAGCCGTTTCCGCCGAACGACGCGGCGTGCTCGATCATCTGCAAGCACGTGGTGCTGCCCGATCCGCTGCACCCGGAAGCGGCGTACCTGTGCGTGCCGCTGGTCGCCAACGGCGAGATCTTCGGCGTGCTGCACCTGACCAGCCCGAACGCGATCAACGCGGAAACACGCGGCGTGCTGATCGCCGCGGCGGAGCAGATTTCCCTGACGCTGGCCAATCTGCGGCTGCAGGAAAGCCTGCGCACGCAATCGCTGCGCGATCCGCTGACTGGCCTGTTCAATCGGCGCTATCTGGAGACCTCGCTCGAGCGCGAGGTCGTGCGCGGGCAGCGCCATGGGTTGACGTTCGCGCTGCTGATGCTCGACATCGACGACTTCAAGCGCTTCAACGACGAGCACGGCCACGACGCCGGCGATGCGCTGCTGTCGGAATTCGGCCGTCTGCTGCAGCGCTCGCTGCGCACCGAAGACATCGTCTGCCGCTACGGCGGTGAGGAATTCATCGCGATCCTCGTCGACGCCGACGCGGAGCTCGCACGCCAGCGCGCCGAAACGATACGCGCCGAGGTGCAGCGCCTGGAATTGCGCCACCGCAACGAGATCTGCGGCCGCGTCACGGTGTCGATCGGCATCGCGCTCTATCCGGCGCATGGCGTGCTGGCCGCGGACCTGCTGCATCGCGCCGACAAGGCGCTCTACGCGAGCAAGCGCAGCGGCAAGGACCGCGTGACGGTGTCCACCCACGGCCTCGTGCTGAGCCATCCGGCGGGTCGCGGCTGAAGCGGATTTCTCGCACCGCGCAAGAGCGCAGCGCGGCGTCACTTCAATTCGGCATCCGCGAAGTAATGGATGCGCAGTTCGCGTCCGCCGATCACGCGGCCGAGATAGACGAAATCCGGATTCGTCCAGACCGGCCGGCGCAGCGTTTCGCCGAAGCGCGCGTTCTCCAGCTCCAGCAGGATGCCGATGCACGGATAGCCGTTGGCGCGGGCGTAGTCGCCGAGCAGCGCGCACGAGCGATTGAGCAGCGCCCGGACGAGTTTCGTCGTGCGCCAGGCGCTGCCGACGAACGTGCGCCAGTAGTAGACCGGCTGCCCGAGCGCAGGTGGCGTCGTCGTGCTGGCCGTGCAAACGGCGGCGACGCGTCCGTCGGGCGCGCGCGCATGCAGCACGACTTCGCCGAGGCGCCGGGCGATCTCCTCGTCTTTCGCAATCGCGCGCTCTTCGAGCCAGAAGGCACGTATTGCGGCGGCATCCGCGGGAGTCATCTGCTTCCAGTCGGCGACGAGTTCGAATTCGGTGCCCGCGCGAGGTTCGATGAGCGCAGCGTTCTGCGATGGGGTGAGGGTCATGCGCCTGGCAAGCTGCGGGTGTCGATGCGCTCGATGCTACACGCGTAGCGATCGCAAGGGGAATTGCCCGGCTCCGCAAGGTGGAATTGTGCAGAAAATGCCGCCTTCGTCGCCGAGCACGGATGTGCAGTGCGGCGCCGCAGCCACGTCAGCCCCAGCTGCGGTCGCACGATCCGACGCTGCGTCACAATTCGTTGCAGCTATCCGGCGCGCTTTTCACCGGATCTCAACGAATTCCAAGGCAAGATTCCGGACGCAGGCGTCGCACAGGCAATCCAGGCATGACCAACGAGCAGGAACGGCTCGCCAACGAACGCCGCCGGCAGGAAGCGGCGCTCATCATCCAGGCCAACGAGAAACGCAAGCGCATCAAGCAGACGGACGAACTGCTGCTCGATCAGGAAGCCCTCAAGCGGGCGGCGATCCTTGCCGGGCTCGAGAAGCCCGACGAGCCGTCATGAGGGCACGCGCTGCCGCAGGGCGGCGATCCACTCGTCGCGCATGAGCCGGTAGTCGGTTTCGACGGCGCAGCGCTTGCAGACGATCCGCGCATCGATTTCCGGCGGATTCACCAGCTGCTCCAGCTGCCCGCAATGCGGACATTTGATGACGACGGGGTCCATGTCGGCTGATGCAATTGTGTACGAGTGAAAATATATAGCCTAACGCGCGGCGAATGTCCCGTACGTGCGCGTAGGGCGCGCCGGCGCCCGTCGAAGCCGCGCCGATGTGCGACAGGGTTCACGTTCCGCCCCGGAAGTCCTGCGCAGTAGCGCCCGCCTCGAACGATCAAGCTGTCTCCCGACCCGCTCGACGTCGATTCACGGATCGAACGACAAGGATTCCGGCACGATGCCGGCGCGGGTCGACCTCTTCCTGGAGACCCGCAATGATCGTCAAGAATGCCGCCGCCGACGTCATGGCCGCCGTCAACGTTCTCGAACGCGCGCGCGTTGTGAGCACGCAGCTCAATCCGCTCGGCACACCGATGACGTTCGAAGAACTGCAACAGCGCGCCGATATGATCGCCAAGGTGATCCGCGCCCGTTCCAAATTGCAGCAGCTGCGCAACCGCGCCGAGGCGTTGGAAGGAGCGCTCGCACGATTCAAACAGCGTCGAGAGGCGATGCGGGCATGAACAGTGGACCGGACTTGGCGCGCCCGCATGGGCTGTCGCTGATCAAGATGCTCTGCATCGTCGCGGCGTGCGCCGCCTTCATCGGCCTCGGGCTGGCGGTACTGCCCGGGCCGTAGCGAGCGCTTTTATATCGCGTACCGGCGGTGCCGCAAGGACAGCGGCACCGCCGAGGCGGGACGAAGCCGGAGCGCGGCTTACTCAGCCGTGACCGTCGTCCTTCTTCTCCGATTCCTTGTTCGGCGGCGGCTTCTTCGCAGCCGGCGCGGGCTTGGGCCGCTGTGCCGGTGCGGGTCGCGCCGTTTTCGCAGGGGATGCCGCGGGATGCTGTGCCTCCACGGGCGGATGCGCAGCCACGGCGCGCGGAGCGGGATGTGAAGCCGGATGCGGCGTCGGCGCTGCATGTTCGTTCGCTGCACGCGGCGCCGGTGCCGGATGCGCGTTCGGCGCAGCCGGACGATTCGGTGTGTGGTTGCGATCGTCGATCACACCGCGATGGGAGTCGGCCGATCCATGGTTCACGACGGGCGGCCGCCGCGCCGGTTCCGGATGCGAAGGCACATGTGCCGGCCGCGGCGGCGCACGATGCGCGAACGAGCGATGACTCCATTCGTCGCGCTGCCCGTACCACGGCCGGCTGCGATAGTGATCCTGCCAGTACACGCCGAGCGAGAACGCCACGATCGGAATGCCGATCTGCGCACCGTACGACGGCAGGATCACGCGCTGGTTTTGATATTCGTACTGCAGGAACTCGCCGCTGACCCAGCCACGGTCTTGGTTGGCCTGCACGTCGCACCATTCCCAGCCGGAGGTGCATCCATACACCGACACCGGCATGCCGGCCGGCAACGAGGAGATCTGCGGATAGTCGACATCGGGGCCGGCGTAGAGGTCGGTGTTGTCGACGAGATAGGCCTCGGCGGCCATCGCGTCCGTAGCGAGCGCCATCAGGCCGCAGGCGGCGAGGGCGTGGGGAAGGAATCGTTTCATGGCGGGGCCTTTGGGGTTCGTGGGGTGGTGGTCTGTAGCGACGAGTACGCCGCTCGGGTGAGCGGCCTCATGACGGGCTTCGCGTGAGAGCGCTGCGCGCGTCGCCGATCAGCGCGCTGCCGCGTTGCGGATTCGGCAAACCGTATGCGCCGACGGCTGCGTGCCGGCGCCCTTGAGATCGAGCGACACCGACGTGCCCGAATTGAGCGCCGCCAGCGTGTGGGTGCACATCGCGGCAAGATCGAGCTTGGTCAGTCCGGCGCCTTCCACGGTGATCGTCTTCGTGTCGTGATCGATCACGCACGAGCTGATCAAGTTGCCGTTGGCCGTCACGTCACTGTGCAGCGCCGTGCAGATTTCCACTTCCGGAGGTGCGGGAGTGATCCGCTGCGTTTGAGCGTTGGCGAGGGGCGCGGTCGTTGCGACGAGTGCGAATGTGACGATGCGAATCATTGCGCTACTCCTTCGTGAGTGTGTCGCGCCGACTCGCTCGGCTTCATGCCTCGTCGGTGCGATCCATCCGTTCGGGGCGCTCGTCCATGCGCTGCGTTCGATCCCGCCCCACTTGCGTTCTCTCGCGCTTGGCTAGACGAAACTCGCGTTCGAACTCCACTTGCAGAGATGCCAACACGCGCGCAGGGACAACATCGGGAATTTCAGGATCGATCGACAGGTCGTGGAACATGCGCACAGTCTCGGAGGACGGATCGAAAGGCCGTCCCTGGCCCCTGCAAAGCTCATCAGCGGGTGGAACATTGCACACGGCCCAGGAGGAGCGTGGCCGTGACAGTCTCGGCTCGGAGAGCTGAACGAACTCGAAGGCGGGCGGGACCCCGTGGGGGGATTCGTTCAGGCGCGATCGCGTGCCGAGGCGATGTCGTGACGCGCCTGCTACAGTAAAAAGTTATGCAGGGGCTTCTGACATGACCATCAAAGCGGGGCTGGCGCTCTTGTTGTTTGTCGCCACCAGTGTTGCCGGCGCTGCGCCTTTTCTGGAGGCCGGTCAGTTGCTCGACATGTGGAAGTCCTACAAGGCAGCCGGACAAGCGAGCCCGGCCGCCGCGGTCCCGGAAAGCGCGTTCGAAAGCTACGTGCTCGGCGTGGCGGATCTCGGCGAGGGCAAAGAGTTTTGCGGGGCGCACCGCGTCGACAGGACTGGCGTGCTGGACGTGGTGGGCTTGTATCTGGAAACGCATCCGAGAAACATGCACGAACCCGCTGCCTGGATCGTCGCCAGCGCGCTGGGCGAGGTGTTCAAGTGCAAGGCCGACCCTTTCACGACGCTGGAAAGGCCGATGAATTGAAACGCGTCGACGGCGTGCACGGCGGTTCGACGATCCCTTGCGAGGCAGTGAGATGAAGCTCAACGGCTGGTGGAGGTTCTGGATCGCTTGTTCGCTCGTGTGGGCGATAGTAATGGCCGTGGCATTCGGCGGGTTCGCGTACATGCTTTCTTCGCGGGCCGAGGAGAATGCCGTCGCGATACGGAACAGCTGCCAATTCGAGTGGGTCAGCTCGCACGCCGGGCATCTGGACGACACGGCGAGCATGGAGTTGGAGCTCAAAGCCTGCCTGGCCAGAGATGCCGAAAGCCGGCGCACCTTTATGGTGGGTATGGCGGAAGGTTGGGTAGCCGCAACGCTGATACCGCCGCTGCTGGCGCTCATGCTCGGATTCCTGGCGGCATGGGTCGCACGCGGTTTTCGCCAAGGGCAGGTGCCTTCATCGTGAGCGCCCGCAGCGGACGCGCCTAGGTCGCGTCGGGCACGACGAGCGCAACGGTTGGCGACGTTTGCGAGTCCACTTCATCGACGATCGATCGCATTCGTGGGTGTCGCCTGTGTCTTCGCGATTTTCCCGAACGCGCTTGAACGCAAGGCTCGAACTCGAGAATGTTGTTGGAGAAGCCATGACCCTCGATGTCACCGAGAGCACCCTGGATAGGGCGGCTCTCGTCATCATGCATTACCAAGTCGATGTCTTCGCCCTGGTCTTTGGCGATCGCCGACCGCCGCTGTTGGACAAGTGCAACGCGCTGATCCGGCGCTGGCGCGTGACTGGCCGGCCGCTATTCTTCCCCAATTTCTTTCTGGGCGAGCAGTATGAACACGTTTCGAAGAGCAACCGCCTGATCTCGTCGATCGTGCCGACCGGATGTTTCCGCAGCGCGCTGCCGATGACCGGGCTTGCGGTCGAAAAGGACGATGTTTTTTATGCGTGCCCGCGAGCCAGCGTCTTCCATGGCACGACACTCGACGCCGACCTTCGCGCACGCGGGATAAGCACGCTCGTGATGGCCGGCATCAGCACTACCGGCGTCGTTCTTTCGAGCGTCACGTGGGCCAGCGATTCGGACTACGACGTGCGCCTGGTTCGAGACTGCTGCTACGACCCCGATCACGACGCGCACGAAGCGCTGTTTCGCACGGGTTTCGGCGGCCGTGTACAGGTCGTGTGAATGGCGCCCCGGCCCCAAGGCGGTGCCGCGGCTCGCCTGATACAGTGAAGAAGGATCAACGCTTCCGAGCACGATGCCAGTGAATAGCGTCACCTACTTCTTCGCGATCTTCCCGAACGCGCTCGAACGCGACCAGACCCATGCGACGGCCGCGCTGCTGAAGGACGGCCTCGGTCTGCGCGGTTCGCTGTCGCCGCCGTCGAAGCTGCACCTGACCTGTCACTTCGTCACGCGCGCAGCCGCTATCGATCCCGACCTGGAGCGCGCCTTGATCGACGTCGGCGATGCTGTGCGCGCCGATCCGTTCGACCTGGTGTTGACAACGGCCATCACGTTCGAAGGTGATGGCCGCGTGCCATCGGTGCTGATTCCCGATGCCGAGCCCGGCGCGCTGACCGGTCTCGTCACTGCGCTGGCCGCCGGCACCTCGGTGCATGTCGCGGCCGATCCGCGCGACTATCGCGCACACGTCACGTTCCTGCGCGGCAAGGACCGCATCTTCACCTCGATGCCCATCACGCCGGTCGTGTGGCAGGCGAGGGCGTTCGTGCTGGCGGCGGGCGTGCCCGGCGAGCGCGACTATCGCATCGTGCGCGAGTGGGCGTTGGCGCGGTTGAACTAGCGGGAGCGATCGTCGGGCATCACCCGGGGCGCCTTTTGCAATCCGCAGGAAGCGACCGTTGGCGGCAAAGGCACTCCTTCGGCGTAGATGATGGCGCCATACGAACGAAAGGAGAGTGCATGCTCATGTCTTCCTGCCCCACACCGCGCATGGCATTTGGCCCCGTCCTGATGGCGCTCGCGCTCGCGGGATGCAGCGCGGCCTCCACGCGCTCCAGCATCTTGGCCGATCAAACGTCGCTGCTCGCCTTGCAAGACCAATGGGCAGCGGCGCGCGTTCGACGCGATGTTCCTTTTCTTGAGCACTTGTACGCGAAGGAATTTCGCGTCACTTCGCTCACCGGGGCTGTCGTCGATCGCGCCACCGACATCGCGAACTTCGCCTCGGGCGATTTGAAACCCGACCAGGTGTCGGACGACGACATGACTGCAACGGTGTATGGCGACACCGGTCTGGTCACCGGCCGCGAGTTCATGAGGGGCTCGTACAAGGGCAGATTCGGCGAGTTCACCGTCCGGTTCACGAACGTCTACGTGCGGCGCGAGGGGCGCTGGCAGCTCGTCACGCATCAGTCGACGCAGATTTCGAAGAAGTAGATGCGCTGGAGAACAGCTCTTTCGCGCCGGGCGGCGTTGGGCGCGAGACGGCGTCCCGCGCGCGTTCGCCATTTGTCGCGCGCTCGGTTCATGGAGCGTCGGTCCGACGCATGGCCCAGGTAGCCACTGAGAGCCGAGGCGCGCGATCCGCGCCCCGCAAAAGTGTACTCTGACCCCGGTTTTAGCGCCGAATGCGCTGCTGTCGTATAACTGTCGCAACGCTGTCGTCTCCGTTTCGTGGCCGAATCCACCGGGTTCCCCAAGGATGGATGGCGCAGCCAAGCACAGGTAGCTCCGAATGAAGATCGATTCCGAACGCGTCCTGCAACTTCGCACCGGGTTTTCCTGGTCCCAGGACGAACTGGCGACGGCGGCCGGACTCAACCTCCGCACCGTTCAACGGATCGAAGCGTCGGGCGTGGCTTCGCTGCAGTCCGCCAAGAGCCTGGCTTCCGCACTGGAAGTCGAGCTCGGGGCATTGTTGCGACCGCAGGAGACCGCCATGGCCAAGTACGAATACAAAACCCTCGTTCTGCCGTTCAAGTTCGGCATCTTCAAACAGGGACTTCCCGACATCAGCGCCGCTCTCACGAAGGAGGGAAGCGAGGGCTGGCAGTTCAAACAGCTGGTGTTGCCGTCGAGCGACTGGGGCAAGTCCGACAGCATGATTGCCATACTCGAGCGGGTGATCGAGTAGAGCCGTACGGGCGCAAGACCAGCGTCACGCGCGATCAGCCCCGCTCGATGCAGTCTGGCGTGCGATGCCCTTTGAAAAGTGCACTCTGACCCCGGTTTGTCGGACCCCCGTTTGTCCTGACCCCGGTTTGTCGCTCGAATGTCGTCGTGGTGCGATCGTGCGGTCGTCCCCGTCGGCGGAATCTAGTCGTTACCTTCGAACCCGTTGGCGAAGATCGCATCCGACGAAGACTCGAACGCGCCGATGTCGGCATTGGCGCCGACCACGCGCGGAAAGCCCGCGCCGCGCTGATCGTTCTGCAGGTTGTTTCTGGCTCCGCCATCGATCGCGCAGGATTGCGGCGCCAAGCGGATGGTTTGCGTGGGACCGCCGTTGTCGGCCAAGTCGTCGACCAGTGGATCGCAACGAAGCGTGTCCGCGGGCAGCGTCACCTCGGGAGTGACGTCGCGGACCAGATTGTGATTGCCACCGACCGTCACCGTCCTGGCTGCCGAGATATCCTGCGAGTACTTGCCTCGGATGTTGCTCGTCATGAGCGTGCTGACCAGGACCAGCTGTCCATCGCCGTCGTCGTTGCCATCGACGAAGATGCCGGCGCCCTTTCCCGTGGCAGCTTCGTTCGATTTGTTGAACGCCACCGTGCTGTTCGAAATCGAGGCCATATTGCCGACACTGACGAAGATGCCACCGCCGGGACCATCACCGGCGGTATTGCCGGCGATAGTGCTGTTGCTGATGGTCAACGGGTAGCCGCCGACGTCAGTGAAAAGCGTAATGATCGCGATGCCGCCCCCGGAATACCTTGCGAAGTTGCCGGAGACGGTACTGTCGATCACGCTGGCGTTGTACTTGGCGACAATGCCGCCGCCCGAACTCGTCAGCGATTCGGCCGTGTTGCCGGAGACCGTGCTGCCGATCAGCGTCAACTCGTGGAGACTGTAGATGCCGCCGCCGCCGCCCTGGGTGGCGGACGAATTGCCGCTCACGACACTGTCGACGAGCGTCAACGTAGCGTTGGCGCTGATGCCGCCTCCACCGCCGTAACCGTCGAAATCCGCACGTCCACCGCTGATCTGCAGGTGTTGGATGGTCAGATCTCCGCTCTGCACGCTGACGATCGGAAAGGCGGGCGCATCGGACGGACGCGTGACGCTGGTTCTGCTGCCCTCGATGGTTCCTTCGATCAGCAACGTGCCGGTCGGCGCCAGGCTTCCTTGCGTCAGGCTGATCGAGGCAAACGGAATTTGAACCGTGTCGTCGGCACCGGACCCGGCCAGACAATTGGTATCTGCCGGCGCGGAGTGCTCGTTGGCGGACTGGATCGCCTCGCGCAGGGAACAGAGCCCGGAGACGTGCGCGTCGGTATCCTGGGTAACCACGATCGTCGCCCCGTGAGCGGCCGTGCCGAGCACCAGCACTACGGCGGCGGCAAGCGGCAGTCGGCGCGCGCCGGTGCAGCGGATCGGCGGTTGTAACGGCATGGTGTCTCTTCCTGAGCGGGGTACGGCTACGCACTACGCCAAAGAAGAGGAGCAACCGCCATCATGTTTCGCCGGGTATGACGGCCGAAGTCTCAGTCGGGTCCGTCGTCGTGCGGTCAAGGGCGATCGCGCGGGCTGTTCAATGAGTTTCGGCAGTTGTTACGATGCTGTTACGGGGAATGCGCTCAATTCGATTAAATTATGTAAGTAATTTTTTTATGGCGACCCCGGCCCGATTCGAACGGGCGACCTCGCCCTTAGGAGGGGCGCGCTCTATCCAGCTGAGCTACGGGGCCGACGCGGGTCGATTGTAGCGTGACGGGCGCGTGGCATCGACGGTGCACAGGCGCGGCGTCAGGCGGTCTTCGGTGCGTTGGCGGGTTCGGGTTCGTCGGCCAGGCGATAGCCGACGCCGACTTCGGTCAGCAGCAGGCGCGGTTGGGCGGGGTCGGTTTCGATCTTGCGGCGCAGGGCGCGCATGTAGATGCGCAGGTACTGCGGCGATTCGGTGTGCGCGGCGCCCCACACTTCGCGCAGCAGCTGGCGGTGCGTCAGTACCTTGCCGCGGTGGCGCGCGAGCGTGGTCAGCAGCTGGTATTCGATCGGGGTCAGGTGGATGTCGGCGCCGCCGCGCGTCACGCGGCGCGTGGCGAGGTCGAGCGTGATGTCGCCGAGGTCGATGCGCGCGACTTCGTGCTTGGCGTCGCGCGTGCCGAGGTGCCGTTGCATCACGCGCAGGCGCGCGAGCAGTTCGCCGATGCCGAACGGCTTGGTCAGGTAGTCGTCGGCGCCGAGGTCGAGCGCGGCGACCTTGTCGTTCTCGCGGTCGCGTGCGGACAGCACCAGGATCGGCTGCGTGAACCATTCGCGCAGGCGGCGGATCACGTCGAGACCGGAAATGTCCGGCAGGCCGATGTCGACGATCGCGATGTCGGGCTGATGCAGCGCGGCCAGCTGCAAACCTTCGTTGCCAGTGCCGGCGATGCGAAGCGTGTAGCCGTGCGCGTCGAGCGCGGTCGCGAGGAAGCGCTGGATCTGCGGATCGTCTTCGACCAGGAGCAGGTTGGCGAGTGGGGCGGTCATCGGTAATGGTGGAATCGATGGAGGCGTGTGCTCACGCCGTGGCGGCTGCGGGCCGTGCCAACGGCAGCGACACTTCGAACTCTGCGCCGCCGCCGTTCGCGTTGTGCGCGCCGATCGTGCCGCCATGCGCTTCGGCGATCGCCTTGCAGATGGCGAGGCCGAGGCCGAAGCCGCTCTGCGCGCGTTCGGGCTTGGCCTGGTGGAATTTCTCGAACAGGCGTTGTTCCTCGCCGCGCGCGAAACCCGGGCCGTGATCGCGCACGCGCAGGATCAGCTGTCCGTTCGCCGTCGTCGCGGCGATTTCGATCGCGGTGTCCGCGGGCGTATGGCGTGCGGCGTTCTCGATCAGGTTCGACAGCAGTTGCTCGAGCATCACCTCGTCGCCCGACAGCAGCGGCAAGCCGTCGTCGAGGTGCAGCGTGACGGGATGAGTCGCGAGCAGGTCGCGCAGGCGTGCGAGCACGGCGCCGACGAGTTCGTCGATCGCGACCCAATCGCGCCGCAGTTGCAGCGTGCCTTCGCTGAGACGGCTGAGGTCGAGCAGGTTGCCGATCAGGCGGTTCATCCGTTCGGCTTCGTGCAGCAGCGTGTCGAGCAAGGTCGAGCGCTGCGTCGCGTCGAGCGTGCCTGGCATGCTGTCGCGCAGCGTCGAGGCCGAGCCGATGATCGTCGCCAGCGGCGTGCGGAAGTCGTGCGAGATTGCGCTGAGCAGTGTGTTGCGCAGGCGTTCGGATTCCACCTGCACGTTCGCGGTTTGCGCTGCCTGTGCCAGCTGCACGCGCTCCATCGCGACGGCCGCCTGATTGACCAGGGCTTCGACCAGATGCATCTGCTCGGGAATCGCGAGCTGGCGCGCTTCGGTCGGGCGCAGGCCGAGCACGCCGATGCAGCGCTTGAGCGCGTTCAGCGGCAGGTAGATCGCGCTCGCGCTGGCCAGCGTGTCGGTGTTGAGGCCGGCCTTGCTGCCATGGTCGTAGGCCCACTGCGCGATGCCGAGGTCGTTGCCGGGCACCGGCATGCGCGAAACGCTGGACGGCGTGCGCTCTGCGCCACGATCGCAGAAGTGAGTCGGGTCCTGGATCTTGCCGTCGGCGTCCGGCAGCAGCACGGCGGCTTCGCCGTCGACGCTGGCGAGCACGTGGCGCACGAGAAACTTCGCGAGTTCATCCAGCCCGCGCCGGCGCGACAGCTCGCGGCTGAGTGCGTACAGCTCGGCCGTGCGCCGCTCGCGCTGGCGCGCGACGGACGCCTGGCGCTTGCCCATGGCGGCAAGATTGCTGATCAGCAGCGCGGTCGCCAGCATCACGCCGAAAGTGATCACGTACTGCGTGTCGGACACCGCGAACGAGAACAGCGGCGGCACGAACAGGAAGTCGAACAGCGCCACGCTGAGCACGGACGCCAGCACTGATGGACCGCGCCCGAACTTCGCGGCGACGATGACCGTACCGAGCAGATAAATCATCACGACATTGGTGCGCTCGAACAGGTCGTTGATCTGCGAGCAGACGAGGGTCGCGATGCCGACGACGGCAAGCGCCTTCAAATAAGCCGGCCAGCGGCTGTTGCGCATCGGAATGCGCGGCGGCGTGGGACTTTCCGCGCCGGCTTCGCCGGTGATCACATAGACGTCGATAGCGCCGCTGCGGTCGATCAGCTCGTCGACCAGCGAATGCTTGTGACGCGCGAGCCAGCCGCTGCGCGTCGGCTTGCCGACGATGATGCGGCTGACATTGCGCTGGCGCGCGAAGTCGAGCAGCGCGCCGGCGACGCTTTCGCCGCTGAGGTTGGCGGTTTCCGCGCCGAGCTGCTCGGCGAGCTTGAGCGTATTCAAGATGCCGTCGCGCGCCGACTGCGGAAGGCGCGCGAGCGAGGGCGTTTCCACGTACACCGCCAGCCACTGTGCGTGCATCGCGGTGGCCATGCGACGCGCGGCGCGCACGAGACGCGCGGAGAGCGGATCGGGTCCGACGCAGACCAGCACGCGGTCGGTCGTCGCCCAGGTGTCGGAAATCGCGTGATGGTCGCGGTATTCGCGCATCGCCGCGTCGACGCGGTCTGCGGTCGCACGCAGCGCAAGCTGGCGCAGCGCGATCAGGTTGCCCTTGCGGAAGAATCCCTGCGCGGCCTGGCGCGCCTTGTCGCTTGCGTAGACCTTGCCTTCGGCGAGGCGTTCGAGCAGTTCGTCCGGCGTGAGGTCGACCAGCTCGACGTCGTCGGCCGCGGCGAACACCTGGTCCGGCACGGTCTCGCGCACCTGCACGCCGGTGATCTGCGCGACGACGTCGTTGAGGCTCTCGATGTGCTGCACGTTGACGGTCGTGTAGACGTCGATGCCGGCGTTCAGCAGTTCCTCGATGTCGTGCCAGCGCTTGGGGTGGCGCGCGCCGGGATGGTTGCTGTGCGCGAGTTCGTCGACCAGCAGCAGTTGCGGGTGCCGCGCGAGGGCGCCGTCGAGATCGAACTCGGTCAGCGTGATACCGCGGTGTTCGAGCCGCAGCGGCGGCAGGATCTCGAGGCCATCGAGCAGGGCTTCGGTTTCGGGCCGCCCGTGCAGCTCGACGTAGCCGACGACGACATCGACGCCGTCGTCGCGCAGGCGCCGCGCCGTTTCCAGCATCGTGTAGCTCTTGCCGACGCCGGCCGTCGCACCGAAGAAGATTTTCAGGCGCCCGCGGCGCGCGCGGCTGTCTTCTTCCTGCACGCGCGCGAGCAGGGCGTCGGGGTCGGGGCGTTGGTCGGAGTGACTGGCGGCCACGCGTGATTCTCGCATGCTCAGCCGCCGCGCGTACCGAGCGCGAATTCGAGGTTGGCCTGCACGCGTGCGCGTTCGCCGGTCGGCAGGCGCGAATCGGCCAGCAATTCGCGGCAGAGCTTCGCGCTCGCTTCACGCTCGTTGCAGTAGTACAGCGCGATCGACAGTTCGTCGCGCGAGCGCCAGTCGTAGACCGTGCGATCGATGAACAGCACGTCGGCCGGCAGCGGTGTCGCGGCGGCGATGCGGGCGAAATCGCGCGCGAGCACGTAGCGCGCGTGCAGGCGGCAGTAGCGCGCCAGTTCGCACGGCGCTTCCGCGCGCGACGGACGGAAGTCGTAGGCCTGCGCGTAGGCGTACATCACGTCGGCGGCAGGCGCGCCGAGGCGCTCCTTCAGGACGCCGACCTGCAATTTGGAGAAATACACTTCTTCCGCCCAGCCGCCCATCGCGACGCGCGCCTCGTAGGCGGCGAGCGCCTCGGCCGTCTGGCCGCAATCGCGTAGGCTTTGGGCGAGATAGAACGCGTAGCGTGCGTTGCCCGGTTCGTCCTGCAGTGCTTTGCGCAGGACTTCGGCGTCGCGCGAGAACTTTTCCTGCAGCGACAGCTGGCTGCGCGCGCCGTCGCTGAATACGCGGATGCGCAGGCCCGGCAGGTAGTGGGCGGCCGCGGCATCGGGTGAGTTCAGCGCTTCATGCAGCACGCCGCGCCACTCCCAGCGCCCATCCAGGCGCGGCAGGGCGATGCGGCGATAACGCAGGTCACCATAGATGAGTTCGAGCAGGTAGCCGGGGGCGTCGAGGGCAGGCCACGCGAAACCGGTGTCGGCCTCGAAGATTTCGTCGGCGTCGATGATCAGCGCGTAGTCGCCGTGGCGGCGCGCGAGTTCCAGCGCCTCGTTCCGGTTCGTCGAGAAGTCGACCCACGGCCGTTCGATCAGCTCGCCCGGAAGGTCGGCGAGCGCGCGTCGCACGAGGTCCTGCGTGCCGTCGGTGGAGCCGGTGTCCGAAATCGCCCAGGAGTGAATGAACGGGCGCGCCGAGCGCAGGCAGCGCTCGATCACGGCTGCCTCGTTCTTCACGATCATGGAAAGGCAGATGCGCATGCGCGGGCGGTTCGCTGAGGGATCGGATGCGGCGTTCGCGGGCGCACGCACCGGCGGCGCGCCGGAATGGGGCGCGTCGCGGGCATGCTCGGGCGAACTCCCGCGGCCGATACTAGCCAAACCGCGCGGAGAGCGAAATCCACTTTTCAACTAGTGCGAATCCATTCGCCGTCGGCGGCTCAAGGCTGCGCGGCGACCCAGTCGAGCGCGCGCGCGTTGCCTTCGAGCAGGCGTGCGCTGGCGCAGCGGTCGGTCTTCACGGCGACGATCTCGGCGGCACCGACCGTGCTCGATGTCATCGTCTGCACGCTTTTCGGCGGCGCGCTGAACTCGTGCCGGATCAGTTGGACGTGGTCGCCGACCGCGGGCGAGTGGCCACGGTCGAAGCACACATCGAGCGTGTCGGCCTGAACGTGATGGATGCGGCCGTTGATGGCCGGTTCGGCGGCTTGTGCCGCCGTTGCGGATAAAGCCAGCGTGAAGCAGAGCGACAGCGCCGCATGGCGAAGCGGCAGCCGCGGAATCGTGTTCATAGGAAGGTTGGAGCTCTTGAAGGAGGTGGGGAATTGTCCCGCAAGCGGCGCCCGCTCAGCGAGTGCCGTCGAGGGAAAGGTTGAGCTTGAGCACGTTCACGCGCGGCTCGCCGAGGACGCCGAGCTGGCGGCCTTCGGTCGCTTCCGCGATGAGCGTATCGACCTGCGCCTTGGCAAGGCCGCGCGTGCGGGCGACGCGCGCGGCCTGATACGCCGCGGCCGCCGGCGAGATCTGCGGATCGAGCCCGCTGCCGGACGCGGTCACCAGGTCGACCGGCACAGGCGCGGTATTGCCGGGGTCGGCGGCGCGCAGGGCTTCGATGCGCTGTTTGACGGCGTCGGTCAGCGCGCTGTTGGTCGGGCCGAGATTGGAGCCGCTGGACGACGCCGAGTTGTTCGCGAACGGCGACGTCGCCGAAGGGCGGCCCCAGAAATACTTCGGATCCGAGAAGGCCTGGCCGATCAGCTCCGAACCGACCGGCTTGCCGTTCTGCACGATCACGCTGCCGTTGCTGCGCCCCGGGAACAGCACCTGGGCGAGGCCGGTCACGACCAGCGGATAGACGATGCCGGTCACCACGGTCAGGGCCAGCAGCAGGGTCAGAGCGGGGCGTAACAAGGTGCGCATGAAAGTCTCCGATCGCGTGCTTTCAGAAATGGAAAATCAGGTCGACGATCGCGGTGGTCTGATCGCTCTTCTTGCCGCCGTCGTAGGCCGCCACGTCGTAGGAATGCTCGTAGCGGATTTCCGGACGCAGCTCGATGTCCGGCGAGATCCAGTGCGTCATGCCGAGCGTGTGGCTGCTGTAGCGCGTCGCGTAGCCGGTGCGCTGGCCTTTCTCGTCGTCGTACCACTCGTTGCGAAACGAAACCATGTTGGTCGGATTCAATTCGACGTTGAAGTAGTTGACGATGCCGAACTCGCCGGCCGTGCCGGGTCCAGCGGTCTGGGTCACCGCATCGACCGGGCCGAAGCCGGGGATGTTGCGTCCGTACATGCGGTACGCCTCGGTCAGCATGTGCACGTTTTCGGTGAAGCGGTGACCCCAGGTCACGACGTACATCTGCACGTTGTTGTAGTTGTAGTCGGACTTGTTCCAGTTGTTGACGCACGGATACAGCATGTCGTTGTTGTCGGCCGACACCCAGCGCACGCACGTCTGCAGCGAAGCGCGGGCGGCGGAGTTCCACACGGCCACGTCGTTGCTGCCGTTGATGCCGAGCTGCACGGTCCACTGGTCGCTGAGCTTGGTCGTCGTCATGACGCCCATCTGCGTGTACGGATCGACCGTGTAGAGGATCGAGTGCGTGACGAGATAGTTGTTCGGCGAGAACTGCGCTTCGATATCCGGCAGCGACAGCCAGCGGCCGATGCGGATGTCCATGCCTTGCGCGATCCACGGGACGTAGATGTCCCCGTAGAACAGCATCGGATCGTAGCCATAGACCTTGCCGTTGAGCGGCTGGTTCGGGTTCGGATTGTTCAGCAGTTGATTGCTCAGCACGCCCTTCATCGTCGTGAAGTGGTAGTCGTAGCCGTACAGGTTGTCGAGGTGGAAGCCCCAGTCGATGTGATCGGTCTGCACGGTGTCGGGCAGGCGCTCGATGCGGAACAGGAACTGGTTGAATTCGAAGCGGTTCGGGCGCACGGCGTACGACAGCGGATAGTTCGTGTTGTCCGACGTGCTCACATTGGCCGACCCATTTATCCAGCCGTAAACCTCGATGCGGTTGTCCTGCATCCAGCGGCCGAGCGACGTGCAGCCGAGCGCGCGCTCGAGCGGATACTGCGAGTTGAGATTCGGCACGCCGATCGGGTACGCGACGCCGCCGAGCTGCCATTCGGCCGACGGGAACGGCGGCGACGAGAACGGCGAGGCCATCGCGCGGCGCGGCGTGGCCGGCGCATTGGGATCGGCCGGCGCCGGGTTGGCGTCTTCGTGGTACGCCGCCGCGAGGCGGTCGAAGAAGTTCGTCGAGCAGTCGCTGCTCGAGCCGGCGCTCGGCGTCGAGGCCGCTGCGGTCGTCGCGGACGCCGCAGGAGCCGGTTCGGTCGTCTGCGCGTGCAGCGAGCCGATCATCGGCAGCAGGGCGAAGGCGATCTGCGCGGACAGTGGGTGGATTCGAGCGGAGCGTCCGCAGGTCAGGCTTTGCATACGAAAAAGTCCCCTAGGGATTTCAGTTGAATCAGATGCCGGCGTAACCGCCGAGGTAGTAGTCGTCGTTGTCGTCGTCGCCGGATGACACTGGCGCGGTCTTCACGACGGTGATCAGCGGCGCCTGCGCGGATTTCGTGGCGGCAGGCGCCTGGGTAGGCGCGTAGTCTTCGTCGTTGGACGCATTGCCTGTGTCGGGTTCGACGGCCTCGATGGCCGGGGACGGATACACGGTTCTGAGCAAATGGGTACGCATGGAATTCTCCTTACGCCAGTCCGCAAACGACCAGCAGCATGTCGATCAACTTGATACCGATGAACGGAACGGCGAGACCGATGACGCCGAATACGAGCAGGTTGCGCCGCAGCAGCTGCGCCGCGCTCATGGCGGTGTAGTGCACGCCCTTCAGCGCGAGCGGGATCAGCACGATGATGATCAGCGCGTTGAAGATCACCGCCGACAGGATCGCGCTCTGCGGCGTCGCCAGATGCATGACGTTCAGCGCGTTCAAGGCGGGATACGTGCCCGCGAATGCGGCCGGAATGATCGCGAAGTACTTGGCCACGTCGTTGGCGATCGAGAACGTCGTCAGCGAGCCGCGCGTGATCAGCATCTGCTTGCCGATCTCGACGACCTCGATCAGCTTGGTCGGATTGGAGTCGAGGTCGACCATGTTGCCGGCCTCTTTGGCCGCCTGCGTGCCGCTGTTCATCGCGACGGCGACGTCGGCTTGCGCGAGCGCAGGCGCGTCGTTGGTGCCGTCGCCGCACATCGCGACGAGGCGGCCCTCGGCCTGGATGTCGCGGATCAGCTTGAGCTTGGCTTCCGGCGTCGCCTCGGCGAGGAAGTCGTCGACGCCGGCTTCGGCCGCGATCGACGCCGCGGTCAGCGGGTTGTCGCCGGTGATCATGATCGTGCGGATGCCCATCCGGCGCAGCTCGGCGAAGCGCTCGCGGATACCGCCCTTGACGATGTCCTTGAGCTCGATGACGCCGAGCGCGCGGGCGCGCTGATCGACGGCGCTTTCCGCGACGATCAGCGGCGTGCCGCCCTTGCGCGCGATCTCTTCGGCGATCTTCGTGACCGGGGCGGGCAGTTCGCTGCCGAGATCGACGAGGTACTTGCGGATCGCGTCGATCGCGCCCTTGCGGATGCTGGTGTTTCCGATGTTGACGCCACTCATGCGCGTCTGCGCCGTGAACGGCACGAACACGATGCCGCCGCCGGCGACCTGGCGTTCGCGCAGGCCGTACTTCTCCTTCGCCAGCACGACGACGCTGCGGCCTTCCGGCGTTTCGTCGGCGAGCGAGGCGAGCTGGGCCGCGTCGGCCAACGCATTGGCCTCGACGCCGGGCGCCGGATGGAACGCGACGGCCTGGCGGTTGCCGAGCGTGATCGTGCCGGTCTTGTCGAGCAGCAGCACGTCGACGTCGCCGGCGGCTTCGACCGCACGGCCGGACATCGCGATCACGTTGGCCTGGATCATGCGATCCATGCCGGCGATGCCGATCGCCGAGAGCAGGCCGCCGATCGTGGTCGGGATCAGGCAGACGAGTAGGGCGACCAGCACGGTGATCGTCACCGGATCGCCATGGCCGGCGCTGTTGACCGCATACAGCGAGTATGGCAGCAGCGTCGCGCAGGCGAGCAGGAAGATCAGCGTGAACTTCGCCAGCAGGATCGTCAGCGCGATCTCGTTCGGCGTCTTGCGCCGGCTCGCGCCTTCGACCATCGCGATCATGCGATCGAGGAAGCTCTCGCCGGGGTTGCTGGCGATGCGGACGACGATCCAGTCCGACAGCACGCGCGTGCCGCCGGTGACCGAGCTGCGGTCGCCGCCGGATTCACGGATCACCGGAGCGGATTCGCCGGTGACTGCGCTTTCGTCGACCGACGCCGCGCCGTCGACGACGTCGCCGTCGCCGGGAATCGCTTCGCCGGCCTTGACGATGACGAGGTCGCCTTTGCGCAGGTCCGAAGCGGACACCAGCAGGATCTGGTCGCGCTTGTCGATCGCGGACAACTTGTGCGCGACGACGTCGCGGCGCGCGCCGCGCAGCGACGCGGCCTGCGCCTTGCCGCGGCCTTCGGCGATCGCCTCGGCGAAGTTGGCGAACAGCAGCGTGAACCAGAGCCAGACCGCGACCCAGAGGATGAATCCGGCCGGCGCTTCGCCGTGTCCGGCGACCGCCTGCAGCCAGAGTGCCGTCGTCAGGATGCTGCAGACGAACACGACGAACATCACCGGATTGCGGAATTGCTGGCGCGGCGACAGTTTGCGGAAGGCGTCGGCGATGGCGGGAACGATCAGTTCCTTGCTCAATGCGCTGGTGCGGGTGGAAGTAGTCATGGCAGTTGTCGTCACGTAGTTTTTGGGTTCGGCGTTCTGAGTCCGACGTCATCCCCGCGAACGCGGGGATCCATTTGCTTCCAACGAGAGTCAAATTGGATTCCCGCGTTCGCGGGAATGACGGCGTCGAGTAGGTATGCGGATCGATTCTTCCGTTGCCCAATCACCGCCCGAACGCCGACAGATGCTCGGCGATCGGGCCGAGCGCGAGCGCCGGCAGGAAGGTCAGCGCGCCGATCACCACGACCGTGCAGGCGAGCAGGACGACGAACAGCGGCGTGTGCGTCGGCAGCGTGCCAGCCGAGGTCGGCACGACTTTCTTTGCCGCGAGGGAGCCTGCAATCGCGAGCATGCCGATCGCGAGCGGGAAGCGCGCCAGGAACATCGCGATGCCGAGCAGCACGTTCCAGAACGGCGTGTTCGCCGACAGTCCGCCGAACGCGCTGCCGTTGTTGTTCGACGCCGAAGACAGCGCATAGAGGATCTCGCTGAAACCGTGGATGCCGGGGTTGGCGATGCCGGCGAGGCCCGCCGGCATGAGCACGGCGATCGCGGTGCCGACGACGACCAGCGCGCACGGAATCAGCACGACCAGGCTCGCCATCTTCATTTCGTACGCTTCGATCTTCTTGCCGAGGTACTCCGGCGTGCGTCCGACCATGAGGCCCGCGATGAAGACCGCGACCACGGCGAACGCGAGCATGCCGTAGAGACCCGAACCGATGCCGCCGAAGATGACTTCGCCGAGCTGCATCAGCCACATCGGGATCATGCCGCCGAGCGGGGTGAACGAGTCGTGCATCGCGTTGACCGAGCCGTTGGAGGCGGCGGTCGTCGCCGTCGCCCACAGCGTCGAATTGACGATGCCGAAGCGCGTTTCCTTGCCTTCCATGTTGCCGCCTGCCTGCACGGCCGACGCCAGCTGATCCGCGCCCAAGGAGGAGAAGGCGGGATTTCCGGCTTGTTCTGCAGCCGTGCAGGCGAGCAGCAAGGGCACGAAGATGACCAGCATCGTGGCGAGCAGCGCCCAACCTTGGCGGCGGTCGCCGACCATCGCGCCGAAGGTGTAGCAGAGCGCGGCCGGCAGCAGCAGGATCGCCAGCACCTCGAGGAAATTGCTGAGCGGCGTGGGGTTCTCGTAGGGATGTGCCGAGTTGGCGTTGTAGTAGCCGCCGCCGTTGGTGCCGAGCTGCTTGATCGCGATCTGCGAAGCGGCCGGGCCGAGCGGCAGCGATTGTTCGCTGACGGTCGATTCCTTCGTCACGTCCTTGCCGGCGGCGTCCTTCTGCGTGTTGCCGTCGGCGTCCTTGACCGTTTCGGTCGCGGTCGTCGTCTGCAGCAGCGGTACCGTCTCGTACGGCTTGAAGTTCTGCGGCACCCCCTGCGAGGTCAGCAGGAGCGCCAGCAGCAGCGACAGCGGCAGCAGCACGTACAGCGTGCAGCGCGTCATGTCGACCCAGAAGTTGCCGATGCCGTTCGCCGTCTTGCGCACGAAGCCGCGGATCAGCGCGATCAGCACGGCGACGCCGGTCGCGGCGGAAAGGAAGTTCTGCACGGCCAGGCCCAGCATTTGGGTCAGGTAGCTCATCGTCGATTCGCCGCCGTAGCCTTGCCAGTTCGTGTTCGTGGCGAAGCTGATCGCGGTGTTCATCGCCGAATCGGCGCTCACGGCACCGAAGCCTTGCGGATTCAGCGGCAGCCACTGCTGCACGCGCTGCAGGAGGTAGACGACCAGCAGGCCGAGCACGTTGAACACGAGCATCGCCAGCGCGTAGCGCTTCCAGCTCATGTCTTCGTCGGGTCTGACACCGGCGATGCGATAGAGCACGCGCTCGATCGGCGCGCCGAAGCGCGTCACGCGATTGGGCGCGTCGGAGAACGCCAGCGCCATGTAGGCCCCCAGCGGCTTCACCAGCAGCACGAGCACGACCAGGAAGAGGCCGAGTTGCAGATAGTCGTTGGCGGTCATTCAAACCACTCCGGCTTCAACAGGGCGACGGTCAGGTAGACGCAGAGAGCCAGCGCAATGAGCGCGGCCAGGCCTTGGATGAGGCTCATGAGCGGCTCCTGTTGCGGAGGCAGAAGAAGTAGAGCGCGACGGCGAGCGGCACGAGCACCGCTTCGATCAGCAGAAAACCGGTCATTTGCGTTCCTCCAGGCTTCCGCACAGCCACAGGTAGCCGGCGGTGAGCCCGACGAGGACGAAAAGGAAGATCAGGTAGACGATGTCCATGGCCCGAGATTGTTGCGGTACAGGACCGCTACATTAGGCGTCGCCTCATAAGCGCCGTGTAGGAATCGGCGGGGGAGGTATAAAAATCCCATAAAGATCGGGGGCCAGCGGAATGCGATGGCCCGTCTGCAGGGAGCTCATGGCTATCCCTTCCCTGGCCGCGCAGGGGAAGGATTCGCTAGGACAGGCCGCAGTTGTCTTGCCTCTTGCCTGCGGGGAAAAGGGCGGAAGGAATGGATTGCCGCTTTCGCGGGAATGACGCCCGTGGAGGCGGTGCTGGAATGGCGCGACGAACGCGGTCGCAGGAACGGCGGCTACGACGTCGGAGGATGCGTCGCGACCGTTTTGCCCTGAGCCGCGCAAGTATCGGGACTTCGATTTCTTTGGACGGCAACAAGAGTGGTCCGCAGAAATGACGGAGCGGAGGTACTCTGCAAGAAGGACGGCTACGAAGGCGGATTGGCCAGTGCAGCGCCGAACGTCGAGCGCCGTCGCGGGCCGTCATTCCTCTTCGGTCGACTCCGTCTTCGCCGCCGGCACGAACGGCACCGGCGCCCCCGCCTTGAGCGTGCGCTGCCATGCGGCCAGCTTCGCCTCGATGCTGCGAGAGGTCGCGATCTGCGGCTCGGAATGCTCTTCCTTGTCCGCGGTTTCCCAGCCATCGACCGACTTCTTCGCGAGGTCGAACGCATCGCGGATCGAGGTTGTCTGATTCAGCCCCTCGACGAGGAAGGCCTTGCCGAAATAAGTGACGTCCGAATCCGCGCCGCAGCCGAACGAGGTGCGGTCCTCGCGTGCGGAGGCGATCACCATCGTCGAGTCGTCGCGCAGCGCATCGACGAAGCCGCCGGAGTAGCAGGCGTTCACGACGAGCACCTTCCAGCGGATGCGTGGCGAGGTCTTCAGCGCGTCGACCAGATCGTCGGGCTCGATCTGGTTCAAGGGCAGCGGGTCGAGGTCGACCAGCAACTGGTGATCGTGCGAGCCGTGCGTGGTGAGGTACACCAGCAGGATGTCCTCGGCCGGATCCATCTTCTTCGCGATCGCGTCGAGCGCGCGCTGGAGATTGGTCCACGTCGCCAGCGGGCGCGTCGCGATCGTCGCGGCATTGTTTTCCAGCACGAGCACGTGGCCGGCCGCGTCGAAACGTTGCGAGAACAGGCGTTCGGCGTACTCGGCCTCGTTGCGGAAGACGTCTTCGCCGGCGTCGCCGGCGAAGGCGACGACGTACAGGTCGGCCTTGCCCGGCGTCTGCGGCGTCAGCTTCGACAAGGCGGCTTCGAGCAGGGCCGGCTGGTCGTACATCAGCTTCTCGGCGTCGAAGTCCGGCGCGGCGGCGTCGTCGTCCGAGCTCGTATCGGGTGCCGCGTCGGGCGTTTTCGGCGTCGAGGCCGGCGCCTGCGCGGTATCGTCGGCATCGTCGTCGCTGCTCTGGACGATGGAAGGCGTCAGCAGCGAAGACGCCGGCAGCCACCACCACGCGGCGGCAGACACGGCGTAGGCGAGCACGGCAGCACCGACTACGCGGCCGAGGCTGCGCGGTGCCAGCCAGTGGGCGAACACCAGCAGTACCAGGAACCACCACAGGCGCGAGACGAGATCGAGCAGCAGCGCGAGCCAGACGTGGTCGTGCGCGCTCAGCGCGGAGACGATGTGATCGAGCGGCCAGTGCACGACGAGCGCCGTCATGATCGTCGCCGCGAGCAGGATGCCGGCCGCGCCCCATGTCGCTCCGTGGCCTGCCAGGCGGACCAAGAGCCAGGCCGCCAGCAAGGTCAGCAGCGCGTCGGCCAGCACGGTCGTGATGCCGGCCGGGTCGAAATCGACGGCGGTGCCGGCATCGAATGCGGCAATGCCGAATGCGACGCATAGATAGACCGCGATCAATGCGATGAAGACGCCGGGACCGACATCGATCGCGTTACCGCGCGGCGAGCGCAGCAGGACGACGCGCAGGCCGTCGAGCAGGGTCGAGAGGATGGGTTTCAAGGAAATCCGTCGTGGAAGGTTCGCATCGACGCGTGCTGCGATCGAGCGCGGCAGCGGCCGCCGCGCGCATTATCGATGCTGCGGGCGGGGGAGCGGAAGCCAGGGGCTACATTATTGGGTGGGGAAACGCGAAGACCTCGCGCGAAGCGACTCCCCCGCGCAATCGGGAAAGGCGTCAAACCTCGATCGCGTCGAAATCGGCGACGCAGCGATGCGCCGAATCGGCCGGGCATGTGGAAGGCGAGCGCGCCAGCAAGGTCGTCCGCATTCCCGCGGATCGCGCCGCATCGAGTTCCTGCACGATGTCCGACAGGAAAAGGATTTCCCCCGGCGCCGCGCCGATCGCGGCGGCGATGCGCCGGTACGACTCGGTTTCGCGCTTGCCGCCGGTCTCGGTATCGAAGTAGCCGTCGAACAAGGGCGTCAGGTCGCCCGCGTCGGTGTGCCCGAACAGCAGCTTCTGCGCCGGCACCGAACCGGACGAATAGACATAGAGGTTCTTGCCGGCCGCCTTCCACGCGCGCAACCGCGTCGGCACTTCCGGATAGATATGCGAGCGATACTCGCCGCTCGCGTAGCCGTCCTTCCAGATCATCCCCTGCAGCGCCTTCAGCGCGGTCGACTTGCGATCGGCGTCGATCCACGACACCAGCAGCTCGATCAGCTCCTGCTGTGTCGCCGAGACCAGGCCCGCCTCCTTCGCCGCTTCGTGCAGCCAGTGCTGCACCTCGGCATCGTCCACGTGCGTGGCGACGAACGCCGGCAGCCGCTCGCGCGCGTACGGGAACAGCACGTCCTTGACGAAGCTGATCGAGCTGGTGGTGCCTTCGATGTCGGTGAGGATGATGCGGGTCATGGACGTCGTATCTCAATGCGAGAAAGGAGCAACGATTGCGGCGTGCACTGGGCGAACTAGTCTTTGTGCGAGTAAAACACGTAGCCAGCACGCTTTCGCCCAAGAAAGCCTTTCAGGAAACGTATTCTTTCGGAACGATCGACTTCGAGCGATGGCGGCCCGCCTTGATTCTTTGAAGCGTAGCGGCCTTGGATCCATTCTTGGGCGACTTGGCGAGTCGCCATTCGAGCCGCTTCTTCCTCGCCGTTTGCCCGGACGATCCGGGTAGTGATGAAGCCGACGATTGCTTCAGCGTGCTGCTCGTTGGAGATACGTATGCCTCGACCCGACAGCATGCTTTGAAAGCAGGGCACTCCAGCACGCCTACTTATGCTGCTCGACACTCGCCGCATACGCCCCTTCGATCGCGCGCTTGGCCTCGATCGGCGCGGCCAGCCGCGTGAATACCATTGCGCTTTCGCCGCGTCCGGTCAGCACGACGTCGCCGAAGCCGAGCAAGCGGCCCCAGGCGCTCTGGTGCAGGTCGATCGTTTCGATCGAGGCGAGGCGCAGCTCTTCGGTCGTGCGGCTGACGATGCCGGTCTTGCGCACCACGCGGCGGTTCGTCACCCCTTGTTCGATCGAGCGCAGGCGGATCCACTCGTACAACGCCGCGAGCAGGGCGATGCCGAGGGTCGGGATCGCCAGCAGCAGGAACACGATCAACCGCCATTTCGCGGTCCAATGCAGCGCGAAGCGCGCGACGATGTTCTCGCCGGGGGCCAGGGATTCGTCGAGGTAGGACATCCGGCCGGCCGCGCTCAGGCGGCCTTGGCCGAAACGTGAGGCGCCATGCGCGGAAAGCGCTCGGCGATGTCCTCGCCCGTGAACTTGGCGACCCAGCCTTCCTGGTTGGTGAACAGGCGGATCGCGACGAAGTACGGCGATTCGCTCATGTCGAACCAGTGGCGCGTATTGTCCGGCACGCCGATCAGGTCGCCCTGTTCGCACAGCACCTCGTAGACCTTGTCGCCGATGTGCAGCGTGAACTGGCCGGCGCCGGCGACGAAGAAGCGCACCTCGTCCTCGTCGTGGCGATGCTCGTTGAGGAATTTCTGCCGGAACGCCGCGCGATCGGGGTGGTCCGGCTTCAGGCTGATGACGTCGACGGCTTGGTAGCCTTCTTCGCGCATCAGGCGATCGATGTCGCTGCGATAGGCGGCGATCACTTCGTCCTGGCTCGCGCCCGGCGCAATCGGCTGCGTCGCCGCCCATTCCTCGAAGCGCACGCCGACCGCGGCGAGTTCGCGCTCGATGTCGGCGTGATCGGTATGCACGGACAGCGGCGGATCGGAATGCTTTTCGTCGTAGATGCGCAGACGGCTCATGATGGTTTACCTCGCAGGGGCTTGCAGCGCAGTTGCAGCAGGTCGAGCTCGCAGCCGAGCAGGAATTCGAACGCCTCCAGATGGCGTTGCGTTTCGGCCATGTCCCGTCCCCACGTGTAGATGCCGTGGCCGTCTATCAAGTAGCCGGACAGCGGCTTGCCGGCGTCGAGCCAGGCGTCGACCTGGGCGACGAGCACGGCCATGTCCTGCGTGTTCGGGAACACCGGCAGGTCCAGCGTGCTTTCGTGGGTGGTGTAGCCGGCGATCGCCTTCTGCAGTTCCCAGCCTTCGAAGCGCACGAGCCCTGCGTCGGCATAGAACCGCGACGCGACCGTCTGAGTGCGCGAATGCGTGTGCAGCACCGCGCCGGCGTCGGAATAACGGCGGTAGATCTGCGTATGCAGCGCGGTCTCGGCCGAAGGGCGCGCCTGCGTGCCGACCGGTCGGCCGGCCAGGTCGACGACCATGATGTCGTCGACGCCGAGGCGGCCCTTGTCGCGGCCCGAGATCGTCACGGCCGCGTGTTCGGCGTCGAGCCGCATCGAGAAATTGCTGCTGGTCGCCGGCGTCCAGCCACGCGCGCCGAGCGTGCGCCCGGCGTCGGCGATCTGCCGCGCGCATTCTTCCAGGCGGCTGCGTTCGATGACTACGGTGTCGATCGGTATTCTCCAGCGATGGACGGCCAAACGGGCATCTACTATACCGGAGCCGGATGACTGGCAGTCTTCATCGGCGAGTCATCGGCGCGAGGATACGGTGACCGGGCACGCGCCTGCGGCAAAGCTGCGCAGCCGCGTGCGATCGGCGCCGCTGCGCGCTAAGCTCGGAGGGCTGTCCGCCAGCAGGAACCCGTGCCACGAAAAGGGCGATCCGCCCACCCCAGAATCCACTCGAGGAGTCACCATGTCGAACCCAGCCGAAAGCCAGGCCAGACGCCGTTTCCTGAAGCTCGCCGCGACCGGCGCCGTTGCCGCTCCGATTGCCGCCGTCGTTCTGCCGCAGCTCGCCTTTGCCGACGATCCGCACCTGGATCCGAACGACGCGACCGCCAAGGCGCTGCACTACACCGAAGACGCGTCCACCGCGTCGACCAACCCGACCTACAAAGCCGGCTCGATGTGCGGCAACTGCCAGTTCTTCCAGGGCAAGGCCGGCGACGAGTACGGCCCGTGCATGCTGTTCCCGGCCAAGCAGGTGCATTCGAAGGGCTGGTGCGCGAGCTACAACAAGAAAGCCTGATCGCCGCGGCGCTCCTGCCGCAATCAGAAAGCCCGCGCCGGTTTCCCGCGCGGGTTTTTCTTTGGGCGAAGGTCCAGGCGCCGGCGTGGCGGGCCTTTGAGAGGATGTCTGGCGCGACCGGCACGCGTCTCTGCAACTGAGAATCCACGCTGCCACAATGACGGCTTGTCGCCTTGCCGGAATCGCGCGTGCCCAATCTTCCTCTCCCTGTGTTGTTGCTGCTCGCCGCGTTGGCGGGCCTGTTCGTCGGCCTGTTGCTGCTCTACCTGTTTGCCCGGGGCTGGGTAGCTCGCGCGCAAACGGCCGGGAGAGATAGCCGGGACGCCGAGGTCGCGACGCTGGCCGAGCAGCGCGAGGCAGCCGTTACGCGTGGCAGCGAACTGGCCGCGCGGATCGAACGCTACGAGCGTGACTGGAACAGCGCCGAGCAGAACATGCGCAAGCTGTCCGCCCATGCTGCTTCGCAGCAGACGCAGGCCGAACAGCTCGGCCACCAGCTGGCCGATGCCCGTCGCGGACGCGACGAGGCGCAGGTGCGTCTGGTCGAACTGACCCGCCAGCACGCCGCGCTCGAAGCCGGTGCGAAGGAACACGCGCAGGCCGCCGCCGAAAAGCTGCAGCTGTTGGAGCAAGCCGAACAACGCCTGCGCGAGGCGTTCCAGAATCTCGCCAACAAGATCCTCGACGACAAGGCCGAGCGCTTCCGCGAGCAGAGTTCGCAGCAGCTCGGCGGCTTGCTCGACCCGTTGAAGCTGCAGTTGAAGGAGTTTCGCGAAACGATCAACACCACGCATGCGAGCGAGCAGCGCGAGCGCGGCATGCTCGCGCAGGAAATCCAGACGCTGAAGCAGCTCAACCAGCGCATCAGCGAAGACGCGATCAACCTGACGCGCGCGCTCAAGGGCGACACGCGCACGCAGGGCGCCTGGGGCGAACTCGTGCTGGAGCGCGTGCTCGAAGCGTCGGGCCTGCAGGCGGGGCGCGAGTACGAGACGCAGGCGAGCTACAGCGACAGCGAGGGCGGCCGCCAGCGTCCGGACGTGATCGTGCGCCTGCCCGAGGACAAGGACATCGTCATCGACGCGAAGGTGTCGCTGGTCGGCTACGAACGCTTCACCGCCGCGGTCGACGACGGCGAGCGAGCGAACGCCCTGGCCGAACACGTCGGTTCGCTGCGCCGGCACATCGACGGCCTGTCGGCGCGCAACTACAGCGACATCGAGGGCTTGCGCACGCTCGATTTCGTGCTGCTGTTCGTGCCGGTCGAGGCGGCCTTCATCGAGGCGGTACGCGCCGACGAGCGCCTGTACCTGCAGGCACTCGCGAAGAACATCTGCCTGGTCAGCCCGAGCACGCTGCTGGCGACGCTGCGCACCGTCGCGCACCTGTGGCGCATCGAGCGCCGCAACGTCAATGCGATGGAGATCGCCAAGCGCGCCGCGCTGCTGCACGACAACTTCGCGCTGCTGGTCGACGAACTCGAGGCGCTCGGCGGCCAGCTCGACAAGGCGCAGCGCGCGCACGCGAGCGCGCTGCGCCGACTCACCGAAGGCGGCCGCGGCAGCGTGCTGCTGCAGGTGCAGAGCCTCGCCGAGATGGGCGCGCCGGTGAAGAAGACCTTGCCGGCAGGATTGCTGAATACGGCGGGGGCGGGCGAGGCGGCACAAGAAGGCGACGCTGCCACGGAATAGCGCGGCATGCACGTTCAGATCAACGCAGCGAGCTCCGGCGCGACGGATTCGATCGATCGCGCTACCTGAGGCGCCTCGTCGAGCAGCATGAAGCCTTCGAACTCGAACCCCGGCGCGACGCTGCAGCCGACCAGGGCATAGGCGCCGAGCGGACGCGCAGCCTGCCAGCGGTGTGCCGGGACGACGACGAGCGGGTTCGCGTCGCCGGCGCCGTCGTGGCGGCCCAGCAGGTGGCGCTCCAGGGATCCGGTCGCGGCGTCGAACACGAACAGTTCGAGCGGGTCGCCTTCGGCATGATGCCAACTCTCGTCGGCGTCGACGCGGTGCCAGCGGCTGACTTCGCCGGCGGCGAGCAGGAAGTGGATCGCGCTCAGGATGGCGCGGCCGCCACCAGCTGCCTGCACGTGCGTCGCCGATTCGTAGACGCGCCGGTAGTGGCCGCCCTCCAGATGCGGCAGCAACGCGAGCGCATCGATCAGTTCGCGGGCGCGCGGATGCATGTCGAGGGCGGCCAGGAACGGGGCAGGGTGCGGATCAGTGCCGGGTCGGCGGAATCGCCGGCGACACCGTCGCGGCGAACACCGCAGCGACGTCGACTGCGTCGAGCACGTAGCGGCGGTTGCAGAATTCACAGGTCACGTCGATCGAGCCTTGCTCGGCGAGCACCGATTCGTTCTCCTCGCGGCCGAGCGAGCGCAGCATGTCTTCGACGCGGGTACGCGAGCAGGTGCACGAGAATTCGAGCGGCTGCGCCGGCTGCAGGCGCACGTTCTCCTCGTGGAACAGCCGCAGCAGGACCTGCTCCGGCGGCAGTTCCAGGAGTTCTTCCGGCGTCAGCGTCGCGAGCAGGTGGCCGACCCGGTTCCAGCCGTCTTCGTCGCCGGCAGCGGCGCCGCCGCTGGTGGCGACCTGCTGCAGCATGAGACCGCCGCACCGGCCGCCGGCCTGGGCCAGGACGATGCGCGTCGGCAATTGCTCGGAGCGTTCGAAGTA